>Ga0207981_1000029_pt1 | contig 18315 bp, 31 predicted proteins | sample SoimicmetaGmgLPC_FD_188327 | JGI IMG/M metagenome (GOLD analysis project Ga0207981, IMG submission 188327) | Soil and rhizosphere microbial communities from Laval, Canada - mgLPC (SPAdes) (version 2) | ecosystem: Environmental > Terrestrial > Deep subsurface > Rock core/Sediment | place: Laval... | reverse complement strand
GCGGCCTCGCAACAGGCGCAATCGGCAAGCATGGCATTGACCCGAAATGGCTCGGCCTTCTGGGCGGCATTGGCGGCGGCATGGCGACCGGCGCGCTCGGCCACGGCGGTGGCGCGATGCTCGGCGGTGCGGCTATGGGTGGCCTTGGCGGCGCTGCAATGGGCGGCGCGATGGGCGGTCACGGCGGCGGAAATCCCGGCCAGATGCCGCAAATGCCAATGCCGGGCGCAATGGGCGACGTTTCAAGCCCGATGCAGCCGATGCAGATGGGCCAGCCCTCCGCACCGACTAGCTTCGGCCAGCCAGCGGGCATGTTCGGAGCTGGCGCCGATCCGCGGCAGGAAATGCTCAAGAAATACCAGCAATGGCAGATGATAAACGGGGGAGGCTACTAATGCCGATGCAGCCGATTGGCGGCCCGCTCAACTTCGACACCTCGCCTATTGCCCAGCCCCTCACCATGCCCGCCCCGCAGCCCAAGAAGAAGGGCGGCATGTTCGGTTCTGGCCTTGGCGTTGGTGAGGCGATTGTCGCGGCCCTGAACGGGTATCTCGCGGCTAAAGGCAATCCGGTGGGCATCGCGAACATGCAGGCGTTCGCGCAGAAGCGGCAGCAGGCGCTTGAGGAATCGCAGTACCAGCAGCATCGCGGGGATCATCTTGCGGACTATGCGGAGATGCAGAAGATACAGGCGCAGTATGGCGCACCGCCCGCTCCGCACTACTTCGAGGACAACAGCGGCAATCAGATGGCGATCGGCCCAGACGGCAAGCCGCAGATGGTTTACCAGGACCCGAACCCGTGGAAGTTGGTCCCTAACGGCATGGGTGGCGTCGTTCCTGTCAACATGCAGGACTTGATGCGGGGCATGGGCCAGCAGGCGGGGCCTGTCGGCAAGATCACCCCGATTGAGGGAGGTCCGACGCCGCAAGCGTCGGGCGGCTTTCCCAGATCCTACTAGGGCGCCGGGACACATGACATCAGGCCGCAGGACGCCGGAAGGCAATCGGCTGGTCGGCGGTGTGCCTAACAGTCACCATTTGACCGGCGACGCGGCGGACTATGTCGGGACAACGCCTGACGCCCTGCAAAGCTATTTCGGGAACGGCGTGAAGATCATCCCGGAAAGTGACCACCTACACGTTCAAGGCCTTGGGGCTGGCCGCGTGCCGTACTTCGGCAAGCGCGGCATTTACGGATTGCGAGGGCGATAGTGGGCGAACGTCTTGGCCGCGACGAAGCGGGCAACATCTGGGTGATCGACGCGCAGGGCAATCCCATTCGCCCGCAAAACGCGTCACCCGCTATGGGGCCGGCGATCGGCGGCGACCCGCGCATTCCAGGCTCGATCCGCGCTCAGAACTTGCAGGCCGAGCGCACCCAACAGGAAATCCAGAACAACCCGCTGAACGTCGCCAATGCGCGCACGAACATTCAGCAGGGCCAGAACTCGATCAATCAGAGCAGGATCGGCAACGTGCAGGAGCTTCGCAAGGAGTTCAACGCGCTTCCCGAGGTCAAGAACTACAGCGAATATCTGACGCAAATGAGTAAGGCGATCCGTGCGCCTGACAGCCCGCAAGGCGACCTTTCCGTCATCTATGCTTTCGCGAAGGCGATGGACCCCGGCTCAGTCGTCCGCGAGGGCGAGATGGACATGGCGAACTCCACGTCCTCGACCATCCAGGACATTTACCGCCGCTATGGCAAGATCGAGCAGGGCAACCGGCTGCCGCCGCAAGTCAGGCATGGCTTGGTTGAGTCCATCCGCTCGGCGGGCCACGGATTCGCGGACTCTTACGGCCAGAAGTATCGCCAATATCGCGACCAAGCACAGACGCTAGGCACCGACCCTAAACAGGTTGTCGGCAATCACCTCGGCGACGCATTCCGCGACCTCGAAAAGAGCTATGTCGCCAAGTTCGGCGGTAAGGTTGAGAATGGCGCCCCCGGCGTCAGCCTGGACGCAAACGGCAACGCCATCCTTGAGGATCGCGGGCGCGGCAGCATCGCGGGCGACACCGGGGTAGTTGGTGGGCAGGGCGGCTTTCACACGGAACCGCGTCCCGGCTTCGAGGGGGCTAACGGCATCATCAATGCGATGCTCAAGGCGCGCCGCCCCATTTCCGAAATTGCGGGATACCTCAAGAATACCGGCGCCACTGAGGCACAAATTGACGACCTCATCCAGCAGTCGCAGGCGATCCAGCAATGGCAGGCCCAAAACCCGAATTTCCGGGGCGACTTCAATGTGGACGTTGAGCGCTCGCAAGTGCCCAATTCGGGCTTCCAGAACTTCATCAATAGCGATGTTGGCACGGGGCTTACGCTGGGCGCCAACGCGCTCGCGGCTGGCATTCCTGGCGTTCTGGCGGGCCAGTCGGATGCAATCGGCGCGGGCCGGAACGCGCATCCCAAGTCCGCCCTAACCGGCGAAACGCTGGGCGCGGTCGGCGGAACCCTTGGCGTCACAAAGTTCCTAAAAGGCGCCGCAGCTCCGGGCAGCTATTTCGCCGACAATCCCGCAGCCCGCATGTTGGCTGGCGACATGATTTACGGCGGCACCTACGGCGGGACCCAGAACCCCGACAGCCCCTTTAAGGGCGCGGCACTAGGTAGTGGCGCGGCGCTGTTGGGCAATGCCATCGGCAGTAAGGTTGTCGCACCCGCCTTTCGCGGCACCGCCAGTGCGCTTGGGTATAACCCCGCCCCAGCCCTTCCTGCCGGCGAAAGCATGATTGCCAGCCAGGCGATCAAGGCTGACCCGCAAGACGTGCTGAGCAGGCTGAACGACGCATCGGGACTCAACATGCCATTCACACTGGCGGACGCGGACCCCCGCCTTCGCTCGCTGGCCGGCAGCGTGGTTCGTAAGAGTCCTGATGCATATGCCCTTGCCAACACCAATCTCGGCAACCGCACGCTGGGACAGGTTGACCGGCTGACCGGCATTGTCGAGGGCGACCTTGGCCCACGTCTCAACCTTCCGACCTTCAAGGAGGGCGTGAAAAAGACAGCGCAGGCCCAGAGCAAGCCGCTGTACCAAAGCGCGAAGGCGCAAGGCCCAGTTGATGACGCGCAAGTAAACGAGATGCTTCGCACGCCCGCTGGGCAGAGGGCCGCGCGTTCCGGTTACGACGAGGCAATCAATAACGGTGAGCCGGTCGGCGATCTTGCGGAGGAAGTGGACTCCATCACGGGTCAGGTCCGTCTTGTAGGCCGCCCGAGCTGGCACGTCTTGCAGCGAATGAAATTCGCACTGGACGAGATGCCGGACCAAACGAACCTTGCGCGTCGCTTCAACTCCCGTCTCGGCACGCTCAATCCAGACTTCCGCAAAGCCAACCTGGCTTACGCCAAAGAAATGCGCCGGGGCGACATTGCCCAATCCGGTTACGATTTGGCGAACCCGAACATCAAGGGGCCGGAATTGAGCGCGGGGATGGCCGCGCCAAGGAACATGAAAGATCCAGCCCTCTTCCGTCAGGGATACGGGTCTAACCTCGTGGATAAGGCGCGCGGGATGCGCGATACTGCCAACCCCTACGAAACTGCCTCAATGGCGTCCCCGGATCAGTTGGCGAAAATGCAGGCCATCTCTCCGGGTCTTTATGGGAAATTCGGGCAGGCGCGGGGCGTTGAAGGCGAGATGTCCCTGACCAACAGGGAGTTGCTCGGAGGCTCGCCTACGGCGCCGCGACAAGAGGCCGACAAGCTTTTCGAGGGCGGCGGATTGATCGACGCCGGGCTGGATCTGGGCCTTGGCGTGATGGCAGGTACGCCCCCGATTAGCCTTACTCGTTCCAAGCTGTTCGGCGGACGACTTTCTGGCACGGCCCTCCGCGACATGTACCAAATGGGTGTCGGCAAATCCGCGAAGCATAGGGCGGACGAACTTGCGCCGATCCTGTTCAACCCTGACCCATCGGCAGTTTCGGCGGATCTGGCAGACATGATCCGCCGTCAAGCGTTGCGTGACACCTACGTCCAGAGGACCGGAATGTTCGGATCAGCGGTCGGGGCGCCGGTCGCGATCGGGCTTTCCAACAGGTAGTCCCCAATCTTGGGGACGGAAGGCGCGCCAAACGCCGACGATAATACCCGCTACGAATAGCGCAAAGATGCCGTTCATTCGGCGAACATAGCAAATTTCCACCACAGAACAAAGAGAAAACGGAGGCCGCTTTGGCTCTAGCTGATTGGTCGCCCACGGCGGCCAGCAACGGAACAGTGCTGGGCGTAAACATCGCCGAGAACTGCCCCGCTGCGAACGTAAACAACGCGATGCGCCAGATGATGGCGGACGTGGCGACAGGCATCAACGTAAGCCTGCTCGGCACGTTCCTTGCGTCCTCAACCCTTGCCAACGCCCGCACAGCCCTTGGCGTGACTGAGGGCAGCGTAAGCAACACCAACTTCGCTGCGCTCACCAACACGGCCAATGGCTTGCCCTACATGACCGGCTCGGATGCGTGGTCCACCACCACCATATCCAGTTTCGCCCGAACGCTGCTGGATGACGGTGACGCAGCGACCATGCTGACCACGCTCGGCATCGTAGCCTCAAGCCTTACGGCAACGACCAACGGCAACGGCACGTCGATTGGCCTCGTCATCAGCGGCACGACCTACCAGATCCAGTTCGGCACGGTCACGGTTGGCGGGGCAACAACCGCTGCCATCACCTTCCCCGTAGCGTTCTCGGGAACCCCCGTGGTGATCTGCTCGGGCGGGTCCACCAACACCGGCTCCAGCGCCAACGACCGCATCACCGCAGTCTCATCGAGCGGGGCCACGATCACCAGCGACTACGGCACTTCGCACACCTCTCGCTGGGTAGCCTTGGGGGCATAACCATGAACATTCGCGACATTCCCGCTGGCCTTCTGGCCGGATTACAGGCGCTCGTCTCGGCCAAGGAAATCCGCGATCAGGCGGCGCACTTTGGCGCGGGCTTCCTCATCGCCCTCCTGGTGGCCGCAAATCCCCTTGCCGGGCTGATTGCCGCTTTGTCCGCTGGCCTCGCCCGCGAATTTACCGAGTGGCAGGCTAAGCCGGGGCATGGTCGGTTCCCTTGGGCGGGGCCGGGCAGCATCCTTTCTGCCGGTTCGCGGCGTGACCTCCTCGTCTGGGCGCTCGGCGGCGTGCTTGGCGGCCTCGCATGAAAAAACATACCGATTACGTCCTAGACCGGGAAGGCAACGCCGTTGCGGGCGCGGAGGTGTACGTCAAGAAACAGTCGGACAGCTCTTTAGCCACGCTTTACTCCGATGACGGCATAACCCCCACGTCAAACCCGGTCACGACCGACAATGACGGCGAGTTCTCGTTCTACGCCGGGGACGACACCTACAAGCTCCAGGTCTATATCGAGGGCGTCCAGCAGCAGGAGGTGAACCACTTCCTGCACTATGACGCCTCCGCGTTCGGCATGACGCTGATCGACGATGCGGACGCCGCAACGGCACGGGCAACCCTCGGCCTCACGCTCGGCACCAATGTCCAGGCTTACGACGCCACCCTTGCAGCCTTGGCCTCGTTCAACACCAACGGCGTTCTCTGCCAGACGGCGGCTGATACTTTCGCCGGCAGGACGATCACCGGCACCGCCAACGAGCTGACCGTAACCAACGGGGACGGCGTTGCGGGCGCCCCGACACTCTCGATCCCCTCCGCAATCACCTTCACCGGCAAGACGATCACGGGCGGCAGCGTTACGCCCCCGGCAAGCCCGACCACGACCTCCATTGGCTATCTCGGCTGCCCGCAGAACCAGCAGGACGCCAACTACACGACCGTCATGGCGGACGCTGGCAAGCATCTCTACCACACCTCCGGCTCAACCCACACATGGACGATCGACAGCAACGCCAACGTCGCTTACCCGATTGGGACAATCCTGACCTTCATCAATGCGGACGGCGGCGGCGATGTAACTATTGCGATCACCTCCGACACGCTAAGGTGGGGCAGCTCGACCGGCTCCCGGACCCTGCCAGCAAACGCAGTCGCCTCTGCGATCAAGACCACCTCGACCACCTGGCGCATGACCGGGGACGGCATCAGCTAATGGGTGGCGCGCTTACCTATCGCCTCGGCCTTGTTGGCATCGGTACGTCTCCCGGACTGCCCGCGCCCAACCCGCCCTTTGCCAACGTAATGTGGCTATCGGGATTCGAGGGAACGGACGCATCTACGACCATTCCCTACGAGGGGCATATTGCGGGCATAACCGTTACGGCCAACGGCAACGCCCAGATCGACACGGGGCAGAAGAAATTCGGCTCTTCGTCTCTGCAACTGGACGGCAACGGCGACTATGTTTCGAGCGCCGACAACAACAACTGGACGCCCTCGACCGGTGGATTCTGCGCGGAAGCGTGGATCAGGTTCGACCCCGGCGCTAACCTTTCGCTCAACCACACGATCATGAGCCAATACAACGCCACTGGCGGGCATAGGTCGTGGATCTTCTCTTACTTCGGCACCGCTGGAGAATTGCGGTTCTACGCCACCAACAACGAGTCCTCGATCACGCTCCAGGTTGGCTATGCGTGGGTTCCGTCAACGGGCGTTTGGTATCATGTCGCCGCCGAGCGGAGTTCGCTGGCACCCGGCACCTACCGGCTTTATATCGACGGGGCGAAGGTCGCCAAGACAACCTCGGGACTTGCAACGGCAATCGCCAACACTGCGGCACCGTTCCAGGTTGGCGCCACCGCTACGCCAAGCGACTATTTCCACGGCTGGATTGACGAGGCGCGGTTCACCAACGGCCTATCGGTTTACGAGACGGACGGCACCTTTACGGTTCCTGCCGCCGCGTTCCCGCGCTCCTAGCATTAAGCGCCGCGCATTCTTCGTCCATGCGCTTCCTGAAGGTCGGGCCTGCGACAATCTTTCCGGCCACGTCAACGACTACGAAATACGGCCCCCACGCGGTCATTTCGTGCGGAATAACGCGATAGCGCTTCCGGGTTTTGTCCATGCGTAAGAGAATGAAAAACCACAGGACACCCGCCGCGAGTGCAACACCCGCGATCCACGGCACGTATTTATCGAACATAGGCGCGAACGCGCCGCACGCTAACAGCTCAATCACGCGACCTCCGAACCCGAGCGGCGCGAATACTGAGTCCGGCAAGCTCAATAGTCAAGGGATACTGTAATGCCCGAGTTCTTACAGTGAGCGATCCAGAGGATATTCGCGTTCAACTTGCCCGAATGGAGGGCAAGCAGGACGTAACGAACGAGCGCCTGGATACCGCCAACAAGATCAACGACGAGCGCCACGCTGCAATCAAGCTGCACCTAGGCGCAATCGACGGCAGGCTTAACAGCCACTCCGAACGCATCGGCGGGCTGGAGAAGCGAGAGTTCGGCAGAGGCGAGGAACGCAAGGGCTTTGCCATGAGCGGCAAGATTCTGTGGGCCGCCGTTGGCGCGGTTCCCATCGGCCTCGGCGCCGCGATTCTGCGGGCGCTTGGGGCATGACAGGTCGAGCTTTCGGCAAGATCGCCGCTGGCCTGATCGACGCAATCGAACATATCTGCAACGGCAACGGGAGGCACTATGACATGCCGGGAACAGCCGAAGATACTCTTCCTCGACATCGAAACAAAGCTCGTAGAGCTTTACGCCTTCGGGATTCGTGACCAGTTCATCGACTACAAGCAGATAAAGGATTTACCGGCCAGCGGGCGGGGCATTCACATGGTCGGCCTCAAGTGGGCCGGTGAACGCAAGACAACTGTCCTCACTGAATGGGACCACGGCTATCGCGGGATGCTCGAGGGCGTTCACGAAGCGCTGTCGCAGGCCGATGGAGTAGTCACCTTTAACGGGGCAAGGTTCGACATTCCTAAGCTCCAGGGGCAATTCCTGCTGGAGCGGATGGACCCGCCGACCCCGCCAACCCAGATCGACCTCTACAAATCGGCGCGCAAGCTGGGCTTCATCTGCAACAAGCTGGACTACCTTTCCCAGCTCCTCGAGGTTGGCCGCAAGGTCAAGCATCCCGGCCTCGAAATGTGGATCGCCGTGTTGAACGGCTGTCCGAAGGCGCGGGCGAAGATGACCCGCTATTGCGCCGGGGACGTGCGGCTGACCGAAGAGGTCCACGACCGGCTGCTGCCCTACATCGACAACTACCCGCGCCTTCCGGGGCGACAGGGCGATGCCTGCCCCAACTGCGGCATCGGCACACTGACGAGCCAAGGCACCAAGTCCACCCGCTACTTCGTCGTGCAATCGCTGAAGTGCAACCACTGCGGCGCTTGGTCGCAAGGGACGCGGACGAAGATCGCCGCCTGACACTCCGCAAGGAGGCTTCACATGCAATGTAATGCCAAAGGCAAGGCGCTCATCAAGCGCTTTGAAGGCCTCCGCTTGGAAGCGTATCCCGACCCCGCCACTGGCGCGCAGCCGTGGACGATCGGATACGGCCATACCGGCAACGTAAAGCCCGGCGACATCATCACTGCCGGCGAGGCTGATCGCCTGCTGGACGCGGACGTGGCGCGGTTCGAGGCCATCCTGAACGCGATGGTCGGCGGGGTTGCGACCTCCGAGGACGAGTTCTCGGCAATGGTCAGCCTGATGTTCAACATCGGCCCCGGAAAGTTCGCCACCTCGACCCTTCTGCGCCGCCACAAGCAGGGCAACCGGATCGGTGCCGCCAACGCCTTTCTCATGTGGAACAAGGGCGGAGGCAGGGTCATGGCGGGCTTGATGCGCCGCCGTGAGGCCGAGAAATCCTTATACATGAGCGAGGCCGCATGACGCGCTTCGTCGCCCGCCAGACATTCAAGCTCGGCCCGCTCCGCATCGAGCGCACCGACTATCTCAAGAGCCGGGTTTACGAACTGATGCTGGGCGACTGGCTGAGCATCGAGGTCGGCAGGTGGTTCTTCATCTTCAAGGTCGTGATCTGATGAAATTCCTAGGCCGCATGTTCCGCGAGTTCTTCACGACCATCGACAATCAGAGCTTCGAGCTGGGGCGGGCGCTGTGGGCGCTCGGCTGCTTCTCGATGATCGCCTACCAGGCCGTAGCCCTCTTCGTGAAGGGCCAGCCTTCCAATGCAATGGAGTTCGGAACCGGATTCGGCGGCCTGCTGGTCGCTGGCGGTTTCGGCGTGGCGGCAAAGGACAAGATCGCCGCCTCAGTCAAGGGGCCTGCTGACAAGCCCTAAACCGGGAGAGGGAAGATGCTTGAAAGCCTGCTTGCGGGCGCGTTGGTGCTTGCCCAATTGCCAGAGCCGCCAGTTGTGATTGACTTCGGCCCGATCACGCCAGCGGCTAACCCCTTCGTCGCTCAGGTCATTTGCGAGGACGGGCGAGGAACGGCTTTCAAGATCGACACCGGCCAATGGGTAACTGTCCGGCACGTTTCGGCCAACGGCGGATGCAAGATCAACGGCAAGCGCATTTATGTCGAACACGCCGATGAGTTTGGCGATTTCGCGATCCTCGACATTGGCGACCATTCCAAGGGCGGGCTTCACGTCAACTGCGACGGATTCCATGACGGCGAATGGTATTGGGGGATCGGCTACGGCCACAACATCCTTCAGAGCAAGGCCGTCCGATACTCCTTTTGGTACACCTTGGGGGCTGGGCCGATGAGCATCCTGGCATGGGAGCGCTTTGTCCCCGGCATGAGTGGCGGGCCTGTCCTCAATGCCGCTGGCGAAGTGGTCGGCACCGTCAACGCCTATGGGGTTCAGAAGCGCATTTCATTCAGCCGTGAGCTTCGGAGGACAATCCTGTGCGCAAACTAGGCTGGTTGCGGGACGGATTACCAGGACCGCCGATTTATCTCGCGAAGGGCCTTCTCCGGAAGGAAGTCCGCAACCGACCCCTGCGTAGCACATAAAATCGAGGTATTCAATGCCTACATTTGCACTAGGCGCGCTGGGTTTCGCCCGCGCTCACTGGAAACTCATTGGCCTCGGCCTGCTCCTCATGGCGCTTGCTGTGCAGAGCGTGAGGCTGGGCAATGCAAAGAACGAAGTCGAGCGCGTCAAGATCGCCAACAACGAACTGCGGGCGGAACTGAAAGCCATCTCGACAAAGAAGGCTGAACAACAGGTCGAGACTGGGCGGAATATCAAAGAAGCCGAAACAATCCGCGACAAAGCGGAGGGCAAGGCAAGAAAGATTGAACAGGCGCCAACTGTGCCGGGGTGTGTGACGCCGCCCGAAATCATGGGAGCGGACCTATGAAGCGCGCCCTCCCGCTCATCTTCCTCGCGCTCGCCGGATGCGCCCAAACCCGCTACGTCACCGTCTATTGCATCACCAAGGAACAGCTCGAAAAGCTGAAAGCAGACAAGCCAGCCAAAATCCACGACAAACTGACCGGGAAAGCGGACCAGGACATCAAGCCGATCGCCGGCAGACTGGTTCGCGTTGAGGCGTGGGGCGACGGACTGATTACGGTGCTAGGCGGCTGCGTCGATCCGAAGGCGTAGCATGATCTAATATACGGTAGGCTAGGCTACCTTGGCCTGTTTCACCCATTTTGTGACCGGCTCCTCGCCCTTGCGATAAGCCTCTACACAAGAGCTATCCAGCAGAACGCCATCGACACGCTTGAACGCGAATCCAAACGTCGAAACAAAGCCACACGCCTGACAGTGAAATAGCGGGCGCATCCAATCTCTCCCTATAGTTACCGCTGACAGGTTGTTTCAGGACGTAATCCGGCTCTATGGCTTCGCCCCACGCCCTGCTTCGCGGTCGCGGCCCTTCGGGATACGATCCGGCGTAGGGGCGGCGGTCGGGGTCAAGTGGATTTCCCAAGCGCCCTCATCCTTGCCGTCAATCGTGATACTGCCGCAGTTCCAGACAGCCTCCTCGCCTGGAGCGAAGTCCCGGCGCTTGTAGGCTGCAATGAGCTTGGCGAGCGCGGCAGTCAGCAACTCAACCTCTTCGGGCGGCGGAATGTATGGCGCGGTCAGTTCGTCCAGAGTTTTTTGCAGCGCATTCATTGAAGCGGCTATCTCGGCGTAGCTCATTTGGGCCTCCAAAAGTTTTCACTTTCCAATCAATCCGCCTTGCTCACAAGCCCCTCGGTTTTCACAGAACAAAGCCGGGGTATCGGCAGGAAACTAAGCCTCGTTACTAACGCGGCGATAAGCGCTTATAAGGCGTAAATCAAGCGGTTTTCAACCTACGTTTTCAGCTTCCGGTTTTGTTCTCCGCGCCAGTTTGTTAATCGCTTGGCCCGCCAATTGCTCCTTGTCGCGACCCTTTCCGTAATGCTCAATGCTGCCGATGCTCTGCCCGGTGATGGCTGAAACCTCGGCAATCGAGCAGCCCGCTTCCAGCAGGGAATTGACCGCGTTCTTCCTGAGGCCATGCGGCACAACGTCATGGCCCTTGCCCCGCGCCCATTTCTGGATGCGCTGGCGGATTCCGCTATCCGTGACGGGCTTTCCCCATTCATTCGTGAGATAGGTCGGGCCGTCCGCTGCGTCGGCCTCGATGATTTCTTTCAGATGCTCGTGCATCGGGACTCGGACAGTGGTGCCGGTCTTTTCCTGCTTCACCACGAGCGCGCCCCGCTCCAGGTTGCCCGGCCCGATCTTCACCGTGTCGCCAATTCGCTGCCCGACATAGTAGAGCAGCGCGACGGGCAGGCGAATGACGGGATCGTCCAGCGCCTTGTCGAGCAGGGGAAGCGGCCACGGCTCATGCTCGCCCATGTCCAGCAGCTCCACGTCCTTGGCGAAATTCCCCGAAACGAACTTGCGGCCACCGCTACAGGCCCACGTCAGCATCGCGCTAAGGCTTTTCAGCGTGGCGTTGGCCTTGCCGGGCGTGTCCTGCATCCTGTCGCGCAGGGCGATGACCTGTTCGGAGCCGATGATTTCCACCGGCCATGAGCGGCCCTCGCGGTTGCGGAAGAACTTGTCCGCATAGCCTAGGTGTCTGCTGTAGAGCCGTTTCGTATTGTCGGCCTTGCCCTTGAACTCAGTCGATGCCTCGAAGGCCAGCATCAGCCACTCGAAGTTGCGAGCCTCGGGGATCTTGAGCCGCTTGCTTCGCTGGGCGTTGGCGACGGCTATCGCCCGCCCGAATGAAGGATCACGCTTGTCGGGGAGGCGAAGGAGAATTGCCTGTCCGCCCGGTTTTCGCTGGCCGGTGTCGAAGTAATAGTAGGTCTTGCCCTTGGCGACCTTCTTATGGACGTGAAGCGGGTTCATGCGGCATCACTATAAAGCGGGCTTCCATCGAACCAGTTTCCGTTGTCAGCCGTCAGGCGGTCAAGAGCCTCGTCAAGCCGGGCCTTGCTCCAGTGTTCGTGTTTTCCCAACTTGACGGGCATGGGCAGGCGCGCTTCGGCAATCTCGCGCTCGAACTCTGCAACGCTTAGGTCGCAGTAGCGAGCGGCGAGTTGCCGGCGCATCATTCCAGGCCAGGCGGGAATGTTCACGCTGCCTTTGCGCGGAGATATTCTTCCGCCTCTATCATCGCGATGCCTTCATGACACTCTGCGCGAGGGCAGGTGTCCGAAACGGTCGTGACGCCACCATGCTCGACCGTTATGCGGTTGGCAGAGGTGGTGAATCGCCCACAGCGCCAACACCTAGCCGTGACACCCACCCGCAGGGCCGAGACGTGAAACAGGCTCGGTTCATGGGTGGCGCGATTAGCTCCTGAATACATGGTCACACTCCCCCTTGAGGGGCTGCTAGGGTAGGGTCGCCGCTTCGCAGCCTAGCGCATTTGCCGTAGAACTCCCTGAAGGAGTCCGTGCCTTTGTTTGCTCGTTCAACGATGAACTCGGGCGTCGTGTCAGTCATTGCCATGCCCAATGTTTTTCCGAGAGCAGTGCAAATATCTTCCGCTTCATCCAGAAGCTCTTCCAGCAGGTCTATCTTCTTCCGCTCCCGTTCTAGTTGAGCCTGTAGTGTGGTGATTGCGTTGTGAGCTTTGCGAGCAACTTCACCATAAACGATGTCTCTGTCGCCGAACACGCCGTCCTCATTCGGGAATAGGTATTCAAGATCGGCGAGCGGGTCCGGTTGTATCGGTAATGGGGCAAGATGCTCGTGCGTATATTTTTCATCATCACCGGGTTGATAATCAGCAAGCGGCTGGTGTTGCTCACCGCAGCCAAGGCACTTGCCTGACGGTAGATGCATCAAATGGTGACACAGCCTCTCATCACTAACGGTCATGGGTTTATCTGACATAGGGTTGTGCTCCTTGGGCGTCCCCGCTTTCAGCGGTCGGGCTGTCGCCTACGGTCGAGCCAATCTTCGTTGTCTCGCCGGCTGTCGCCGCTTCCATCCCTGACGCGTACTTGGCGTTCAGGCGGTCCGCTTCACGCTCGCACCACTCGCGGTCCATGAGTGTGCCGGGATCGCGCTCAAGGGCGTCTTGGAGCGGGTAGGCGTTGTTATCGTCCACCACCTCCCAACACGTCGCGTATCCAAATGCGTGGCCGAGACAGATTTCGACGGCCACGAACGGCGGCTTAGGATCGCGGGTTAGCATCGTCATCACCGCCTCCCCTCGAAATACGTCCGATGCCCAACTGGCAACGGCGGCTTGCGATTGCGGGTGGTGAACATGGGCCGCACGGTGGCGCTCGCGCCGCGATAGTCGACACTCACCCGTGAGGGCCGAGACCTTGGGCTCGGTTCATGAGTGGCGCGGGCCGCCTCAGGCGGCATCGCCCATACATCGGGCTTGCTAGGCCCCCGCACAGGCTCGTCGTGAACCAGTCGTAGCTTTGCGGTTGATCGCGTCATGCCGTCTCTCCAGGCGCATCAATCGTCATCGTGTAGCCGCAGCACTTCGGCCAACCCTGCGCGAGAGCCTTCCCGCTGTTGACCCGCTGCGTTGAACCGCACGTCCTGCACCACACTTGCCCGCGAGCGAGCTTCGGATGGCATTTGCCTAGGGCTTCGTAATCAAGCATCACAATCCCTCCTCATCTGACCAGCGAACCGCCCTGCGAGCGCCCCACTCGTAAATAATCTCGATCAGCGCGCTGAATTGCTCCTTGGTGAGCGTCGAAGTCTTTTGCCCAACCGGGAACAGGCCCTCGCCCTCAATGTCCGGCAGGAAGCGCGTCTCGTTCCGCAGCGCGTGCAGGAACCGCAGCTTCCAGTCCTCTTTCGACCACTTCCCAGCCTCGGGAACCTGCTTGCGAATATCGTCGATCATCGCGTGGAGCTTGTCGTTCTGATCGTCGCTCCTGGTTGGCGGCTTGATGGTGCAGACATATCCTGCCGGCGCTGAGACAACCGCCTCGATCGCCCGTTTCCGCGAATAGTCATTGCCGAGGATCACGCGGTTCATTGCCGCACCTCGAAATCGTGGCGGCGGAGAACTGACATCTGCACGAGGTCCCATCCCGTTGCTTGCAGGAACTGTCGTTCCCCGCCGCTGTCGTGAACTCCGCCGTTTCCCTGATGACAGGGCTGGCAGAGTCCAATCACGAGCATGTGGTCTTTGGTGATACGCTGACCGTTCACATGGATAATGTGGTGGAAGCTCTCGCGCTGGCGCCCGCAGACACACAGCGGATGCTCTAGCGCGAGCCATTCCCAATATCGTTTGACGGCAGCGCTCGGCATTAGAACCCCGGATCGTCCGCATAGGTTGGCTGGCGTCCGCCCTGCTGCTCGCGAGGCGGCAGCGGTTCGCGGAGCAGGATCTTGAATTGCCCCTCGACCGGCGCCGGAATTGCATCGAGCAGGACCGTGAAGCCGCTGCCCTGCTTGGCAGGGAACGCCACGCCGATCTTCGTCCAGTACGATTTGCCGTTGCTCTCGCGGACGGTCATTGCCTCAAGTCGTTCAGTCATTCTTCCCTCCTCAGGTTCGCAGGTAGGCGGCCTCACGTTCGGCGGCCTCCAGGTCTTTCTTCCTCCGCTCGATGCGGACGATCATCGGCACGAACTCCTCGGGAAGCCCGTCGCCAGTCTCCCACCAGGACGGGAGATCGCGGGCCGCCTGCTTCTCAAGCTCGATGAAATCCCTGGTTTCCATCAGGGCATTGAGTTCGTCGGTGTCGCCGATGTTCTCCAGCGTCCCCGCAAGGGCCTTCACAGCGCCCTGGAGAGCCGTCTTGCTGGTGTAGGGGCCGTCGAGCTTCTGGCGAGCGGCGGGTTCGTTGGTCGCCACCGCCTCGAATATCTCGCCCGTCTCGCGGTCGAAGCCCTCTTGCGGCACTTCCTCGGCCGGAGTGGTGGCAAGCCCAGCGTTCATCATCACGACCACATGAGCGAAGGCTGAGCGGCAGGCGCGGGACATTGCCCGTGTCTGGGCCATTGCGCGGATTGCGTAGTCGGCGCGCTTGGGTAGCGTCTTGCCGCGGCTTTGCCCGCCATACCATGTCGGCTCATCTTCGCCGACAAATCCCTCGGCCTGCGCGACCAGTTGGCCAGTCAAAATATCGCGAACCTCGCCAATGGCGCGAACACCGCCCTCGATGCGCTCAACATGAGACGCGCCGGCAGCGCAGCCGTGCGCCCTAGCGATAGCCTGCCAGCCTTCCACGGACACATAGCGGCGGCCCTGGATAGTGCTGGACGTGGCGACCACGATTTCCTTGCAGAGCGTGGCGGCCTCGGTCGAAGCGCGATATGCTTCCACGTCAGCGCCAGCGTGTTTCAGCGGCACAAGCTCGTTCACAGTCCTTGCTCCTTCATGCGGTCGCGAGCCGCGTCGATCATGTCGGCGTACTTGTCAGTCATGCGGAGCAGGGCGGCGTCCGCTGTGACATCGTAAGCCTCGTCCTCGGTCGCGCCGGGGTTGGCTTCCAGGTATTCCGCGATCACTTCTTCGTGAGCGGCGATGAAAAGCTCTTTCATGCTCAATCTCCACACGTAGGATCACGCGGGCAGTAGCCCTTGCCGGCGCACAGTTCGGGGTTGCGGCACATGGGGCCGTAGGGGGCTTTGCTTTGCCCCGGATCGATGCGGGAACCGACAAGACCCGAAGGGGCTTGGCCCGCAGGGCGAGAGCCGGAAACAGGCCCAGAATTAGTCATACCTACCTCACTGATGGTTGGGGCTTTCATGCTGCCATCTCCTGGTCATTGAGCGAGGCAAGGCCCCACTGGTCAGCCATCGCAGCGGCAATGCCTTCAAAGGTCCGGCTGCGTTCTTTCCAGCGGTTCGGGCCAGGCGGCATCCGGTGGACGCGCTCCCATGCCTTGCGCTCGATGGCGCACGTTGGGGGAAGGAGTGCCGGCGTAGTGGCAACCAGCTTTGGCAGGCCCTTGAGCCAGAGGCATGTTGCCTTTGTTTCGGGGTGGCCGAAGTGGTATGGCTGGATGATCTGATCCGGCTTGCGGATGCGCGACGAGATAATGCTGACCGGGTTCTCCAGGGCAATCATCGGGATTGGCGCGTCGAGCAGATGCCGAACGAAATCCAATGCTTCCTGCTGGACACCGCTGGCCTGCTTGGCAGCAAAGTGACGAGCGCCGCTGACTGCCAGGTGAGTGCAAGGCGGATGGGCAATCATCAGATCCCACCCGATGCCGAGGACGTTGCGAACATCGTCCTGGAAGTGGCGGCGGCTGTTATCCTCGCAGGGCAGCAGATCGCATGACCACGCCTCATGACCGCGCATCTGAAATGCGCGACGAACAACGCCGCTGAACTCGCAGGCGACCAGGACGCGCATCAGCGCCCCACCTCGATCGGATGCGATTGCGGAAGCGGGCCTACGTCTGTAACCGCAATCCACAGCGCCCACGGACTAAGGACCAGGACTAGTTTGTTGGTCATTGGGAATCCCCATCGTAGGAATTGCCGCCAATCAGCGCGCAGCAGGCGAGGCCAAGCAAAAGCCATATCTCCCAGTTCACTTCCCCTCACTCCCTGATAGGTGATGTGTGAGACGTGTTGGGCGTCTCGGCTTCGCCGACCGCGCCACTCGTGAATGGAGCCTGCTTCGCGTCTCCACCCTGCGGGCGAGTGTCGACTGACGCGGCGCGAGCTTTCAAAGCGGCGGCGCAGAGCGCAAGGGCTGGCGTTGCAGCGTGCCCGTATCGGTGGCCTTGATCGAAGGCGCTCGGACAAGGGCCGCCTATTACGACCTCGTTGGTTGCGTCCTTGCGCGAGACATTGGCGAACGCGCCATCAGAGCGGACCAGCCAGTCGTGATCGTCCGGCACCAGCGTCATCGCGGCGTTGAGAGAGGCGGTGTAGCGTTGGCCGTCCATCATGTAGTCGGCGCGCCAGCGGGCTTCGTCCTCGCTGATTGCCATGCCTTCTCGGTAAGCCTGTAAGTCAGCCGGACCAGCCACGACAGCAAGCCAGATTTCCTTGTCGATTTCGTCCTCAGGTCCCTCTGCCAGTTCGCAGCCCTCGGCCAATCCGAGCAAGCGCGAAGGATCGAAGCCCGAAGGGCCATCGACCGCTTCAGCGGGCGTGGCGGGAACCGCGAGAGCCTGACCCTTTAGGGGCGCGCCCTGACCTTGTGTCACGACCTATCTCCCTGCTTACGGACGATCCTCGTTGACCGCGCCCATTCCAGAACTTCCTGTTCCATCTTCACGACCCGCATTTCAGCTTCCACGAAGTCAGCGGGAACATCGCCGAAACGGGAGAGTGCGGCTGTCATCGGCAGCTTTGAGCGCTTGATGAGCGTGACGAACTCTTCCTCGCAAGGCTCATGTTCGTCAGGACGGATCTTGCGGAAGCGGCGCCCATCGGATGCTTCATTGGGCGGAGCGGGGATTTCGAAGAAGTCTAGCAGCGGAAAATCTTCGCCATTGTTGAAGCCGTGCCGGAGCTCGCCGGGCAATTGAACATCGCTCACCGTGTAGACGACGCCCTCGCGGGTTACTTTGCCGCTCTCAATGCACAGCGCCAGATCGCCGACTTTCCAATCGTCGCTCATTCTTTAATCTCCAGACGATTCCAGCCATCAGGAAGTACAATCACACCCACTTCCAGGATTGGGGGATTGAAGAGACGGGCAAACTGAGCGCGAACATCTTCCATGCTCATCGGGTTCTCAGCCTTGCAGCCGCAGTAACCGAACGGATCGGGAGCCCGCGCACACTTGGCGCAAGTCGTTACCTCGCACTCACACGAGTATTCATCGCGCCCGCATTCGTCGCAGCTCCAGCCAATCTGATCGGCATCGAAAGCCTCGCCGGCAACGCGGACGAAAGAGGGGGTGGAGGCGATTGGCGCACACGCGCCTCCATTCGTGCGGGGGACGGCAACAGGGGTAGCCATCGCGCCATTGGGGGAAGGCGCGGAACCCAGGGGAGTAGATCCCGCGCCTAGCTCTGAAGAGGGGAGAACGTGCTTGTTCATGCCCAGAGTGTTCGC
>Ga0207981_1000028_pt1 | contig 18488 bp, 18 predicted proteins | sample SoimicmetaGmgLPC_FD_188327 | JGI IMG/M metagenome (GOLD analysis project Ga0207981, IMG submission 188327) | Soil and rhizosphere microbial communities from Laval, Canada - mgLPC (SPAdes) (version 2) | ecosystem: Environmental > Terrestrial > Deep subsurface > Rock core/Sediment | place: Laval... | reverse complement strand
GCGGGCGCCTGTTGCTCGAGCGCCGCGCGGGTGCCCGCGTCGCGGGTCATCAGCTGCACGTCGGCCTGCAGGTAACGCACGCTGTCGGTGTCGGCGAGGTTGACGACGAATGCCGGCTCCAGCGCGTAGTACAGCGCGGGTGCCCGGGTCGCGTGCGCGGCCGCGGCCTTGGGCGCCGGCTTGGCCGACGCGTGCGCCTGCCAGAACCACCAGCCGCCACCGCTGCCGCCCGCCAGCACGACGCTGGCGATGACGATCCACTTCAACTTGCCGGAGCGGGCCGCCTTCTTTTTCTTGGGCGAGGAATCGACGGGAGCGGAGGAAGCGGCAGCGGACACGGACGGCGCTCTTGGGTGGCGATGTCCCTTCCGTGCAAGCGCCGTGCCGCGATCGGGCAGCGGGCGTGCCGGGGATTTGACGGCGAGCTGAACGCGCTGGTGTCAGGAAGCTGGCGTCAGGGGGCGGCGTCAGGAGTGCGGCCGCCGGCCTTTCGATCTACGCGTATTCGTCGACCAGCCCACGCGCACGGCGCAATGCCGTGGGAAGCGGCCGGGGATCGTCGGGGAAGCAGTCGCTTTGGCCGTTGCCCGGCATCGGCGCACGCCGCGTGTCGTCGCGCTGCCGCTGACCGACGTCGGCTTGGCCCAGTTGCAGGCCCTGTTGCCCGAGCAGTTCGCGCAGCCGCGGAAGGCTGGCCTCCAGCGCGTGGCGCACTTCCGGCTGCGCGCTGTAGAACTCGGCATGCACGCGCGCGCCGTCGAGCTGCAGGCGAACTTCGATCGGGCCCAAGTGGTCGGGCGACACCTGCAAGGCGGCGTGGCTGACGCGATGTTCCGCCATCCACACGACACTCGATCCGAGGTCCTCGCCATAGCCCGCGTTCGGATTGGCCGGTTGCATCAGCGCCGGCTGCGGCACCGAGGGCGGCCTGTCGACGGGAACCGGTAACGGTGTCGGCGCCGCAAGGCTCGCGGGGTCGCGTGCGGACAGCGTCGTGAGGTCGCCGCCGGTGGGCGGCGATGCGTCGCGCGTGGCGCGGTCGACGATGAATTCCGCCGCGATTGCCGCGCCCGGGATTGCGTGCGCAGTGTCGGCCGCCGGTGCGGCCGTGGCACTCGGCGCACCCGAACCGGACGCCGGCTGTGCGAGTGCGAGCGTCGGCATCGCCGGCGCCGCGGGGGTCGTGGTGGGTGCGGAAGCCGTCGGAACCGGAGCATCCGTGCCCTTGGTCGTGGCCGGAGGGGCCGCGGCGGCGGGCGCGCCGAGCATGCCCAGCAGTCCCAGCAGCTGATCGGCGAGCGAGGGATTCTGCGCGGCGGTCGCCGGTGCCTCAGGCGTCCTAGCTTCATCCGTCGCCGCGGCCTTTGCAGCTCCGCCCGCCGTCGCTGCCGCCATCGCCGTCGCCGTCGCCGCGAGAGTGGCGGCATCGGGCTCCAGCAACCGCTCGAAATCGCTCGTGTCGTCGCCGGCGGAGGGTGTTCGGGTGGCGTGGTCGTTTCCTGCGGCCTTCGCTGGCTTGGCCGACGCCTGGTCCGCCGACGCCGCATTCGTCGGTTGCGACGACGGCTCCGCTGGAGCGGACGTAGCCGACGGCGTCGCCTCCGACGGTGGCGTGCTCGCGGGCATCACCGCGCTCATCGTGGCTCCGCCGATCATGGTGCCGGCTCCTCGCCGGCGCCTGCCGCCTGCGTGCGCGGGCGCCGTGCGCCGAGGTCGTCCATCTCGCGTTGGGTGCGTTGTTCGGCTGCGCGCGATTCTTCGTTGCGGTAGCTCGCCGCCAGTTTCTCAAGGACCTTGGTTTCGCGGCTGGCGATCATCAGGCGAGCGCGCTCGATCTCGGCGTGCTGGCGCGCGTTGTCGACCACGCTGGTCTGCTGTGCGACCGCCGCATCGAGCTTGGCGCGGAAGGCGATGCGGTTGGCCAGCAGCGCCGGCGCGATCGTGTTGCTGGACGTGGCTGGCGCGGCCGAATATTCCTCGGCGTAACGGCGCAATGCGTCGAGCCGGGCCTCCTGTTCGGCCTGCGCGCGCTCGCGCTCGCCGACCACGCGCGCGGCGTCGTCCTGGCGCTGCTGCACCACGCGCAACAGGGGGTCGAGGCGTTGGGATCGCGTCATGCGGACTCCGGAAGTGCAGGTGACACGTTGTTCGCAAGCAGTCGCTCAAGCGCGGCGCGGCTGGCGTCGACGTCGGCCGCTTCGCTGACGTCCTGGCCGAGGAACTGCGTGATCGCCGGCCAGCGCGCCAGCGCCTCGTCGACGGCGGGATCGCTGCCGCGCTGGTAGGCGCCGATGGCGATGAGGTCGCGCTGCGCGCTATGCGCGGCCATCAGCCGCTTGAGCTTGCGGATGCGGTCGCGCCAGGGCGCGTCGGTGATGTCCTGCATCACGCGGCTGACCGAGACTTCGACGTCGATGGCCGGGTAGCGGCCGGCGTCGGCGATGTGCCGCGACAGCACGATATGGCCGTCGAGGATCGCGCGGGCGGCGTCGGCGATGGGTTCCTGCTGGTCGTCGCCTTCGGTGAGCACGGTGTAGAACGCGGTGATCGAGCCACGTCCGTCGGCGCCGTTGCCGGCACGCTCCACCAGTTGCGGCAGCCGCGCGAACACCGACGGCGGATAGCCGCGCGTCGTCGGCGGCTCGCCGACCGACAATCCGATCTCGCGCTGCGCATGGGCGAAGCGCGTCAGCGAATCCATCAGCAGCAGCACATGCAGGCCCTGGTCGCGGAACCACTCGGCGATCGCCGTCGCGCGCAATGCGCCGTGCAGGCGCGCCAGCGGCGGACGGTCGGCCGGCGTGGCGACCACGACCGAACGCCGCAGGCCTTCGACGCCCAGCGTGCTCTCGACGAAATCGCGCACTTCGCGGCCGCGTTCGCCGATCAGGCCAACGACGATCACGTCGGCGGCGGTGTAGCGGGTCATCATCCCGAGCAGCGTCGACTTGCCGACGCCCGAGCCGGCAAACAGGCCGATGCGCTGGCCGCGGCCGATCGGAAGCAATGCGTTGATCGCGCGGACGCCGACGTCGAGCGAGCGGCTGATCGGTTCGCGCATCAGCGGATTGATCGCCGTGCCGGCCAGGCCGACCCAGTTCTCGGCGCGGATCGGGCCACGTCCGTCGAGTGGCGTGCCGTCGCTGTCGATCACGCGGCCAAGCAGCCCGTCGCCGACGGCGACTTCGCCGCGATGGCGCGTGCGCACGACGCGCGCGTTGGGCAGCAGGCCGCCGAGATCGGACGTGGGCATCAGGTAGGTGCGATCGCCGGCGAAGCCGACGACTTCGGCGTCGACCCAGCGACCGCCCGCGGTTTCGACGCGGCAACGCGATCCCATCGGTGCGCTGCAGCCCGATGCTTCCAGGGTCAGCCCCACCGCGCGCCGCAACACGCCTTCGCGCGCAAGTCCGAGCGATTGCGGTTGCGGATCGGTGGCGCGCAGCCGCCCGGCCAGGCGCAGGCTGCGCGCCTCGAGCCAGTTGGCGGCGGCGACGCTCGTGGCGTCCGTGGTCATGGCATGCCGTCCCCGGCACGACCGTTCGCGTGCGAAGTCGTGGATTCGAGCACCGACTGCAGGCGCGCGGCGAGCGTGCCGTCGATGCGGACGCTTTCGCCATGCAGGCGCAGTTCGCCGCGGCCCAGCGTGGCATCGACACACAGGCGCACGCCGTCGAGTCCGGCCAGGTGCGGCGCGAGCATGCCGAAGTCGTCCGGATGCAGGCGCAGCTCCACGTCGCGGTTGCCGGCGCCGACCGCGTCGAGCGCTTCATGCACGAGGTCGGCCAGCAAGGCCGGGTCGCCGTCGTAGGCGCGGCCGAGCAGGCTGCCGGCGATGCGCGCGGCGAGGTCGGTCAGTGCTTCGGCGACTTCCGCGTCCAGCCGCGCGAGCGGACGCGTGAAGCTGTCGAGGATGCCTTCCATCTGCACGATCATCCGGCGGACTTCGGCTTGGCCCGCGGCCAGCCCTTCCGCATGTCCGCGCTGAAAGCCTTCGTCGTGCGCGGCCTGCTCGAGGGCCTGGAGGTCCTCCACGCTCGGCGGCGTCGGCATGCCGACGGGAGCCTGTACGGCCAGGCCGGGTGCGGTCCAGCGAACCGGCTCGAGCCTGCTCGCGCTCAAACGAATGTCTCGGTTTTCGCCGACAGCGTGATCTCGCCGCTGTCGGCCATCTTGCGCACGATCGCGAGGATGTCCTTCTGCGCGGCTTCGACCTCGGCCAGGCGCACCGGACCGCGCGCTTCCATGTCCTCGAGCATGATTTCGGCGGCGCGCTGCGACATGTTGCCGGTGAACTTGTCCTTGACCTTGGCATCGGCGCCGCGCAGCGCGACCGCGAGCTTGTCGGCCGGTACGTCGCGCACGATCGCCTGCATCGCGCGGTCGTCGAGTTCGGCGAGGTTGTCGAACACGAACATCAGGTCGCGGATGCGTACGCCGAGTTCGCCGTCGACCTCGCCGATCGCACCCAGGATCGTTTCGTCGTGGCCCGAATCCATGAAGTTGAGGATGTTGGCCGCGACCTTGATGCCGCCGACCGTCGAGGATTTCATCGACTGGTTGCCTGCGAACTGGCGCGCCATGACGTCGTTGAGTTCATTGAGCGCGTGCGGCGGGATGCCGTCGAGCGTGGCGATGCGCAGCAGCACGTCCGGCCGGGCGCGGTCGGGAAGGCACTTGAGCACCTCGGCGGCCTGGTCCGGATCCAGATGCGCCATCACGATCGCGATGATCTGGGGGTGTTCGTTGCGCACCAGATCGGCGATCGCGCGCGGTTCCATCCATTTCAGCGTGTCCAGGCCGGCGGTGTTGCGGCCGAGCAGGATGCGGTCGATCAGTCCGCTGGCGCGCTCCTCGCCCAGCGCCTGCACCAGCACCGCGCGGACGTAGTCGTCGGCACTCGCGCCCAGCCCCGTGGGTTCGGCGAGCACGTCGACGAATTCGTCGAACACGCGCACCACCGTGTCGCGCGAAATCCCGCCGACCGACGTCATCGCCACGCCGAGCTTCTGCACTTCCTTGGCGGTCATGTGCTTGAGCACCTCTGCCGCCTGCTGTTCGCCGAGCGACAGCAGCACGACGGCGGCACGCTGCACGCCGTTGAGCGGGCCGCCGACCGCGGGGTTTCCGGACGCGTCAGCCACCGCACACCTCCGCTGCGTGGATCATGCGGGCAGCTCCAGGATTGGATCGATCAGCCATCGGTGCCCACCATGTCGCGCATGACCTGCGCGACGCGCTTGGGATCGGCATTGACCGCCGACCGCGCAACGTTGAGTTTCTCGTCGAAGTTCATCACTTTCGACGTGCCTTGCGCGCCGCCGCCGGACGCCGATGTGGTGATGCTGACCGGCAGGTCGTCGTCGACCAGGTCCACGCGCGCCGTCGGCGGCGTGTAGCCGCGCGGCGCGAGTAGTTGGCGGAACGCGGGGCGCAGCACGAACCACACCACCAGCAGCACCGCCAGCCCGCCGAGCAGCGTGCGCAGCAGGTCGCGGGCACGCGGGTTGTCCCAGATCGGCGGGGCATCGTTTTCGGCATCGGCGGCATCGCGCGCGAATGCGGCGTTGACCACCGAAACCACGTCGCCGCGCGTCGAATCGAATCCGACCGCCTGCTGCACCAGCGTTTCGATGCGCTTGACTTCGGCCGGGCTGAGCGGACGCAGGCTCGGCTTGCCGTCCTTGTCCGCGCTGCCCGGCACGTTGTCGACCAGGACTGCGGCGGTGATGCGGCGGATGCGGCCCGGCGCCTGGCGGGTATGGGTGAGCGTGCGATCGAGTTCGTAGTTGCGCACTGCGGTACGCGCGCCGGGGCCGGAGTCCGACGCCGGTGCCGCGCTGGCCGTCGCGGTTGCATCCGTTGTCTTGGGGGCAGCCGCGCCGGGCGTGTTGCTCGCGCTGCCCGGGACGCCCTGCGCGGTCGCCGGTCCGCTCGAAGCGCTGGAGAGATTGCCGGATTCGGAAATCTGCTCGCTGCGCACCACCGCGCCCTGCGGGTTGTACTGCTCGCGCGCTTCTTCGGTCTCGTTGAAATCCATGTCGACGCTGACCTGCGCGCTGACGCGGCCGGGGCCGGTCATCGGTTCGAGCAGCTGTTCGATCCGCTGGACGTAGACCGCTTCCTGTCGATGCTGCTGCTCGAGTTGTTGCGCGCCGATCGCCGCTTCGCTGTCCGGATCCGGATTGGACAGCATGCGACCGTACTGGTCGACGACGGTGACGCGTTCGGGCGTCAGTTCGGAAATGCTGGACGCGACCAGGTGCACGATCGCGTCGACCTGGCCCTGTTCCAGCGCCGCGCCGCTCTGCAGCTGCAATACGACCGATGCGCTGGCGGCGTCCTTCTGGCGAGTGAAGGCACTGGGCTTGGGCAGCGCCAGGTGCACGCGCGCCTCGCGCACCGGGCGCAGGTTGGCGATGGTGCGGGCCAGTTCGGTTTCCAGCGCGTGCTGGTAGCGCGCGTTCTCGACGAACTGGCTGGTGCCGAAGCCCTGGTCACCCTCCATGCTTTCGAAGCCGTCGCCGTTGCTGGCGGACAGGCCGGCACTGGCGAGCGCCATGCGCGCGTCACCGATGCGGTCGGCCGGGACCGCGAGCGCGCCGGTGCCGGCGTCGATGCGGAACGGGATCTGCTGCGTGCGCAACAGGTCCGACGCCTCGCTGGTCGACTTGGCGTCCAGGCCGGCCGACAGCGGCACGTAATCCGGATGCTGCGTCCAGAAGAACAACCACAGCCCGAGCGCGATGGCGGCCGCGACCACGCCCAGCAGCATCAACTGGCGGACGGCGGGGATGTCCTGCAACCGGCCGATGTCCTTGAGGCCGCCTGCGGATTTGGGTAGGGCGATGACGCTCATGAGGGCCGCGCTTCGAAGTCAGGGAAGGTGGTCGGGCAATCGTTTGTCGGAAAGGCGTTTGTTCGGGAAAACGTCCTGGGCGCGACGGACGCGCCCGGATCGGCACGGCTCAGATCGGCATGTTCATCACGTCCTGGTACGCCTGGACGAGACGGTTGCGTACTTCCACGGTGGCGCGGAACGCGACCTGCGACTGCTGCATCGCGACCATCACGCGTGCCAGGTCCGCACGCGGATCGCCGAGCTCGAAGGCGGTCTGCAGGTCGTTGGCGGATTGCTGGGTGCGGCTGACGTTGTCGATCGCGTTCGACAGGGTCTGCTGGAATCCGGCCTTGGCGCCGGCGGCGGCGCCACCGACCGGATCCGCGCCGATGCCGTTGATGCCGGTGCCGATCGCGTTGCCGACGCCCACATCGCTGCCGACGTCACGGATCCGCGTCTCGTGGGCGCGGATCTGGGAGAGGATCGAGGAGATGGCGTCGGTCATCGCGGTGGTGCCGTTGCAATGGTTCGATCCGGCTCATGCAAGCGGCGTACCAGCCGCGTAGCGAACCCGCCGTCAGACTTCCGCCGTCAGCTCCAGCCCGTCGCGCTCGATGCCGTACTTGCGCAGCTTCTCGACCAGCGTGGTGCGGCGCAGGCCAAGCAGCTGCGCGGCGTGGGCGACCACGCCACCGGCCTGGGCCAGGGCGACGCGGATGAGGTCGAGCTCGATGCCCGCGATATGGCCGCGCAGGTCGATGCCCTGTGCCGGCAGCGAGACGGTCGGCGACAGCGTCGACGGATCGATCGTCCCGGCCTGCACCGATGGCGCAAGCGCCGCGGCCGCGGCGAGCACCGGGGTGGTCGGCTCGACGCAATCGGGGGCGTCGGCGCGATAGCGCGCCGGCAGGTCGGCCGCACGCACGCGGCCCGCCGGATGCAGCACGGCCAGCCGTTCGAGCAGGTTGCTCAGCTCACGCACGTTGCCGGGCCACGCATAGTGCGCGAGCGTGGCGACGGCATCGTCGGCCAGGCTGACGCGGCCACGGCCGCTTTCGGCGAGCTGGCGCGTGATCGCGGTGATCAGGTCGGGCAGGTCCTCGCTGCGCTCGCGCAGCGCCGGCATCTCGATGGGGAATACGTTGAGGCGGTAGAACAGGTCCTCGCGGAAGCGGCCGTCGGCGATCTGGGTCTCCAGGTTGCGATGGGTCGCGGCGATCACGCGCACGTTGCAGCGGATCACCTGGTTGCCGCCGACGCGCTCGAAGGTGCGTTCCTGCAGCACGCGCAGGAGCTTCACCTGCATCGCCATCGGCATGTCGCCGATCTCGTCCAGCAGCAGCGTGCCGCCCTCGGCCATCTCGAAGCGGCCCTTGCGCTGCGTGAGCGCACCGGTGAACGCGCCTTTCTCGTGGCCGAACAGTTCGCTTTCCAGCAGGTCCGGCGGAATCGCTCCGCAGTTGATCGCGACGAACGGCTTGTCGCGGCGCGGCGAACGCTCGTGGACCGAGCGCGCGACGACTTCCTTGCCGGTGCCGGATTCGCCGAGGATCAGCACCGTCGTTTCGAACGCGGCGACCTGGTCGATCATCCGCGTCAACCGCAACACGGCCTGGCTGCGGCCGGTCGGCCCGGATTGCGGCTGCTCGCGGCGCTCATCGTCGTCCAGGCGCTTGAGGCTGGCGCGACGCAGGGCGTCCTGCAGCTGGGGATGGCGGATCGGCCACGCCAGCGGCCACACCGCATCGGGGTGCACGCTCGCGCGCCATGCGGCATCGGCGGCGTGGCCGGGCAGCATCAGCAGCGGCGGATGCAGCGCCTGTACGGCGAGCCACTCGACGAACGCCGGCCACTGCGGATCATCGCCGACGTCGCCGACCACGATCGCGACCCAGTCGCTGGCGCGCGCGCGGTTGCGGTCGATGTCGCCGACCTCGTCGACGATGCGCGGGGTGAAGTCCATGAACTCGAGCAGCGCGGCGACCTTCTCGGCGCGCGCGACGTCGCGGTCGAGCAGCAGGATGCGGGATTCGCTCATGCCGGCGTCCCCGGCATCTCGGTGGCCAGCCGCTCGAGCACCGGCATCACGTCGTGGATGTAGGCGAGCTTGCTGACGAAGGCGTCGGCGCCGGCGCGCATCGCGTGTTCGCGATGTTCGGCGTCGTCGAAATGGCTGGCGATGACGACGAACGGCGGATTGTCCTGCGCCTTGATCAGGCGGGTGGCCTGCAGGCCACCCATCTCCGGCATCGCCAGGTCCATCAGCACCACGTCCGGGCGCAACACCTCGCACTGGGTGACCGCCTCGATGCCGTTGCCAGCCATACCGAGCACCCGGATCCATTCGACGCGGCGCAGATGTCGCATCGCGGCGTTGATGAACCCCGGATGGTCGTCGACGAGCAACAGGTTGAGCGTACGCATTTCGGATTCCTCAGGCGCTGGCACGCGCCGGCACGATATGTGCAGGCTGCTTGCGGGCGCGTTCGGCGCGGCGCAGGTTCGCCGGCCCGATGGACAACTGGTCGCGGTACTTGGCGACGGTACGGCGCGCGATGCGCACGCCCTGGCGGGCGAGCAGGCCGGCGATGACGTCGTCGGCCAGCGGCGCGTTCGCCGGTTCGCTTTCGATCAGGCGCTTGACCATCGCCTTGACGGCGACCGCACCGACGACGGCGCCTTCGAGCCGCACCGCGAACAGCCGCTTGAGCTCGAACGTGCCGCGCGGCGTCTGCAGGTACTTGCCGGTGGTGATGCGCGACACGGTGGATTCGTGCATGCCGATGGTGTCGGCGACTTCCTTGAGCGTGAGCGGAGCCATCGCTTCGTCGCCCCGCTCGAGGAAACCACGCTGGCGGTCGACCAGCACCTGCGCGGTGCGCAGCAGCGTGTCGTTGCGCATCGCGACGCCGCGCACCAGCCAGCGCGCTTCGTCGAGCAGGCCGCGCAACGCGGCGTGGTCGCTGCCGGATTGCGACAGCGCCTGCTCGCAGTGCGGCGCGATGCGCACGCGCGGCAGCGTTGCCGTGTTCAATGCCACGCGCCACGCGCCGCCGCCGTGCCAGGCGACGACGTCGGGAATGATGTAGCCGCTGTCGGCGGGCGTCGCTTCGATCGGATGCGCCTTGAGCGACACGATCAGCGCGATCGCCGCGCGAACCTCGTCAATCTGTGCATGCAGTGCCGCGGCGAGCCCGGTCTCGTCGTGCTGTGCCAGCAACTCGACGTGTCCGTCAAGGATGCGTCGTGCGAGCGCGCGCGATGCGCTGTCCGGATGCAGCGCCAGTTGCGCACCGAGGCACTCGCCCACGTCCGCGGCGGCGACGCCCGGCCAATCGCCGTGCAGCAGGCGCTGGCGCACGCATTCGAATTCTTCGGTCGCGATGCCGGTTTGCGTGGCACCGGAATTGCACAGCCCGGCGACATCGCCTTCGAGATAACCACGGTCGTCGCAGTGATCGAGCCAGAACGCGGCAAGCGCAAGATCCCGTGCCGGCCAGCGCTGCAGCTCCAGCAGGGCGAGCAGGCGCTGGCGCGGGTCGCTGGATTCGCCGGCCTGGATGCGCGCCATGCGGTCGTCGTCGCCGTCGCCAAGCGCGCCGCCGCCGGACAGGAACATCGGTTCCGGCAGTTCATCCCACGACGCGCTTTCGCTCGCGGCGCAATTGGCCGCCGTCGCGTCGTCGTCCTCGGACTCGATTTCGGGCGCTTCCTGCTCGAGCAGCGGATTGCGCTCCAGCGCCTGGCGTAGTTCCTGCTCCAGCTGCGGCGCGGTCAACTGCAGCAGGCGGATCGTCTGCAGCAGTTGCGGCGTCAGGTGGACGGTCTGGGCCTGTTGCGGGCGCAGCGTGTGCTTCATTCGGAACGTCCCCTGGCTGCCACTGCGTGCCCGTCGTGCGGGCCTGCCTCCCCGGCAGTGGACTCAGGATGCGCAGCCGGCGACGGTTTCCGTATCGGGAGTTACCCGGCGCGATGTCGGGGTAAACACGGCGCATGTCGGGGGATTCCCGACGGCGCGACTGAAACCTGACGCTGTGCGTCGCTTGGTGTCAGTGGCCGTCGTGCAGGCGCAGTGCCATCCGCAGCAGTTCCACCGAATTGCGGCAGCCCAGGGTTTCCATGATGCGAGCGCGATGCGTCTCGACGGTTTTCGCGCTGATGCCGAGGTCGGCCGCGATCTGTTTGGTCGTGCGGCCGGCGCCGAGCGCGACCAGGATTTCGCGTTGGCGGCGGGGCAGGGTATCGGCGCTGCTGGCGGCGGGCCCGCGTGCGGCATGCAGTTGCGGACCGGAGACCTGGGGGCTCAGGAACGTGCGTCCGTTGACCGCGGCGCGCAGGGCGATTTCAAGCTCCGCCGGCGCGGCTTCCTTGACCACGAAGCCGGTGGCGCCGCGCGTCAGTGCCGCACGCACCTGGATCGGATCGTCGTGCATCGACATGATCACGACCGGGGAATCGGGCACGACCTTGCGCAGTTCGTCGAGCGTTTCGAAGCCGCTGCGACCGGGCATGGACAGGTCGAGCAGGATCGCGTCGGGCAGGTGCTGGCGCGCCTTGATCACGGCCTCGTCGCCACTGGAGGCGTCCGCCACCACGTCGATGCCATCGAAGGATTCGAGCAACCTGCGCAGGCCGGCGCGGACCAGCGTGTGGTCGTCGCAGATCAGTACTCGCACCAGACTCGTCCGACAACACTCATGGCGGCCACCTTAGCGAGGCGACGGTGCAGGCGCCATGACGCAGGTCAACGCGGGCGGCGTCGCTCCGCGATTTCGCGACGGTGGACACGGAACAGGTGGCGCTCCAGTGCCGTTTCCAGGCCGGGCGACAGCGCTTCGAAGCGCAGCCACAAAGCTGAATCCGCTCCGCTTCCGTCGTGCGCGAGCACGCTCGCCGGCAGTCGCAGCGCCTGCGGTAGCCAGTCCGACGGCTGGATCCGGAAATAACCGGTCGTGCCTTCGGGCAATGCGGTCGGGTTCGGAATGCACGCGCCCAGCGCCGACCAGCGGATCGCGTGCATGGGGTCGGCATCGCGGTTGCGCAGCAGCGCGCCGACGAGCGTGGTCAGCAGGTCCAGCTTGGATTCGATGCGATTGAGCGCGAGCGCGGTCGGGCCGTGTTCCTCCGGATCCTCGCCGCGGCCATCCTCGACCACCGCGATCGCCTGCAGGAAGGTTTCCGCGTGCAGGCTATCGGCGTGCACGGTCGCCGGGTCGAGCACGCCTGGCACGAATGCCGCGCTGCGCACCTCGTCGCAGGCGAGCACGTCGCCGAACAGCAGCGCATCGGCGTCCGCGCGATTCACGCGCCGCCTGCCCCGGCTGAATCTCCCAGTTCTTTCTGCACCAGGTACAGATGCGCGCTGCGGCGCTCGTGTTCGAGCTGGCGCAGGGCGACGCTGCTGCGCTCGCGCGCATGCTGCAATTCCAGCAGCAGGCCCTGCTGTTCGCGCATCAACACATGCCAGGCGGCGCGCGAAGACTCGTCCACCGGATCGACGAAGGCGGCGCGCACGGCACGATCATGGCCGTCGACCAGTTCGGCGGCACGCACCCAGTCGCCTTCGCTGGCGGCAGTGCGGATGTCCTGCGCAGGCAGCACCGGCAGCACGGCGACGACGCTGCGATTCATGGCGACACCTCCTGTGCAGGCGCGGCGGCGCCCGCATTGGCCGATGCGATCGCATTCCAGGCGGTTTCGATTTCACCCAGCAGTTGGTCGACTTCGCGCAGCGGCTCGGCATCGTTGCGTGCGTTGGCTTCCACCAGGCGACGCTGCGCGTAGTCGTAGAGGGCCTGGAGGCCGCCGGCGATCTCGCCGCCGGCGTCCAGGTCGAGGGCGCCATTGAGGCCGCCGATGATCGAGCAGGCGTCGGAGATCGCCTGCGACTTGCGCGCCAGGTCGCCGCGCGCCAGGCAGGCTTCGGCCAGTCGCGCGCGTTCGCGCGCGCCGGACAGCATCAGCGAGATCAGCCGATGCGGACTGGCATCGAGCACGGCGCTGTCCAGGCCGGTCTGTCGGTAATGCTTGGCGTAGTTGGCGCTGTACATGGCGGGTTATCCGGAAAGCCCGAGTTGCTGGATCAGGAAGCTGCCAGTGCTCTGCAGTTTGGAGACCAGTCCGTCGAGCGCGACGAACTGCGCCCGGTAGCGTGCCTGCACCTGGTCCATGCGGCGGTCCAGCGCGCTGCGATCGTTGGCCAGCGCGCGCGTCATGCGGTCGAGCGATTCGCTGCGGCCCTGGAACTGGCCGCCCGTGTCGAGCAGCCGGTCGAGCGTGTCGCCCAGGCCCTTGGCCAGGCTCGCGTCGCCGGTGAACAAGCGTGTGGCCGGGCCCGGATCGTTCGCCATGCCGGCATCGAACGCGGTGTCGTCCATGGCCAGCGAGCCGTCCTTCTTGATCGTGATGCCGATGGCTTTGAGATCGGTGACCTGGTTGCTGACCTGGTCGCGCAGGTCGCGGCTGGCGCTGCGCACGAGCGAGTCGCCGTTGAGCGCGGCGGCCACCTGGGTCGACGGGTTGTAGGCGGTGGTGGTGGCGATCGTCGCGATGGAGGCGTTGTAGGCATTGACGAAGCTGCGCGCGGCGCTGCGCTGCGCCGCGGGGTCGCCGGAGACGACCAGTTCGCGCAGCGTGCCGGGTTCGGCGCGGGTCAGGTTGAGCGTCACGCCGCCGATGAGGTCGGTGATGCTGTTGCTGGCGCTGGTGCGCAACATGCCATCGACCTTGACCTGCGCGTCCGTCGCGGGATTGAGTTCGGTGAGGCTGGTCGTTCCCGGCGGATCGTAGGTGAAGGCCGCGAGGCCGCCGTCGCCACCGCTCGCGCTCACGGTGATCGCGTTGGCGGTGCCGGTGGACAGTGCGCCCAGCACCAGGTGCGCGCCGTCGTCGGCCTGCACGATGGTGGCGACGAGCCCCTTGCCGGCGGCCTTGGCGTTGATCGCGTCGCGCAACCCGCCGAGGCTGTTGTTGCTGTCGTCGATGTCGACGGAAACCGTCATCGTGCCGCTGGTGAGGGTCAGGGTTCCGGTGCCGACCTGGGTGTCGGCGGTCGCATAGTGGCCGGACGAGAGTTTCTGCGCGGACGCCACGGCCAGGACTTCGACCTGGTAGTGCCCGATCGCCGCGCCGGACGCGGCGCTGGCGGTGAGACCCGCGCCGTCGGGCAGCGTGGTCTTGCGGGCCAGTGCAGCGGTGTTGGACGACAGCGCGTCGACGGCGGTGCGCAGGCCGGAAAACGCAGCGCGCAAGGTGCCGATCGCGGAGACTTCGGCCTGCAGGCGACGATCGGTGCGATCGAGCCGCGCATCGGCAGGCCCACGCTCGGCGGCGACCAGCTGCTGGACGATCGAGTTGACGTCCAGTCCGCTGCCGATGCCGCCGGCGCTCATCGAGCTCATCGTGCGCCTCGGCTGCGGTCGGTGCCGCGCTCGCGCAAGAACCACATCGGGCACCGTGCGGCCAGGACTTTCCGGACAAGTCGGTCAGTGCGGGCGGTGTTCACGGTGTTGGCCTCGACGCGGTTGGGAATGGGTCTCCGGCGCGGCGGACCACGCCGGAGAAGGGTGGAGGCCGGGCACCTGCGTGCCCGGCCGGTGTCGCATTAACGCAGCAGGCTGAGCACGCTCTGCGGAGCCTGGTTGGCCTGAGCGAGCATGGCGGTGCCGGCCTGCTGCAGGATCTGCGTACGCGTCAGCTGCGCGGTTTCCTTGGCGAAGTCGGCGTCCTGGATCCGGCTGCGGGCAGCGGACAGGTTTTCCGACGTCGTCGACAGGTTGGCCACGACCGAGCTGAAGCGGTTCTGGATCGCACCCATGCTGGCGCGCGCCGTGCTGATCGCACTCAACGCCGCGTCCATCGACTGCATCGCGGTGTCGGCGCCGGACGTGGTGGAGATGTCGAGCGACGCGAAGCCGGTGCTGGTGGCGCGCGCGGTCGTGGCGGCGGTCAGGCCGGTGATCGCGGCGCTGGACGACGCACCCGCGTGGGCGACGACGATGTCGGCGGTGGTGCTGACCAGCGTCACCGTGGTGGCGGTGTCGTTGACGGCGTAGACGCCGGTGGTGTCGGACTTGGAGTTGACCGCGTCGCGCACCTGGCTGGCGCGTTCCGTGGCCGACGCAGCGGCAGCCAGGCCACCGACCGAGGTGCCGTTGATGGTCAGGTCGCCAGCGGTGACGGCGGTGAACGCGGTCGCAGCGGCGCCGGTGACGGTGGCGCGGCTGTAGCTGCCCAGTGCCGACGAGTTGGCATTGACGATCGAGCTGACCGAAATCGTTTCACCCTGGTTGGCGCCGACCTGGAAGGCCTGGTTGGCGAACGAACCGTCGATCAGCTTGACGCCGTTGAACGAGGTCTGCGAGGCGACGCGGTCGACTTCCGACTTCAGCTGCTGCGCTTCGGAGTTCAGCGCCGCGCGGTCGGTGGCGGAGTTGGTGGCGTTGCGCGACTGCACGGCCAGCTCGCGGATGCGCTGCAGGTTGTTGCTGATCTCGCCCATCGCGCCTTCGGCGGTCTGCGACAGCGAGATGCCGTCGTTGGCGTTGCGTGCCGCCTGGTCCATGCCGCGGATCTGGGTGGTGAAGCGCTCGGAAATGGCGAGGCCGGCGGCGTCGTCCTTGGCGCTGTTGATGCGCAGGCCCGAGGACAGGCGCTGCAGGCTGGTCGCAAGCTGGGCGCCGGACGTCGACAGGTTGCGCTGGGCGTTCAGCGACATCACGTTGGTGTTGATGACTTGCATGATTGCGTCTCCTGGAAGTTGGGATCCGGCGGGCGGCGAGGCCTGGTGCCGGCTTTCGCAGGGTTTTGGCCTTGGGCCTCGCCGCTGCTGGGGAAAGTAACGGCGGCTGCTTGTCAAGCTTTAGCCGGTTTCCAGAAGATTGTTTCCGTGTTCTGTGAATCAGTTCCTATGCAGCGGCCAATCAGCGCAGCAGGTCGAACAGCGACAGCGTCTGCACCTGCTTGATCGTGGTCTGCGCGGCCTGGATCGCGGTGAGCTCCAGGCTCAATTGCGAAGCCGCCTGCGCGTAATCGGTATCCCGCAATCCCGACAGCGTCGTGCGCATGGATTCGTCCTGCGCGGCGCGTGCGTCGGCGGTGTCGTCGAGTGCGGACAGGCGCGAGCCGGTCGTGGCACGCACGGTCATCAGATGGTCCTGCGCGGAGCCGATGTTGCCGATCGCCTGGCCGATCGCGTTGTCCGCTTCGCGCGTTCGGCCGGGGTGGCGGCCGTCGTGTTGAGCGCGTCGGCGAGCGACTGCAGCGTTGCGAAGATGTCCTGGTTCGGCGCCGGCTGCATCGTGAAGCTGTCGCCCGTGGCCGGCGCGCCGGTCAGTCGCACGCGCACGCCGGCGGCGGTGATCGTGTCGCCGGGCGCGTAGCTGCCGCTGGCCAGCACCGTCCCCCCGCCGTCGACGAGCTGGTAGGCGTTGGGCGCGGTGAACTTGAGTTGCAGCGTTGCCGCGGGCCAGGCCGCATGGTCGACCACTTCGGTCGACTGCAGCACGCTGGTCCCGGTATTGGCCGATGCGGCGCTGCCGAGGATTTCACCGTTGCCGGTGCGCACGCGCAGGAACACCGCGCTGCCGGCGTCGGTGTCGGCCAGGGCGAGCTCGGGCGAGATGTCGACCTGGTTCTGGCCGTCGTCACCGGCATAACCCACCGCGCCGGAGGCATCGGCGAACGGCACCACGCCGTCGCGCTGCCCGGCGAACAGCGCGCGGCCGCTGCCGTCGTCGCGATTGCCGATCGAAAGGAGTTGCGCACGCAGCTGCAGGATCTCGCCTGCGATCTGCTTGCGGTCGGATTGCGACATGGTCGCGTTGTTGGCCTGCACCGCGAGTTCGCGCGCGCGTGTCAGCACGTCGCCGCCGTCGCTTAGCGCCTGTTCCTGCAGGTGCAGGCGCTGCTCGAGCACGTTGGCGTTGCGGCCGAAGGCGTCGAGCGTGGAAAGAAGGTGGTCGAGCGTCTGCGCCTGCGCGGCGCCGGACGGATCGTCGGCCGCGCGCGTGAGCTTGTTGCCGCTGGTCATCTGCTGCTGCGTGCGCGCGAGTTCCTGCTGGCGATTGAGCAATGCAGCCAGTCCCTGTGCGTACATGCCGGCGGTGGAAATCCTCAAGGTCATCTGCGCACCGCCCCGAGCAGTGTCTGGAACACGGTGTCGGCGGTCGCGATCACCTGCGCCGCCGCCTGGTAGGCCTGCTGGAACCGCAACAGGTCGGCGGCTTCCTCGTCGAGGTTCACGCCCGAGACCGAGTCGCGCTCCGCGCCGATCTGGTCGTGGATGGTCTGTTGCGCTTCCAGCGTCATGTCGGCGTGGCGTGCATCGCTGCCCACGCTCGCGGTGAGCGTGCCCAGCCCGGTGGTCAGGCTGGTGCTGCCGCCGTCGAGCACGCCGGTACCGTCGAGTGCGGAGAGCGCGCGTGCGTTGGCGTTGTCGGCCGATCGCGCGGGAGTGCGCGACAGCACGAACTGGTCGCCTGCGGCCGGCGTTCCGGTGAAAGGCAGCGACCAGCCGCCGCTGGCGATCGGCGTGCCCGGCGTGTACGCGTAGGGACCGGCGCCGTCGATCGTGTACTGGTTGGCGTCGATGAAGTCGATGGTCGCTCCGGCGAACGTCGCGAATGCCGCAGGATTGGTGACCTGCGCCGAACCCGCCTTCGCGCTGCCGAGGTTCGCGACATCCGCGCGCGCCTGCAGCGGTGCGGCGGCGGCGATGCCCGCGGGATCCTGCAATGCGACCCGGATGCCTGCGGCGGCACCCATGGTCGGACTGACGGCAAAACGGTCGCCCGCGGCGGCGGCACCCGACACGACGAGGCTCAAACCGGAGACGAGGAACGGATCGGCCGCGGTGCCGGTGCCGGTCATCGTGAGCGCGCCGCCGGTGTCGGCGCGCGTCGCCTTCCAGGTGGTGCCGTCGAACTTCATCACGAGGTCCGCGCCCTGCAGCGTGCCGACATCCGCGACGCTGGCGCTCAGCGTGGCGGTGCCGGAGTTGGCCTGCAGCGCGTTCACCCGTGGCGACGGCAGCGAGAAGAACGCGGCGCCGGCATTGCCGTTGTAATCGACGCCGGCCTGTTGCGTGGCATTGAACGAAGAGGCGAATGCGGTCGCGATCCGGCCCAGTTCGGCGCGTGCCGGATTTAGCACGCGGGTGCGGAATTCGAGCAGCCCACCGATCTGTCCGCCGACGCTGGTCGACGACAGCGCGACCGGGCCGGCCGTGGTCGCCAGCGCCAGCTGCATGCGATCCGGACGCAGGGGGTCGGGCACGGTCGACAGCGCCTGCGCGCGATTGCCGAGCACCAGCGACTGGCCTCCGGTGGTGAAGACGTTGAGCGCGCCATCGTCCTGCGCGAGGGTCGATGCGCCGATCAGGCCGGAGAGTTCGTCGATGCGCTGCGCACGCGCGTCGAGGAGGTCGGGCGGCGCATTGCTGCCGGCGGAGATGATGTCGCGGTTGAGGTTGGCGATCTCGGCCGAGAGCCGGTTCACGTCGGCGATCGAGGCGCCGACACGGTTGTCGACTTCGTCGTCGAGTTGCGAGAGCTGCGAATCGATCGAATGCCAGCGCGAGGCCAGCTGGTTGGCGGCGGCCAGCATCTGGCTGCGCGCGACCTGGGAGGTCGGGCTCGCGGAGACATCC
>Ga0207981_1000027_pt1 | contig 18823 bp, 19 predicted proteins | sample SoimicmetaGmgLPC_FD_188327 | JGI IMG/M metagenome (GOLD analysis project Ga0207981, IMG submission 188327) | Soil and rhizosphere microbial communities from Laval, Canada - mgLPC (SPAdes) (version 2) | ecosystem: Environmental > Terrestrial > Deep subsurface > Rock core/Sediment | place: Laval... | reverse complement strand
TAGTCGCGCGAGATGCGAGTGTTGTTCGTCACGCGCCAGGCTTTCCTGTCGATTGCGGGCGTCGCGTTCGACGGCAGCTGCGAGCGCGACCTTCAAAGTGTTTGCATCCACGGGCTTCGTCAAGAAGTCGCTCGCGCCAAGCTTCATCGCTTGAACGCTCCGCGGAATGTCCGCTTGGCCGCTCAGGAATACGACCGTCGGAGGGGGATGCATTTCGGATAGAGCGACAAACAGCGATATCCCATCCAGCTCCGGCATTGCCAGGTCAAGCAGGTGGCAGCCTGGCGTCGCTGCGTCATATTCAGCGAGGCATGCGACGGGCGTCCTGAATGCCTTCACCCGGTAGCCGAAGCGCTTCACCAAACCGGCAAGCGACGCAAGCACGAGCGCGTCGTCATCCACGATGCTGATCGTGACGTCACTGCCGCTCATGATTCGTTGATGCAGGGGAGTACGACGTTGAAAGACGTTTCCTGTGGGTTTGAAGTCGCCCAAATGTGGCCATTGTTCTCCTGTACGAGCTCCCGGCAGATTGCCAGTCCGAGCCCAAGTCCGTCTGGTTTGGTCGATACGAACGGGTCGAAGATGCGTTCGAGTTGCGCGCGGGGAATTTGCGGGCCGTTATTCGATACGCGAACACACACGCTTTGCCGTGGCACCCGGGCGATGACCAGGTCGATGCGTCTTTGCCCTTCCGACGTTTGGACCGCTTCCACCGCGTTCACCGCAAGATTGAGGATTGCGTGCAGGAGTTCACTGCGATCTCCCATGACGACTACGGTCGAGTCTTCGGTCTGATAGTGCAGGAATATGTTGGACTGCATCAGGGTAGGTCGAAGGATTCCCAGTAGTGGCGTAACGACATCGTGCTGGAGATCAACGCGAATCCTCAGCGCTGGTGCTCGTTTCAGGAAATTGCGGAAATCATTGATGACGGTCGTGGCGACTCGGTCTGCCTCGACGATGTCATGCAACAGTTCGCGCACGTCCGATCGAACAGTTGCGTCGTGATCGCAAATGTCGATGGCCGTTTGGGCATTGCACATGATGGCTGTCAGGGGTTGCCGGATCTGATGGGTCACGGAGGCGGCCAGCTGCCCCAGCGTGGCGATTCGGTTGAGGTGGTGGATTTCCTCATGCAGCGTGGCGATGCGCAGCTTGGCGTCCGTAATGTCCTCATGGATGATGAGGGCGCCTTCCATCGCGCCAGAGAGGCGCGATACGCGCATGTGGTACCAGCGGACGTGGCCTCGTGTGCCTTCGCAGGCGTATTGCATTCGGAACAGTTTCGAGCGGCCGTGCAGAACGCTTTCTATCCCTTCCAGGGCGTGCAAGGCGGAGGCATCTCCCGTCTGGATTGCCGCTTGGCACACGCCGACGTAGTTCACGCCAAGTCCTATTCGCCCCGGGGTCGCGCCGAGTGTCTTTGCTGCGTCCGTCCATGCTTGATTGGAAGCCACGATGTTGCCAGCGCAATCGAGCAAGACGAGCGGGTCGAGGATCGAGCTCAGCAACGCATCAAATGACGCGTCCTCGAGTCTTCGATCGGATTGATAGGCAGCGAGTGACATAGGTGACTATTGGTAACGCCTTGAACTGCGAATAGTCCGCCCATCGTTAACTCGGCGCGAAGGCTCAACCCAAAGATGACAGCGGGCTGGTGGTACACCCGGTCTGGTTGCGAGGCCACGGATAGTCACATGGTGTTATTGCGCTGGCGTCCCCCGAACGTCATGGTCGCGCGATCGTCAAAGCGTGGACTGGGGGTAGGAGCACGACGTGCCAGCACTTTGGCGTCCATGGATGTTGGCGACTCCCTGGCAGTGCAGACGAATGCTGCTGTGCCGTCTGCGAATGCCACTGTACTGGGCAATCGTTTTGATATCTCCAATGACACACGCATCCGCGCAGACGGCACGGGACATCGTGGGGCCCACCCCACTTGTTGCGATCGAGAACGAGCCCCCTGCGCGGTTGATCGTCGATCCGCCACTTGCCGGGCCGCTGGCGGCCGGACGTGTCTTCATACAGTACCGGGCGGAGAACATGCGCATCTTGCCGGTCTTCGGGACAGGGGCTTTGGAAGTTTCCCCGCGCGTAGGACACGTTCACATCACCGTGGACGATGTTCCCTGGCATTTCGTGGACGCCAGCGGCGGAACGTTGATCCTGGTCGGGCTGGACGCCGGATCGCACAAAGTGCTGATCGAACTGGCCGACCCAACGCACAGGGTGGTTGCCCGCGAAACGGTGCGATTCGTAGTGCCACCGCATGCTGATGCGACGAACGATCATCGGCACGCGGTGGATGGCAGTTCCCACGACTGAGCCGCGACGCTTTACGGGAGCCGCCACTGCCTTCAGACGATCTCCAGCAGCGCGATTCGGTGGTCTCGCATCTCGAAACGGTACAACCTCTTGATGGGGCGCGATGGAGGTTCACTACAGACCATGACCTTCACCTTGATCTGGTCGCCTGCGCGAACGAACTCAAGATCGGTCGTTCCAAGCTGCGGGGAGTTGCTCTCCAAATGGCCGTGCCAGGCGACGATGGACTTGACCCCTTTGTAAAGACGCCCGTCTTCAATCACCAAAGCGTCTTCAGTAAAGCAATGGGTCAATAGAAGATGGTCCTTCACGCGAGAGCTCAAGTAGAGCTGTATGGCCACTGGAAGCGTGTTATCCATCTGCTTGCGTTGCGATGACTTTGGAAGGAAGCCCGCTGATCCTGCTGCGTGGCCGGGTCAAGAAGTTATGGCGCGGCGCGGATGATGCATAGAGTCAGATGAGAAGCAAAAAACCGGACCAGATGGATGGCTAAGGTCATGCACGCTTTCGGCACCGCGGGAGCTCAGGCTCCGTTACGCCGCCCAAGGTGGCGTGAACGCCGGTGCATCGCCCACGATCACTTGGCCGCCGACCGGGAGCACCGACACCGCGTGGAACGGCTCCGGTCCGGGATTGCTCAGCGCGAGGAGGGAGCCCTCCGGGATCGCGAAAGCACTGCCGGCCGTCAATTCGTGGGCGACACCGTCGACTTCGAGCAAGGCGCGTCCTTGCAAGGCCACGAATGTTTCCTCCCGCGTGACCCGATGTGGTCTTCCCGGGATCCCGGGTTGAACCACGACCCGCCACACGGAGTTCTCCCGCGAACCGCGCTTCGGCGAAGTCAGCCCAGTGAACGTGACGCCCGGCAATTCGAAGACGGGGGCATCCTGATGATGGACGATCGGCATGGTGGTACCCTCAGGTTGTAAACCGTAGTTTATTAACCTAGGTAAAGCATGTCAAACGCATCCGTTCTCGACTTCGGCGTCCTCCTGAACATCGCATTCAATTCGTTCAAGCAGGCATTGGAGGAAGACTTGGCCGAAGCTGGCTTCGACGACATCGGGCCGTCGTTCGGATACGTCTTCCGGCTGTTGTCGGACGAGTCCTGCAGCCTGAGTGAGTTGGCTCGTCAACTGCACATGACATCGCCAGGGGCGTTGAAGGTGGTGGATGACATGGTGGCCAAGGGATATGTGTTGCGGACCACCGATTCCACAGACAAGCGCGTGAAGCGCCTCGGTTTGACGCGGCGCGGGCGCGCAGCGCTTGAGCGTGCGCGCGAGTTCCACGCTCGCCGCGAGCAGGCCTTGGCTGATCGACTGGGAGCGCGCCGAGTTGCTGCAACCCGCGAGGTCCTGAGCGCGCTTGCTGATGCGGAGAACGGTATGCGGATCCACCGACCGAGAACCGCTTGAGTCAACAGCTCGGTGCGCCGAACGGCTGGCTCATTCAAAGGTCGAGCCAATGCTGACCGCGCCACGGATCCCGCCGCAAGTGCGTGGAAAGCAGGTATCGTCGGATTGCAGACAGTCCATGCATGCCACGGGTGCGGAATTCGCCCCGGGTGCGTAGAGGAGGTGGGCAGTGGCTCAGTCGGCTTATGGCCAGCGGCTTGCGCGCTCGTTTCGCATGCGCTCCCCGCCGACGCTGACTTCGCACACGCAAGCGGGGTCCACGCTCGCGCTGACCGAGTTGGAAAACGACACGCCCGGGTTCGGATTTACCGCGCCGCAGGCGATCGAGGATGCCTATCTCATCGGCTTGCAAATGCGAGCGCTCGATCGGCATGAGCTCTGGCTGGATGGGCGCGCCGTCAAGGTGACCGCGATCGCGGAGGGATCGATGCACTTCTACGACCTGCGCCGAAACCCTGTTGCCTACATCGAGGACCCGTTTCATCCGCTGTTCCTGTACCTGCCGCGTCCCGCCCTATCCGAGATCGCGGAGGAAGTGCAGACCGCCTCCACGGTCGAGTTGCGATACGACGCTGGCGTATGGATTCGCGATCCCGTGATCGGCCACCTGATGTCGAGCCTGCTGCCTGCGTTGCGAGCGCAGCAAGCCACCAATGCGCTCTACGTCGACCAGGTGCTGCGCGCGCTCCTGGTTCACCTGGTCGAGCAATATGGTGGGAATCGGGTTGCCGCGCCCGCGCCGCGCGGCGGCCTGTCGCCATGGCGCGAAAGACGCGCCAAGGAACTGATGCGCGAGCGGATCGAGCACGGCATTTCATTGGCCGAACTCGCCGATGCCTGCGACCTTTCCGTCGGGGCCTTTTCCGCGTTGTTCAAGCGCAGCACAGGCATAACGCCGCATCAGTGGCTGCTGCAATCCCGCGTCGATCGGGCGATCGAGTTGATGGATGACGAAAGGCAGACGCTGTCGGAAATCGCGCTGGCGTGTGGTTTCGCCGACCAAGCCCACTTCAACCGCGCGTTCTCCGCCAGGACCGGCGTCAGCCCCGGCGCCTGGCGGGCCAATCGCGCAGCGGCGCACAAATGACTCACTTCCCGCCGCGCTTGTCGGAGTCTGCAGTGCCCTGTTGCCGATGCGCGAACGAAATCGGGTAGGCGCCCTGGCGGATTGTCAGCATGGGATCGGCGGGAGCGATGCCATCAGGGACATTGAGGGGCAGGAACGCGGTGCGGCGATCCAGGGCGGCGGCATCCTGGGCCACCGCATCAATGCGGATCGTGCCGAGGTCGACCAGCTTGCGTGATTCGGGCCAGGCGATCGACGGATTGTCGATGGCGTCACCCGCCGTCGCCAGCTGTGCCTGCCAGCGGTACGTCACCGGCCCCTTGGCCAGATGCTGCGGAAGTTCGCGAACAAGATAGTCGTGCGCAGCGTTTGCGGCCTCGGCCTTGGCCAGGAACGCCTCGCCTGCCAGAGGCGTGAAGCGGTAGCGCACATAAGTACGTTGGCCCGCGGCGTTGGTGAACTGGAATGCATTGACGCCGAAGTAGTCCAGCGTCAGGTAGCTCCGCGGGGCCGGCTTCTGCGTCGTCAGGAATGTCTTCGCAACCGGGTGCGACTGCAGGAACTTGTCCAGCGGTGTCGGCGCCGCGACGCCCGGCCCGCTTGCGGCGAGGGCGAGCAGCAGTTGCCGGAACTCGCCTGCCGTCGCGGTCGGGAATCCATTGAAACTATGCGCGACCACGTCCGTGGTGCTGCCGTCGGGGAGGGTGAATTTCAGCGCCAGGCCGCGCGGATTTGCGTTCCCGTCGTTGTCGGCGATATCCGGGATGCCGGTGAAATCCGAAAACCGCACCAGCACCGGCACTGCATGTGCAACGAACAGTGGCGCGCGGCTCAGGCCGGCCGCCTGCGGCGAAGGCTCGAATACGCCGGTGGCGAGGACACCTTTTGCATGGACCGCGCGAGCGGGATGGTCGCCGAACGCGGTGTGCAACGCATCGACCATCTGGCCTGGCGTTGGCACGGCTGGCGCCGAAACCGCGGGTGATGGCCGCCCCGCGGCCTGCGCCGACGGCGGCATGCTGGCGAAGTAGGCCATCTGGATGAAGCCGACGGGGATCAGTATGGCGAGCGACGTCTCCAGGACCGAGCGAAAGTGGACTGGCATGGAAAGAGGGCGATACATGGCGGTCACTCCTGATGGGACGTTCCGAGTCTCCATCCCGTGCGCCACGCTGGCTTGGACGAATGCGTGCCTGCATTGAACAAAAAGACGCCGATCAAGAAGGGCGGCGCGGAGGCAGAGTGAATCCGCAGCGTCAGATTTGCATCGACTCAAGCACCGCTACTTCAGATACGCCGTATCGGTGGGCCCGAAGCCGGTGATCACGACGACCGCGCCATCCGCCCCGGTTCGCGCGAAGTGCGGATCGCCGGCAGGTTCGGTGTAGAAGCTGCCAGCCGGCAATCGACGCACGGCCTCGGGCACGTTCTTCCTGCCGTAGCCGAAGTACCAGGTGCCGCTGACGACGGTTGCGGTGCGTGTGTCCTTGTGGGTATGCGCCTGGATTACCGTGTCGGCAGCCACCCGCAGGCGAATCGTGTACAGCCCGGCTTTGCGGGGATCGCCATACAGCACCGTTGTCGTCACGGCCGGCAGGCCCGAGGTACCGGCTCCGCCCGAAGTGCTTGCGAGGCGATCGATCTCCTCCGGCGTCAGCCGGCGCTGCAACCCGGAGGTCGACGCCGACAGGGACCCGGTGGCAAGCACCAACAAGGCGAGGACAATCTTGATCGGGAACATCGCAAGCTCCTTGTGTGCGCAAGAGCGCTTCATCAATTCGATGGCGGCCTCGCGGAAGCGCGCTTCATTGGGGAGAACGCCGGGAAGGGCTCGACCGCGGTCAGCGCGGCCGAGCCTTCCGTCGTCGGGTTGCTTCAGGTACGCGTGATCGACACGCCGCCATCGACGAGCATCGCCGTGCCGGTGACGAAGGACGCATCGTCCGACGCCAGGTACGCGACCGACGTGGCCAGCTCCTCCGGCGTCGCCACGCGCTTCAGCGCATGGAGGTTGGTGATGAACGTCTGCGACTCGGCGGTATTGTTCATCGCCTGGTACATCGGGGTGTCGACCGCGCCGGGGAGGATCGCGTTGACGCGGATGCCTTCCGGTCCGAACTCGGAGGCGAGGGCCTGCGTGAGGCCGATCAGCCCGGACTTGCTGGCCGCGTAGGCGGCGACGCCCGGGAACGCGAACGTGTGACCGACGAACGTCGACGTGAAGACGATCGAGCCGCCGCCGTTCTTCTGCATCTGCGCGATCTGGTGTTTCGCGCCGAGGAACGAAGCCGTCAGGTTGATGGCGACGGCTTCGGTGAAGCCTGCCTCGCTGACGCCGGTGCTCGGGCCGGCTTCGCCGATGACGCCGGCGTTGTTGAACGCGACGTCGAGGCGGCCGTAGCGAGCAACCGCCAAGGCGACGAGCGCCTTGGCGTAGTCTTCCGAGCGCACGTCGCCGGCGAGCGCGACGGCGTCGCCGCCATCGGCGCGAATCTCGGCGACGAGGGATTGCAGCTCGGCATCGCGGCGCGCACCCACCACGACCTTGGCGCCTTCGGCGGCGAATTGCTTGGCGGTGGCACGACCGATGCCGGAGCTGGCGCCGGTGACGAGCGCGACCTTGTTCTGCAGACGGGACATGGGAATTTCCTGTTGAGCGGGCGGGCTTGCCCTGGAACGGCATGCTGCGCGCCGAGCACTCGGATTCCGTGCCAAGATCCCGCGGGACTCGTTCGATGGTGTCGAACATGTTGTCCACGGAAGAGTTCGCGCTGCTTGAAGCCATCCGGGACACCGGCAGCCTGTCGCGCGCCGCCGCCCGTCTCGGCAAGGCGCCATCCACCGTCTCGCATACCGTGCGCAATCTCGAATCGCGCTTCGACGCATTGCTGTTCGACCGCAAGGGTTACCGTCTTCGGCTGACGCCTGCGGGCCAGTTGCTTGCGAGCGAATCGGCGCGCCTGTTCCAGGACATCTCTCGCCTCACGCGTCGCGTCAGGCAGGTCGCCAGCGGCTGGGAGGATCGCCTGTGGATCGTCACCGACGAAGTGATCGAGTTCGAGACCCTGCTGCCGGTGATCGCGGCCTTCGACGAACTCGGTTCTGGCGTCGGCCTGCGGATCACCCGCGAAGTGCTGTCGGGGACGTGGGATGCACTGCAGGACGGCCGTGCCGATCTCGTGATCGGCGCGACCAACGAACCTCCCGCGATTCCCGGCTTGCAGTGGCGCGCACTGGGCGTCATGGAGTGGGTGTTCGCGGTTGCACCGGAACATCCACTCGCAAGGGTGCGCGAACCGATCGAAAGACACGTATTGGCCGACCATCGCGCGATCGTCGTCGCCGATACCTCGCGACGCATCGGTGCACGCGGTTACGGCGTCGTCGGAGGCCAGCCTGCGCTGGCCGTGCCGAGCATGCATGCGAAGGTACTCGCGCAGCGCGCTGGCCTCGGCGTGGGTTGGTTGCCGCGTCAGCGCGTCGAGGCGCTGCTCGCCCGCGGGGAACTCATCGAGAAGCGGCTGGCCGATCCGCGCGAACCCAACCAGCTCTTCGTCGGCTGGCGTGGAGACCACGAAGGGCGCGCGCTCGCCTGGTGGTTGCAACGCCTGGGTGATGCGCGCCTTGCGGACCGGCTCGTGCGCGGGTTCGACATCCTGGCTTGATCGCGCGCAAGCGCGCTTTTTCGCGCAAGGGAGGAGAGATGGATTCCAATCTGTTCGGCGCGTTGTCGGCCCTCCTGGGTTCCGTGGTCGGAGCCTCCGCTTCGCTGGGCACCACCTGGCTGACACAACGACAGACCGAGCGGCAGCAGCGTCGTCGCGACCAAGTCCTCAAGCGGGAGCGTCTGTTCCGGTTATTCATCAAGGAATGCGCAAGGCTCCAACTGCATTCGCTCGACCACACCCTCGAAGATTTGAGTGGAGGCGTCGGAATGATCGCGGCCTTGAATGAAATCAGGCTCGTGGCGTCACCCTTTGTCGTGGAGAAGGCAGAGCAGTGCGTCTCCGACATCCTCGAGTCGTACCAGACACCCAACCTGAGCATCGCGGAGCTCCATGCGCAGGACGCGTTCCACAAACGGGATGTCCTGCGGGAATTCACGATTGCGTGCCGCGCCGAGCTTGAGGCGTATGAATGATCGATTGAAGCGTCGGTCACCAGCGCAACCTCTCACGCTCCCATCAAGACCGCGCCGGCGTTCGACAATATCTCCGGCAACTGCGACAAGCCGATCAATGCGAACGCACCGCATCGCCTCAGGGGCGAAGGCGAGAGATCGCAGGCGCTGGGCTCTTCCGGGGTTTCGCGCTCCAGCCACCGCGCGAGGTGGCGCTGCATGCGTTGGTACTTGCGCTGCTCGCGTTCCAGGAAGGCCAGGTGCCGGCGCAGCAGCGCGCGCAGTGCGCCGCGTTCCTGGCGCAGTGCCTCGGCGATCTGGCGGATCGACAACCCGGCGCGGCGCGCGCGCCGGATCATGCGCGCCGTGCGCATGACCTCGGGGGAGTACTGGCGGTATCCGTTGGCCGAACGGGCGGACCGGATCAGGCCCCGTGCCTCGTAGAGGCGCAAGGTTGCAGGTGTCACGCCGATGCGACGTGCAGCCTCGCCGATGTCGATGGGATCGCGTGGACACATGGGACGGCAACGCGGAAGTGGGAGGGTGGGGAAGGCAGGTTCAACGTTGTCCCTGCTGGAAGGTCAACGGGGCCACGAATCCTAGATCGACCGCAAGAGCGCCCGGCCCGCGCCGTTTGTGAGGGCCCGGAAATTGCATTTCGACGCGCTGCCCGCGTGGACCGGGGCTTTTTCTCCAGCAAAAGACACGACGTGCCCGCAGCGCGCCGCCGCCGTTTGTCAAAACGCGCGCTGAATCGTTCCGATGGCCGCACATCGCGTGGATGCATGGGCGCGCGGTGCGACTGCAATCGGTCCCGGTGCCGTCGGGCACTTGCGTGCAACGCGTCGCTCATGCCGTGAGGAGGGCCGCGGCGCCATGTGTGTTTTTCCGTGGTTTCGGCGCGGTTGCGGGTGTTGACCTTGCAGCAGGTGCAAGGACCAGCCTGCACGTTCCCCGATCCCCCGATCGTTTTTCGATGAGGTCCGTTGTGCGTCGTCGTTCCCGTGTTGTCCGCCGTACCGTTTTGTGCCGCGCCCTTGTCGCCGCCTGCGCCGCCGTCTCCCTCCCCGCCATCGCCGCCGACGAATGCGGCGCCCCGACGCCCGGCGGCCAGGTCGTCTGCACGCCGACGGCGACCCCCATCCCGCAGATCCGCTACGAAGGCGTCACCGACCTGGAGGTGGTGCTCAAGTCCGGCGTCGTCGTCGATGGCGGGTTGCTGCCGGAACCCGAAACCGCCGTCACCGTCTATGGCGACGGCAACATCTCCCTGCACGCCGAAGACGGCACCGTGATCCGCAACGCGCTGTGGCCGGCGGTGGACGTGGCGTCCACGTCGGGCTCGGTGGACGTGCGCGTGGATGAAGTCTACGGCGGCTCCGCGGGCGTCGCGGCGGTGGCCGGCGCCGATGTCACCGTGTGGGCCAACCATGTCGAAGGCGACGTGGCGATCATGGCGCACAGTCTCGGCGGCAACGTGCTGGTCGACGTGGCCAGCGTGCAATCCGGCGCGGGCGGTGCGGGCGTGTGGGCATCCAGCGAACATGGCAACGTCGGCATCCTCGCCGGCGAAGTGTTCTCGATCGGCGACAATGGCACGGGCCTGTACGCGTCCACGCAAAGCGGTTCGGTGGCGATCGAGGCGGGCTTCATCCGCGCCGAAGGCATCGGAGCGACGGCGGTATACGCCGAGTCGTGGGATGCCGGCGATGTCGCCGTCAAGGTCGATACGGCCAGCGCCAGCGGCGAGGGCAGCGTGGGCATCCTTGTCGGCGCCGGCATGGGCGACGTGTCCATCGACACCGGTTGGGTCAGCACGCAGGGCCACTACGGCCTGGGCATCGGTGCGTTCGCCTTCAACGGCAGCGTGTTCGTCGACGCCGACGGCGTGGGCACCGACGGCGACTACGCGCGCGGCATCGACATCGGCGCGCTCGGCGACGTGGGCGTGCGCAACAACTCGGTGTTCACCACCGGCGTCAACGCCGATGCGATCAACATCGAAACCGTCGGCGAGGTGGGCGTGGAATCGCAGCGCCTGACGACCTACGGCAACGACTCCTACGGCCTGCGGGTGCTGACCAGCGGCAACGTCGGCGTCGACATCGGCGAGATCGACACCTACGGCGAGCGTTCGGCCGCCCTGTTCATCACTACCGGCAACGGCGACATCGATGCGCGCGTGGGCCGCGTGCACACCCACGACACACGCTCGGGGTGGTTCGCCATCGGCCTGAGCGCATGGGACGGCGACGCGCGCCTGCTCGTCGAAGACGAAGTGCGCGCCGATTCCGGCTATGCCATCACCATGGCCTCTTCCACCGGCGGGGCGGGCATCACCGTGGCGGAGGGCGCGACGGTGTACGGGCAGGACGTGGCGATCGATACCGCCACCGCCACCGGCGCTTACATCCAGATCGCCGGCACGGTCGAAAGCGGCACGGGCCCGGCGATCAAGGTCGCGGGCAACGACTGGGGCGACGGCGCGGCCGATATCCGCATCGGCGCGACCGGCACGCTGCGCGGCCGCGTCGCGCTGTCGGAAGGTGCGGACGCGGTCGCCAACGCGGGGCTGTTCGAGACCGGCGGCGTGAATACCTTCGGCGGCGGCGACGATCGCTTCGTCAACGCAGGCCGCGTCGTGCTCGACGCGCGCGATTCGGAAATGGTGTTCGAAGGCCTGGAGCGTTTCGAGAACACAGGCCTGCTGTCGCTCGCCAACGACCGCACCGGCGACGTGCTCACCATCGACGGCACCCTGCACGGCGCGCAAGGCAACCGCCTCGCGGTGGACGTGGACCTGGGCAACCGCACTTCGGACCAGGTGCACGTGGGCGCGCTGTCGGGCAGCAACGCGCTCGAACTCGACCTGCGTGGCAACGGTTCGCTGCTCGGCCTGTCCGACATCCGCGTGGTGACGTCCGATGCCTCGCAGAACGGGCAGGAGCTGGTGCTGGCGGAGAACAGCCGCCACGTTGGCTTCATCGGATTCCGCCTGGCCTACGACGGCCGCGCGAGCTGGTCGCTCGAAAGCGACCTTGCCGACGAGGCCTACCTGGCCGGCGCCGTGCCCGGCGGCGTGCGCGACCTGTGGCGCCAGGGCGTGCAATCGGTGTCCACGCACCTGACCGCGACGCACGATCGCGAAGATGCCGACGGCGTGTGGTTCCAGGCCGTGGGCGGCGATTTCGAAGGAACGTCCGACTTCTCGCACGCGCTGGGGACGCGCGAACTGCAATGGCAGGGCTCCCACCACGGCATGCAGGTCGGCGCCGAGATGTCGCTTGGCCACTGGCGCGCGGGCGTCACCGGCGGTTTCGGCAAGGCCACGATGGACCTGGGCGGTAGCGAACAGACGCACCTCGACGCGGTCAACGCCGGCCTGTACGCGCGCTACGCCAACAACGGGTGGTTCGGCAACGCGGTACTGCGCGCCGACCGCGTCGACGTCGAGACCGACTGGCAGTCCATCGGCCTGGCCGACCAGGGCGACGGAAGCGCGGTGGGCTTCGAAGTGGAAGGCGGGTACCGCTTCGAGGTTTCGCGCATGTGGATCGAGCCGCTCGCGCGCGTGGCGTGGATCGACGTGCGCCTTCCCGACCAGCAGGGCAAGGCCGGCACGATCCATTGGGAGGACAGCGCGCGCACGACCGGCGAGATCGGCTTGCGCGCCGGCATGACGCCCGAGGCGCTGGCGCTGCGCCCGTATGCCTCGATGTCGGTCGCGCGCGAGTTCGGCAGCGGCGACGAGACGGTGTACGACCTGGGCGCCGACACGGTGCGCGTGTCCGATGCGGGCGGGCGGACGTTCGGGCGTTTCGCGGCGGGCGTGGAGTGGACTGTCGGTCGCGTCGATCTGTACGTGGAAGGCGAATCGCGCGTCGGCGACATGGAAGGCACCGGCGGCCGCATCGGTGCGCGCATCCGGTTCTGATCAGCGTGTTCTGATCAGCGTGTTCTGATCAGCGCGCTCCGATGACCACGGCTTGCCGGTCGCGCTTGTGCGCGGCCGGCAAGCGGCGTCCCCTAGAGAATGACCGCCCGCGCGTCTTTCGAACGACGCGAAGTCCTGGCCGGCGCCCTCGACCAGGCATCCGCGATGCGCCGGACAGCTTCGATCAACTCCTCCTCCGGTCGTACGTAGGGGATGCGCAGCCACTGATCGTTGCCACCTTCGACGCTGAACATCGGGCCGGGCGGGACGTGGACGTCCACCGTCTCCAGGTGCGCCGCCAGTTGCGTGGCGCTGCCAGTCGGCAACTGCAGCCACAACGTCATTCCGCCTTCGGGCAGCCGAAAACGCCAGTCGGGCAGTCGCTCGCCGATCGCGTGGGCCAGGACGTCGCGACGCCGGCGAAGTTGCGCGCGACGCGTCGCGATGACATCGCTGTCGTCCAGCAGTTCGGTGACCACCAATTGATCGAAGAGCGCGGTGCCGAGGTCGAACTGCAATCGGGCCCTGATGAGTCGGTCGATCATCTCGTGCGGCGCGCGGATCCATCCGACGCGCAATCCGCTCCACAGCAACTTCGACACGCTGCCGATCGTGATGGCGCCCGGCGCGTGCGCGGCGAAGGGCAGGGGCATCGCGACGTCCGTCAGGGCGATGGCTTGCAGCGATTCGTCGACGATAGGCGTTGTGCGCGTGGCATGCAGCGCGGCGGCGTAGCGTGCGCGTTGGTCATCGCGCATCAGGAAGCCGGTCGGATTCTGGAAGTCGGGGACCAGGTGGGCCAGGAGCGGCCGCGTCTGCCGCAGGGTGGCCTCGATGCCGTCCAGGTCCCAACCTTCCTCGCCAAGCGCATCGCCCATCGGCGACGCGACCAGGCGCGCACCGCCCAAGCGGAGTGCTTCGATGACGTTGGGATAGACCGGCGATTCGATCATGGCCCGGTCGCCGGGCCGCGACAGTGCGCGTGCGACGACGGCCGTGGCCGCCAGCGCGCCGGAGGTGACCATGATCTGTCCGGGATCGGTCGGCAATCCGCGCCGCGCGTACATCTGCGCGATCAGGGCGCGCAAGGCCGGCAGGCCGGTGGGACGATGGCCATCGCTTGCGAGGTAGCAGGGCAGGCGTTCGAGGGCGCGTTCGTAGGCCGAGGCGATGCCCGGAATGGCGGACGTCGATGCGCAGTTGAGGTCGATGGCGCCATCGGGCGCGTTCTCCCTGGCGAGCGAGCGCAGCGCGTGTTCGTGCGCGCGCCGATGCTCGTCGGGAACGGCGGCGAACGTGCCCGCGCCTTGGCGCGCGCTCGCGAAACCCGCGGCGACGAGGTCGGCATACGCATGCGTCACCGTGTTGCGCGAGATGGCGAGCGCCTGCGACACCGCCCGTTCGCTGGGCAAGCGCGTGCCGAGGGGAATGCGGCCGTCTCCGATCAGTTCCTGCAGGACCTGGCGGAGACCACGATAGGCCGGCTTGCGCGGGAACTGGCGGACCAAAGTGGCCAGGTGTTCGGGCGTCATCGTGCGATTCATGGGGCCACTATCGCTCAACTGGCTCTAAGTGGAAGTGCCAATCGGCCAGATACTGGCGCCCATGAACCCCGCTCCCTCCCCCCTCGGGCTGGCCAATCTCGGGCCCTTGGCCCAGCTCCGCGCCGGCCGCTTGCCGGAACGTCTCGTGCGCCTGCTGGTCGGGCTGTGGCTGTACGGCGTGTCCATCGCGCTGTTGATGCAAAGCGCGCTCGGCGGCTCGCCGTGGGTCGTGTTCCACCAGGGCGCGGCGCGGCACCTGCCGCTGTCGATCGGCGTAGTGATGGTCCTGGTCGCCGTCGCGGTATTGCTGCTCTGGATTCCGCTGCGGCAGATGCCCGGGTTGGGCACCGTCGCGAACACGCTGCTGCTGGGGCCTTTCACCGACTTCAACCTCCGGGTGCTGGATGCGCCCGAGGCATGGCCGTTGCGGTGCGTCTACCTGGCAGGCGGCGTGGTGGCCTGCGGGCTGGCCACTGCGCTCTACGTGGGCGCGCAACTCGGCCCCGGGCCGCGCGACGGCCTGATGACCGGATTCGCGCGCCGCACGGGCTGGTCGATCCAGCGCGTCCGCACCGGCATCGAGATCGTGGTGCTCACGATGGGCATGGTGCTGGGTGGCACTGCCGGCGTCGGCACGCTCTTGTTCGCGCTGTGCGTGGGGCCGATCACGCAGTTCTTCATGCGTTACCTGGTGCTGCGCCTGGAGGCGCCGGCCGACGGCGCAGACCGCCGGATGTCCGCTCCTGGGCGATAGCCGCGGAACTGCGCATTCGGAACACGTGCGTCATCCGGATCGTCCGCGCGCCGCCAGCGTGGCCTCGACATCGCGAAGCGACTTCCCCTTCGCGTGGAGAAGGACCGCCAGATGGAAGAGCAGGTCCGCGGCCTCCTCGACCAACGCGTCTTCGCGATCGCCCATGGCTGCGATCGCGGTTTCGACGCCTTCTTCGCCCACCTTCTGCGCCATCCTCGCAACGCCGGACTGCAGCAAGCGCGCCGTATAGCTTTCCTCTGGCGAAGCCGTGGCGCGCTGTGCGATCACGGCTTCGAGTGCGTCGAATGCGCCACCGGGCACTTCGCCGAAACAACTCGCCGCACCGGTGTGGCAGGTCGGGCCAAGCGGGCGCGCGCGAACCAGCAGCGCGTCGCGATCGCAATCCGCATGGATCGAGACCAGCACCAGCGCGTTTCCGGAGGTTTCTCCCTTCGTCCACAATGCACCACGCCGGCGACTGAAGAACGTCACGCGTGAAGTCGCCCGCGTGGTTTCCAGCGCGGCGTCGTCCATGTAGCCGAGCATCAACACGCGGCCCGTGTCCGCATCCTGCACGATGGCCGGGATCAACCCGCCCTGCTTCGCGAAATCCAGTGTCATGGCGTCCTCACTGCGATGCCTTGTTCGCGAAGTTCGCGTTTGAGCCCGGGAATCGCGACCGTGCCCGAATGGAAGACGGATGCAGCGAGCGCAGCATCGACATCGGCCTCGAGGAACACTTCGGCGAAGTGCCCGCCGTGGCCCGCGCCTCCCGATGCGACGAGCGGTACGCCGCAGACTGCGCGCGCTGCACGCAACTGCGCGATGTCATACCCCGCGCGCACGCCGTCGCCGTCCATGCAGTTCAGGACGATTTCGCCCGCGCCGAGGGCCTGGGCCTCCTCGATCCAATCGAGCGTGCGCCGCCCCGGCGATCGCATCGCCTGGCCCGAACCGGTGTGGCTGCGCACGCGCCACGCGCCGTCTTCTTCGCGGAGGCTGTCGACGCCGACCACGACGCACTGCGTCCCGAACTCCGAGGCGAGTTCGGCGATCAGCGCAGGGCGTTCCAGTGCAGGCGTATTGATCGAGACCTTGTCCGCGCCTGCCGCGAGCAGCGCGCGTGCGGTCTGCACGTCGCGTATGCCGCCCGCCACGCAGAACGGGATGTCGAGTTCCCGCGCCACGCGTTCCACCCATGTTCGCGAGACGCTGCGGCCTTCCGGGCTCGCTGCGATGTCGTAGAAGACGAGCTCGTCGGCACCGGCGTCCCGATAGCGCTTCGCAAATGCAACGACGTCGCCCATGTCGACGTGGTCGCGGAAGCGGACGCCCTTGACGACGCGGCCGTCGCGCACATCCAGGCAAGGCACGATGCGTCGGCTCAACATGACAACGCGTCCGCCAGAGACAACGTCCCCTCCAGGAGGGACCGGCCCAGGACGGCGCCAGCGCAACCGATGCCCGCGAGTCGCTCGAGGTCCGTCCTGTCGCGAATGCCGCCGGATGCCTGGAGCGCGACGTTGGGCGCGAGGGCGCGCAGGGATTCGTACAAGGCGAAGTTGGGGCCGGCCAACATGCCGTCGCGTGCGATGTCGGTGCACAACACATGGCGCAGGCCTGCGTCGCGGTATGCCGCGAACAGCGTGGTCAACGTCGCCCCGCTGTCCTGCGTCCAGCCCCGGGTGGCCGCGCGCCACTCGCGTCCATCGTGGCGGACATCGAAGGCCGGCACGATGCGCTCCGCACCCTCCCGCGCCATCCACGCAGCGACATCCGCAGGACGCTCGACCGCAAGCGACCCGATGACGACGCGTGCCGCCCCCGATCCGAGGCGCCGGCGCACATCGTCATCGCTGCGCACGCCACCGCCGACCTGCACCGACAGGCGCCCGTCGGCCGCGATGCGCGCCAGCAAATCTTGCAATGCATTCCCACCCTCGCGGGCCGCGTCCAGGTCGACGAGATGGAGCCAGCGTGCGCCCTGGTCCGCGTAGGCCATGGCCAGGTCGAACGGATCCGGGGCGTAGCGCGTCTCGCGCGCATAGTCGCCCTGGCGGAGCCTGACCACCGCGCCCGCGCGGACATCGATGGCGGGCATCGCAATGAACGCGCTCATGCAATCTCCAGGAAATTGTGCAGCACCCGCGCGCCGATCGCGCCGGAACGCTCGGGATGGAATTGCGTGCCGCACAGCTTGCCGCGCCGCACGATCGCGGCGAACGGCACGCCATGCACCGCGCTGGCGACGCACGCGGCGTCGATCGGAGCGGCGAAGCCATGCACGAAGTACACCTGCGCATCGGCAGGCAGGCCATCGAGCAATGCATCGCCGCGACGGGGCACCAACGTGTTCCAACCCATGTGCGGCACGCGCACGCCGGGCGCGGACGCGAGCGCATGCACGCGTCCCGGCAAGAGGCCGAGGCATTCCGTGCTGCCTTCCTCGGATGCCTCGAAGAGCAACTGCATGCCCAGGCAAATGCCCAGCAATGGCCGGTCCAGGCTCGACAACGCCCGATCGAAGCCGCGCTCCCGCAATGCACGCATCCCCGGACGTGCGGCGCCGACGCCGGGCAGGACCACATGCGTCGCTTGCGTCAGGTCTTCCGGTTCGCGCGCGACGTGGACCTTCGCACCCAGCCGCTCGAACGCGTGCCGGACCGAAGCGAGGTTCGACACGCCGACGTCGACGATGCCCACGTTCCGCGCGCTCACAGCACGCCCTTCGTGGAGGGCAACGCGTCGCCTTCGCGCGCGATGGCCTGCCGCAGCGCGCGCCCGACGACCTTGAAACAGGCCTCGATGCGGTGATGGTCGTTGTCGCCGTGCACATGCAGGTGCAGGTTGATGCCGGCGCCATCGCACAGCGAGCGGAAGAAATGCGGCACCAGTTCGGTCGGCAGGTCGCCGACGACATCGCGCCGGAACGCGCCGTCGAAGACCAGGTAGGCGCGGCCCGAGAAATCGAGCGCAGCGGTCGCGAGCGCCTCGTCCATGGGCAGCGTGAACCCGTAGCGACCGATGCCGCGCTTGTCGCCGAGCGCCTCGCGGAGCGCCTGCCCGAGCGCCAGGCCCGTGTCTTCGACGGTGTGGTGTTCGTCGACGCCCAGGTCTCCGGCGCAACGCACCTCCAGCGCGAATCCGCCGTGTTTCCCCAGCTGTTCGAGCATGTGGTCGAAGAAGCCGAGTCCCGTCGCCACGACGGGGTCTGCGATCGCGTCCAATGCAACGCGTACGTCGACTTGTGTTTCGCGCGTCCTACGCACCACGCGCGCCTCGCGTCGCGTCGCGAGCAGGGCATCGGCGACGCCGGCCCAGTCGTGCTCTCCGCCGAATTGCGAGGTACGAAGCTGGAAGCCACGAACGCCCAGGCGACGCGCGAACTCCACGTCGGATTCCCGATCGCCCACGACGGCCGATCGCGTCCAGTCGATGGTGCGATCCTGCATCAGCGGCAATACCATGCCGAGCTCGGGCTTGCGCGTGGGCGCGCGATCTTCGGGCCGCGATCGGTCGATGAACACATCGCGGAACGCGATCCCCTGGCTGGCGAGGAACTGCAGCATCAGCGCGTGCGGTCCCTCGAACGACGCCAGGGGAAACGCCGGCGTGCCGAGACCATCCTGGTTGGTGACCAGCACGAATTCGTATCCCGC
>Ga0207981_1000026_pt1 | contig 18903 bp, 14 predicted proteins | sample SoimicmetaGmgLPC_FD_188327 | JGI IMG/M metagenome (GOLD analysis project Ga0207981, IMG submission 188327) | Soil and rhizosphere microbial communities from Laval, Canada - mgLPC (SPAdes) (version 2) | ecosystem: Environmental > Terrestrial > Deep subsurface > Rock core/Sediment | place: Laval... | reverse complement strand
GTCTCCTGACCCCACCACTTTCACGCGCACCCGCGATTGCGGGTGCGACCGTTCGTGCCAGGAGACTCCATGTCCATCGATTCGCCCGCGGCCCGCGCCGCGACGCCGTCGTGCGTCGCCGCCGTGCTGTCCACGTCCTTGTTGCTTGCCTGCGCGCCGGCCGCGCGCGCCGCCGAGCCCGCGCAACCCGCCGCTGCATCCCCGCAGAACCCCACCGCCCGCGAACTCGACACCGTCGTCGTGGAAGGGCGCCACGCCGTCCACACCGCCGATTCCGTGCCCGAAGCGCGCCGCAAGCTCGATCAGCGCGCGGGCGGCACCGCCGTGGTCGACGGCGAGAGTTATCGCGACCGCCGCGCCAGCACGCTCGCCGATGCGCTGGGTTACGCGCCGGGCGTGTTCGTGCAGCCGCGCTTCGGTGCGGACGAAGCGCGCGTGTCCATCCGCGGGTCCGGCCTGCAGCGCACCTTCCACGGTCGCGGCATCACGCTGCTGCAGGACGGCAGTCCGTTGAACCTCGCCGACGGCAGCGTCGACTTCCAGGCCGTCGAACCGCTCGCCGCGCGCCACATCGATGTGTATCGCGGCGCGAACGCGCTCGAGTACGGCGCGGCCACGCTCGGCGGCGCGATCGATTTCGTGTCGCCCACGGGCTTCGATGCGCCGCCGCTGACGGTGCGCGCCGAGACCGGTGCGTTCGACTACCACCGCGCGCAGATCGCGGTGGCCGGCGCATCCGTGCAGTCCGACGGCTACGCGAGCCTCACCGGCATGTCGCAGCAGGGCTATCGCGACCACGCCGTGCAGGAAACCTACCGCCTGTTCGCCAACGGCGGTACGCGCTTCAACGATGCGCTCGATGGGCGCCTGTACTTCACCAAGGTCGATACGCGCTCGCAGCTGCCCGGCAACCTCACCTTCGCCGAATACGAACGCGATCCCACGCTCGCCGCGCCGGCCAACGTGGCGATGGACCAGCGCCGCGACTTCGTGCTCGAACGCCTCGCGGGCAAGCTCGCCTGGGCGCCGTCGCAGGGCCGGGAGCTGGTGCTCTCGGTCTCGGTGGCCGACAAGCGCCTGCATCATCCGATCTTCCAGGTGCTCGAACAGGATGGGCGCGACATCGGCACCGACCTGCGCTGGCGCGCCGAATCCGAGCGCGGCACGCTCATCGCCGGCCTGCGCGTGGTCAACGGCACGCTGCGCGACGATCGCTTCGCCAACGTCGGCGGCGAGCACGGCGATCGCACGAATGCCTTCGACCAGCATGCGCGCGACAGCATCGCGTACGTCGAAGGACAACTTGCGCTGGCCGAACGCTGGCGCCTCTCGCTCGGCGCGCAGGGGCTGCATTCGGTGCGGCGTTCGGCGGATCGCTACGTCACGGGCGGTCGCGACGAGAGTTTCGACCTCAGCGACTCCGGCGTGAGTCCCAAGCTGGGCGTGTTGTTCAAGCTCGACGACGACTCGCAGGTCTTCGCGAACATCAGCCGCAGCCTGGAGCCCCCCAGCTTCGGCGAACTCACCGGCGGTCCCGGCGTCACCCCGGTCGGCCTGCAGAAGGCGCTCACGCTCGAAGCCGGCACGCGCCTGCGCAAACAGGATTGGTGGATCGACGCAGCCCTCTATCGCGCGCGCATCGACGGCGAACTGCTCGCGCTCAACGATGCGCAGGGCAATCCGCGCGGCACCGTCAACGCCGACCGCACGCTGCACCAGGGCATCGAGCTCGGCCTCTCGCGCGATTGGTCGTCGCAGTGGCGCACCAGCGCGAACTACCTGTTCAACGATTTCCGTTTCGACAACGATGCGGTCTTCGGCGACAACACCCTGGCCGGCGTGCCCCGCCAGCAATTGCGCGGCGAAGTGCAGTGGTCGGCGAGCGATGCATTTCGCGTCGCGCCGAGCGTGGAATGGAACGACGCCACGTGGATCGACCACGCCAACACGCTGCGCGCGAAGGGTGCCGTCGTCTGGAACCTGCGCGTGGCGGGCGACTTGAACGAACGCTGGCGCTGGTTCGCCGACCTGCGCAACGCCTTCGACAAGCGCTGGGTCGCCAGCACCAACGTGATCGCCAACGCGAACGGACTCGACGGCCGCCACCTGATGCCGGGCGACGGGCGCGGGTTGTACGGCGGGATCGAAATGCGGCTCTGAGCTATTGCCGGAAGGAGACGTCCATCGCGTCGGGGAATTGCTTCGACGCGACCTGGACGATCTTCTCTGCGCCGCCGGCCTTCACGCGCAATTGCGCCGTGCCGGGACGGTCCACCGCGATCTCGATTTCCCCGTTGTCCCCGCGCGTGATGCCGACGAGCTTCGGATCGTCGGTGCTCCACTCCGCGGAATCCAGGTCGACGCGACTGCCGGTGCTGCCGTCGACCAGTTGCGCGCGCGCACGCACGACGTAGCGCTTGCCTTCCTGCGAGAACGCGAAGTTCGGCGGCGATACCCAACGGTCGCCGAGATACAGCCCGCGCGTGATCGAGGGATCCATGCGGAAGGCGACCACGAGTTTCGTCGGAGGCACCGTGGGCGCGCTCATTGCGCCCTTGGCGCGGTTGCCCTGGCGTCCTGCGGGCGGCGCTTGCGGTTCCTGGTCCGCCGCCCGCAGTGGCGTCGCGTTCGTCACGGCGTTCGCACCGGCGATCGACGCGCCGCCGGTGCCTTCGTGCAGGTGCCGCCACGCGGTCATGGCCAGCAGCCCGGCCAGCACCCCCACCACCACCATCAGCGCGCCGCGGTTCATTGGTCGAACTGGTCGTTGTTGGTGCCGTCGCGCGGCAGTGGCGCCACGTTGAGGAAGGCGGGCAGGCGCGTGGCGTTGCCGGCGGCGCCGATCGGCACCAGGCGACGGAAGCAGATCGCCGCCCCGCAACTGCTCGTGTTCGTCGTCTGCGCGAGCAGGCCGGCGCGGCCGCCGGTGTTGTCCGGTGCGCGGCCGTCGACGGGCAGGAACAGTTCCGGACGATCGAATGGCGCCTGTTCGCGCGCCACGCGTTCATCCGTCAACGCCAGCAGGAACGAGGTGAGCGCCACGCGGTGGCGCGTGGTCAGCAGCACGTCGCCATCGCGGTCCAGGTCCATCGCATTGAAATCGCGATGGTTGATGTTGGTGCGCGGGAAGTCCGTGCCGTGTGCATACAGGTTGATCACCTGGCGCAACGTCAGCTTGCCGCCGTTGTGCAGATAGGGCCCGGTGAGTTCGACGTTGCGCAGCTGGGGCACCTTGGCGCTGCCCATCATGCCGATCCGGTTGACGTCGGGGAAGGTGCCGAGCAGCGGTCCTTGTGTTGCATTGAACTGCTGGTTGAGGCGCGCATTCGGATTGAATGCGCCGAGTTCGTCGAGGAAGCTGTCCATGACCGGCACGCTGCTTTGCGTGTTGAAGCCGCCTTCCACTTCATCGAGCTCCGGATGCGCGCGGCCCAGCGTCAACGGCGGGATCCACGGCGCCAGGAACGCCGGCAGTCGCGGACGCAACACGCGCGCGCCGAACCCCGGATTGATGCGCGGATCCTGCGCGGTCGCCGCGAACAAGCCACCGGTCGTGCAGCGCGGCGCACACGCCGTGCTCGCGCTGGGGTCGAACGTCGGCAGTCGCGTGCCCGACACCATCTGCAAGCCGCCCAGGTTCTTCAGGCCGAGGGTGGCGAGCGACAGGGGCCAACCGAATCCATCGTTGCCGCCGCGCAGCAGGTCTTCGTCGAACGGCCGCACCGAGATGTTGTACATGCCCATGTCGAAGAAGGCCGCGCCTTGCGGCGTCGAAACACCACCGGAGGCAAGGATCCGCGGCGAGATCAGCTGCCGCTGCACGGCGCCCTGCGCATTGCCGTTGACCATCGCCTCGAGCATGAAGCCCGTCACCAAGCGCGGCTCGCCGAGCGGCTTGCGGGCGAGCTTGGTGCCAGGCGTCGTGAACTCCGGCTCGAAGTCCGGCGCGACCAGGCGCGCGGTCAGCGCGAACGCATTGTTGGTCAGCGTGCCTCCCGAATGGCAATTCCCGCAGCGCGCCGAACGGAAATTCGGATTGCGTCCACTGAGGTCGGTGCCGAAGAAGATGTCCAGCCCGAGCAGGCGATCGCCCGGCGTCACTTCGAGGGGCACGTTGCGGTTGAATCCTTCGACCTGCGTCAGGCAGGGCTGGCGATTGCGCGGCGTGGTGTTGTTGCAGCCGGGCAGTTGGCCCACGAATCCGCGGAAGGCCTGCGGGTTGGCGTCGAGGAACCGGTCGAACGGTGTGTCGTCGGAGATCAGCAAGTCCACGTACGCCTGCAGCCCAAGCCCCGCGAACAGGCTGAAGTTCGCTTCCATCTGCGTGAACTGGTTGCGATCCGCCGGTGCGGCCGCACCGCTGGTGATCACTTCGACGAAGCCATCGAAGGGATCGCAGCCGCTGGGCGTGAGCACGCCTTGCACGGCGCTGGTGCACGGCGCCGCGAAGCCGGTCAGGTGCTGCCCGGCGTTCTGCCACAGGGTCGGGAAGTAGGCGTTCTGCACCAACTCGCGATACGACAGGCACAGGCCAGGCCGCCCGGCCGCGGTGGCGCGGCCGAGCGCGATGCACTGTGAGCCGCCCTGGTTGGACCACGGTCCCAGAACGCTGTCGCTGGTGGAGACCAGTTGATTCGCCAATGGCGTGACACTGGGACGTGCGGCACTGCCATCGCCTTGCAACAGCTTCTTGCCGATCTTGTCCCAGTTGCGCCCGCGGAAGGACATTTCGAAGTCCGACAGCATCGGGCCGAGCATCAGCGAGGCGATGCTGGAGAAACGAATGAGCTGGCGCGTGGGCGCGAGTGCGCCGCCGTTGTCGACGAACACATGGAACTGCGGATCGGAGGCGCCGAATATGCTGCCGCCGTTGAAATCGTGGCGCGCGCGGCCGTCCCAGAAGTTGTCGTAGTTCAGGGACGCGTTGATCATCGATGGCGCGTTGCGCGGTTCGACGCGGCGGATCCCGCGATAGATCGGGATCTCGTCGGTGATCGCCGCGCCCTGGTCGGGCAGGAGGGCGCGCACGCCATTGTTGGCGGCGCCGAACGCCGTGGTGCCCGGCACCGGGATATCGACGAAGCGACGCAGGCGCACGCCCATCGAAGACACCACGTCGTTGGTGTCGCGCGTCATGTTGCCCGGATTGAGCAGCGGCTCTCCGGGAATGCTGTTGTTGGTCAGCCGGTGCGTCGGGAAGTCGCTGGCGGCGAGGTCGCGATTGACGTCGAGGTCGGTGGTCGTGTTCTCGGGCGTATCGGGATGGCGGTTGCGGAAGATGCCGGGCTGCGTGTCGCCGGCGAGCACGCCGGGATTGACCTGGTCGCGCAGGCGCGTGTCGGAGCCCGCGCTGAAGTGGCAGGTGGCGCAGGCCTGCACGCCGTCGCTGCCCAGTTGCATGTCCCAGAACAAGGCCTTGCCCAATACCGCGGCGAAGCTCCGATTGCGCACGTAGTCGCTCGGGATGGAGGGCCGCAGGTTCTGCGGTGATGCGCCGATCGCGCCGGCGGAGTTGAGCAGGTAGCTCTGTCCGATCGACGGTTTGTTGAGGCGCAGCACCACCCCGCGCGCTTGCGTCGTGCCCGCACGGAAGGTTGGATCGAACAAGCGGCCGGTGTTGTTGACGCACGCCGCGCGCGTCTCGACCCAGCCCAGGCGCGGATCGCTGCCGCAAACCGCGGCGCCGGAGTAACCCGCGGGTTCGCCCGGATCAGAGCCATCGGACACGAACGGGCTGTTGTAGTCGATCGCAGGCATCGCCCCGGCGGCGATGCGCGAAGCGCCGGAGGAAATCGGCCCGCGGCCGGCGAAGTTCGCAACACCCGCGAAGCTCGGCGTGAGCAATCGGAACTGCTCACCCGTCATGGGGTTGTAGTTGAGCGGATGCACGGCCAGGCGCGGCAGCAGCGCGTCGTTGCAGGGGGGTAACCCGGTCGTCGGATCGTAGGTGCAACCGTGCGGCAGGAACGAGCGACGGCGTGGCGTGGTCGCGCACAAGGCGGCGAAGCCTTGCGAATTCCCGAGCGCCGCTTGCCCCGAAGCGTCGGCGGGGCACGCGCCCACCGCGTAGGGATTGTCGAGCAGGCCCTCGATCTCGGGCCAGGTCGGCACATCCTTCAACGATTCCATGGGCACGTCCGCCTTGAAGGCGAACTGCGGCGTGAGCCCCGTCGTCGGCGTGACGAGGATGTCTCCCGCGGCGGCGAGCAACGTGCCCGACGCCACACCGATCGCGAACAACATCAGGCAACGTCGAGCGTTCATGCGTGTTACCGCCATTCAGCAACGTGGCAGTCGGTGGTCGGCCCGCGACTCCGATCCGCGGAGAAGCGACGTTATTCCGCTGCCGGTGAGCAATGTGTGCATGTGGTGATGCGGATGTTCGGAAGACGAAATGGCGTCCTGTTGCATGCAACGCGGGAGCCCGCGCGCGACGGTCATCGCGCGATGACGAAACAGTGCGGCGTTCATTGGGGATTGCACAACCGTGGCGAAGGTTGCGTGCGATGCGATGTGCGCGCGACATGCAGTGACGAGCGGTCGCCGGATCAGAACCGCAAGCTCATCCATTGAAGAATCCGCACGCGATTCGAGTCGTGCGCCGCGCCGCCGCTGCGCGGGTGAGGATCAGCGCGCGAGTTCGCGCCCGAGTTCGCGCAGCAGTCCTGCGCCATCGCCCGTCCATGCGCTGCCATGCATCACGGCGAGCGTGCGCGGATTGTTGCGCGCCAGTTTTTCGAGCAGCGCATCGGCATGCTTCGTGTGCGAGAAATAATCCATCTCGCGGCGGAAGGCCTCGCTCGGCCCCAGGATGTCGCCGTCGGTCAACGGCACTTCTCCGCGGCCGGGCTGCGTGAACAGGTCGCCGCACAGCAGCGTGCCGGTGCGCTCTTCCATCATGAAGCCGCACTCCCATCCATGCGGCAGGTGCGGTGCATCGAACCAGCGCACGGTGTGTTGGCCGAGATCCACCGCTTCGTTGTCGGCCAGGGCCCGCGGCGGGCGATCGGCCAGGTCGCCGATCGACACCAGCGCCGCGATCGTGCCGCACAGCGGCGTGGCGTGCGGCGCGGCGGCGAGCCATTGATTGAGCGATCCGCACTCGTCGGCCTCGACGTGCGAGAACGCGACATGCCGCAGCTTCGCCACCGGCATCACGGTCTGCACCGCCTCGAGCACCAGCGGGAACAACTGCCGCAGCCCGGTATGGAACAACAGCGGTTCGTCGTCGTCGAGCAGGTATTGGTTGAACGAGAAACCCACATCGCCGGGCAACGAGACCGGTGTACTGATGCGATACAGGCGCTCTGCAATTTCGTGGATGCTGGTGCCGGACTGCGTGTTGGTGACGGGCATGGGGATCTGCGTGGGGAAGGACGTTCCCGTTTGAACGCGCGATGGATCGGCGGGCGGTCGTCCGCAAGCTCTGCCATGGCGCAAGCCTCATGGACCCAACGTCCAATTGTGGCGTCCGGCCGCGCGCGCGAGTCTGCAACTTCCATTCCAGCCCCGCCAGGAGGGCACTGGCCATGTCGGACACCAAGCGCAGGACACATCCACTGTTGATCGCCGCGATGCTGGCATTGCTGGCCGCGTTCTCCGCATTCGCCGCCGATGGCGACAAGAGCTCGGTGAAGGGCCTGATCACCGCGATCGATGGCAACGTGGTCACCGTGCGCGACGCCAACAACGTCGACCACAAGATCACGCTGACCGCGACCACCGAGATCAAGAAGAAGGAAGGGCTCGCCGCCGTTCGTTACGACCGCATGCAAGCGAGTTCGCTGATGCCGGGCCTGCCGATCGTCGCCGACCTCGTCGCTTCGGGCGATGCGCAGAACGCCACCGCGATCTCGTTCCGCTCCGATGATTTCCGCACCGCGCAGCAGGTGCAGGCAGGCGTCGCGCCCACCTCGACCAAGGTCGATGCGATGGGCAAGCGCATGGACGACTTCGGCAAGCTCGAAGCGGTCGCGCAGGCCGAGGTGACGTTCGCCTCGGGCAGCACGGCGCTCTCCGAGAAGGGCAAGTCCGACCTGATGGCGCTCGCGCAGAAGGCCAAGGACGTGCAGAACTACATGGTCGTCATGCAGGGCTACACGGACGCCACGGGCAATGCCGCCACCAACAAGCGCCTGAGCAAGGCGCGCGCAAGTGCGGTGGAAGACTACCTGCAGACCACCGGCGGCCTGGCCCCCGCGCGCGTGACCGCCGGCGATGGCATGGGCGTGGCGCCCGATGCCGGCAGCGGCAGCAATGCCAATGCGCGCAAGGTCGTCGTCAAGGTGGTGGTGAGCAAGGGTGTCGTGGGTGACACCAAGTAACGATGGCGCTCACGTGATCGAAAGCCCCGCTTCGGCGGGGCTTTTTTCAGGCGTCGAACGAGTCGTTCTCCTGCGGCGGCGGTTGATCGCCGCCATCGGCGTCGTCCTTCCCCGCGTTCGGCAGGAACACCGAGATCAACCAGTAGCCGATCGCCAGTCCGCTGACGATGGCCGCGCCTTCGGTGAATGTCATGGGGCTTCCTCGTGCGATGCGAAGGGATGCATGCGTGCGTGCGCGGCCCGCAGCAGCGCGTCGCACGCCTCGCGCGGCAGCATGCGGCGCGCGAAGTCTTCCGGCGCATTCGGCAGGCCGATGCGCAGGGTCAGTTTCATCACGATGTTGATTGCGAAAGGCGGGCAGGCGAGCACGTCGAAGGCGAGCGCCGCGAAGGCCTTGCGATCCAGCGCGAACAAGCGCCGGCAGCGCCACGTCCACGCCACGCATCCCAGCGCCGACGCATACAGCAGGATCAGCAACGCGAACATCCAGGCGTGCGACACCTGCAGCCACAATCCCAGCGGCATGCCGACGAACAGCAACACCGCCTGCACCCGCGTGGCCCATCGCAACGGACGCAAAGCGCGCAGCAACACCCGCATCGGTGCACGCGGACCGCTCGGTGCGCCATCGGACCAGCCTGCGCGGAACAGCGGGCGTCCCGGCGGCCAAGCACCCGGCAATGCCAGGTAGCGGCCCCCCAACACCAGCCCGCTGCCCAGCGTGCCGCGCCAACCGCGGAGGCCGTGCGTGAACACGACCTCGTCGCGGAAGAGCATCAGGCTCGCGTCGTACAACGACAACGCGAGCGCACCGAGGATCAGCGCGAGCGCGGTGCCGTCGATCACTCCACCGTGCCCGGCTGCTTCTTCCGGAACAGCTTCTTGATCGCGGCACCGAAGGCCGCGAAGCCGACGAGCACCAGCTTCCACATCTTCAGCAGGAACACGCCGATGACGGTGAACAGGCCCTTCTTCGCCGCGATCGCCGCCGCGCCGCCGGTGACGAGCGCGGCCAGGCCGTACTCGGCGACCTTGTCGCCATCGCGGAACTCGGCGTACTTCTCGCCTGCGTTGAAGGTGAAGCCCGGCAGCTTGGTCTTGAAGTCGGCCACGCCCGCCTGGAGGTTCTCCGGCGTGGTGAGCACGAGCACTTCGATCACGCCACGGCGGCCGAGCAGGCGCGTGTTGTAGTTGATGCTCTCGCCGTCGGAGCCTTCGCCCTTCAGGCGGAACGCCCACTCGAGCGACTTCAGGCCCTGGTCGTATTGCGGCTTGAACGCCCAGCCGGTGACATGCACGGGCTGCCAGCCGTTGTCCTTGCGCTCCTCGTTGGAGGCTTCGGTGCCTTCGGTCGTCGACTTGAGCAGTTCGTCGGCGTCGAGCTTCTCGTCATCCTTCACGTAGCCGCTGTTGTTGAAGGAGAAGAACGCGATCCACGAATAGTCCTGCTTCGCGAGCAGGTATTCGTCGACGTCCGGACTCGGGTTCTCGGTGAGGCGATTGAATTCCTTCGCACCCGCGGGCCCGAGGAACTTGTAACCCTCCGGCACGTTGATCGTGGCGGTGTTGCCGATGTGGCCGACCATCGGGCCGGCTTGCCACGGCAGCGAGTCGATCGGTGATTTCTGGTCTTGCGACGACGCGCCCTGTGCGGACACGTCGGACGCGAACAGGCACGCGGCCGCCAGCACGGCGGCCATCAAATGTTTGAACACGGGAGTCCCTTCTTCGGCCGTCCCCACGGCCGGTGGGGAAACTCTAGCCGAAGCGGGGCGGAAGGGAATAAGAAAAAAGCCGACGGCCAGTCAGCGTGTTTCCGTCAGCCCGCGCGGCCGGACCAATGGACGTGGGTGATCTTCCACCCCGATGCGGTCCTGGCCAGCAGCATCGTTTCGACCACCCGCTGGCTCGCGGCCTGCGGGCCGGCCGCGTTGCGCAGGCGCTTTTCGCTCATCACCCAGCCCATGGCGTCGTCGGCGCTCGCGTTGCGATGCACCAGGTCGGTCTGCACGGTGCGCAGCGCGGCGGCATCGCCCTTGGCGGCGCCATCGATGTAGGCATCGCGCGTGGCGAACACCTGACCGTTGGCGACGACCACGGCATCGGGCGTCATGAGCGAGCGCGCCGCATCGAGTTGTCCGGTGACCAGCGCGGCCATGAACAGGTCGACGACCTGTTCGACTTCATGGGTGGCCGGGGAGGGCGCCGTCGACGATTGCGTTGCGGTGTTCGGCGAGGCGACATGCACGCTCGCGGGCGTTTGCGCGAACGCGGCGCCGGTGGCAAGCGCACCGGTGGCAAGGACCAGGGACGAAGCAAGAAGGAAAGCGCGCACGCGCGTGTACCGAAGGGGGAGGGACGGCGCCCATGGTCCGTGTTTTCGCGGACTGCGCCCCCCCCACCCCGGGGGGGAGCCAGCCATCGGGCGTTGGGCCAATGTCGGTGCGTTGGCGCGTCAGGCCCAACGTTTGTTCGGCCGTTGCCGATCTCATTCCCAGGGGAAATCTTGTCGTGAAAAACGCTCGCACCGCGCGCTCGAAGACACTCGTCCGCGCAAACCTCACCGCTTCCTTGTTGCTGGCCATGGGCCTGGCACCCACGCTCGCGATGGCGCAGGACTGCGCGACGCCGACGCCGGGCCAGACCCAGTGCGCGGGCGCCGTCGTCGGCACCGGTGCATTCGCCACCGCCGTCGGCAACCTCGCGACCGCCACCGGCGCCAACAGCGCCGCGTTCGGCGTGAACGCGAAGGCCACCAACGTCAACACCGTCGGCCTGGGCAACAACGCCAACGCCAGCGGCCAGAACGCGATCGCGATCGGCAACAACTCGATCGCCAGCGGCAACAACAGCACGGCCCTCGGCAACGGCGCGAAGGGCCAAGGCCTCTACTCCAATGCGTTGGGTGCCTTCGCGAATGCGCAGAGCGCATACAGCAACGCGGTCGGCGCCTACAGCGCCGCCACCGGCAGCAGCAGCTCGGCGTTCGGCAATCGCGCCACCGCGAGCGGCTCGGCTTCCACGGCGCTTGGCCGTTCGTCGACCGCCTCGGCCGCGAACACCACGGCCGTCGGCGACCGCGCCAATGCCTCCGGTGCGTACGGCACCGCGATCGGTGGCCGCGCCGTCGCGTCGGGCCTCTGGAGCTCCTCGCTGGGCAAGAGCGCGACCGCTTCGGGCGCGTACGGCACTGCCCTCGGCGCACAGTCGAAGGCGTCGGGCATCATGTCCACTGCGGTCGGCGTCGTCACCGAGGCAACGGGCAAGTTTTCCGTTGCGATGGGCTCGGACGCGCATGCGCTGGCGCAGAACGCGCTCGCGGTGGGTTCCTATGCCCGTGCGCTGAACCAGTACGCCATCGCCATCGGCACCGGCGCGTACACCACGGGTGGCTTCGCCATGTCGATCGGCAACGAAGCGTTCGCCAACGGTTGGGACGCGACGGCCATCGGTTACAGCGCCGGCGGTATCGGTGACGAATCCATCGCCGTGGGCTCCTACTCCTGGGCGTCGGGCAAGAGCACCGTCGCGATCGGCCAGCTGTCCACCGCCGCCGACGACTTCGCGACGGGCGTCGGCGCGTTCGCGAATGCCTACAGCTTCGCGAGCACGGCGATCGGCACCTATTCCAACGCGTTCGGCAAGTTCAGCAACGCCATCGGCGCGTACGCCTGGACGGCCGGCGACTTCGCCACCGCCGCCGGTGCGTACAGCACGGCGCTGGGCAAGATGGGCGTCGCCGACGGTGCGTATGCCCAGTCGCGCGGCGAATACAGCATCGCGGCCGGCGCCTACAGCCTCGCGGTCGCCGACTTCAGCACCGCCGTCGGCCCGCTGGCCGTGGCCGGTGGCGTGTCGAGCGCCGCGCTCGGCGACACCGCCACCGCGAACGGCGACTACAGCACCGCCCTCGGCGCGTACAGCTACGCGACCGGCGCCAACAGCGCCGCGCTGGGTTCGTATTCGGTCGCCGATCGCGACAACACGATCTCGGTCGGCTCCATCGGTGCCGAACGCCAGATCACCAATGTCGCCGCCGGTACGGAAGGCACGGACGCGGTCAACGTCGACCAGCTCAACAATGCGCTCGTCTCGATCGGCGCCACCAATGTCGCGCAGCTCGACACGGTCGCGGCCGCGCTCGGCGGCGGCAGCACGCTCGACGTCAACGGCCTGCTGTTGAACCCGACGTACAACCTCCAGGGCACCGACTACTACAACGTCGGCGATGCGTTCGGCGCGCTCGACGGCGCCATCACCAGCCTCACCTCGCGCGTGTTCTCGCTCGAATCGACCCCGGGCCTCGGCCTGCCGGTCGGCACGGGCAACGGCCTCGCGCTCGGCGCGGGCAGCAACGCCACCGACACCACCGACACCGCGTTCGGTTCCAACGCGAACGTCGGCGCCGACAGCGGCACCGCGATCGGCAGCGGCGCCAGCATCGCGACGGTGGCGACCAACGCGGTCGCCGTCGGTGCGGGCAGCAGCGTGACCGCTGCCTCGGGCACGGCGATTGGTGCGGGTGCGACGGCCACCGCCAACAACGCGGTCGCCATCGGCCAGGGCTCGGTCGCCGACCAGGCGAACACCGTGTCGGTCGGCAGCGCGGGCAACGAACGCCGCGTCACCAACGTCGCCGCCGGCACGGGTGCGACCGACGCCGCCAACGTCGGCCAGGTGCAGTCGGGCGATGCGGCAACGCTGGCTTCGGCCAACGCCCACACCAACACCGTTGCGACGCAGACGCTCACCACCGCCAATGCCTACACCGACGGTCGCATGCAGGCGTTCTCGGATCAGTTCACGCAGATCCAGGACGACTTCAACAAGCGCCTGCGCCACCAGGACTCGCGCATCGACCAGGAAGGCGCGATGAACGCGGCGATGATGAACATGGCGATCAACGCGGCCAACGCACGCAGCGAGAAGGGTCGCCTCGGCGTCGGTGCCGGTTACCAGGGCGGCGAAGGTGCGTTGTCGGTCGGCTACTCCAAGCAGATCGGCGACCACGCGTCCTTCAGCCTCGGCGGTGCCTTCAGCAGCGACGACAGCTCGGCAGGCATCGGCTTCGGTATCGATCTGTAAGGGCCGGACAGCGGCGCCCCTCCCCTCGGGGCGCCGCGCAAACGCGCCGTGCCGGTTCCGCGAATTCCGCGGACCGGCACGGCGTTTTTGTTCGTGCGTCGGAAGAATCGGCGGGCGTCGAACAAGACCCAGCCGCGCGAAATCAGCCGGCGATGGCCTCACGCGGAAGTGCGATGGCATCCGCAGCTTCGTAGTCCGCGATGAGGTCCGCGAGCATCGCCTGCACCGGCGCCAGGCCCTGCGCGTAGCGACGCCAGCCGCCGACGTTGCGCGTGTGGATCGGCTGCCGCAGCTGCAGCGTGCTGGCCGTCGTGGTGACCGTCTTGTTGGCGAGGATGTCGGTGACGCCCTCGACCTCGGGCAGGCCGAGGTAAGCCTGCACGCGCCGCGCCTCGATGTCGGACTGCGACACCAGGTCTTCGTAGCGCACGTCGAGGATGCGCCCCGGCGCGATCGCGTGCCAATGGCGCATCAGGCGCGCGTAGTTGCGGTAGTGCGTGGCCAGCTCGTCCAGCGCGTAGCTGTACGGGTAGTAGTGGTGCGCGAACAGCTCCTTCAGGTTGGAGAAGCAGCTGTCCATCGGATGGCGGCGCAGGTGCACGATCTTCGCGTGCGGCATTGCCTTGAGGATCGCGCCGCACCACTGGAAGTTCATCGGATGCTTGTCGGCGTAGAACGCCGCGCCTTCCGCGCGCCATGCAGTCTTGGCGAGGTAGCGGCGGCCGAGCAGGGTGGGGTCCAGGCGTGCGACGTAGTCGCCGATCCACGGCTCCAGCGTCAGCGTGAGCCGGCGGTTGTTGACCCACTGCATCTGCTGGCGGAAATCGTTGAGCTCACCGCAGGTCTTGATCTGCGGGTGGTTGCCCAGGATGCGCTCGAGCAGCGTGGTGCCGGTGCGCGGCATGCCGACGACGAAAATGGGGGTTGCATCGCGCGGCACGTCGCCGCAGACATCGAAGAAGCAGTCCGACGTCGCCTCGATGAGCGCGTCGTACGCGGCCGTTTCCTGCGCGGCGTCGTGCGTGGTGGCGCTGCGGCGCGCCTGCGCGCCGGCCATCAGGGCGTCCCACGCGGCGTCGGCTTCGCCGAGCGCGTCGAGTTCCTTGAACAGCCCGTAGTGCAGATAGGTGATGTCGTCGTTGTCGAGAGCGGGGTTGCTGAACGCCGCGCGCATGCGCGCCACGCGTTCGTGCGCGCCGTCCTTGCGTCCCAACTGGGCGCGGAACCAATGCGCGTGGCCGAAGCAGGGCGCTTTTGCGAGGCTCTCCTCGCAGGACGCCACCGCCCCGTCGAGCTGGCCGACGAAGCTGCGCACGATGCCCTGCATGTTCGCGACGACCGGGTTGTCGATCCCCTTTTCGCGCGCGAGATCGAGGCAGTGCAGGGCGCGCGGCTGGTCCTCGAGGCTGCTGTACAGGCGGCCGATGTCGACCAGGAGGCACGCGTTGTCGGGATGCGACGGATCGACGAGCCCCAGCGTGGCGTAGGCCAGGTGCCATTCGCCGAGTTCGAGCAGCACGTTCGCGATCTCGACGATGTCGCCGGCGTTCGCATTGAGGGCGCGCTGGCTGGCCAGGAACGCATTGTGCGTCGCCTCGCGGGTCAGGCCCGCGGCATGGCAGGTCTGCGCAAGCATGGCGTAGGCCATCGGCGCGTCGGGCGCATGGCGGATCAGTTCGGCGCACCGCATTTCCGCTTCGCCGAAACGCTGGTGCCGGAAATGGTCGACGGCCTGCTGCCACAGGGCCTGGAGATCGGGTTGCTGCATGGCGGATACCGGGTCGTGGCGGGGGCGGCACCGTCCGTGCGATCCGTGCGGCGAGCGCCGGCGTTGCGCGCTTCTGCGCGTCGGATCCGCAGGCGAAGTTGACCAGCCCACGGGGCCTGCCACACCCCCCGCGATGGGGGGTACTGCGGCCGTTCCGGACCCCCGAGTCTTGGCCGGTCGCGGCGCGTCCGCGTCATTCAATTACCTCTGGGGGAACACATGTCGTCGCTTGCCAAGGCCCTGTCCGCGGCCATTCTTTTCGGAGCCGTCGGCCAAGCCGCCGCGGCCGACAACGCCACGGTCGCCACGCGCGCCCTCGGCGTGATCCGCAACAATCCGGTGCCCACGCGCCTGTCCGCGTACGACGCCTTCACCGCGCGCGACGTGATCGTCGATCGCAACGGCACCGAACACGTGCGCTTCGACCGCACCTACAAGGGCCTGCCCGTGATCGGCGGCGACCTCGTCGTCCATTCGAAGGCGGGCGTGCTCCAGCGCACGAGCCTGATGCAGGCTGCGCCGCTGAACCTGTCGACCACGCCGGTCGTCACGGCCGCCGCCGCGATCGCCACCGCCGGCAAGGCATGGGCATCGGCCTACGATGTCTCGCCGACCTCGCGCCTGGTCGTCCATGCCCGCGGCGCCACGCCGAAGCTCGCCCACGACGTGCTGTACGTCGGCCGCGCGGCCGATGGCACGCCGGTGCGCATGCACTACTTCGTCGACGCCATCTCCGGCGCGATCATCGACAAGACGAATTCGATCGAAACCGGCACGCTGCCGGGCACCGGTTACCCCACCGGCAACACGCCGCCGCCGCCGAGCTTCATCCCGGCCATCGGCCCGGGCCATTCGCTGTTCGCGGGCGACGTCACGCTCAACACGCAGTTCAACAACACGCGTCGCATCTACGAGCTGAAGGATTCCACGCGCGGCAATACGTCCATCACGGACATGGGCAACGGCTACCGCACCAACGGCACGCTGATGGTCGACGCCGACAACCGTTGGGGCAACGGGCAGCAGACGGACCGCGTGAGCGCGGGCGTCGACGCGGCCTACGGCTTCCAGCAGACGTGGGACTTCTACAAGAACGCTTTCGGCCGCACGGGCATCCGCAACGACGGCGTGGGCGCGTTCGGCGCGGTGCATTACTCCATCAACTACGCCAACGCGTTCTGGAACAACGACTGTTTCTGCATGTCCTTCGGCGACGGCGACGGCGTGCAGATGCGCCCGCTGGTGTCGATCGACATCATCGGCCACGAGGTCAGCCACGGCGTGATGCACGCGACCGCGGACATGACCTACAGCAGCGAGTCGGGCGGCCTGAACGAAGCGAACTCGGACATCTTCGGCACGATGATCGAGTTCTTCGCCAACAATCCCAAGCAGCCCCCGAACTACGTGATCGGTGACCAGATCTTCATCACGCCGGGCTGGAACAAGTTCATCCGCACGATGTTCAAGCCGCACCTGGACGGCATCTCGCCGGACTGCTACCCGAGCGCCACCACGCCGTCGAACGGCATCACCCTGGCCAACTTCAAGGCCATGAACGTCCATTACTCCTCGGGCGTGGCGAACCACTTCTTCTACCTGCTCGCCGAAGGCGCGGTGGTGCCCGCCGATTACGCCGCCGGCACGCCGGCCAACCTGGGCCCGAGCGACCTGGTGTGCAACGGAAACGTTGGCCTGGTCGGCATCGGCCGCGATGCGGCCATGCAGATCTGGTACCGCGCGCTGACGGTGTACATGACCTCCAGCACCAATTACGCCGACGCGCGCGTGGCCACGATGAACGCCGCCGGTGATCTCTACGGCGTGGGTTCGCCGTACCAGCTCGCGGTTGCCGCAGCGTGGGACGCGGTCATGATGCCCTGAACGCAGTGACCGCAGGGGGACACGCGGCGCATCGCTTTCGGGGGAGAGCGGTGCGCCGCGATGGACCACGGAGAACCCGCCGCAAGGCGGGTTTTTTGTTGCCGCGGCGGTGGGATTTACGACGATTTTATGCATCCGCGCGGCCGCGGGAATGGAGATTTGAGGCCGCGTCTTTCGACAATTTCGCCGTGGCCAGACAGGCCACGCAAAGTCGAAGGACTGATGGGATGGGCCAGTATTTCCGGGTGCGCGAAGCTGCGCTGCCCTTGATCACCACCGTTTGCGCGCTCGCGCTGGCCCTGGTGGCCACGCGCAGCGAAGCCGCGGACTTCACCGGCAACGCAACGCTCACGTCGGACTACGTCTGGCGCGGCAGCACGCAGACGCACGGCGATCCCGCCGCGCAGGCCGGCTTCAAGGTCGCCGGCGAGTTCGGTTTCTACGGCTCCGTGTGGGGTTCGAGCGTCGAGTTCGCGCCGGAAACGCACGCGAGCACGGAACTCGATTTCACCGTGGGCTGGAGCAAAGCGCTGTCCGAGGATTGGGCGCTGGATGTCAACGTGCTGCGTTACCAGTACCCCTCGACGACGGTCGACCTCAACTGGACCGAATTGAACGGCACCGTGACGTACAAGGGCCACTACTGGGCGTCGCTGGGTTGGTCGAACGAAGCGCTCGGTTACGACGGCAACGGCACTTATGCGCTGGTCGGCGCGAAGTTCCCGATCAACGACAGGTTCCGTTTCGAAACCACGCTGGCGCATTACTTCCTGGACGACAACGTCGTGGCCGAGAGCGGCTACACGCACGGCCTCGCCAGTGCGGTGTGGACCTTCCACGCGCCCTTCGAGCTCCGTTTCACCGCACACGGGACGGATGCGAACGCGAAGCACATCTTCGGCGAGGACTTCGCCGGCTCGCGGATCGAAGCCGCATTGCAAGCCAGTTTCTGAGCAAGGAGAAACGACATGCCTGGTTGGTTGATGGTGGTCTGCGGCGTGGCGGCGATCCTCGCCAGCGCCTATCTGCTCTTCGTGATCCTGCGCCCCGAGCGCTTCTGAGGCCCGTGCCATGATCGAAGCCATCCTGATTTTTGCGCTCGCGCTCGGCCTCGGTTGGCCGATCGGGCGCTACCTCGCTGCCGTGATGCGCGGCGCCCCGATGCGGGGCGATCGCGTGTTCGGCTTGATCGAACGTCCGCTTTATCGCCTCATCGGCACGAATCCCTCGATCGGCATGTCGTGGCGTGGGTATGCGAAAGCATTCGTGCTGAGCAACCTCGTCGTCGGCCTCCTCGTGTGGGCGCAGTTCATGACCCAGGCGTGGTTGCCGCTGAACCCCGACGCGATCCCGAACCTGCGGTGGGACACGGCGCTGCACACCATGGTGTCGTTCGTCACCAACACCAACCAGCAGCACTACTCCGGCCAGGCGCAGTTGTCCTACCTCTCGCAGATGGTCGGCATCGTCGGCCTGCAGGTGGTCACTCCGATGATGGGCCTGGCGCTCGTCGTCGCCACGCTGCGTGCGTTGATGGGCGGTCGCCAGGCGATGGGGCCGGGCGCGCATCCGTCCGCGAGTGCAGGCGCGGACCCCGACGTGGGCAACTACTGGGCCGACACGATCCGCGCCACCGTGCGCGTGATGCTGCCTTTGTGCCTGCTTTGGAGCGCGCTGCTCACCTCGCAGGGCGTGCCTTCCACGCTGTCCGCGGGCGCGGTCGCCACGCCCGTCGACACGAGCGTTGCGATGAAATCGCAGAAGATCCCGGTCGGCCCGGTCGCGCCCATGGTGGCCGCCAAGCAACTCGGCACCAATGGCGGCGGCTGGTATGGCCCGAAC
>Ga0207981_1000025_pt1 | contig 18911 bp, 18 predicted proteins | sample SoimicmetaGmgLPC_FD_188327 | JGI IMG/M metagenome (GOLD analysis project Ga0207981, IMG submission 188327) | Soil and rhizosphere microbial communities from Laval, Canada - mgLPC (SPAdes) (version 2) | ecosystem: Environmental > Terrestrial > Deep subsurface > Rock core/Sediment | place: Laval... | reverse complement strand
TTCCCGCTCCAGTTCAGGACCTCGTGTCCAAGACGAAGCCCCGTTCGCGGGGCTTCGTTGTTTTAGCGGATGCAAATGCAGGCATGCCTGTGGTTGAATCCGTTACGTCATCCGGCCGGGTGGCAGAGTGGTTATGCAGCGGACTGCAAATCCGCGTACGCCGGTTCAATTCCGACCTCGGCCTCCAGAAAGACGAAAGGGTTGCGCGCAAGCGCAGCCCTTTTTTGTTGCCGGGTCTGGATGCGGATCCGCCGGACGCACCAGAATCGAAACTCGACACAGGCCTTTGGAGCCGCGCCGTGAAGTGGAACGAGTGGTTTCGCATCGTCGCCTATCGCGACTTCCATGACGTGCCGCGATGCGTCCTCGCGGGCAACGCCGACGAAGATGCGTTCTGGATCCTGGATGCGGGCTTCGACGACGCCGAGGACGCGTATTCCTCCATCTACATGCTCTACGACGCCGGCTGTGTCCTGGAGGATGCGATCGCGTGTTTCGAACGGCTTGCAGGGGGCGCCGGATCTCCGCCCGCATTCGGCTGCATCCCGGTCGCGCACGTGCAATTCGACGAATCCCGGCGCCGCGAATTGAAGCTCACGAGCGCGCCGATCACCTGACGACGCCTTGGCTTGGCCGGTACACTGCTCCGCACAAAACGGGGAAAGGGGACTTGCCGATGCGTCGATTGCTGGGAGCCTGCGTGGCGCTCGCCTGCTGCCTGCCTGCGCTTGCGCAGCAGTCCTTGAACGCCAATGTCGAACAGGTCGGTCCGGCCGCGTTCCGCATCAGCGTCACGTTCCCCGGCGTGGTGTCGCCCGACCAGGCGCAATCGATGCTTGCGGAGGTGGGGGCGCACGTGTGCGCCGGGCAGTCGCCGGTGTGGGGCCACTACACTTTCAAGACGGACGAGCCGCTGACCGGCACGAAGGATGCGCAAGCGAGCACCGAGTTCCAGCAGGAGTTGTCCTGCGGCGAGGGCGTGGCGCTCGTGAAGCCGGGGACGCCCGCGCCGACGACGCCGGCGACCGACGCCGATCGTCGTGCCATCGAGGCGCGAACGCTCGAGTATCTGACGAAGAAGGACGATGGCGACTTCGCGGCGGCCGACGCGATGTTCGAAGACAACGTCATCGCGAAGTTCGATCGCGCCACGTGGCGCAACGAACGTCGCGTGTTCAACGCAGCGGCCGGAAAGCCCAAGGCGCGCACCATCGTCGCCGTGACGTTCTACGACGACCCTGCGGATGCGCCGCAACTGGGTCGCTTCGCAGCCGCCGATTACCGGGCCAGCTTCGCCAACCAAGCCGCGTATTGCGGCTACGTCATCTGGCTGCGGCAAGCCGATGGCAGCTACCGCCTGATTCGCGAAGACGAGACGCTCCTCACGGACGAGATCGCACGCAAACTCACCGCGGAGCAGATCGCATCGTTGAAGAAGCAGCCGGGATGCCGGGAACCGGAGGCGGCGCAGTAGTTCACCGCTGCCCATCGGCACCGGCAGCCAACGCGCGTGTCACCTTTCCTTGCGGTTGACGAGCAAGGCATACGCGTACGCCGCCGGCCAGAAAAACAGGCAGACGAAGCACCAAAACCAGCTTCCCGATCGAACGGCGCGTCGCGCTGCCACGAACAACGAAGCGAACACCGACAACGTCACCGCCGCCGTCAGCACCTTTTCGGCAATCCGCATTTCATCGCCGGTCAGCGCGCCATCCGCCATTCGGGGCTGGTCCGAAATACCCCATAAGTACAGGGCGGCAAGGGCAATCAGCGACAGCGAACCGATCGGGACCGCGTTGCCGACGAAGATGGACTTCCAAGGCGCCCATTCCTCGAGGCTTGGATTGCGCAGCGGCGGCAAATGGAAGTACGCACGGACGTCGTTGTTCCGGAACAGGTAGGCGCCCAGGGCGCACGACAGCAGCATGCCGAAGGCCGCCGCTGGAACCTGAGCCAGGTAAAGCTGCCCGCCGACGATCGCAACCGTGAAGACGCCCAGGTAAAGATGGCGACCGAAGCCTTTGCGCAGCAGCAACAGCACGCCCGCCGCGGCCAGCATCAGCCCGCCCAAGGCCATGATCGGGCCGAAGGCGCGGGGGATGCCCGCTCTGTCTTCGATGTCCGGCCCGGGCATCAAGGAGATCGGGACCACGAGGGAGCAAACGAGCGCGTGGATGGTGAAGAGCTTCAACCATCCGGGCATCGCGCGGAAGTTTTCCTTGATGGACCTGCGGGGGCTGGACGGCGGGGCTTCGATATTCATCGACGGAGTGGTCGTTGGTTGTCGCCCTTATATCAAACCGACGACGACCTTTTCCTGCGACGCACCCACACACCGAGACACGCCCCGGAACAGGCGCAGGCGCTCAGCGCTGCGCCACCAGCACCGGCTTCGCGCGATACAGGGCAGGGTAGGCGGCCTTCAACGCTTCCAGCTTCGGCGCATCGTAGTAGCGGATGTAGGGCTCCTGCGGGTTCAGCGTCATGTAGTCCTGGTGGTAGCCCTCGGCGGCGTAGAACGGCTTGGCCATCGCCACCTGCGTGACGATCGGGGTGGGGAAGGCCTTCGCTTTCGTGAGTTGCGCGATGTAGGCCTTCGTGGCCTGGAGCTGCGCATTCGTCGTCGTGTAAACGGCGGAGCGATACTGCGTGCCGTGGTCAGGGCCCTGGTAGTTCAGCTCCGTGGGGTCGTGCACGACCGAGAAGAACACCTGCAGCAATTGCGAATAGCGCACCTGCGCGGGGTCGTAGGTGACCTGCACCGATTCGGCGTGCCCCGTCTGACCCGTGCTGACGATGTCGTAGTGCGCGGTGGCCGCGGCGCCGCCCGTGTAGCCGGACACCGCGCGCTGCACGCCCTTGACGTGTTCGAACACGCCTTGCACGCCCCAGAAGCAACCGCCTGCGAAGACCACCATTTCGGAATGGCCTGGCGCCGTTGCCTGTGCACCGGGTGCTTCGATCGGCGCAGGAATCTCGGCGGCGCGCGCCGAAGGTAACAGCGTCGGCCGCTGCAGCAGCGTGAGCGCACCGACGACCAATGCGGCCACGCCCAGGGCCACGGCGCCGGCGACGAGTTTTTCGGTGGGAACGTTCATGCAGGACTCCTTGCGCCCTCAACCAAAGGTGAAGGCATAGGCGTGCACGCCAGGATCCAGGAAGCGGATCTCGAACGTGTGTTCTTCGACGCCGGCGCGCTGGCGCACCAATTGATAGAGACGATGGCCATCGACGACGCCGGCGCCCGACGCATCGATATCGGACCCGTGGTTGCCTTCCGGCGCCTTGCCGTCGATCAGCACGCGGAAGCGCACCGGCTTGCCGCCATCGCCGGGTGCGAGCACCAGGTGCAGGTCGCGTGCGTGGAAGCGGTAGCGGATGTCGCCGCCTGCGTTCGCGAGGCGCGCGTCTTCCTCGCCGACGTTCCAATCGCCCTGCAGCGCCCACTGGTTCAGCGTGAGGCTCGGCTCCGACTCGTAGCGCTTCACCTGGTCGCGCGCGAACCCGCCGACGGATGCGAAGTTTTGTGCGCGCGCGTAACCGACATAGGTTTCCGGCGACTTCAGTTGCGCCACGTCCGCATCGGCTTCGACGCCGGTGGTCGGCGCCTGCGTCGCGACCATCGTGGGCAGCGTGTCGTGGCCTGCCTCGCGCAACAGCTGACGGATGATCTGCTCCGACTTGTCGTACTCGCCTTCGCCGAAGTGGTGCGCGCGGACCTGGCCCTTCGCATCGATGAAGTAATGCGCGGGCCAGTATTGATTGTTGAAGGCGCGCCAGATCATGTACTGGTTGTCCAGCGCGACCGGATACGTGACGCCCAGGTCCTTGATCGCCTTGCGCACGTTGCCCGGATCGCGCTCGAACGCGAACTCCGGCGTATGCACGCCGATCACCACCAGGCCGTCGTCGCGATACTTCTCCGCCCACTGCCGCACGTAGGGCAGCGTGCGCAGGCAGTTGATGCACGAGTAGGTCCAGAAGTCGACCAGCACCACCTTGCCGCGCAGCGATTGCACGGTGAGCGGCGGGGAATTCAGCCATTCGGAGGCGCCGTTCAACGCCGGCAGCGTGCCTTCCACGGGCAGCGCATCCACGGATGCTTCGCGATTGGCGGTTCGCATCATCGCGCCCGCGAACCCGTTCGACGGTGCGCGCTGCGACGAGGCGGGCTGCAAGCGATCCACCAGGTGTTGTTCGATCTGCCCGGTGCTCGCGAGCGACAGGCGCGTGAGCACGCCCGTGTCGGCGCCGGTCGCGATCGCGACGACCGCCACCAACATCGCGACACCCAGGCCGCGACGCACCCATTCGCCCACGCCCAGCGAGCGCTTCAGTGCGGCGAACACGCGGCCGCTGATCAACAGTGCGATGGCAAGCGAGGTCGCCGCGCCCGCACCGTAGGCCAACAGCAATCCGGTGGTGCCGATGCTCGCGCCCTGCAGCGCGGCGCCCGTCAGCACGAGGCCGAGGATCGGGCCCGCGCACGGCGCCCACAGCAGCCCCGTCGCGATGCCGAGCAACAACGACGCACCGAATCCGCCGCCGGCGCCGTCCGCCGACATGCTCAAGCGTCCGCCCAACCACTGGAAGGGCTTGCCGATTTCCAATGCGAGGCGCGGCGACAGCAACGCGAGCGCGAAGGCCGCCATCAACGCGAGCGCGATCCAGCGGCCCACGACATTGGCCTGCGCGACCCATTCGCTGCCGACCGCGGCGAGCGTCGCGACCACGGCGAAGGTCGCCGCCATGCCGAGCAGCAGTGGCAAACCGCTGCGCGCGAACGGTTGCCCCGAGCGCGCGAAGACGAAGGGAAGCACCGGCAGGATGCATGGGCTGACGATCGTCAGCGCGCCACCCAGGTAAGCCAGGACGAGCAGGAGCATCGGGATTCCTCGATCGCGGAAACGATCAGATGGGCGCGTGGATCACGCGGGGACGAACGTCATCGCCACGCCATTCATGCAGTAGCGCAGGCCGGTGGGTTTCGGGCCGTCGTCGAATACGTGGCCCAGGTGCCCACCGCAGCGCCGGCAGTGGACTTCGGTGCGCTCCATGCCGAGCGTCGAATCGGTGTCCTCATCGACGGCATGCGGCAGCGGCGCCCAGAAACTCGGCCAACCGGTGCCGCTTTCGAACTTGGTGTCGGAGGAGAACAAGGGCAAGGCACACCCGGCGCAATCGAACGTGCCTTTGCGGTGTTCCTTGTTCAGCGGACTGGACCAGGGGTACTCCGTGCCTTCCTGGCGCAGGACGGAGTATTGGGCCGGCGTGAGGCGCTCACGCCATTGCGCTTCGGTGTACATGACTTCATACCGTTTGCGGGGGGTGGCAGCGACGGCCGACGGCTGCGCCTCGCACGCAACGAGGAGGCCGCCGGCCATGGCCAGGCAGCCTGTGGAGAGCAATTCGCGTCGGGAGATCGTCTTCATGCAGTCCTATACGGGCGCGTGGGCCACGGCGGATGCACTTCGATTCTGTGAGCCCGGCTGTCAGGCGATCGACAAGGCGCGGCGTTGGGTCACCGTTTAGGTTTCGGTGCGGGCGTCTTCTTCGCGGGCTGCCGGGCTTGGTTGCGGGCGAGGTTGTAGGCGATCGCCTCGCGCACCAAGTTTTTCAGCGCGGTGGCATCCACCTTGTCGCCCTCCAGGAAATCGATGGCGCGCCGCTGGTTGCCTTCCAGGCCTGCGTTGAACAGCTGGTCGGGGTCCTGGAGGAAAGCGCCCTTGTCGAAGGTCAGCTTCACCTTGCCCTTGTGCGCGTTGGCCACGGCGATGATGCCGTCGCGCTCCCACACCGGGCTGCCCATCCACTTCCAGGTTTCGACGATCTCCTTGTCGGCCGCGAGGATCGCCTTGCGCACGCTGGCGAAGGTCTTGCCGCGCCAGTCCGGGATGTTGGCGATCAATTCGTCGATGCGTTGCGATGCGTCCATCCAGAAGTCCTTGTTCGGGGAGGGGCCGCCGCACGTTACCACCGCCCGGGACCAAGAAAAATTCGGGGTCGCAACCCCGGTCCGCCGCCTTGTCCGTATCCTCGGAGGCGTCCGCAGGGGAGTGCGGTCGCGCCACCCGACATTGGAGAGGGGATCGAACATGACGTTCCGCATCGCACTGCTCACCGCGGCCTGCCTGTGCGCCGCTTTCGCCGGCCCTTCCGCGTTCGCCGAAGACGCGAAACAGCCCGAGGTCCCGTTCCTCGGCGGCTTCCTCCGCGAATCGCACGTGCTGTATCCGCTGGAACAGGGCGATTGGAAGATGCGCGACGAACACCGTTACGACGCGCAGGAGGCCGGCGTCAGCGTTCGCTTCTCCCGCGACGACGACAAGACGGGTTGGATCGATGTCTTCTTCTATCCGGTGGGCGTGCTGGACGCCGCCGCGGTGGAGCGCATGGCCGAAGCGGAGAAGCAGGAGCTGGTCGCGGCGTGGGGCAGCGCGATGCAGGACCCGAAGGACATCACCGCGCTGTCGAAGTTCGATGTCGCGCGCCCGGACGACAAGGACGGCAAGGATCCCATCGTGGCGCGCAGCCTGGATTTCGCTTTCGAGCGCGACGGTGCGATGCGCAGTTCGGCGATGGTGTTCGCGGTGGATCGCATGTACGCCATCAAGTTCCGTTACACGGCGCTGCAGGAGAAGGTGTCGCGGGAGAAGGCGCGCAGCGATCTGGATGCGTTCGCGCGCGGGTTCCTGCCGCGGCTCGACATCGAAAGCACCGGGCAATGCTGGAATCCGGCGCCCATCGAGGGGCTCGCGAAGGGTGCTCCGGCGCCCAAGGACGCGATGATCACGACGTCGGAAGACGGCACGCCGTCGGTCTGGCTGCTGTCCGATCGCGTCGTCGCGCGCGACCCCGACGGCCCCGGCGCAAAGGTGATGCAGATCCTCGGCATGGCCATGCAGGAGCGCCTCTACAAGGGTTGCACCGGCGCGGATCCGATCCAGCCCACCGTGCCCAAGGGCATGCGCGAGGTGCGCTTCGAGTACAAAGCGCCGGGCGTGGAGCAGTCGCCGTCGGAGCGGCCGATCCGGGTGGGGCGCAGCGGGTTGGGCTGATTCCCCCGTGTAGACTGGCCGGCCTTCACGTTTTGGATTTGGTGCTTTCGTGTTACTCCGCCTCACCACCACCCAGCGTCCCGCAACCGACCTGGGGTATCTGCTCGTCAAGCATCCGGACCGCGCGCACGAAGTGGAATTGCCCTTCGGCACCGCGCGGGTTTTCTATCCGGAGGCTAGCGAAGATCGATGCTCCGCCGTCCTGATGCTCGACATCGACCCCATCGGACTGGTGCGCGGACGGGGAGAGGGCGAGGGCGCGTTGTCGCAGTACGTCAATGATCGCCCCTACGTCGCGAGCTCGTTCTTGTCCGTCGCGCTCAAGCGTGTCTTCGGCACGGCAATGGCGGGGACGAGCAAGGGCCGCCAGACCGTCGCGGACATGCCGATCCCGCTCGAAGCGGAGATCCCGGTGCTGCGTTGCCGCGCCGATGCCAATCTCGTGCGCGCGTGGTTCGAGCCGCTGGGCTATGGAGTGGACGTCGAACGCCTGCCACTCGACGCGCAGTTCGCGGAGTGGGGCGAGAGCCCGTACGTACGCCTGCGCCTGTCCGCGACGGTGCGCCTGCAGGAACTGCTGACCCACCTGTACGTGTTGCTGCCGGCCATCGACGGCGACAAGCACTACTTCATCGGCCAGGACGAAGTCGACAAGCTGCTCGAGAAGGGCGGCGCATGGTTGTCGGCGCATCCGCAGCGCGAAGCCATCGTGGGACGCTACCTGCGTCGCCACAAGCCGCTCGTGCGGTCCGCCCTCGCGCGGTTGCTGGACAACGACGAAGACGAAATCGAAGCGCAGGAAGCGCGGAAGGAAGCGGTCGAGGAAGCGATCGAACGCCCGATCAGCCTCAACGAGCAGCGCATGGACGCCGTGGTGGAGGTGCTCCGTGAACTCGGTGCGCGCCGCGTCGTCGACCTCGGTTGCGGCGAGGGCAACTTGCTGCGCCTGTTACTGAAGGACAAGCAGTTCGAACAGCTCACGGGCATCGATGTGTCGTTGCGCTCGCTCGACCATGCCGAAGCCCGCCTCAAGCTGGACCGCCTGCCGCAGATGCAGCGCGACCGCATCACGCTGCTGCACGGGGCGTTGACCTATCGCGATCGCCGCATCGAAGGGTTCGACGTCGCATGCGCCATCGAAGTGATCGAACACATGGACGCGCCGCGCTTGCCGGCCTTCGAGCGTGCGCTGTTCGGCCATGCGAAGCCACCGCACGTGGTGGTGACTACGCCCAACAGCGAATACAACGTGCGCTTCCCGAGCCTGCCCGCGGGTCGCTTCCGCCATCCGGACCATCGTTTCGAATGGACCCGGGCGGAGTTCCGCGCATGGGCTGATGGCGTTGCCGCGCGCAACGGTTACACGGTGCGTTACGCCCCCGTTGGTAGCGACGATCCGGAAGTCGGCCCGCCGACGCAGATGGCGATTTTCAGCAGATGAACATTCGAATTCCCCAACTCAGCCTCGTCGCGCTGATCGGTCCGTCCGGCAGCGGCAAGTCGAGCTTTGCGCGCAAGCATTTCCGCGCGACCGAAGTGATCTCCTCCGACGCTTGCCGTGCGCTCGTCGCCGACGACGAGAACGACCAGGCGGCCACCGGTGATGCGTTCGACGTCCTGTACTTCATCGCGCGCAAGCGCCTTGCCGCCGGTCGCCTGACGGTGATCGACGCAACCAACGTGCGCCCGGAAGACCGCAAGCGCCTGGTCGAACTCGCGCGCGAATTCCATGTGCTGCCCACCGCGATCGTGTTCGACCTGCCCGAGCGCCTGTGCCAGGAGCGCAATGCGGCGCGGCCGGACCGCAACTTCGGACCGCACGTCATCCGCAACCAGCAACAGGCCATGCGCAAGGGTTTGCGCGGCCTGGAGCGCGAGGGCTTCCGCGGCTTCACCGTGCTGCAATCGGTGGAGCAGGTCGATGCCGCGAGCATCGAGCGCACCCGCGTCTGGAACGATCGCCGCGAGGAACATGGTCCGTTCGACCTGATCGGTGACATCCACGGTTGTCGCGACGAACTGGTGGCGCTGCTCGAGCGCCTTGGCTACACCGTCGGTGGCACGCGCGAGGCGCCGGAAGTCGGTGCGCCGGAAGGCCGCAAGGCCGTGTTCGTCGGCGACCTCGTGGACCGCGGGCCGGATTCGCCCGGCGTGCTGCGCCTGGTGATGCACATGGTGGGCGCGGGCACGGCGCTCTGCGTGCCCGGCAACCACGACGTCAAGCTGCAACGCAAGATCAACGGCCGCGACGTTCGCGTGACGCACGGCCTTGCCGAAACCTTGGAGCAGCTCAGCGCGGAGCCCGAGGACTTCAAGCGCGAGGTCGCGAAATTCATCGACAGCCTCGTCAGCCATTACGTGCTGGATGACGGCAAGCTCGTGGTCGCGCACGCGGGTCTGAAGCAGGAGCTGCAAGGTCGCACCTCGGGCCGCGTGCGCGAGTTCGCGCTGTATGGCGAAACCACCGGCGAGACCGACGAGTTCGGCTTGCCCGTCCGCTACGACTGGGCGAGCGATTACCGCGGCCCGGCGATGGTCGTGTACGGCCATACGCCGGTGCCGGATGCCGAGTGGGTCAATCGCACGATCTGCATCGACACCGGCTGCGTGTTCGGCGGCAAGCTCACGGCCCTGCGCTATCCGGAGAAGGAACTGGTGTCCGTTTCGGCCGCGCGCGAGTACTACGCACCGGTCAAGCCGCTGCGTCCGGAAGCCGCCGATGCGCCCGCGCAACGCGAAGCGACCCTGCTGGACCTGGACGACGTCGCCGGCAAGCGCGTGATCGAGACGCGCGCCTTCCGCACCGTCACCATCCGCGAAGAGAACAGTGTCGCCGCGCTCGAGGTGATGAGCCGCTTCGCGATCGATCCGCGCTGGCTGGTCTATCTGCCGCCGACGATGGCGCCGCCCGAAACCGCGAAATCCGGCGATTTGCTGGAGCGCCCGCAGGAAGCGATGGCCTTCTACCAGCACGAAGGCATCTTGCAGTTGGTGTGCGAGGAAAAACACATGGGCTCGCGTGCCGTCGTGGTGTTGTGCCGCGACGTGTCGGTCGCGCAGCGTCGCTTCGGCATCGGCGAGGAAGGGCGCGGCGTCATCCATACGCGCACCGGGCGTCGATTCTTCGGCGACCGCGACATGGAAGCGGCCTTGCTCGATCGTTTGGATGCGGCGATGCGGCACGCCGGTCTTTGGGACGACCTCAAGACCGACTGGATCGTCCTCGATACCGAGTTGCTCCCGTGGTCCGCCAAGGCGCAGGAGTTGCTGCGCGAGCAATATGCGCCCACCGGCGCAGCGGCCACGGCCGCGCTCGCGACTGCGAAGGACTGGTTGGGAGAAGCGGCGTCGCGTGGTATCGACGTGCAGGGTTGGCTCGCGCAGAGCGGCTCGCGCCTCGACGACGCATCGCGCTTCGTCGATGCGTATCGCCGCTACTGCTGGTCCGTGCTCGGCATCGACGACCTGAAGATCGCGCCGTTCCATGTACTCGCCTGCGAAGGCCTGGTTGGCCTCGAGCGCGATCATCGCTGGCACCTGGACATGGCGGCGCGCCTCGCCGCGGCCGACCCGGGGCTCGTGCGCCTGACGCGCCACGTCTTCGTCGACCTCGACGACGCGGCGAGTGTCGCCGACGCCGTCGCGTGGTGGGAAGCGCTCACCGCCGAAGGCGGGGAGGGCATGGTCGTGAAGCCGGTCGAAGGGCTGGCGCGAGGCCGGCGCGGCGTCGTGCAGCCCGCGATCAAGTGTCGCGGCCGCGAGTACCTGCGCATCATCTACGGGCCGGAATACACCGAGCCACAGCACCTGGAGCGCCTGCGCCAGCGAGGGCTGAAGACCAAGCAGTCGCTTGCGATCCGGGAGTTCGCGCTGGGGTTGGAGGCGTTGCAGCGCTTCGTCGAAGGCGAGCCGCTGTATCGCGTGCACGAGTGCGTGTTCGGAGTGCTGGCGCTGGAAAGCGAGCCGGTGGACGCGCGGCTTTGATGGCGCGTTCTCGGCAGCGGCGCCTCTTCGTTGCGTCGATGCTAGATTCTTCCTTCCCCCGATGACCGCCGAGCGCCCATGAACGCAGCGACCCCATACCCCATCGGCACGCCCAACCAACCTTGGGGCGATGCCGAAAAGCACGCCTGGCTGTCCCGCCAAGTGCGCCATCGCCGCTATGCCGACGACGTGCTCGCGCGGGTCGATCGCTTGCGCGAGCGTTTCGACGTCGCCGAATACGGCCGCCTCGACTACGCCACCGATGCCTATCCGCTGGTCGTCGTGCGTTCGCGCAACTGGAACGACGCGCTGCCTTCCATCCTCGTCACCGGTGGCGTGCACGGTTATGAGACCAGCGGCGTGCACGGTGCCCTGCAGTTCCTCGAGCGCCACGGCGCCGACCATGCGGGCAAGGTCAACCTGATGGTCGTTCCCTGCGTCAGCCCGTGGGCCTACGAGCACATCCATCGCTGGAACCCGAACGCCATCGATCCCAATCGGTCGTTCCGCGAAAACAGCCCGTCCGGCGAATCCGCGGCGTTGATGCGCTTGCTCGCGCCGCTGCGCGATGCATTCACGGTGCACATCGACCTGCACGAGACCACCGACACCGACGAATCCGAATTCCGCCCCGCGCTCGCCGCGCGCGACGGCAAGCCGTTCGAACCGGAAGGCATTCCCGATGGTTTCTACCTGGTCGGCGACAGCGAAGACCCGCAACCGGAATTCCAGCAGGCGGTGATCGCGGCGGTGGAACAGGTCACGCACATCGCGCCGGCCGACGAGAAGGGCGAGATCATCGCCACGCCGGTGGTCGGGCATGGCGTCATCAACTATCCGGTGAAAAAGCTGGGCCTGTGCACGTGCCTCACCAACGCGCGCTATCGCACGATCACCGAGGTGTATCCGGACAGCCCGCGCGCCACGCCGCAGCAGTGCAACGACGCGCAGGTGGCGGCGGTGCAGGCCGCGATCGATTACGCCTTGCGGCACCCGGCCTGATCACGGCAGCCTGTTCAATTGCGGCGGAACAACACCGTCTCGTTGCGCGCACGCACGGGGAACTGCACGTGCCCGCGCCAGCATGCGGTGTCCGGGAACGCGGCGACCATCGCCGCTTCCAGTTCATCGAAGCCCACGCGGCCTTCGCTGATGGCGATGCACTTTTCGCCCAGCCAGAATTCGACGAAGGCCTCGTCCGTCGTGCGCCGGTCCACCTTGTAGGCGCGGATCTCGGCGACCGATTGCCAGGCGATGCAATCCCGCCCGACGGCGAAGCCGAACGGCGTCACCGTCATCGGTGAGTCGTCGTCGGCGCCGATGCAGGAGCGGCGGGAGTTGGGGAACTGCAGGATGCCCATGCGCGATTCCACGTAGTCGGGCGCGTGCCCCGGCCACGCGGCGTCGTGAACACCGCGTTCACGGCTTGCCGGTCGGCGGTACGCCCATGTTCGGCGGCGGCGTGGCACGCGTGCGCTGCAACCACATGCGGCCGGCCGCGAGGTCGAGCGTGACCACCCAGTCCTTCAGGAACGGCATGCCCAGGTTCCCGTCGATGTTCATCTCCGGCGTGAGGCACAGGCCTTCGGCGACGATGCCGGGGGCGATCGCGATCTTGCCCGGCTGCGGCCCTTCGGCCTTCGGATCCAGGCCGAACAGCGGCGCATAGGCCTTCGACACCAGCAAGGTTCCGCCATTGCCACTGTCGAGTTCGAAGCGCGCGATGCCCTTGGCCGTCGGCACTTCCAGGTTCACCGCGAGCGCCAGCCCCTGCACCTCGTGCGACAGGCGCACGGGCACTTCACGCGCGCCCTCGATGCGCTCCGCCGCGCTCCCGGGCGATTCGATGTAGAGCTTGCCGCCCGCGAAATCCATCGTGATGGTCTTGCCCGCGAAGACGTCGAGCGCGAGCAGGCCTTCGATCGGGGCCGCGTCCTTCGAGATCAGCGGCGCCACCTGCATCACGCCGGCGACGGGCGCGACGAAGGGCGTTTCGTTGATTTCGAGTTTCAGCGCATCGCAACGCGGCATCGCCAGGTGCTTGCCCGTCATCGTGAACCCGCCGATTTCGCCCCATGGCGTGCATCCGGCGGTTTTCGCGAACTCGGGCGAGACGACGGTGTGCCCGCCCGCGGTGTCGAACGCGAACAGGCCGGGCTTTCCGTTCGCCGTCACGCGCACGGCGACGCTGCGGCGATAGGGCTCCAGCGTGAGCGTGGCAAGCGGTGCGGCGTGCACGACGGGTGTCGCGGCGGCGGGCGCTTGCGCGTGCGCGCCAAAGGCGACGCAACAGGCGAGGGGCAAGGACAGCCAGGACAGGCGCATGGCGGGGGTTCCGGTTCCGTGGGCATTGCCGATTCCGATGCAGCGCGGGCCCGCCGGGTTTAATCCCCCGGGCTAGTACCGCTCCTCGACGTACTTGTAGGGGTACTTCGGCTCCACGTATCCCTTGGCCTTCTGCCGCTTCGGGAACTTGATCTTCTCCCGCGGCAGTTCCTCGTAGTGCACATGGTCGAGCAGGTGCCGGATGATGTTCAGCCGCCCGCGGCGCTTGTCGTCGGTGCGCGCGACGAACCACGGCGCCTGGCCGGTGTCGGTGGCTTCGAACATCTCGTCGCGCGCCCGCGAGTAGTCGTACCAGCGGCTGTAGGACTTCATGTCCATCGGCGAGAGCTTCCAGAGCTTGCGGCCATCCTCGGCGCGATCCTTCAGGCGCTTGGTCTGTTCCTCCTCGCTCACTTCCAGCCAGTACTTGAGCAACTGCACGCCGGATTTGACGATGGCCGTTTCCACCATCGGCACCGCGGCGAGGAACTCGCGCACGTGGTCTTCGTCGGTGAAGCCCATCACGCGCTCCACGCCGGCGCGGTTGTACCAGCTGCGATCGAAGATCACGATTTCGCCCGCAGCCGGTAGATGCTTGATGTAGCGCTGCAGGTACATCTGGCTCTTCTCGCGCTCGGTCGGGGCGGGCAGGGCGACCACGCGGAACACGCGCGGGCTCACGCGATCGGTGATCGCCTTGATCGTGCCGCCCTTGCCGGCGCCGTCGCGGCCTTCGAAGATGATGCAGACCTTCATCCCCTTGGCGACCACCCAGCGCTGCAGCTTCACCAGTTCGACATGCAGCTTGTCGAGCTCGACCTCGTAGTCCTTGAACTTCATCTTTTCCGGCGGGCCTTCGGACACGTGCGTGGTCGATGCGTGCGCGTCGGCGCGCTTCCTGGCCGCGGCCTTCTTTGACGCCGACTTCTTCGACGCCGGTTTCTTCGATGCTTTCTTCGCGATCCGTGTCATGGCGACTGCTCCGTATCCGCGACGGGCGCCAGCTTGCGCACCGCCATTTCGAGGTTGAAGAACATGCGCTCGTCGGTGAGTGTTTCGTCGAGCGAGGAACGGCGGAACATATCGATCACGCCCGGCGCGATGCCCGCGAACGAGACGAGCACGCCGTGTTCGCGCATGCGCTTTTCGCCCGCGATCAGGGCTTGCAGCGCCGAGTACTCGATGTCGAACACGCCGGACATGTCGAACACCACGTGGCGCGGCTTGGAGGCCGCCACCAGCCCTTGCAGGCGTTCGCCCAGGCGATCGGTGTTGAGGAAGAACAGGCGGCCCTCGGGGCGCACCAACAACAGACCGGGGAAGCGCTCATCGTCCGGATGTTCGTCGGAGAGCGGACGGAACACGTTGGTGCCCCGCTTGCGGCCGAGCACGTACATGCGCGGGTTGGCGGCCTGCTGGCTCAGCGCAATCAGCGAAACGATGATCGCGACGATGATCCCCTTGAGCGTGCCGAGCAGCATCACGCCGGCGAAGGCGACCGCGGCCCAGGCGAATTCGACGCGCCGGATGGTCCAGATGTCGCGGAAGTCCTTGAGCTTGAACAGGCCCACCGAGTACACGATCACCAGGCCGGCGAGCGTGGCTTGCGGCATCAGGCCGATCAGCGGTGCGAGCCACAACATCGTGACCAGCGCCGTCGCCGCCGTGGTGAGCCCCGAGGCTTGCGACTTCGCGCCCGCCATGCGATTCACCGCCGTCTGCGACATGCCGCCGCCAGAAGGCATTGCGCCGAAGAACGCACCGATGGCGGCGCCGGCCCCGGTTGCGATCAACTCGCGATTTGCGCGCGGCGGCGGTTCTTCCGCACCCTGGAACGCGCGGCCGACGGCGATGGTTTCGGTGAAACTCATCAACGCGATGCCGCACGCCGCGGGCCACAGCGCGCGCACGAGCGAGAAGTCCGGCATCCGCAGTTCCGGCAGGCCGCTGGGGATCGCACCGACGAGGTCGATGCCGAAACCCTGCCATGCGAACAGGCCCGCGCAGGTGATCGCCGCCGCGACCGCGATCAACGGCGCAGGCCAGCGCGGCCGGAAGTGTTCCAGCGACACCAGCAGCACCATCGTGCCGAGGCCGACGCCGACTGTCGGCCACGACAAGTGCCCGAGTCCCCGCAGGATCTGCCCGATGTTGTGCAGGAAGCCGGCCTTGTCGAAGTGCAGGCCGAGCAGCTTGGGAAGCTGGTCGACGATGATCACGATCGCGATGCCCGCCTTGAAACCCACGAGCACGGGTGTCGAAATGAAATTCGCGACGAAGCCCAGGCGCAGCACCGCAGCCAACATCAGGATGACGCCGACGAGCAAGGTGAGTGTCGCCGTCGCCGCCAGCAGACGCGCCGGATCGGCGTCGGGCACGACGATGCCGAGTTCGGCGCCGGCGAGGATCGCGATCGTGGTCGTCGTGCTCACCGACAAGGGCCGCGACGATCCGAGGAACGCATACACCGCCATCGGCACGAACGCGGTGTACAGGCCCACTTCCACCGGCAGCCCGGCGATGGTCGCGTAGGCCATCGCTTTGGGAATGACGACGGCGGCCGTCACCAATCCGGCGACGACGTCCTCGCGCAACCTGAGGCCCGGGAACATGCGGCCCTCACGCGCCCTTCTGCTCGTTCTCGAGGGCCTTGCGCATGATCTGGCCGTACAGGTCGACCAGTTGTCCCGCCAGCATGTGCAGTTCCGGGTGCTGCAGCACGTAACTCCGGCTCAGGTTCGCGTCGTCGAGCATGTCCTTGAGCGAGGCGATGTCCACGTCGGTCAGGCGCTCGCCGCCATCCACGCGATTCTTGAGCGCGACCGCGCGCGGGATTTGCTGGTCGACCAATCGGTCGATCAACGCCTGGCTGGTGGCGGCATCCCACTTGTCGGACATGGCACGCCCTCCGCGGCACGGCACTGGCGCCATGGCAACACCGTCGCGCGGGGGAATCCATTGGACATCGGGCCAACGCCAGCGATGGCCGGCGACAGGCTCAACCGTAAGCCGCGTCATCCTGGGGCCACCCGCCGTCATTCCTGCGAAAGCAGGAATCCAGCCGTTACTTGAACTCCGCCACCACCGCCGGCGACACCAACCGCTTGATGATCCAGCCGAACAGCACCGCGAATGCCAGGGTGAGCACCACGCCCGCCACGCGCATGACGTGGAGGAACTGTTCGACCGGCGGCGCACCCGCCTCGGGCGGCACGGCGGGCAGCATCGAGAAGATCGTCTGCTGCAACGCCAGCCCCGCGACCTGCCAGACGACCGAGAGCACGAGCAACGCGATGAACAACAGGCGCGCCCAATTGAGGCGTCGCAACAACCCGATGGACGCCACCAGCGTGACCGCCGAGACCAGGAACATCAGCCCGGTGATCCAGGGAAACCAATCGAACATCGATGCCGCGAACTGCGCCTGCGGATCCTGCGTGGCGCCAGCTTCGGCCACGACGCGCTCGAAATTCGGGCCGGGGAGGAGAGTGCGGAACAGGATCGTCTGCATCAGCGCGACCAGCATCGACAGGCCCGACATGCTGATCCAGATCCACGCCACCGCGGTGACGAACCCCGATTGTGCCGGCGCGCGGTCAGCGAGTGGTGCGGACGTATTCATCGCAAGGAGCCTCCCCCAGGAGGCTCCACATTAGCCCTCACGGCGTCTTGGCGTCGACTTCCTGCCACCCGCTGTCGGGGTCGAAGGTCTTCATCGCCCTGGCGACGGATTCGCTGTTCTTGCCCAGGTCGCGCTCGAACACGCCGCCGTCGTGGCTGATCATGAAGGTCATCACGCCGGTGTCGCCGTATTTCGCGGGCCAGGCGACGAGCGCGAAGCCCCGGCTCATGTTCTTGCCGAGGAGATAGCTGTAGGCGCCGCCCGGTGCGGAGGGGCCCTGCGCTTCGAGGATCTTGTAGCGATAGCCGAGCCAGTCGGCGTGCGGCCCTGCGTCGCCGAACAACGGACCGAGCGGACTGATCTCGCCACTGTCGTCGTCGGCCCAGTACAGCCCGTCGTGCAGGCCATCGGTGCTGACCAGCTTGCGCGCGTACTCCAGGACGCCATCGCCGTTGTGGTCTTCCTCGGCGTAATCGTTCTGCGCATCGTGGTAGGTGCGCAACGCTTCGACCACGTCGAGTTCGTTGCGGCCGATGCGGCGCGCGCGGATCTCGTCCGCGCCCGCGCGCACGTCGTAGTGCCAGCCCTTGGCATCCTTCGCAACGGGCACGGGCAGCGTCCACGCATCGTTGCCGACCGCCAGTTGCATGCGGCCGCCGTCGGCGGGCTGCCACGCGTGCTTTTCGCGATAGCGCGTGAGGAAGGCATCGACGTCGTCGCGATCGACACTGCCGACCGGGATGTAGTCGCGCCAATCCTTGCCGAGCAAGGCCGCGAGTCGACCGGTATCCGCCTGGGTGGTCCCGAGCGCCTGCACGAGGGCATCGCCGGCGGCGTCGGGCGTGGGGAAGGCTTCCTGCGCGAAGGCGGGCGATGCGAACAGCGCGAGCGCCAGCAACGCGATCGAATGGCGATGCATGTTCATCGACGATGTCCTCCGCCGCCACGATTGCCGCCGGATGGTGCCGAACGTTGCGCGCCACCGGAGCGTTGTCCACCGCCACCGCCGTGCGGTTGGCGATTCACCTGGTGGCTGGCTTGTTGCTGGCGACCGCCGCCACCGGATTGTTGCCGTGAACGATTCTGGCTGGCCTGTCCGCGCTGCGCGGCCTGGCGCGACTGTTGCGGCTGGCGCGCGCCTGCGAAGGCGTCGTTGCGTGGCGGCTGGCGCTGTTGCTGCTGGCGTCGCGCCGCATCGCGCGAAGCGTTGTTGTTCGCGCCTTGTTGGCGATGCTTCTGTGCGGAAGCGGCTTGCGCCTGGCGATTGCCCCCGCCGGCACCCGCCGCGCCGGCACGGTTTTGGCCGGCGCCTGCACGGTTCTGCGCGCCGGCCGGTGCGCGGTTCTGCGCCCCGCGATTCTGCGCGGTGCGCTCGGCATTGGCGCGCGCGGCATCCCGGCTGCCTGCACCGGCTGCGCCCGCGCGCGCGCCTTCACCGCGCCCGGAGAGATCGCCCCCACGATTGCCGACCTCGCGTCCCGCCGTCTGCGCACGTTGCTGCGCTTCACGATTGGTGCGCGCCGGCGACTCCATGCCACGACGGTCCATCGATTGGCGCGCCTGCTCGCGCGAGCGTGCACGCGCCGGATCCGCGTCACCGCGCATCCGATCGCGTGATTCCGACCCGGCCAGGCGATTGCCGTACTGCTCGCGGCTGTTGCGGTCGCGATACGGCACCCCGTCGCGATTGGCGCTGTTGTGTTGCCACGTGCTGCGGTTGGAGCTGATCTGGCGATTGGTGTTGATGCTGTTGTAGTTCGAGGTGTTGATGTTGATGTCGTTGCCGCCCCAGTCCATGTCGCCCCATAACGAGCCGGCGATCGCCACGCCCGTGCCCCATGCGAGTCCACGCACCAAGGCGCTGCCCGCGTAATAGCCCGCCGGTGGCGGGTAATACGGCGGCGGGTACGAGGGATACGGCC
>Ga0207981_1000024_pt1 | contig 19224 bp, 10 predicted proteins | sample SoimicmetaGmgLPC_FD_188327 | JGI IMG/M metagenome (GOLD analysis project Ga0207981, IMG submission 188327) | Soil and rhizosphere microbial communities from Laval, Canada - mgLPC (SPAdes) (version 2) | ecosystem: Environmental > Terrestrial > Deep subsurface > Rock core/Sediment | place: Laval... | reverse complement strand
CGTTTACATTCCAACGAGGGGGCTCTCGCCCCGTGGAGCGACGATGGGGGACGCCGTCACCATCAAGGATGTCGCGCGCCGAGCGAATGTCTCGGTCGCGACCGTGTCCCGAGCGCTCAACGGCCACCACAACGTGGCCACGGCGGTCCGCGAGCGCGTACTCGGCATCGCCGGTGAACTGCAATATCGCCCCCACCATGCCGCCCGCAGTCTCAGCAGCCGGCGCACCCACACCATCGGCGTGGTGCTGCCGGACCTGCACGGTGAGTTTTTCTCCGAACTGATCCGGGGCATCGACGGCGTTGCCCGCGAGCGCGGTCTGCACCTGCTGGTGTCGAGTTGCCATGGGCATCCCGAAGAACTGGGCGAGGCCGTGCGCGCGATGCGTGGGCGGGTCGACGGCCTGCTCGTGATGTCGCCCTTCGTCGACGACGCCGGCCTCCTGCGGGATTGCCTGTCCCCGGCGCTTCCCGCCGTGTTCGTCAATTCGCGGCTGCCCGAGGCGGGCCATCGCGCGCTCGGCATCGATCACTATGGTGGCGCCCGCACGATGATGCGGCACCTCGTCGGGTGCGGTTACCGGCGGATCGCGTTCATTGCCGGTCCCGAAGACAACGCCGATGCACGCGAACGACTGCGCGGATACCACGACGCGCTCGTCGACCTGCACGGCGCGCGTCCGTGGGTGTTGCAGGGCGGATTCGACGAAGCCTCCGGCCATGCGGCGGGGCGGCGTCTGCTGACGTCGATGAAACGTCCGGACGCGGTATTCGCCGCCAACGACATGATGGCGCTGGGCTGCCTGTTCGCCTTCAGCGAAGCGGGCATCCGCGTCCCGGACGACATCGCGGTTGCCGGCTTCGACGACATTCCACTGGCGCGCTACGTGCATCCCGCGCTGACGACGATGCGGGTGGATATCGCCGACCTCGGCACCCGCGCATTGCGCGCGCTGCTCGATCCAGATTCCCCACTCGACGCCACCGTGACCGCCACCCTGGCGGTGCGCGCCTCGACGCAGGTCCGCAACGACAGCTCATAGCCCCACGCGCTCCCGCAGTTGATCGCTCGAACGTCCACATACCAGACAGCTCGACCGGAGGAATGTCATGAAGCATCCGAACCGCGTGGTACGTCGTTACAACCGCACAGTGCTCTGTTGTGCGTTGGCGAGCTGCCTGGCCTTCTCGGCGCCCATCCTGGCGCAGTCCGCCAACGCCACCCTGCGCGGACAGGTCAGCGGCGTCAGCGGCGCAACCGAGGTCACGGCGCGCAACGTCGCCACGGGAGCGGTCCGGCGCACGCGCACCGCGGCCGACGGCACCTACACGCTGGTCGGGCTCGAGCCGGGAACCTACACGGTTGGCGCGGATTCCGGACCCCAGCAGACCGTCCGCCTGTCCGTTGCGTCCACGTCAACGCTTAACCTCAGCGCGAGCGCAGGCGCTGCGCCCGCAGCCAGCACCTTGGAGGCGGTGGTGGTCACCGCCTCGCTGGCGGACGTGAAGACGTCGGAAGTCGGCAAGACCGTCTCACTGCACCAGATCCAGCAGACCCCGCAGATCACGCGCAACTTCCTCGAATTCGCTGACGCGGTGCCCGGAATGATCTTCTCCCGGGATGCCAACGGCCGCACCAAACTGACCGGCGGCGGCCAGAACGCCAGCTCTACCAACGTCTACATCGACGGCGTCGGCCAGAAGAGCTACGTCAAGGAAGGCGGCGTCGCGGGTCAGTTCGACAGCGCGGGCAATCCATTCCCGCAGCTCGCGATCGGCGAATACAAGGTCATTACCTCGAATTACAAGGCCGAATATGGCCAGATTTCGAGTGCCGCAGTGACGGCCGTGACCAAGTCAGGCACCAATGACTTCCATGGTGAGGCGTTCTACCGCTACACCGACGACAGCATGCGGGCGCGCACCGCATCGGAAGACCAGCCAGGCCGGGAGAAGGTCTCGTCGAGCGAGAAGGAGTATGGCTTCTCGGTCGGCGGTCCGATCATCGAGGACCGCCTGCATTTCTTCTTCACCTATGAAGCCAAGCGCTTCGATCTTCCAACCACGATCGTGCCGGATGGTGGTGCGGAAGGTGGCGTTCCCTTCTTGCCGCCGGATGTCTCCGCGCTTCTTGGTCCCGCATCGCAACCTTTCCAGGAAGACTTATATTTCGGCAAGCTCGACTGGGAAATTACCGATTCGGACCGCCTGGAGTTCGCGGGGCAGTATCGCGACGAATCACAGGAGGGTTTCAGCGGCAGCAATTCGCGCGAACACGGCATCGTGTCGGACAACCACGACAAGCGTTTCTCGCTGCGCTGGGAGCACAGCGCGGACCAGTGGTTCAACGAGGTCCTGCTCACGCACGAGGATTCGTTCAACAATCCGGTGCCGATCACCGATGGCAATGGTTTCGTCTACCAATACAGCGGCAACGGCGCCAACGATCCCACGATCATCCAGGTGGGCGGCGCTTCTCCGCTGGCGGCGCAGACGAAGGGGCAGAAGGGCTGGAGCATCGAGGACAACCTGACCTTCAACAACTTCGACTGGCACGGTAGCCACACGGTCAAGATGGGCGCCCGCTACAAGGACGTCGATCTCCATGCGGCCGACGCGCTCGACATCAATCCGCAGTTCTACTTCTCGCTCGACAATCCCGCGTTCCCCAGCGACACCCCCTGGAAGGCCTTCTTCACCAAGCCGGTGACGGGCATCGGCAGCCTGAGCCCCGCGGTCGTCACCAGCGCCAAGCAATATGGCCTGTACATCCAGGACGATTGGGCAGTGAACAACCACCTCCTGCTCAACATCGGGCTGCGATGGGACTACGAGAAGAACCCTGCCTATCTGGACTTCGTCACCCCCCAGAACGTCATCGATGCACTGAACAGTCCGAATCCGGACCCCAACGCACCAGCCGGCCAGACGTATGCGCAGGCGTTGGCGAATGGCGGCATCAACATCAACGACTACATCAGCAACGGGAATAATCGATCCGCGCCGAAGGACGAATGGCAGCCGCGCCTTGGCTTCTCCTACGACGTCGATGCCGACGAGCAGCATGTCATCCATGGTGGCGCCGGCAGGTCCTACGACCGCGACCTCTACGACTACCTGCAGCTCGAGATCACCAAGGCCGCCCTGCCGCAGTTCACCGTTTATTTCCAGGATCCGGCGACGGGCGCCTGTCGCAACAATGGCAGTCCGTGCGTTCCGTGGGACCCGAACTATCTGAACGGCCTGGGCAACTTGCAGGCGCTCGTCCAGGCCGGCAACGGCGGCGAGGTCGACATGCTCAACAACGATCTGAAGGTGCCGTATTCGGATCAGTTCAGCCTGGGCATGACCAACACCATCGGCCAGTGGATCACCGACGCCACGGTCACCCGGATCCTGAGCCACGACGGTTTCGTGTTCACCCTGGGCAATCGCTATCCGAACGGCGACTTCTTCCAGAACGGCAGCCAGCCGTGGGGTAATGGCGTGCCCGGCTTTGGCGCGCTGATCCTTGGCAGCAACGGCATCGAAACCAAGACCACGCAGCTGCTGTTGTCCGCGCAGAAGCCGTACTCGAAGGAATCCGGTTGGGCGGCGTCGATCGCGTATACCTACACGAACGCCATCCAGAACCGGGACATCAACGAGCACTATTCGTTTGACCGGGCGACGATCGAGGATTACCCCTTCATCCGATCGAACGCGGCTCCACGCAATCGAATCGTCATGGTCGGTTCGTACGACATCCCGTGGGGCATCACGCTGGGCGCGAAGATCACGTTGGCCACGCCCACCCCGGGCAACACCTTCTCGTGCCACTCCGTCACACCCACCACGCCACCAACGACCGAGCCTCCCTGCAACCCGGCCGGGGTTCAGCCATCGGGCAGCGGGCGGTTCATCGTCGGCGGCCAGTACTGGGGTTATCGCTCGGTGGATCTCCAGGCGACCAAGGAGTTCGCGATCGGCGACCACGTCACCGCCTTCGGCAGGCTCGACGCCATCAACATCTTCGACTTCCACAACTATTCGGACATCAACTACGTGACACTGCCCAATGGATCCGTGGAGGCGACCTACAACCCGACCGGCAACATCACAAGCGTGCCGCGCACGGTCAAGGTGGAGCTTGGCCTGCGGTTCTAAGAATCGGCTGATGCATCAAAGGTACGCGGCGGAAGTGTCCGTCGCGTACCGCTTTCCCACCATCCGGCAGAACAGCGCATGACACAATCCGCCATCCGCAACATCGTCATCGTAGGCGGTGGCACCGCGGGCTGGATGGCCGCCGCCGCCTTCGCCAAGGTGCTTGGGCCTCGTTACGACATCCGGCTGATCGAGTCGGAGCTGATCGGCACGATCGGCGTCGGCGAGGCATCGGTGCCGCACCTCAAGGCGTTCAACAACCTGTTGCAGATCGACGAGATCGACTTCGTCCGCAAGACGCAGGGCACGTTCAAGCTGGGCATCCAGTTTCACGACTGGGGTCGCATCGGCAGTACCTACGTGCACGGCTTCGGCACGGCGATCGGGCGCGACCTCGGCCTGCTGCCGTTCCACCAATACTGGATCAAGGCGCGCCAGGCGGGGCGTGCCGCCGACATCGGCGCCTACTCGCTCAATACGCTGGCCGCGCCGCGAGGCAAGTTCATGGCCTCCGCGAGCGACGTGCCGCCGTCCTCGCCGCTGGCGAACATCGCCTATGCCTACCACTTCGACGCCGGACTGTACGCCCGCTACCTGCGTGCGTATTCCGAGGCGCGCGGCGTGCGGCGCATGGAAGGCCTCATCGAGGAAGTCGTGCTGTCGCCGGAGAGCGGCTTCGTCACTGCGGTGCGGCTGAAGGACGGCGAGGAGATCGCCGGTGATCTGTTCATCGACTGCTCGGGTTTTCGCGGCCTGCTGATCGAGGAGGCGCTGCACACTGGCTACGACGACTTCAGCCATTGGCTGCCCTGCGACCGGGCGCTCGCGGTGCAGTCCGAGAAAGTCGGGCCGCCGACGCCGTACACGCGATCAACTGCGCGCGAGGCCGGCTGGCAGTGGCGCATTCCGCTGCAACACCGCACCGGCAACGGCTACGTCTACTCCAGCCACCACATCAGCGACGACGAGGCCGCGGCCGTGCTGCTGCGCAACCTCGACGCGCCCGCGCTCGGCGATCCGCGCCCTCTGCGCTTCACCGTCGGCCGGCGGCGCAAGTGCTGGAACCGCAACGTGGTCGCGCTCGGCCTCGCCAGCGGGTTCATGGAGCCGCTGGAGTCGACGAGCATCCACCTCGTGCAGTCGGGCATCTCCAAGCTGCTCAACCTGTTCCCGCGCCAAGGCATCAGCGAGGTACTGGTCGACCGCTACAACGCGCAGCTGGCGTTCGAGTTCGACCGCATCCGCGACTTCCTCGTGCTGCACTACCACGCGACCGAACGCGACGACAGCGCGTTCTGGCGGCAGTGCCGCGACATGTCGGTCCCGCCGGAGCTGCAGGCGACCATCGACCTGTTCCGCGATAGCGGCCGCTTCTTCCGCAATGCCGACGAGATGTTCGCCGAGATCAGTTGGGTCCAGGTGATGCTGGGGCAGGGCATCATGCCGAAGGCCTACCACCCGCTGGTCGACCAGGTGGCGGACGCCGACATGTACCGCTTCATCGAAGGCGTCGGCCAAACCATTGCCCGCTGCGTGGACGCGATGCCGGAGCACCAGGCGTTCATCGACCGCTTCTGCACGGCCGAGGTCCCCGCGTGAGGCTGGGGCACGCGCAGGCGGCGGGGTGCGTGCTAGCGCTCGTCGTCGCGGCGTGCCAGCAACAGCCACCACCACCGCCGCCACCGGCGCAGGCGACGGCGGCGGCCCCGGCGCAATCCGGGCGCCCGGTGCCGCCGCTGATCGACGACCTCGAACACCGCACCTTCGACTATTTCTGGGAACTGACGAATCCGTCGAACGGCCTCGTGCCCGATCGCTGGCCAACGCCGTCGCCGTCCAGCATCGCCGCGGTCGGCTTCGGCCTCACCGCGTATGGCGTCGGCGCGGAGCGAGGCTGGATTACCCGCGACCAGGCACTGGACCGCACGCTGGCCACGCTGCGCTTCTTCGCGCGTGCGCCGCAGGGCCCGGACGAGCATGGCGCCGCCGGTTACAAGGGTTTCTACTACCACTTCCTCGAGATGGACAGCGGGCTGCGCTCGGGCAACAGCGAGCTGTCGACGGTGGACACCACGCTGCTGCTTGGCGGCGTGTTGTTCGCGCAATCGTATTTCGACCGCGACGACCGGCGCGAAGCGGAAGTGAGGCGACTCGCCGAGAAGATCTACGGCCGCGTGCAATGGGACTGGGTGCAGCCGCGTCCGCCACTGGTATCGATGGGGTGGCGTCCGGAGCAGGGCCAGCTCGGCAACGACTGGCAGGGCTACAACGAGGCGATCCTCGTCTACATCCTGGCCCTCGGTTCACCGACGCATCCGCTCGACAAGGCGGCCTACGACGCCTGGACGTCGACCTACGATCGCACCTGGGGCACCTACTACGGACAGGAGCACCTGAGCTTCCCGCCGCTGTTCGGCCACCAGTATTCGGCAATCTGGCTGGACTTCCGCGGTATCCGCGACGACTACATGCGCCGCCGCGGCATCGACTACTTCGAGAACAGCCGTCGCGCGGTGCTCTCGCAGCAGGGCTACGCGAAGGACAATCCGGCCGAATGGGCCGGCTACGGCGCGGACGTCTGGGGGCTGAGCGCGTGCGACGGGCCGATCGACGCCAGTTTCGAGTTCAAGGGACAGTCGCGGCTGTTCCACACCTACGCGGCGCGTGGTGCCGGTATCGAATACGTGCTCGACGACGGCACCATCGCGCCAACCGCGGCGGCCGGTTCGATCGCCTTCGCGCCGGACATCGTCATCCCCGCGATCGAAGCGATGCATCGGCGCTACGGCGCGGACATCTACGGCGAGTACGGATTCCTCGACGCATTCAATCCGAGCTTCACCTTCGCCGAGGCGCCGTTGCACCACGGCCATCTTGCGCCGAAGACCGGCTGGGTGGACAACGACTACCTGGGCATCGACCAGGGACCGATCGTGCTGATGATCGAGAACTACCGCAGCGACTTCGTCTGGGCGGTGATGCGTCGCAACCCTCATATCCGGAAGGGCCTGGAACGCGCGGGCTTCGCGGGCGGGTGGCTCCAAGCCGGCAAATGACCACGTCATTGCGAGCGCGGGTGTGCGTCGCATGCCTGGCGATGCTTGCCGGATGTGCCCTTGCGAGCTGCGTGCGTCCGCAGGGCGAAGCCAAGGCGACCACGATCCGCTTCTGGGTGATGGGCTACGAGGGCGACATGGTCGCCCAGATGCTGCCCGAGTTCGAACGCACGCATCCGGGCATTCGCGTCGCATTGCAGCAGCTGCCGCTGACGGCGGCGCACGAGAAGCTCCTCACCGCATTCGCCGGCAATGCACTGCCGGACGTCACGCCGCTGGGCAATACGTGGATCCCCGAGTTCGCCGCGCTCGGCGCGCTGGAGCCGCTGGATCCGTGGCTTGCGCGCACGCCGGGCATCGTCGTCTCCGATTACTTCAAGGGGGGCTGGGATACGGGCGTGATCGACGGCAAGACGCTCGCGGTGCCCTGGTATGTCGAAACGCGAATTCCGTTCTACCGCAAGGACATCGTCGCGGCGGCGGGCGTGAAGTCGACGCCGCGCAACTGGGGGGAGTGGCGTACGGCGATGCGTGCGGTGAAACGCTACGTGGGTCCGGACAAGTACGCGATCCTCCTGCCGCTCAACGAGCCCGAGCCGCTGCTCAACCTCGCCGTGCAGCAGCCCGAGCCCTTGCTGCGCGACGGCAACCGCTACGGGAATTTCCGCAGCGCCAGCTTCAAACGCACCCTGCGGTTCTACAAGGACACCTTTGACGAAGACCTCGCGCCGCGCGTGGACAACACACGCATCTCCAACGTGTGGCAGGAATTGGGGCGCGGCTATTTCAGCTATTACATCAACGGGCCATGGAACATTTCCGAGTTCCGCAAGCGACTGCCGCCCGAACTCGCGAACTCGTGGGGCACGATGCCGCTGCCGGGGCCCGACGGCCCGGGGGCGTCAGTCGCGGGAGGGACGAGCTTCGTGCTGTTCCGCAGTTCGGAGCACAAGGAAGCGGCCTGGCAACTGATCGCATGGCTGTCCGAACCCGCGCAGCAAGTCCGGTTGCACGCACTGACGGGCAATCCGCCGCCGCGGCGCGCGCCGTGGTCGGCGCCCGCGCTCGCGAACGATCCCTACATCCGCGCGTTCCACGACCAGCTCGAACGCGCGGTCCCCGCGCCGAAAGTCCCGGAGTGGGAGCGCATCGCGCAGGAGATGCGGTTGGTCGGAGAACTCGTCGCCAACGACCGCCTGACCGTCGACCAGGCCGCCGCCGAATTGGATCGACGTACCGACAAGATCCTCGAGAAGCGCCGCTGGATGCTCGAGCACCACACGCTCCCGGGCGGTGCGCGATGAGAGCCTCGCTCGCGGGCTGGGCCTTCGTCGCGCCGGCGTTGTCGGTGATTCTGCTGTTCTTTGCGTTGCCGGTACTTGCTGCGTTTGCGCTGTCGGTGACCGACTTCGATATCTACGCGCTCGCCGACCCGCGCAACCTGCGCTTCGTCGGGCTCGACAACTACATCGGCCTGCTCACCAATCCGCTGTTCTGGAAGGCGCTGGGCAATACCCTGTACTTCGTCGTCGTCGGCGTGCCCCTGTCGATCGCCGCTTCGCTCACCGCGGCTCTTCTGTTGCATTCGAAACTCGCGCGCTTCAAGCCGTTCTTCCGCACGGCGCTGTTCGCGCCCGTTGTCACGACCGTCGTTGCCGTCGCGGTGATCTGGCGCTATCTGTTCCACACGCGCTACGGCGTGATGAACTGGCTTCTCTCGCTGGCGGGCATCGCTCCGATCGACTGGCTCGGCGATCCGCACTGGTCGATGCCGACGATCATCCTGTTCGCGGTCTGGAAGAACTTCGGCTACAACATGATCATCTTCCTCGCCGGCCTGCAGGCGATCCCGGAAGACCTGTACGAAGCCGCGCGCATCGATGGTGCCTCGTGGTGGAAGCAGCTCACGCACGTGACGCTGCCGATGCTCGGACCGGTCCTGTTGCTCGTGTCCATCCTGACGATGGCCGGTTACTTCCAGTTGTTCGCCGAGCCCTACGTGATCACGCAGGGCGGGCCGCTGCAGAGCACCGTGAGCGTGCTGTACATGATGTACGACGAGGGCTTCAAGTGGTGGAACCTCGGCAACGCATCGGCGGTGGCGTTCCTGTTGTTCCTGCTGATGACGGCGGCGACGAGCGGCCTGTTGTGGTTCGCGCGCAAGCGGGGCGTCGAATGAAGCGCAGTCCGCTCGCGCTCGCCTTGGTCAACGGCGCGCTGATCGGCTTGGCGGCGATCAGCCTGGCGCCGCTGTTCTGGATGCTCGCGGTGTCGTTCATGCAGCCGGGGGAGGCGAGCCACTTCCCGCCGCCGTGGTGGCCCTCGCACCCCACGCTGCACAACTACCGCGAGTTGTTCCTGCGCAACGGCATGGCCACCTACCTGTTCAACAGCGCGCTGATCGCCACCGGCGTGACGCTGATCTCCGTGCTGCTGAACACGCTGGCGGGGTACGCGTTCGCCAAGCTCAGGTTCCGCGGCCGCGAACGCACGTTCCGCGCCTTGCTCGCCGCGCTCGTCATCCCGGCGCAGGTCGCGATGATGCCGTTGTTCCTGCTCCTCAAGCAGATGGGCTTGGTGAACACCTACTTCGGCGCGATGGTGCCGGGGCTGGCGGGCATCTTCGGCATCTTCCTGGTGCGCCAGTACGCGCGCTCGCTGCCCGATGAATTGCTGGAAGCCGCGCGCATCGATGGCGCCAGCGAGGCGCGCATCTTCTTCCAGGTGGTGTTGCCCGCGTTGCGCCCGATCCTGGTGACGCTGGCGGTGTTCGCCTTCCTCGGTGCATGGAACGACTTCATGTGGCCGCTGATCGTGCTGGGCGACCAGGACATGCAGACGCTGCCGGTCGCGCTGGCCACGCTCTCGCGCGAGCACGTGCAGGACAACGAGTTGATGATGGCCGGCGCCGTGGTGACGATCGTGCCGGTGCTGGTGTTGTTCCTGATGCTGCAGCGCTACTACCTGCAGGGCTTGCTGGTGGGGAGCGTGAAGGGATGATGCGTTGGCTCGCGGTGGCGTTGTGCGCCTGGCCGATGCTGGCGTGCGCATCGCAGGCGCGGGTGCTGGATACGTTCGATTCGACGCAGGGCTGGAAGGTCATCGCTTCCGACCAGGTCACCGGCGCGCTGCGCAGCGATGGCAAGGCGACGTGCCTGGATTACGACTTCCATGGTGTGTCGGGTTACGTCGGCCTGCAGAAGGCGATGGCGCTCGACTACCCGGGCAACTATGCGTTCGCGTTCAAGCTGCGCGGCGAGGGGCCGAAGAACGACTTCCAGTTCAAGCTGGTCGACGACAGCGGCGACAACGTTTGGTGGGCGACGAAGCCGAAGTTCGCGTTGCCGGCCGCGTGGACGCCGATGCAGTTGAAGAAGCGGCACATCTCGAAGGCGTGGGGGCCGTCGGAGGAGAAGACGCTGGCGAAGAGCGCGAAGCTCGAGTTCACGCTGGCGAGCGGCGAGGGGGGCAAGGGATCGATCTGCCTTGACGACCTGACGTTCGCCGAGTTGCCTCCGCCGGACGACTCGCCGCTGAAGGCGCGGCGCGGACGCAACTGGGGCGAGAACGGCTGGATCTTCGATCTGGGAAGCGTGCGTGAAATCGGCGGACTGATCGTCCATCCCACCTCTGTCTTCAGCCCTGTCTTCCTGTCGAACGACAAGAAGCACTGGCGAAAAGTGTTCACGGCGAACGGATGGACCCCCGAGTTCGTCCCCTTGCCCGAGGAAGAGACGCGCTACATCCGCATCGACAATGGGATTGTCCTCGATACGGATGGCGGCGCGCCCGACCTCGAAGTGCAGCCACTGGCATTTGCGGCCACGCCCAACGACTTCGTGAAATCGGTGGCCGCGCGCAGTCCTCGCGGCGAATATCCGCGCGGGTTTGTCGGCGAGCAATCGTACTGGACCATCGTCGGCGTGGATGGCGGCAAGGAGCAGGGCCTGATCGGCGAAGACGGCGCGATCGAAGTAGGGAAGGGTGCTTTCAGCATCGAGCCGGAGGTCATTGGTCCGGGCTTCCGTGCGACGTGGGCTGATGTGGAATCCACGCAGTCGCTGCAGGATCGCTACCTGCCGATTCCCTCCGCGCATTGGCGCCACCCTGGATTCACGCTGGACGTCACTGCATTCGGGGAAGCCGGCACCGCGCAGTCGCGCCTCGTCGCACGCTATCGCTTGACGAACACGTCGCAGACGCCAGGCAAGTACACGCTCGCATTGCGCGCGCGTCCCTTCCAGGTGAATCCGCCCAGCCAGTTCCTCAATACCACTGGCGGCGTCAGCCCCATCCGGCGCATCGAGGTGAGCGTTCGTGGGGTGCGGGTCAACGACCTGCAATCCATCCTCGTGGATCGCGACGCATCGCGGCGCACTGCCACGCCGTTCAATGAACAGGAAATTCCTGAGCACAGCTCACTCGAGCGCACGCGTGTGGACAACGATCCGACCGGCCTGGCAAGTGGCGTGTTGTTTTACGACGCCATGCTGCAACCCGGGGCGTCGCTGGAGCTTGCGTGGGTCTCCTCGCTCGCGGAGCCGTCGCTGGCGCCGAAGCCGCTGGAGGCCGGAGACGCCGCGCTGTTGCAGCGGCAGGCCGCCTCGGCATGGCACGACAAACTCGATCGCGTGCAAATCCGCGTCCCGCCGGAAGGCCAACACCTCGTCGACACCCTGCGCACCGCGCTCGCCAACATGTCCATCAGCCGCGTCGGTCCGCGCCTGCAACCGGGCACGCGCTCCTATTCGCGCGCGTGGATCCGCGATGGCGCGATGATCGGCGAGGGCCTGCTGCGCCTGGGCCGCGAGGACATCGCGAAGGACTTCCTCGCCTGGTACGCGCCGTACCAGTTCGACAGCGGCAAGGTGCCGTGCTGCGTCGACGATCGCGGCGCGGATCCGGTGCCGGAGAACGACAGCCACGGTGAGCTGGTCTATCTGGCCGCCGAGGTCTATCGCTACACGCGCGATCGCGCCTTGCTCGAATCCATGTGGCCGCACGTGCAGGGCGCGGTGAAGTACATGGACGCATTGCGCGCGAGCGAACGCACCGAAGCGAACCGCGCGAAGAACCCGGCGTTTTACGGACTGATGCCTGCATCGATCAGCCACGAAGGCTATTCGGCCAAGCCGATGCATTCGTACTGGGACGACTTCTGGGCGCTGCGCGGCTATAAGGATGCCGTCGAGATCGCGCAGTGGTTGGGGCACGACGAGGACGCGAAGCGCTTCGCCGCCTCGCGCGACCAGTTCCGCGATGATCTCTACGCCTCGCTGAAAATCGCGATGGCGCAAAAGCAGATCACCTTCATTCCAGGTTCGGCGGAGCTCGGCGACTTCGACGCAACGTCCACCACCATCGCGCTCGCGCCTGGCGGCGAGCAGCAACACCTCCCGCAGGACGCGCTGCTCGCGACGTTCGAACGCTACTGGCGCGAGTTCGAGCAGCGCGCCAACGGCCAGCGCGCGTGGAAGGACTACACGCCGTACGAGCTCCGCACCATCGGTACGTTCGTCCGCCTCGGCTGGACGGACCGCGCACACGCCGCGCTCGATTTCTTCTTCAACGACCAGCAGCCGCGCGCCTGGAACCAATGGGGCGAAGTGGTTTCGCATACGCCGCGCAAACCGTTCTTCCTCGGCGATCTTCCGCACGCCTGGGTCGCTTCGGATTACGTGCGTTCCGCGCTCGACCTGTTCGCCTTCGAGCGCGGCGACCAGATCGTGCTGGCCGCCGGCATTCCGGAGACCTGGTTGGAAGGCGAGGGCGTCGCGATCGACGGCCTGCGCACGCCCGGTGGCCCGCTTGCGTATTCGCTGCGCGCGAACAAGACGACGGTGCGCCTGGAGATTTCCAGGGGCACACCGCCGCCGGGGGGATTCGTGTTCACGTGGAAGGGCAAGGAAACGCGCGTCACGCGCGTTCCCGCCACGGTGGAACTGCCGCGTCAGTAAGGCAGCGGATCGGCCAGGCTGCCGCCGTTGGTCGCGATCACCTTCGAGTAAAGCTTCGCGCTGTCCTTCGGCGTGCGTTCCTGCGTGCCGTAGTTCACGTGCACGATGCCGAAGCGCTTGGAATAGCCCAGCGACCACTCGAGGTTGTCCAGCAGCGACCACACCATGTAGCCGCGGATGTCGCAGCCCTGGTCGATCGCGCTGCGGATCGCCTTCAAGTGTTTCTGCAGGTAATCCATGCGCAGCGGATCGCGCACGCGGCCGCCTTCGGCCACGGCGGGATCGAAGAACGCCGCGCCGTTCTCGGTGATGTAGGTCGGGATGTTGCCGTAGCGGTCCTTCGACCACACGAGCAGGTCGATGAGGCCCTGCGGGAACACTTCCCAACCCGTCTCGGTGTAGGTGCCCAGCGGCTGCCGCACGGCGCTGGCCTTCAGCGGATAGCTGTCGCTGGCCTTGGTCACGCTGCGCGTGTAGTAGTTGATGCCGATGAAGTCGAGCTTCTGCTTGATCAGCGCGTAGTCCTCGGCCGACCACTCGGGCCACGCGTCACCGAAGATTTCTTTCAGCTCCGGCGGATAGTGGCCGAGCAGCGCGACGTCCAGGTACTGCTCGTTCATGTACGCGTGCGCGCGCTTGACCGCGGCCGCGTCGTCCTTCGAATCGCTGTCCGGGTACTTCGGCTCGATGTTCACCACCAGGCCGATCTCGTGCTTGCCGATCTCGCGATAGGCCTGCACCGCGGCGCCGTGCGCGCGCATGAGGTTGTGCGTGGCGATCGGTGTTTCGTACTTGCTGCGGTGGCCCGGGGCCAGCGCGCCATGCAGATAACCGCCGTCGGTGACCACCCACGGTTCGTTGAGCGTCACCCACTTCTTCACGCGCCCGTCGAGCGCGCGGTACAGCACGCTGCCGTATTCGGCGAACCAGTTCGCGATGTCGCGGTTCAACCAACCGCCGCGATCGTCGAGCGCCGCCGGCAGGTCCCAGTGGTACAGCGTGAGCAGGGGCTCGATGTCGTTGGCGAGCAACTCGTCGACCAGGCGCGAGTAGAAGTCCACGCCCTTCTGGTTCACGCGGCCCGTGCCCTCGGGGAGGATGCGCGACCACGAGGTGCTGAAGCGGTAGGCCTTCAGGCCCAGCGACTTCATCAGCGCCACGTCGCTCTTCCAGCGGTTGTAGTGGTCGCAGGCCACGTCGCCCGTGTCGCCGTTGACCGTCATGCCCGGTGTATGCGCGAATCGCGTCCAGATGCTGGGGCCGGCGCCGTCGGCAAGCGGGGAGCCTTCGATCTGGTGCGCGGCGGTGGCGGCGCCCCAGAGGAATCCCTCGGGGAACACATAGGGGTTGGCGGACATCGCGATCGGCCTCCTGCCGGTGGCAGATGGTTGTGTAAACGGTTACATGGCAGGATAACTTCGACACTCGCCCGAAGGAAGCGCATGGCCCGGGTCTCGCTCGATCAGGTCCGCAAGGTGTATCCGCCGTCCAGCCGGGCGGGCGAGGGCCACGTGGCCGTCGCCGGCGCGACCTTCGACATCGCCGACGGCGAGCTGTTGGTCCTCGTCGGCCCCTCGGGCTGCGGCAAGTCCACGCTGCTGCGCATGATCGCGGGCCTGGAGGACATCACCTCGGGCACGCTCACCATCGGCGATCGCGTGGTCAACGACGTGGCGCCGAAGGACCGCGACATCGCGATGGTCTTCCAGAGCTACGCGCTGTATCCGCACATGACGGTGCGCGAGAACCTCGGCTTCGGCCTGAAGCTGCGCGGTGCGACGAAGGCCGACATCGGCGCGCGCGTCGACGAAGCCGCCCGCATGCTCGAACTCGGCAAACTGCTCGACCGCAAACCCGCCGCGCTGTCGGGCGGCCAGCGGCAGCGCGTGGCGCTCGGCCGTGCGCTGGTGCGGCATCCGCGGGTCTTCCTGCTCGACGAACCGCTCTCCAACCTCGACGCCAAGCTGCGCGCCGGCATGCGCGTGGAAATCGCCCGCCTGCACCGCCAGACGGGCACGACCATGATCTACGTGACGCACGATCAGGTCGAAGCCATGACCCTCGGCCAGCGCATCGTCGTGCTGAAGGACGGCGTGGTGCAGCAGATCGACACGCCGATGAACCTGTACGAGCGGCCGGCGAATCTCTTCGTCGCCACCTTCCTCGGCAGCCCGGCAATGAACGTGCTGCGCGGCCGGCTGGTGCGCGCTGATGGCCTCGCGCTCGACCTGGGCGAAGGCTTGCGCGTGCCGCTGGGCGAGCGCGACGTCCCCGAGGCCTGGCTCGGCCGCGATCTCGCCATCGGCGTGCGCCCCGAGCAGTTGCTGCCGGGCGGGGGCGCGGGCGCCTTCGCACCCACCACCGAAATGATCGAAGCCCTGGGCAACGAAACCCTCGTGAACCTGCGCCTGGGCCCGCACGCGCTGGTCGCGCGCATGCCGCCCGGCGTGCTGCCATCACCGGGAGCGCCACTGCCGCTGGCCATCGCCCCCGGCCGGTGGCATGCCTTCGATGCGGAAAGCGGAGAACGCCTCGCCCACGTGGCCTGACCCGTACGCGCCCCCCGACGCCTCGCTATACTCGCGTGCAAGCGCGGCGATAACGTCGCGCGTCGCTTGTCTAATCAAAGGCTTGCGGTGTCTTTTTAACCTTGGGGCCGAACGACCGTCGCATGCGCCTGTCCACGATCAAGCTTTCCGGCTTCAAATCCTTCGTCGATCCGACCACGCTGCACCTGCCGACCAACATGACCGGCGTGGTGGGCCCGAACGGCTGCGGCAAATCCAACATCATCGACGCCGTGCGCTGGGTGATGGGCGAAAGCTCCGCCAGCCGTTTGCGCGGCGATTCGCTCACCGACGTGATCTTCTCCGGCAGCACCGCGCGCAAGCCGGTGTCGCAGGCCACCGTCGAACTCATCTTCGACAACAGCGACCACACGATCACCGGCGAATACGCGGCGTTCAACGAAATCTCGGTCAAGCGCACCGTCAGCCGCGATGGCGTGAGCTCGTACTCGCTCAACGGCACCAAGTGCCGCCGCCGCGACATCACCGATCTGTTCCTGGGCACGGGCCTCGGCCCGCGCAGCTACTCGATCATCGAGCAGGGCATGATCAGCCAGATCATCGAAGCGCGCCCGGAAGACCTGCGCGTGTTCCTGGAAGAAGCCGCCGGCATCTCCAAGTACAAGGAGCGCCGCAAGGAAACCGAAACGCGCATCCGCCACACGCGCGAAAACCTCGACCGCCTCAACGACCTGCGCGAGGAAGTCGGCAAGCAGCTCGAGCACCTGCGCCGCCAGGCCCGCCAGGCCGAGCAGTACCAGTCGATCCAGGCCGAGCGCCGCATCAAGGACGCCGAGTGGAAGGCGCTGGAATTCCGCAGCCTCGACGCACGCGTGCAGGCGCTGAAGGAAAAGCTCGACCACGAAGAAACCCGCCTGCAGCAGCTCATCGCCGAGCAGCGCGAAGCCGAGCGCAAGATCGAAACCGACCGCGTGCGCCGCGAGGAAGCCAGCGAAGCGCTGAACAAGGCGCAGGCGCAGGTCTACCAGGTGGGCGGCACGCTGGCGCGCATCGAGCAGCAGATCGCGCACCAGCGCGAAATGGCGCAGCGCTTGCAGCGCGCCCGCGACGAAGCGCAGAGCGCGCTGAGCGAACTCGGTGCGCACATCAGCGGCGACGAGTCGCGCTTGAATGCGCTGCGCGAGGCGATCGCCACGGCCGAACCAGAACTCGAACGCCTGCGCGCCGACGACACCGCGCGCCAGGACGCCTTGCGCGACGCCGACACCGCGCTCGCCGACTGGCAGCAGCGCTGGGACACGCACACCCGCGCGCAGTCCGAGGCCGCGCGCACCGGCGATGTCGAACGCACGCGCATCGAACAACTCGACCGCCAGACCCTCGACGCCGAACGCCGCCGCGAACAGCTCACCAGCGAACGCACCGGCCTGGATCTCGCCGCGCTGTCGGAGGCCTTCGCCGGCCTGCAGATGCAGCACGACACGCAGAAGGCCTCGCTCGACGGGCTCAGCGCGCAGGTCGAAGAACGCAAGGCCGCGGTCACGGCCATGCAGGACCAGCAGCGCAGCGCGCAGAGCGAACTGGCCGAGGTGCGCAAGACCGCACAGGCCGCGCGCGGTCGCCTGTCCTCGCTCGAAACGCTGCAGCACGCGGCGCTGGGCCAGGAGCAGGGCGCCGCCACTGCATGGCTCAAGTCGCGCGGCCTGGACAGTGCCGCCCGCGTCGGCGAAAAGCTGCAGGTCGAAGCCGGTTGGGAAAACGCCGTGGAAGGCGCGCTCGGCCAGCTCATCGAAGGCGTGCTCGTCGAAGCCCCGGAAGCGCTGGTCGATGCGCTGGGTGACCTCGGCGAAGGCCGCCTGACCCTCGTCGATCCCAGTGGCGAAGACTTCCCCGTCGCGCCGACCTCGCTCGCCGCGAAGGTGCGTGGCCCGGCGGCGATCCGCCGCATCCTCGCGAAGCTCCACGGTGCCGAAACGCTGGCCGACGCCCGCGCGATGCTGCACGGCCTCGGCGATGGCGAATCGGTGATCACGCGCGCGGGCGAACGCCTCGGCGCCGGCTGGGTGCGCGTGGTGCGCTCCGGTGCGGCGAAGCAGGGTGCGTTGCTGCGCGAGAAGGAAATCCAGTCGCTGCGCGCGGAAATCGAGACGCTGCAGCAGCGCGAACAAGTCCTCAACGAAACGCTGACCCGCCTGCGCGACCAGTCGCTCGCCGCCGAGCAGCAGCGTGAAGACGCGCAGCGCGCGCTCTACCTCGCGCACCGCGGCGTTTCCGAACTCGCCGGCCAATTGCAGAGCCAGCAGGGCAAGCTGGATTCGGCACGCAGCCGCATCGAACGCATCGAAGCCGAACTCGGGCAGCTGATCCAGACGCTCGACGCCAACCGCGACCAGGCCCGCGCCGCGCGTGCGAAGCAGGAAGACGCCGTCGGCCGCATGGGCGATCTGGAAACGGTCCGCCAGCAGCTCGACGCCGAACGCCGCCAGCTCTCCGAAACCCGCGACGCCGCGCGCAACGCCGCCCGCGAATCGCGCGACACCGCGCACGCCCTCGCGCTCACGGTCGAATCGCAGAAGGCGCAGATCGTCGCGCTCGCGCAGTCGCTGGAACGCATGGGCAGCCAGCGCGGCCAGCTCGACTCGCGCCTGGGCGAACTCGCCTCGCAGCTCTCCGAAGGCGACGCGCCGGTGCACGCGCTGGAAGCCGAGCGCCAGTCCGCGCTGGACGAACGCCTGCGCGCCGATCGCGCGCTGACCGAAGCGCGCTCCGTGCTCGACGGCATCGACAACGAACTGCGCGGCTACGAACAGACCCGCCACCAGCGCGACGAACAATCGAATGCGCAGCGCGAGAAGATTTCGCAGCGCAAGCTCGACCAGCAGGCGCTCGTCATCAAGGCCGACCAGCTGTCGGCCGCGGTGGTCGAAGCCGGTTTCGTCCTCGACGAAGTGATGGCCACGCTGGAACCCGACGCCGACATCAGCGTGTGGGAAAAGACCGTCACCGAGTTCGACGCCAAGCTGCGCCGCCTGGAACCGGTCAACCTCGCCGCGATCCAGGAACACGCCGAAGCCGCGCAGCGCAAGGAATACCTCGACGCGCAGGACACCGACCTGTCGACCGCGCTGGAAACCCTGGAAGAAGCGATCCGCAAGATCGACCGCGAAACGCGCGGCCGCTTCAAGGACACCTTCGACCGCGTGAACTCCGGCGTGCAGGAGCTCTACCCGCGCCTGTTCGGCGGCGGCCACGCGTACCTGGAACTCACCGGCGAGGACCTGCTGGACACCGGCGTTGCGATCATGGCGCGCCCGCCGGGCAAGCGCGTGTCGAACATCTCGCTGCTCTCCGGCGGCGAGAAGGCGATGACGGCGGTGGCGCTGGTGTTCGCGATCTTCCGCCTGAATCCGGCGCCGTTCTGCTTGCTGGACGAAGTGGACGCGCCGCTCGACGAGGCCAACGTCGGCCGTTTCACGGCGATGGTCAGCGAGATGAGCGAACAGGTACAGTTCCTGTTCGTGACGCACAACAAGGCCAC
>Ga0207981_1000023_pt1 | contig 19482 bp, 16 predicted proteins | sample SoimicmetaGmgLPC_FD_188327 | JGI IMG/M metagenome (GOLD analysis project Ga0207981, IMG submission 188327) | Soil and rhizosphere microbial communities from Laval, Canada - mgLPC (SPAdes) (version 2) | ecosystem: Environmental > Terrestrial > Deep subsurface > Rock core/Sediment | place: Laval... | reverse complement strand
GCTCTGCGCGAGGAAGCCGTAGTTCTCGCGCGGCAGGCGCTCGCTTTCGCCCCAACCGGGCAAATCCGGGATCACCACGCGATAGCGGCCCTTGAACAGGCGCGCCACCGGATACCAGTTCTCCTTCATGCCGGTGAAGCCGTGCACGAACACGATGGTCGGTGCATCCGCGCGATCGGCGTCGCGCTCGGCATACACCCAGCGATGTCCCGCGACGTTGCGCGCGTGCTTCGACAGCCCCGCGCCGTGCAATTGCCGCGCGAACTCCGCGCGCACCAACACCTCGGGGCGCCACGCGACGTACGCCATCGCCGCAAACAACGCGGCCGCCACGAGGGCGGCCGCGAGTGCGATGTTGCGTCGCGAGGTCATCGCTCTGCTACGCGCTGATGGACCGGCGCATTACTGCGCCGGCGTCGCCGACTTCTTCTTGGCTTCGTCGATCACGCCCTGCACCGAGCCGGTGGTGATCGGGTGGTAGCCAGGCTTCGCCTTCGCGAAGGTGTCTTCGGCGAGCTTGAGGCCTTCCGGCGTCTGCACCAGCGCGTTGTAGGTCGGCATGATCAGCTTGCGGCGGCCGATCTTCTGCAGGAACGCGGAGATCGCGGCGTTGGCCTGCGTGTAGCCGCTGCGCACCGCCAGCGGATACCAACGCTGCGCAATTTCGGCGTTCGGCGTGCCGGTGAACTTGTACGCGACATCCAGCGCGGCGAGCTGCTTGGTGTCCAGCTTTTCCGGCATGCCTTCGAGGAAGTGCACCCACTCCTGCGTCGACCACTTCGCCGTGGCATCGGCCGCCGGCAGCGTGCCGCTGTCCATCCAGGCCTTGCGCGCGGCATCCACGGCATCGAACTTCGGCGAAGCGACCTGCGGCGCATCCGACGGCACGCCCGGATCATGCAGCCACGCGTTGAACTCGGCTTCCGTCACCTTGCCCGGATACTTGTCGAGCAGGTTGGCCTTCGCGTAATCGGCGAACTGCTGCGAGGAGATCGACTGGAACGCGAAGTGGTCGAAGTAACCGCGCAGGAACGCATCGAAGTTCTCGCGGCCGAAGCGCTGCTCCAGGAACTGCATGAACCACGCGCCCTTGGTGTAGACCGTCGAGCTGAGGTTGTCGTCCGGATCCTTCAGCACGCCCGGTTCGCCGGCGAGGCGCTGCAACGGCTTGTTGGTGTCGTTGAATTCCTGCTTGAGCTCGTTGCGCGCGATCACGCTCTCCATGTCGGCGAGCGGCTTGCCGTATACGTTTTCGACGATGCGGTTCTCGACGTAGGAGGTCACGCCTTCGTTGAGCCACGCGTCCTTCGCGGTGGAGAAGGTCACCAGGTTGCCCGACCAGCTGTGCGCGAGTTCATGCGCGATCAGCGAGGTGAGCGACTTGTCGCCGACGATCACGGTGGGCGTGGCGAAGGTCAGGCGCGGGTTTTCCATGCCGCCATACGGGAAGGAGGGCGGCAGCACGAGGATGTCGTAACGGTCCCAGCGGTACGGGCCGTACAGCGACGAGGCGGTGTCGATCATCTTGCCGGTGTCGGAGAACTCGGTCGCCGCCGGCTTGACCACGGACGGCTCGGCCCACACGCCGGCGTTGTTCGTGATCGGCTGGAAGACCAGGTCGCCCGCCGCGATCGCGAGCAGGTACGAGGGGATCTTCTGCGGCATCTTGAAGGTGTAGTCGCCATCGCGCGCGGCCTTCGGATCGTTGTCGGCGCTCATCAGCACCATCGCATCCTTCGGCGCGGTCACGTGCGCGGTGTAGCTGAAGCGCACGATCGGCGTGTCCTGCAGCGGCACCCACGAACGCGCGTGGATCTGCTGCGACTGGCTGAACATGAAGGGCTGCTTCTTGCCCGCCGTCATCGACGGCTCGAGCCACTGCAGGCCCGACGCATTCGGCGAGGTCGTGTACGTCACGCGCACCTGCTTCGGGCGGTTCGGCGTTTCGATCGTGAGCTTGGTGCCGAGCACCTTGTCGGCGGTCGGCGCGAGCGCGAACTGCAGCGGCGCCCACTGGCCGTCGGCGCCCAGGCCTTCGGCCTTGGAGATCGTGAGATCGCGCGTGTCGAGCACGAGCTGCGTGGCGGCCGGGTCGACCCAGTCCAGCGAATAAGTGGCGGTGCCCGACAGCGTCTTCTTCGCGAAGTCGAGCGCGAGGTCCAGCGCGAGGTCGGTGGTGCGCACCTTGTCGGGCTGCGAGTAGGAGTGTTCGTCGGTCACGGCGGCGACCTGCGTGGCGGCGGGAGCGGCGGCGGCGGTCGCGGAAGCCGCAGGTGCGGCGCCGGTCGCGGGCGTTTCGTTCTTCGCGCACGCGGAAAGCGCGAGCGCAGCGGCCAGGGACAACATGAGCGGGGTATGGCGCATGGAAGGCAGGTCCGGAGGTTGTGGGCTGTGGAGCCGGAGGGCTGTGAGGCCGGGAGGCGGCCGAGTGTAAACGGTGCGCCGTGCACGTTTCGCCGGACTTCCGGCACGGTCGCCCGCTTCCGCATCCCGGCAGGAGGCGCGGCCATGCCTGCGTTCATTTTTCCCGGCGCGGCGCGGGGCGCCTGGCTCCGGTTGCCGCCCCCGCGGGGTCGGCGGACCTCAGACCTTGTAGCCGGTGTGGATCGCCACGATGCCGGCGTTGAGGTTCTTGTAGCCGCAGCGCGCGAAGCCTGCGGCTTCCATCATTTCCTTCAGCTGTTCCTGCGGCGGATGCTTGCGGATGGACTCGGCGAGGTACTGGTAGCTCGACGCATCCTGCGCGAAGAGTTGCCCCAGCTTCGGCAGCACCTTGAAGGAATGGAAGTCGTAGATCGGCTTGAACCAGTCGGCCTGCACTTCGGAGAACTCGAGCACGCGCACCTGGCCACCCACCTTGAGCACGCGATGCATCTCGCGCAGCGCGGCGTCCTTGTCGGTGACGTTGCGCAGGCCGAAGGCGATGGTGACGAGGTTGAAGCTCGCATCGGGGAACGGCAGCTTTTCCGCGTTGAGCTGCACGTATTCCAGGCCGCGCACGTTGCCGCGGTCCGTCATGCGGTCGCGGCCCACGCGCAGCATCGCGCCATTGATGTCGCCGAGGACGACTTCGCCGGTGTCGCCGACGCGCTCGCGCAGCAGCGCGGCGATGTCGCCCGTGCCGCCGGCGAGGTCGAGTACGCGATCGCCCTTTCGCACCTGCGCGGTGGCGACGAAGTAGCGCTTCCACGCGCGATGGATGCCGAGGGACATCAGGTCGTTCATCAGGTCGTACTTGCCGGCCACCGATGAGAAGACCTCACCGACGAGCTTCTGCTTCTCGCCGGTCGGGACGTCGCGGAATCCGAAATGGGTGGTGCCGGGCTGGTCGTCGCGTTCGCTCATGCGGGGGATTATCGCTTGCGGCCGGTGGCGTGTGCTCGTTGCGTTGCGAAGGGCACATCCCCCGCCGCTCGAGGAGCGTTCCGTGAAGACGAAGCTCAGCCTTCTTGCCGCGCTGGCCCCGGCCCTGGCCCTGGCCCAGTCGGCCCCCGCACCGCAGGCGCCCGCGATGCCCGACGTGTCGCAGCACACGATGGTCATGGCCAAGGACATCAAGTGGGGCGAGGCCCCGCCGTCCCTGCCGAAAGGCGCGCAGATGACCGTGCTTTCCGGCGATCCCGGCAAGGCGGGCCCGTTCGCGATCCGCATCAAGGCCCCGCCGGGCTACAAGGTGCCGCGCCATTGGCACCCCGCGGATGAGCAGGTGACGATCATCTCCGGCGACTTCCACCTCTCGATGGGCGAAAGCGGCAGCGCGCACGGCGCCGATTTCGTCGCGGGCGATTACGCCAACCTGCCGGCGCAGATGCAGCACGAAGCCTCGACGAAAGGCGGCGTGATCGTGCAGGTGAATTCCACGGGCCCGTTCGAGATCAACTACGTGGATGCGAAGGACGATCCGCGGAACGCGATGCCGAAGGCGTCGAAGTAGCCGCAGCGGGATCGAGGATGCATCAGCGCGCCGTTCGCGCTGATGCACTGTCGCGCTACAGGATGTAGCGCGACAGATCCGGATCCTGCACCAGGTCGTTGAGGTGCTCGTCCACGTAGGCGCGGTCGATGGTCAGCGTGGTGCCGTCGCGGTCCGGGGCTTCGAAGCTCAAGGTGTCGAGCAGGCGCTCCATCACCGTGTGCAGGCGGCGCGCGCCGATGTTTTCCTGGCGTTCGTTCACCTGCTCGGCGATGCCGGCCAACCGATCGATCGCATCGGGGGCGAAGTCGAGCTTCACGCCTTCGGTCTTCAGCAGCTCGATGTACTGGCGCGTGAGCGCCGCGCGCGGCTCGGTGAGGATGCGCACGAAGTCGTCCTTGCTCAGTGCGCTGAGCTCCACGCGGATCGGGAAGCGGCCCTGCATCTCGGGGATCAGGTCGCTCGGCTTGGCCAGGTGGAACGCGCCGGAGGCGATGAACAGGATGTGGTCCGTCTTCACCGGGCCGTACTTGGTGCTCACCGTCGAGCCTTCCACGAGCGGCAGCAGGTCGCGCTGCACGCCTTCGCGCGAGACGTCGGCGCCGTAGCCTTCCGAGCGCTTGGCCACCTTGTCGATCTCGTCGATGAAGACGATGCCGTGCTGTTCGCACGATTCGATCGCGGCGGCGCGGACGTCGTCTTCGTTGACGAGCTTGCCGGCCTCCTCTTCGACCAGCATCGGGCGCGCGGCCTTGATCGACAGGCGCTTGGTGTGGGTCTTGCCGCCGGCCACCTGCGAGAACATCTGGCGCAGCTGCTGGCCCATCTCCTCCATGCCGGGCGGCGCCATGATGTCCACGCCGACGTTGACCGCGACCTCCAGCTCGATCTCGCGCTCGTCCAGGGCGCCGGAACGCAGCTGCTTGCGCAACTTGGCGCGCGTGGCGGTCTCTTCCGGCGAGGCGTCCTCGTCCTTGTCTTCGTTGGTGAAGCCGAACACGGTGGCCACCTGCCGCTTGGGCAGCAGCGCGGACAGGAGGCGGTCTTCCGCGCGTTCCTCGGCCTGCGTGCGCACGCGTTGTTTCGCCTGTTCGCGATACAGCTTGACGGCGGTGTCGGCGAGGTCGCGCACGATCTGTTCGACGTCCTTGCCGACGTAGCCCACTTCGGTGAAGCGCGTGGCTTCCACTTTCACGAAGGGGGCGTTGGCCAGCGTGGCCAGGCGGCGCGCGATCTCGGTCTTGCCCACGCCGGTGGGGCCGATCATCAGGATGTTCTTGGGCATCACCTCTTCGCGCAGCTCGGGGTCGAGCTGCATGCGGCGCCAGCGGTTGCGCAAGGCAATCGCGACCGCGCGCTTGGCCGCGTGCTGGCCGACGATGTGGCGGTCGAGCTCCTGCACGATTTCGCGCGGGGTCATGGTGGAGGACGCATGCACGGCCATGTTGTTCATCAGAGTTCTTCCACCACGATGTTCTGGTTGGTGTAGATGCACACGTCGCCGGCGATCTTCAGCGCCTCGGTGACGACGGTCTTCGCATCCAGCGAGGTGTGGCCCATGAGGGCGCGGGCCGCGGAGAGTGCATAGGGGCCACCGGAACCGATCGCGATGATCCCGTCTTCCGGTTCGATCACATCGCCGGTGCCGGAGATGATGAGCGAGGTTTCGCGATCGGCGACGGCCAGCAATGCTTCGAGCTTCCCGAGGCGGCGCTCGGTGCGCCAGTCCTTGGCCAATTCCACCGCGGCGCGGGTGAGTTGGCCGTGTTTTTCGAGTTTCGATTCGAACAGTTCGAACAGGGTGAATGCGTCGGCGGCCGCGCCGGCGAAACCGGCGAGCACCTGGCCTTCGCGACCCAGGCGCCGCACCTTGCGTGCATTCGCCTTCATCACGGTGTTGCCGAGCGTGACCTGTCCGTCGCCACCGACCGCGACCTTGCCGTCACGGCGGACGGACACGACGGTGGTGGCGTGGAAACGTTGGGGATCCATGGGGGGATGGGCTCCGTGGGCGTGTCCGCCGGAATTGGGGATGGTGGGGCCGCGGATCAAGCGGGTGCGGGACGGGATCCGCCATTGGGCCGCATCGATTTAGGAAGTTTCTGGGCTGTGGTCGGCATCCACGGCCACGCACACTTTTTCGATGGCCATCCTTCCCCCTTTCCGTTGCCTGCGGCGCAACGTCGCATTCGGCTTGGCGCTCCTGCTCGCGCTTGCGCCGGCATCTGCCGCAGATCGCAGCGGCAGCCTCGAACGTGAGGCGCGCGCCGGCGATCCCCAGCGCGTGCTCACGATGCCGGTCGAGTTCGCGCGCACGACGTCCGGCTTCGCGACGCGCCGCCATCCGATCAGGAAAACCTTGCACCTTCATGCGGGCGTGGACTTCGCCGCCGCGCATGGCACGACGGTACGCTCGGTCGATGAAGGCGAGGTGGAATTCGCCGGCACGCAAGGGGGCTATGGAAAGGTGGTGTACATCCGGCATGGCGGCCAGCGCACCACCGTGTACGCGCACCTGAGCCGTATCGATGTGCGCGTGGGGGAACAGGTGTTGCAGGGCAGGACGATCGGCGCGGTCGGCGCGACGGGCATGGCGACGGGCCCGCACCTGCACTTCGAAGTGCGCGAGCGCGGCAAGCCGGTCGATCCGCTGCTGTTGTCGTACGCCTCCACGGCCGCGCCGCAGGTGAGCGTGGATGTCGCCGCGACGCTGATCGATCCGGAACGTTGTTTCGAACTGTTGCAGAAGGCCTCGCTCGAATCGCTGGAGCCGGGCGAACTCGAATTCCTGCGTGGAGGTTGCGTGCAATGAAGGCTGGTTCGATGAAAGCGTGCTCGCTCAAGTCCGTCTGTATCGCGATGATCGTGTTGTTCTCCCTCGCCGCATGCGCGACGCGGCCGCCCGTGGCGCAAGGGCCGCTGCCGTTCGACCAGGCCGTCGAGCACGCGACGGACGATCTCGTGTCCCAATCGCAGCGCCTGCCCGGGTTCATCGCGCAACTCACCACGCAAGGCGTCGTGCACGACCCGACGCTCGATGCGGAAAGCGGGCAGCAGACCGCCGCGACCACGCGGCTCGACGCCAAGGTGGCCGGGTATCTCGGCAGTCGCCACAAGCAGTTCGCAGTCCTCCCGTTCCGCTCCGCCTCGCTGTCGAAAGCCGAGTACCTGCTGACCAGCACGATGGCGCGCGAGCGCACGGGCGGCACGCCGGCGTTGCGCATCACGCTCGCGCTCGTGGATCTGAACACCGGCATCGTCGTCGCGCAGGCGCACGCGCTCGCCAAGGATCACTTGCTCGACCACGCGCCGCTGCCCTATTACCGCGACAGTCCCGTGCTGGTGAAGGACCAGGTGGTCGAAGGCTACATCCGCACGACGGCCACGCCGCGCGGACAGCGCGGGGATGCGCTCTATCTCGAACGGATCGCCACCGCGGCCACCATCGACGAAGCCACCGATCTGTACAACCAGGCGCGCTATCGCGAAGCGCTGGGCGAATACCGCAGCGCCCTGGCGGTGCCCGCCGGCCAACAATTGCGCGTACTCAACGGCATCTATCTCGCCAACGCGCGCCTCGGGCAGACCGCGGAAGCCGAAGACGCCTTCGGTCGCGTCGTCGCCATGGGCATCGCGTATCGGCAGCTCAGCGTGAAGTTCCTCTTCAACCCGGGCACCACCGAGTTCTGGGTCGACCCACGCATCAACACGCCGTATCCGATGTGGCTGCGGCAGATCGCGCGCGAAAGCGTGGCCGCGAAGGCCTGCATGGAGGTCATCGGGCACACCAGCGCCACCGGTTCGCCTGCGGCCAACGAAGCCTTGTCGTTGAAGCGCGCCGTCGAGATCCGCCGCAAGCTCACCGCGCAGGCGCCCGAACTCGGGCCGCGCACGCAGGCGATCGGCATGGGCTTCCGCGAGAACCTCATCGGCAGCGGCACCGACGACAACGTGGATGTGCTGGATCGGCGCGTGGAATTCCGGATCAAGCCCTGCAAGTCCGGCTGAGGCAGGCCTTCAAGGACGCGGCCGCGTCACTTCTTCCGCTTCGCGCGCGGGTGCGCCGCGTCGTACACCTTGGCCAGGTGGCCGAAGTCCAGGTGTGTGTAGATCTGCGTGGTCGAGATGTCGGCGTGGCCCAGCAACTCCTGCACGCCGCGCAGATCGCCCGAGGATTCCAGCACATGGCTCGCGAAACTGTGGCGCAGCAAGTGCGGATGCACGCGCTTGAACAGGCCCTGCCGCTGCGCCAGCGTGCGCAGCCGCGCCTGCACGCCGCGCGCCGAGATCGGCCCGTTGCGGCCGGGGAAGACGTACGCGTCCGGTGCTGCGCCCTGGTCCGCCTTCCATTCGCCCAACGCCGCGCGCGCATACGAACCCACCGGCACGCGCCGCTGCTTGCTGCCCTTGCCGAGCACCGTGACCAGGCCGCCCTGCAGGTCCAGGTCGTGCCATTTCAGCGCGCACAACTCCGACAAGCGCAGGCCGGAGGAATAGAACAGTTCGAGCAGCGCGCGATCGCGCAGGCCGAGCGGGACATCGGTGGGCACTTCGACGAGCGCCTTGGCTTCGTCGGGATCCAGCACCTGCGGCAACTTGCGCGGCGCCTTGGGCGCGCGGATGGGTTGCGCGGGATTCGCGGCGATGCGGCCATGGCGCAGCAACCAGCGATAGAAACTGCGGCAGGCCGACAGGCGCCGTTGCAGGCTCTTCGGCGACAGGCCGCGGCGGTGTTCGGAGGCGATGAACGCACGCAGTTGTTCGGTATGGAGCGTCTCGACCTCGGCGCCCTGCTCCGTCGCCCACGCGCGCAATCCGTCCAGGTCGCGCCGATAACCATCGAGCGTGTGCGGCGACATGCGCCGCTCCACTTGCAGGTGTTCGAGGTAGTCGTCGATCGACGGCATGCGCGCGTGCGCGGCGGCCTCAGCCCGGATAACGCTGCAGGGCGACCGCGAGCGCTTCGCCCATCATGCGCAGGAACAGCGTGCCCATGCCGGGGAAGAAGCGATTGGCATCGCGGCTGCCGACGGCGACCAGGCCGATGCCGGCGATGGGCAGCAGCGCGGTGGACTGCACTTCATCGGCGCGCATCGCATACAGCAGCGCGTGCTTGTCCGGGTGCAGGCGGCCGCAGATCGGTTCGCCTTCGGCGATCGCGTCCTTGAACGGCGCCAGGCGCGGATCGCCGGCGGGGATCGATTGCCACCAGTCGGCGTCTTCGAGGCCGGCGACGGGTGCGAAGGTGATGATGCGCACCAGGTCGCCCTGGAAATCCTCCGCGAGCGAGGCCGCCATCGCGCGCAGCGTGCCCGCGGCGCTGTCCTGCCGCATCAGACCGAGCGCGAGCTGGTGCGTGCGCACCGCGAGGCGTTCGTTTTCCTGCGCGTTGCCGAACAACTCCTGCAGGCGGCGCGCGAGTTCGCGGTTCTTGTCGCGCAGCACTTCCAGCTGGTAACTGGCGAGCGAGGCCGCCGGGCCTTCGTCGCGCGGCACGACCAGGCTGATCGCGAGGTCGGGGAATTGCTTGAGGAACGTCGGATGCCGGCGCAGCCACGCCGCGACTTCATGCGCGCCGAGCTTTTCGGTCGTGTCGATCATGGCAACCACTCCCCTTCGAAGACGAATGCGGCCGGACCGGCCATGTAGATCGGGCCCGTATCCTCGGGCCACGCGATGCGCAGTTCGCCGCCGGGCAGCGCGATGACGACGTCGCGGTCCACGCGCCCGCGGCGCATCAGGATCGCGGCGGCCGCGCAGGCGCCGCTGCCGCACGCGAGGGTTTCGCCGACGCCGCGCTCGTACACGCGCAGGCGCACGCGATCGCGGGCGACGACCTGGGCGAAGCCGACGTTCACCGATTCGGGGAAGGTCGTGCTCCGCTGCAGCGCCGGGCCGACGAGCCCGACGCGCGCGATGCTGATGTCGTCGACTTCGATCAACGCATGCGGATTGCCCATCGACGCGGCGCCGAAATGCAGCATGTCGCCGTCGACCACGATGTCGTAGACGTCGCGTTCGATGTCCTGCCCCGCCATCGGCACGCGCGCGGGCGCGAACTCGGGCACGCCCATCGCGATGCGATAGCGCCCGCCTTCGAGCACGTCGACGACATGCGTGCCGGCCGGGCTGTCGAGCTCGAAATGCGGCCCTTGCGCGGCGCCGTCACGCACCAGCCAGGCCGCAACGCAGCGCGCGCCGTTGCCGCACTGCTGCGCCTGCGAGCCGTCGGCGTTGAAGATGCGATAGCGCGCGACCGCATGCGCGCTGCGCGGTGCTTCGACGGTGAGGATCTGGTCGCAGCCCACGCCGGTGTGGCGGTCGCCGAGCGCGCGGCACAGCGCGGCATCGGGCAGGGGCTGGCCATCGCGCAGGTCGACGACGACGAAGTCGTTGCCCGCGCCATGCATTTTCGTGAAGCGCAGGCGACGCCCGCCGGCGCTGAGCGGTTGGTTCATCGGGTCCGGCTCAGCGCGGCGTGCCCGGAGTCCCATCGGTGTGATCCGCGGGCGGGGGGGCGGTCGTCGAAGGGGCGGCCGGTGCAGTCGTACTCGAGGGCGCGGGCGGCGCCACGCTTGAAGGCGCGGCCGGCTGCGCCGTCGTCGGGGCGGGCGGCAGCACGGAATCGACCGGCGCGACCGTCTGCGACGAACCGGTCGGATCCGCCGGCGCCGTCACCGTGGAGGGCGTGGCCATCGCCTGCGACGCCATCTCGCCCGGCGTCGGCGGCGGGGTTTCGGGCCTCGGCGCGAGCACGAGCGGGCCCTTGTTGCCGCAGCCCGCCAACGGGAGGGCCACGGCGATGAGGAGTGCGAAGCGAATCGGAGTCATGGACGGCAGTGTGTCACTTCGCGGCCGCGGTTTGCACGCCCGTCGCACCGAGCTGGTCGAGCAGGAAGGCGTACATCTCCGAGAGTTCCTTGTAACGGCGGAAGCGCCCGGACTTGCCGCCATGCCCCGCGTCCATGTTGATGCGGAACAGCACCGGGCGATCCGGGCCCGCCGTATCGAGGTCGCGCAGGCGCGCCACGTACTTGGCCGGCTCGAAGTACTGCACCTGCGAGTCCCACAGGCCGGTGCCCACGAACATCGCCGGATAGGCCTGCGCCTTCAGGTTGTCGTAGGGCGAGTACGACAGCATGTAGTCGTAGTAGTCCTTCTTTTCCGGATTGCCCCATTCGTCGTATTCGTTGGTGGTCAGCGGGATGCTCGGGTCGAGCATCGTGGTGACCACGTCGACGAAGGGCACCTGCGACAGGATCACGCGGTACTTGTCCGGCGCCATGTTCGCCACCGCGCCCATCAGCAGGCCACCGGCGCTGCCGCCGTACGCGGCCACGCGATCCTTCGACGCATAGCCTTCCTTCACCAGGAAGTCGGTGACGTCGATGAAGTCGGTGAAGGTGTTCTTCTTCTTGAACAGGTGGCCGTCGTCGTACCACTGGCGGCCCATCTCCTGGCCACCGCGGATGTGCGCGAGCACGTACACCATGCCGCGGTCGAGCAGGCTCACCGCCGGCAGGTTGAAGCCCGGGTCCGTCGACGCGCCGTAGCTGCCGTACGCGTACTGCAGCATCGCGGCGGTGCCGTCCTTCTTGAACCCCTTCTTGTAGACGACCGATACCGGCACCTTCGTGCCGTCGCGCGCGGTGGCCCACAGGCGCTCGGTCACGTACTTCGCCGGGTCGTAGCCGATCACCGGATCGCGCTTGAGCTGCTTGCGCTCGCCGGTCTTCGTGTTGAGTTCGTACACGGTGGCCGGCGTGGTCATCGAGGTGTAGGTGTAGCGCAGCCAATCGGTGTTCGGCTCGGCGTTCATCGACAGGCCCATGCCGTAGGCGGGCTCGTCGGCCTTCACGTAGTCGGAGGTGCCGTCCGGGCGCAGCAGGCGCAGGCGTTCCAGGCCTTCGCTGCGTTCGGCGATGGCGGCGAAGCCGTCGAACAGCTCGAAGCCGTCGATGAACACCTTGTCGCTGTGCGGGATCCAGTCCTTCCAGTCCTTGCGCGACGTGGAGCCATCGGGCGCGGTGACGAGCTTGTAGTTCTTCGCGCCATCGGCATTCGTGCGGATCACCCAGCGGCCGCCGTGGTGGTCCACTTCGTATTCGACGTCGCGCTGGCGCGGTGCGAGCACGACGAATTCCTTCGGGTCGCTCGCCGGCGCGCAACGCGCTTCGCTGGACACCGTGCTGTCCACCGTGATGCAGATGAACTTGTCGTCGCGCGTGCGGCCCACGCCCATGTAGAAGCTGTCGTCCTTCTCCGTGTAGACGACCACGTCCTGCGAGGACGGCGTGCCGACGACGTGCTTCTTCACCTTCGTGGTGAGCAGCGTGGTCGGATCGTTCTCGACGTAGAACAGCGTCTTGTTGTCGTCCGCCCACACCAGGTTGGGCGAGACGCCCTCCACCTCGTCGGTGTAGGTCTCGCCGGTGGCGAGGTTGCGGAACTTGATGACGTACTGGCGGCGGCCGACGGCGTCTTCCGCCCACGCAAGCATCGTGTTGTCCTGGCTGACCTCCCAGTCGCCGACGCTGAAGTAGTCCTTGCCCTTCGCCATCGTGTTGACGTCGAGCAGCACTTCTTCGGCGGCGTCCATGGCGCCCTTGCGGCGCGCGTGGATCGGGTAGTCCTTGCCGGTTTCGTAGCGCGTGTAATACCAGTAGCCGCGCTCGTGGTACGGCACCGAGCTGTCGTCCTGCTTGATGCGGCCGACGATCTCTTCGTACACCTGCTCCTTCAGCGGTGAAAGGCGCGCCATGAACGCATCGGTGTAGGCGTTCTCCGCCTCGAGGTAGGCGAGCATCTCCGGGTTCTTGCGCGTGTCGTCGCGCAGCCAGTAGTACTCGTCGGTGCGCTCGGCGCCGAAGGGGGCCTTCACCACGTGGGGCTTCTTGGCGACGTCGGGCGGTTGCGGGAGGTCGGCGGCGATTGCGTTGGAAGTCATCAGGAGAGTCGCGAGCAGGCAGGGGGTGATTTTCATGTCGAGTCCGTTAGGAGTGGGTTACTTCGACAGTGCATTCCAGAGGAAGGTGAAGGCCAGGGCGTTCATGTGCGCCGACTGCGCGTTGTTCGCCGCGCCGCCGTGGCCGCCTTCGATGTTTTCGTAATAGCGGACGTCTTTCCCGGCTTCCGACATCTTCGCCATCATCTTGCGGGCGTGGCCGGGATGGACGCGGTCGTCGGCGGTGGAGGTGGTGAACAACACCGGCGGGTACGACCTGGCGGGATCGAACAGCTGGTACGGCGAGAAGGTCTTGATGTACTCCCAGTCGCTCGTGTCCGGATCGCCGTATTCGGCCATCCACGAGGCGCCGGCGAGCAGGTGCGAGTAGCGCTTCATGTCGAGCAGCGGTACCTGCACGACGATCGCGCCGAACAACTGCGGATACTGCGTGAGCATGTTGCCCATCAGCAGGCCGCCGTTGCTGCCACCCATGATGCCCAGCTTCTTGTTGGTGGTCAGGCCCGAGCGAACCAGGTCTTCGGCGACCGCGGCGAAATCCTCGTAGGCCTTGTGGCGATTGGCCTTCAGCGCGGCCTGGTGCCAGCGCGGGCCGTACTCGCCGCCACCGCGGATGTTGGCCACCGCGTAGGCGCCGCCCTTCTCCAGCCAGCCCTTGCCGACGCTGCCGGAATACCCGGGGGTCATCGAGACTTCGAAGCCGCCGTAGCCGTAGAGCAGCGTGGGCGTGGTGCCGTCGTTCTTCGCGTCCTTCGGCTTCACGAGGAAGTACGGGATGCGCGTGCCGTCCTTCGAAGTGGCGAAGTGCTGTTCGATGACGTGCCTGGTCGCGTCGAAGAATTGCGGGTTCGACTTCAGCGTTTCCGGCGCGCTGCCGTTGGCCACGTCGGCGATCGCGAGCGTGGTCGGTGTGAGGTAGTCGGTGGCGGTGATCCACACGTTGTCGCTGGTGTCGGCATCGACGGCGCTGACCGTGAGTGCGCCCATCGCCGGCACGCCTTCGAGCGGCTTCGAGGCCCACGCGCCTTCGCCGGGCGTGAGCACGCTGAGCTTGCTCTTCACGTCTTCCAGGACGTTGAGGACCAGGCGGTCCTTCGTCCACACCGCGCCGGCGAGCGAGGTGTGCTCGGTGGGCGTGAACAGTTCGGTGAACGCGCGCTTGCCCGCGAGGAAGTCGTCGAACTTCGCCGCGATCAACGCACCGGCCGGATACGTCTTGCCGCCGGCTTCGTACGGGTCGCGCAGTTCCAGCACCAGCCATTCCTTGTGCGGGAACTTGTTGGCGGAATTCGGCGCATCGACCTTGGTGAGCTTGCCGTCGGTGCCGCGCACGTACAGCTCATCGTTGTAGAAGGCGATGGCGCGGCTGACGAAATCGCGCTGGAAACCCGGCGTGTGGTCGCGCTGCGCGGAGATGTACAGGTCTTCCGGCTGGCCTTCGTACACCCGCGTGGCCTGCGCCATCGGCGTGCCGCGCGACCACTGCTTCACCACGCGCGGGTAACCGGAGGTGGTCATGCTGCCTTCGCCGAAATCGGTGAAGACATACACGGTGTCCTTGTCGATCCAGGACAGGCCGCCCTTGGCTTCCGGGCGGAAGAAGCCGCCGGTCACCCACTGCTTGGTCCTGAGGTCGAATTCGCGCGTGACATCGGCGTCGGAGCCGCCGGGCGAGAGCGCGACCAGGCAGCGCACGTATTCGGGCTTCAGGCAGTCGGCGCCGTGCCAGACCCAGTTCTTCTTCTCGGCGACGTTGAGCTGGTCGAGGTCGATCACCGTTTCCCATTGCGGATTCGGCTTGCGGTATTCCTCGAGCGTCGTGCGCCGCCAGAGGCCGCGCTGGTGCGCCTTGTCCTTCCAGAAGTTGTAGTAGTGGTCGCCGATTTTCTCGACGCCCGGGATCTTGGCGTCGGAGTCGAGGATGGCGCGGATGTCGGATTCGAGCTTGCGGAAGTCGGGCGACTGCGCGAGTTCGGCTTCCGTCCTGGCATTCTGCTCGCGGACCCAGGCGATCGACTTGTCGTCGTGCACCGCCTCGAGCCACTGATAGGGATCGTTCGCCACGGTGGGCTCCTGCTTCACGGGGTTCCCGTCGGCAGCGAGGAGCGGTCCGGTGGCAGTGGCAAGCCCGAAGGCGACTCCGACGACGAGGCGAACGGAAGATCCCTGGGGCATGCGACGGCTCCGCGTGGCGATGGGGGCTGCCACGCTAGCACGGCGTCCGGAGGACCGGCCGTTCGCCGGCCGGAGGGTGGGATCAGATCAGATCAGATCAGATCAGATCAGATCAGATCGGATCGGATCGGAGCGCGGCTCAGGCGGCCTGCAGTCGGCGGCGCGACACCGCGGCGCGTTCGCGGCGGCGGGCCTGCGGCACGGTCCGGCGACGGCGGCGATTTTCGCGCGCGGGCTGCGCGGCGGGCCAGCGCGGCAGGGCAAAACGGTGCAGCGCCCACCACGCGCAGGCGGGCATGGCGATCAACCACAGGGGCAGCCAGCCGATCAGAGTGGAGTAGCCGCGCGCGAAGGGCAGCATGAGCACCGCGAGCGTGCCCCAGGTCAGGCAGATGCGGAGTGCGCGGTCGAGGCGGGGATCGAGGCGGGGATCGAGGCGGCTATCGTGGTCGTGCATGGCGTGCGCTCCGTGGTCGTTGATGCGGAGGCTCGCGGGTCGATATCTCACGGGTTGCGACTTTCAGTACCCCGCGGCGTCCAGGGCCTTGTCGGCCTCGCGCCGCCCCACTTCGATCAGTTCCTTCGCCCGCCAGAACTCGTAGAACTGGCATGCATCGCGCGGGATGCGGATCACCAGCTCCGGCGGATCCAGCGCCAACTGCACGCGCGCGATCTGCGCCTGCATGGTGTCGAGCGAACGCGCCATCAGGTCGGTGAAGCCCAGGCGCGTGCGCGCCGCGTCGGCGGTGCCGGGCGTCGCGCCCCAATGCAGCCACGAGGTCAGCCACGAGCGATTGGCGATTGGCCCGGACGGCGCGCCTTCGGCCGCGGGCTCGCCGGGCGGGTGTTCCGGCCAGCCGTGCATGTCGACCGCGATCAGGCGATGCGCATCGGACAGGCGCGTCGCCGCGATCGGCAAGGGCGCCAGCAATCCGCCATCCACCAGCGCGCGCCCATGGATGACGTGCGGCGTGAACAGGCCGGGGATCGCGAACGACGCGCGGATCGCATCCCACATGTCGCCCGAGCGCAGCCACACCTCGCGCTGGCGCATGACATCCACGGCCACCGCGGTGAAATCGATCGGCAGGTCTTCGATCTTCGGCGAGCCTGCGATCTCGCGCAGCGCCTCGATCAGGTGCGTGCCTTCGAACAGCGCCGAACGCCCCAGCCCCGGATCGAGCAGCCGCAGCATCGCGCGGCGGTCGAGCGACAGCAGCCAGTCGCGATACGCAGGCAACTTGCCCGAGGCATACAGGCCGCCGACCAGCGCGCCGCTCGACGACCCGGCGATGGCCACGATCGACACGTTGCGCGCTTCCAGCGCTTCGATCACGCCGATCTGCGCAAGCCCGCGCGCGCCGCCCGCGCCCAGCACGAGCGCGACCTTTTCCCCGGCATGGATCCTCGGTGCGTCGGCCGGCGTCATCGTTCGTAGTTGGAGATCGCCAGCGCGAGCAGCGCGCGTGCCTGGTCACGCAACACCGGCGGCTCCACGATTTCCGCATCCGAGCCGTAATGCAGCACGTCCATCAGCAGCTCGCGCGAATTGCTGTAGGGCACCTTCAATTCATAGCGCCCGTCGGGCAGGAAGCGCCCCTGCTGCTGCGAATGCCAGCGCTCGTCGGCCACCCAGCGCGCGGCCTTCGGGCTGAAGACGATCGTGGCCCAGTTCTTCGGCGCGCCGGAAAAGATGCCGTAGCTCGAGGCCAGGTGTTCGTCGAGCTCGGGGTCCGGGATGTCGCGCGCGGGCGCGTCGAGCATCTTCGCCGCGCCGATGCGGTCGACGGCGAAACTGCGCAGCGCCTCGCGGTCCTCATCCCACGCATCCAGGTACCAGTTGTCGCGATAGTGGGTGATGCGCTGCGGCGAGACGGTGCGGCGCGTCTTTTCGTCGGTGGAGCGCGCGCGGTAGTCGAAGGACAGCGTCTTGCGCCCGAGCACCGAGGAGGCGACCACGCGGAACACATGCTCGTCCAGGCGCCGCGGGCGGCTGGCGATCACGCGCACGCGCTCCACCGGCCAGCGCTTGCCGCCGGCCTGCTCCTCCAGCAGCTTCTCCACGCGCGACTGCAGGGGCGCGAGCGCGCTCGCCAACAGCCCGCCTCCGCTGCGCGAGAGCAACTGCTGCGCGGCGAGCAGCGCATGCAGTTCTTCCGAATTCAGCCACAGGCCCGGCAGTTCGAAGCGATCGCTTTCGGAGGCGTCGTAGCGGAAGCCGGCCTCGCCATCGCCGATCACCGGCGCCATGAGCCCATCGCGCAGGAACGCGAGGTCGCGGTAGACGGTGGCGCGCGAGCAGCCGAGCTCATCCTGCAGGCGCTTCACGGTGACGGGGTAGCGCGCCGCCTTGAGGATGCGGTGCAGGGCGTTGATGCGTTCGTAGCGGTCCATGGCAGCGATTATGGGGGAATAGGGAATGGGGAATGGGGAGGCACTGCAACCGCATCCGATCGTACGCAACGGGAAGACAGGTCGACCGATCTTCCGGGGATCGGAACTGCTGCCGGGATCGTCAATTCATCCCCATTCCCTATTCCCCGTTCCCGTTTTCTTCCACAATCGCCCGATGCGCGAGCCCAAGCTCAACCCATCGCCTTCCCCGGGCGACGCCGTCCACGCCACCACCTGCTACATGTGCGCGTGCCGCTGCGGCATCAAGGTGTGGACGCTCGACGGGCGCATCCGCTACATCCAGGGCAACCCGGACCATCCGGTCAACCGCGGCGTGCTGTGCGCGAAGGGCTCGGCCGGGATCATGCAGCACTACTCGCCGGCGCGGCTCACGCGCCCGATGCTGCGCGTGGGCGAGCGCGGCAAGGGCGAGTTCAAGGAGATTTCCTGGGACGAGGCGCTGGAAATCGCCACGTCCTGGCTCGCGCCGGTGCGCGCGAACAACCCCGATGGCCTGGCCTTCTTCACCGGCCGCGACCAATCGCAGGCGCTGACGGGCTGGTGGGCGCAGCAATTCGGGACGGTGAACTATGCCGCGCACGGCGGTTTCTGCTCGGTGAACATGGCCGCGGGCGGGCTGTACACGCTCGGCGGCTCGTTCTGGGAGTTCGGCGAACCCGATTGGGACCATACGCAGTACCTGATGTTGTGGGGCGTGGCCGAAGACCACGACTCCAACCCGATCAAGCTCGGCCTGGGCAAGCTCAAGGCGCGCGGCGCCAAGATCGTCGCGGTCAATCCGGTGCGCAGTGGCTACGGCGCGATCGCGGATGAATGGATCGGCATCCGCCCGGGCACCGATGGCCTGTTCGCGTTCGCGCTGATCCACGAGCTGCTGCGCAGCGATCGCATCGACCTGGACTACCTGGTGCGGTATGCGAATGCGCACTGGCTGGTGGTACGCAATCCCGGCGGTGCGGACGACGGTCTGTTCGCGCGCGATGCGCAGGGCAATGCGCTGTGCTGGGATCGCACGCGCGGCGCGGTGGATGCCAATGCGATCGATGTCGAACCGATGGTCGTCGGCGAGTACACGCTGGCGGATGGCCGCAGCGTCGTGCCCGTCTTCCAGTTGCTCGCCGAGCGCTACCTCGACGCACGTTACTCGCCCGACGCGGTGAGCGAACGCTGCGGCGTGCCGGCCGCCACCATCCGCCGCATCGCGCGCGAACTCGCCGCCGCGGCCTTCGACCACAAGCTCACGCTGCCGATCGCCTGGACCGACAGCTGGGGCCGCGAACACAGCGAGATGGTCGGCCGCCCCGTGTCGATGCATGCGATGCGCGGCATCAGCGCGCACTCCAACGGCTTCCATACCTGCCGCGCGCTGCACGTGCTGCAGTTGCTGCTCGGTGCGGTGGATGCGCCGGGCTCGTTCCGTTTCCAGCCGCCGTTCCCCAAGCCCATCCCGCCGGCGAACCGGCCCGGCAAGACGCGCCGCGAAGACGGCGGCCTCGATGCCGCGCCGCTCGGCTTCGTGCACGGGCCCGAAGACCTCGTCGTCACGCCCGAAGGCGGCCCGCGCCGCATCGACCACGCGTATTCGTGGGCGTATCCGCTCTCGGCGCACGGGATGATGCACACCGTGATCCGCAATGCGTGGAAGGGCGATCCCTATCGCATCGACACGCTCATGATGTTCATGGCGAACATGAGTTGGAACTCGGCGATGAACACCGCCGAGACGATGCGCTGGCTCACGGACAAGGACGAGGGCGGCGACTACCGCATCCCGCACATCATCTACAGCGATGCGTATGCCTCGGAGATGGTGGCGTACGCGGACCTGGTGCTGCCGGACACCACGTACCTGGAACGCCACGACGCGATCTCGCTCCTCGACCGTCCGATCTCCGACGCCGATGGCGCGAGCGATGCGATCCGCCATCCGATCTTCGACGCCGCCACGCAGCCCACCGACGACGGCCGCCCGCGCGACGTGCGCGGCTTCCAGTCCGTGCTGCTCGACATCGGC
>Ga0207981_1000022_pt1 | contig 20015 bp, 13 predicted proteins | sample SoimicmetaGmgLPC_FD_188327 | JGI IMG/M metagenome (GOLD analysis project Ga0207981, IMG submission 188327) | Soil and rhizosphere microbial communities from Laval, Canada - mgLPC (SPAdes) (version 2) | ecosystem: Environmental > Terrestrial > Deep subsurface > Rock core/Sediment | place: Laval... | reverse complement strand
ACGACACCGGCTTCGGCTTTGTCGTCGGCGCGAACTTCACCCCGACTGACAAGCTGGTGATCGGCCTGAGCTACCGTTCTGAAATCGACTACGAGCTCTCCGGCTCCGTCGACTGGACCGTACCAGACAACGTCGCCGCCGTGTTCGCGACGAGCCCGAGCACGCGTCCCCTGTTTCAGGACGGCGCGATCACTGCCGACCTGACCACCCCGTCGATAACCAGCGTCGACATGCGTTACGACTTCACGGACCGCTTCGCGATGATGGCGACATGGACCGAGACCGGGTGGTCGTCGATGCGCGAAGTGCGCATTGATTTCGAAAACCCGGACCCGGATTCGGTCGAACCGTTCGACTGGCGCGACACCGAGTTCATGTCGCTGGGTGGCGAGTTCAAGCTCAACGACAGCTTCACCCTGCGTGCCGGCATGGCGCACGACGAAACCCCGACCCCCATCGAAACGCGCAGCCCGCGTCTGCCCGACGCCGACCGTACCTGGTACTCGATCGGCGGCACATGGAACGCCACCGAGGCGCTGGAACTGAACTTCGGCTACACCTGGCTACAGCCGGACTCGCCGCACGTGGACATCACCGCCCGCGGTTCGCACCTGGCCGGTCCGTTCAACGGCCATGCCGACCTATACGGCGTTTCCGCGCAGTACAAGTTCTAATCGAACGCGTCTTAGCTGAAACGAAAAAGCCCCGCTTCGGTGGGGTTTTTTTGTGGCCTCGCAATGCTGTCACTCCGGTTCGTCATCGACGCGAATATCCATTTCACTGTTGCCGAGCGTATTGAGGGTTTGGCAGGCGAGACAGCGCAACATCAAAAGCGCATCCCACGTTTCAGAAAGATCTTCTCCCTCAGGTAAGCCTTCCAAAAAAGAACTTCGCGGAGGTCCGGCAATGCTGTGCGAGCAGGCATCGCCGTATCGGAATAGCCCCGCTTGGGCGAAGCACCGTCCTCTGGGTCGTCATTCCCGAGGCTCAATGGATGCAGGCAAGACGTAGTCTCGCTGAGATCGCGATCGACTCTGGCCGAGTCCGGCGAGCTGCCGGGCTTCGGCAGAAAGCCCGCCAGATTGTTCGAGAGGTCCGTCGACGGAAGCGTAGGCAGCCAGCAATCATCCTGTTCTGTCGTCGTCTCCTGCGTCCAGACGTCGGCGCCGCTCGTGGAGGTGCCGGAGCCGGCAGCCAGCAGCGGCGATGAAGCGAGCAGGGCAACCGCGAGCACGGAGGCACGGATGGTGACCTGCAGGGGGGAGTTCCTTCTGGAGCGGGGGAAAGAGGGGCGGCCGCGACGCAGCGAGCAGGAAGCTAGACGGTGGGAGAGAGGGCACCGACGACAGCGACTGTTGTTCGGATCTGTGGATCTGCCCGCCTGTCGCGGACCGCACACACAGCTTCGTCGCAGGCGTCCCACGGATGACCTACGTATTCGCGAATTGGCACCGCCTCGGTCAGCACCATCACGCCCGGTGGCGACCTGCCGTCTTCAGCACCAGGTCTAACGCACTGAGATGTCTCGGTCGCGAGCTTGTCATTGCCTCTCATGTAATCATAACTGATTAAGTTGTCATTTATGACGTAACGCGATACGCTCTGCCCTCCTGGACCACAGGTATCGAGATGCCCTCCCCCTCTTCCAGCGCCAAAAAACGCCCCTCCACAAAGGCCAAGGCGACCACCCCCACGGCCGAGCGCGAACCGCGCGGGGCGCGGCGCAAACGCGAGACCCGGGGGCGCCTGCTCGAAGCGGCGCTGCGCCTGATGGCGAAGAAAGGCATGGAAGGGGTGGTCATCAACGAGATCACCGAGGCGGCGGACGTGGGTTTCGGTTCCTTCTACAACCATTTCGAATCGAAGGAAGCGATCTACGGCGCGGTGGTCGATTGGGTGTTCGAGGATTTCGCCGACGCCCTGGATCGCCTGGTCAGCGATATTGCGGATCCGGCCGAAGTGGTCTCGGTGTCTGTGCGCCACACGCTGTTGCGGGCGCAACGCGAGCCGGTGTGGGGCCAGTTCCTGATCCGCGAAGGCTTTTCCGCGCGCGTGCTGGAACGCGGGCTCGGGCAACGGTTGCTTCGCGACATCCAAAGAGGAATCGCGTCCGGGCGCTTCAAGCGTGAAGACTCCCTGATGAGCTTCGTCTCCGTCGGCGGCACTGTGCTGGCGTCCATTTCGGTCTGGCTTCAGTTCCATCAGGCGCACGGCACGCGAGCCAGCACGATCGACCAGTTGGGGTTCAATGTCGACGACCTGCCGCAGCGGGTTGCCAAGCAACTGCTGTTGACGTTGGGCTTGACCCGTTCGGAAGCGGAGAAAATCGCGTGCCGCCCGCTGCCCGGCGACGGCAAGCTCCCGGAAACGTCGCCCGGAGCGGCAGCTGCCGGATGAGCCGGTCAATGCGGGGCGCCGAGGGCGTCCGGGCCGCACAGGGCTCTCCCTCCATCTGTCCAAGCGCGATCTGCGCGTGATCTTGGCGAATACGCGCGGCGATCGCCCGGCACGACGAGAGTAAGATGCCTGCAGGTCTTCAAGGCGCAACGTCCGTGCCGCAGCTGGCCAAACTCACGCGCCCTCGGCTTCATCGGGTGTTGCCGCGTGAGCGTCTGTTCGCGCGTCTCGACGTCTGCCGAACGTCCCCGCTCATTTGGATTGCGGGTCCTCCCGGGGCCGGTAAGACCGCGCTCGCCGCAAGTTGGCTGGACGCTCGACGCACCGGCGGTATCTGGTACCAGTTGGACTCCGGCGACAGCGACCTGGCGGCGTTCTTCCATTACCTGGACCGGGCTGCGCCACGAGGCACGCGCAGGCAAGCGCCTTTGCCGACGTTCACCACCGCGCATCAGATGGATCCGGCCGGATTTGCTCGGCTGTACTTCCGCGCGCTGTTCGAACGACTGAAGGCGCCGGCGGTAGTGGTGTTCGACAACTACCACGAGCTGCCGCCCGCGGCACCGCTGCACGGGCTGCTGGAAACGATCGTCCGCGAGATTCCCGACGGCATCACCCTGCTGGTAACCAGCCGTGGCGACCCACCAGCCCAATGCGCCGGGCTGCGCGCGAATGACCGCTTGGCCTTGCTCGACTGGGATGCGCTACGCCTGACCTTCGACGAGACCTGCGGAATCGCTTCGCTACGGCGCAACCTCGACGAAGCCAGCCTGCGAGCCCTGCACGCGCAGGCCGACGGCTGGCCGGTCGGCCTGGTTCTTACCCTGGAGCACGCCGGTCGGCACGCGGCCGGCGCGGAGCTTCCGCGTCCGGACAACCGCGAGATTCTCTTCGGTTACTTCGCTGGCCAGATCTTCGACGACTTGCCGGAGAGCACGCGCAGCCAGCTCGCGCAGCTGGCGCTGCTGCCTCGGGCGACGGCGGAACAGGCAGCGGCGTTGACCGGCGACGCCGGTGCGGGCGCTGTGCTCGAGGAGCTCTATCGCAGGCGACTATTCGTCGAACGGCATGCGGACGCCTACCAGTTCCACGATCTGTTCCGATCCTTCCTGTCAAGGCAACTTGAGGCCACAGCGGACGTCGAGTGCGTTGCTGCGGTGCGGCGACGCGCTACCGCGATGCTGGCCGACGCCGGACAGCCGGAAGCTGCCTTCGATTGCGCCGCCCGCGGCGGCGACTGGGCCGACACGACGTCGCTCGTGCTGCGCTTCGCGCCCACGCTTTTTGAGCACGGACGCATTGCGACCCTGCGCACGTGGATCGAAGCGATACCGACGGCGCTGGTACAGGCTTCGGCGCAGCTGATGTTCTGGCAGGGGATATCGCTGATATCGCATCCCCTGCAGGCCCGGCCGGTGTTCGAGGTGGCCTACGAACGCTTCGGCGACGACACGATCGGCCGCATTCTTTGCTGCGGGGCGATCCTGTCCACCTATTACCTTGAATTCGGTCAGGGCACGTTCGATCGCTGGCTGGACAGGCTCCTGTCGTTACTGGCGTCCAATCCGGAGTTCCCGGCGCCGGGGGCCGACCTGCGGGTACACGCCGGGCTGCTGTTCGCATTGGGTTATCAGCGGCCGCGCGCCGATCTGGTCGAAGCTTGCCTCGTCCGCCTGCAGCGGTTGCTGCTGTCGCCCGACATCCCGCTACACGCGCGTGTTGATGTGACGACAATGATGCTTGCGCATCACCAGATGGCAGGCGATTTCGACGAAGCCGAGCGTCTTGTTGCGATGGTCTCGCCCTGGATCGCCGACCCATCGCTGACGCCGAACCATCGCGCGATGTGGATGCTGCAGCTGGGCCATTTCCGTTCGAAGCAAGGCCGCGACGCGGAGGCAGAGCAGCTCTTCGACGAGGCAGTGCGGATCGCCGACGCCAATGCACTGGTGCTGCCGCCGCTGCGGATCTATTCCCATCTTGGGCGCACGGTGATCGCGTTGTGCGCAGGCAATCCGGAGTCGGCGGACGCGGCGCGGACGCAGGCCGCCGCACACTGGACGTTCGCACGCCCATTGGACCTTGCGCTCGATGCGTCCTTCCGCACCTGGATCGCGGTACATCGAGGAGAGCATGGGCAAGCTCTTATCTTCGCTCGCGAGCTGCGCGAGCGCATGGATCAGGTGGGACCGGTCTGGTTGCGCTGCATGGCACGCCTGCAGCTGGCTATCGCCGAACTGGAGTGCAACAAGGACGCGGACGTCGCGATCCTGTTCGAACAGGCGCGACAGCTGCTGGAAGGTACTTGCCTGGAGCGCCTGGGCGGTGCGGTGGATGCGGTCGAGGCCTGGATGCATCTGCTGCGCGGCGACGCTTCGGCGGCGCGACCGCTGATCCAGAATTGCGTAGCCAGTCAAGACGCCCTGCACGGGCAATTCCTGCTGCGCCTGCATCCGCGCTTGCTGACTGACGCCTATGCGGCGGCGCTCACGCTCGGAATCTCGGAGGGCGAAGTGCGCCGCGCCATCCGCGAATACGGCCTGCGTGCTCCCGCCGCGGACGTCCCAGGCTGGCCGTGGCCGCTCGAAGTGCGCATGCTGGGTCGTTTCGAGGTGCTGCGTGACGGCCAGGCACTCGTATTTTCCCGCAAGGCCCCGAAGAAGACGCTCGCTCTGCTGAAGGCAATGGTCGCACTGGGCGGACGTGCAGTTTCCGAGCATCGGCTGCTCGATGCACTGTGGCCCGGCGAGGAAGGCGATGCCGCTGAGCGGGCTCTCGATTCGACGCTCCTGCGCCTGCGCGGACTGCTTGGCGATCCTGCCGCGATCGTGCAACAGGGCGGCAAATTGAGCTTCAATCGGGAGCGCGTATGGGTCGACGTGTTCGCTTTCGAGCAGGCAATCGTTTCGGCCGATGAACAGCGGAATACCCCGTTGGAAGGCGCATTCCTCTCACGTGCCATCGAGCTGTACCAAGGCAGCTTTCTCGCTGAGGACGGCGGAGAAGCTTGGCCGGTGGCAACGCGCGAGCGCCTGCGAGGCCGCTTCATTCACGCCTTGAGTCGTCATGCCGAACGCCTGGAGGCCCACGACGACTATGAGGGCGCTGTCAGCGTCTATCTACGCGGGCTGGACGCCGACCCGATGCTGGAAGCCTTCTATCAGGGCCTGATGCGCTGCTACCAGCGATTGGGCCGGCGCAGCGAGGGTATCAGCGCGTATCAGCGGCTACGACAGGTACTGTCAGTCACCATGGGGCTGACTCCGTCGCCCAGCAGCGAAAAACTCTTTGAGGCCCTGCGCGCGCAGTCGACGCCCTAGCGTTCAGCCACGCGCATGCCCCTGAATGCGGGTGCGGCCGCCCTCGCGCCCGATCGTCCAGCGATCTCACGACCTCCCTGCCCGGCCCCCGTGACCGCCGAGCAGTCGGATTTCCAAAAAGAAGGAAATCCGTAGGAACCCCGCGTTGATGCTCTCCGTATTCCCCAGGAGAGCGCAATGGCGTCCATCCGCAGTTACGTCGTTCGGATCTATCGCAGCAGTCGCGCCGGCATGACCGGCGTCGTCGAAGACGTTCAGACCGGCCGTACACAGCCCTTCAGCTCAGTCACCGAACTTTGGCAGGCGCTACGCAAGCGATCGCCACGCCCAGCCGCGCCGCGTCCTGGCGAACCCCAGCTCTCGCCGTCAGCGAGCCCCTCCGACGTCTCGCCCGACTGACCGACATCGCCATAGGTACTCCTTCCATGTTCCGATCCCTTGCTACCACCACCACCTTGGTTCTGGCGCTCTCGGCCTGCGGTCATTCCCCTGACCCGGTGGAAGACGTCCGGCCGGTCCGCACGCAACAGGTCAGTCGCCACGGCATCGACAACACCGCGACCTATTCCGGCGAAATACGTGCGCGCCACGAGGCCTCGCTCGGCTTCCTCGTCAGCGGCCGCATTCAGCGTCGCCTGGTGGAGGTCGGCGACCATGTTGCCGTTGGCCAGTCGCTGTTCCAGATCGATCCCACCGATACCGCGCTCAATGCCAACGCCTCTCGCACGCAGGTCGAGTCGACTCGCGTCGAATACCTCAAGGCAAAGCAGGACTACGCGCGCTACGCCGAGCTGGGCCGCTCCCAGTTCGTCTCGAAGGCTGACGTGGAGCGGATGCAGGTGTCCATGGATACGGCCAGGGAGGCATGGCGCGCCGCGCAGGCCAACTATGGCGTGACCGCCAACCAGGCGTCGTACACCACGCTGCGCGCGACCACGTCCGGGGTCATCACTGAAATCACGGCCGAAGCTGGCAACGTGGTCGGCGCAGGACAGCTCGTCGTCAAGATCGCCGAACGCGGCGAGCGCGAAATCGTCATCAGCATCCCCGAAGCGCGCGTGGACGAACTGCGCAATGCACGCAGCCTGTCCATCGAACTGTGGGCCGCTCCTGGCCGCTTCTACACCGGCCGCCTGCGCGAACTTGCGCCGGACACCGATGCCGTGACACGCACGTATTCGGCGCGCATCAGCATCCCCGACGCGGACGAAAAGGTCGGCTTGGGCATGACCGGCAAGCTGGTGGTCGGGATGCGCGGCGATGACCGCTTGCGCCGTCTGCCGCTTACCGCGCTGTACGACGTCGACGGCCAGCCGAAGGTGTGGGTGGTGGACGCGAACACCTCGCGCGTACAGCTGCGCAAGGTCATGGTCGCCCAGGCGCAACGCGACACCGTGCTCATCAGCCGCGGCCTGCGCGACGGCGAACTCGTGGTCACCGCGGGCGCCAACCTGCTGCACGCCGGGCAGAAGGTCCGTCCGGTTGATGCCAGCGAACTCCCGGGAGCCCGCTCATGAAATCGTCCTTCAACTTGTCCGCGTGGGCATTGAAGCACCAGCAGTTCGTGCTGTTCCTGATGCTGCTGCTCAGCTTCGCCGGCGGCTATGCCTACCTGCACCTGGGCCAGGCAGAAGATCCCAAGTTCACCGTGAAGTCCATGGTCGTGCAGTCGGCTTGGCCTGGCGCCAGCGCCAACGACGTGGCGCAGCAGGTGACCGACCGCATCGAGCGCAAGCTGCAGGAAGTGCCGGAGATCGACTATGTCACCAGCTTCTCCAAGCCGGGCGTCTCGCAGATCACCATCACCCTGCTCGAGTCCACGCCTTCGAAGGACGTACCCGACGTCTGGTATCAGGTCCGCAAGAAGATCGGTGACATCCGGCCCACGCTGCCGCAGGGCGTGCAGGGGCCGGCATTCAACGACGAGTTCGGCGACACCTTCGGCAACCTCTACGCGTTTACCAGCGACGGCTTCAACTACGCCGAGCTGCGCCGCTTCGTCGACCAGGCGCGCGACGAGTTCCTCCGCGTCCAGGACGTCAGCAAGGTGCAGTACATCGGCGTTCAGGACGAAAAGGTGTTCGTGGAAACCTCGTCCGCGCGCCTTGCTTCGCTCGGCATCGATCCGCGACTGATCGAGGAGACGCTGCGCGCCACCAATGCCGTGGTGCCCGCGGGTACGGTCGAAGGGGACCAGCAACGCGTGGCGCTTCGCGTAAGCGGCGAGTTCGACTCGGTGGAGTCCATCGCCAACATCGGCATCCAGGCCGGCGATCGCCGGTTCCGCCTGGGCGACATTGCCCGCGTGTACCGCGGCTACGTCGATCCGGTCGTCAGCAAGATGCACTTCAATGGCAAGGAAGCAATTGGTATCGCCATCGCCATGCGCGACGGCGGCGACGTGATCCGCATGGGCAAGGAGCTCGATGCGGCGGTGGCGCGGGTGCGGGCGGCCATGCCGGTCGGCGTGGAGATCCATGCGGTCTCCAACCAACCGGAGGTGGTGCAGGAGTCGATCCACGAATTCACCAAGAGTCTGGCCGAGGCAATCGCCATCGTGCTCGCGGTGAGCTTCCTCTCGCTCGGCTGGCGCACCGGCATCGTGGTCGCGCTGTCGATCCCGCTGGTCCTGGCGATCACTTTCCTGGCGATGTACGCGCTGGGCATCGACCTGCAGCGCATCTCGCTGGGCGCGTTGATCATCGCGCTGGGCCTGCTCGTTGACGATGCGATCATCGCCGTGGAAATGATGGTGCTCAAGCTGGAAGAGGGCTGGGACCGCACGCGCGCGGCGACCTTCGCCTTCACCGCGACGGCCTTCCCCATGCTCACCGGCACGCTGATCACGGCCGCGGGCTTCCTGCCGGTCGGACTCGCCAAGTCCAGTGCGGGCGAGTACACCATCTCGATCTTCCAGGTCGTGGGTATCGCGCTCCTCCTGTCCTGGGTGGTCGCGGTCGTGTTCACCCCGTACCTGGGCTACAAGCTGTTGCCGGAATTCAAGAAGCACGATTCCGGCCATGACCCGCATGCGGTCGACACCAGCAAAGGCTTTTACGGACGCTTCCGCGTGCTGCTCGAATGGTGCATGCACCATCGCGGCCTGGTACTCGGAGTGACGCTGGCGGTATTCGTCGGTGCGCTCGGCCTGTTCCGCACCGTGCCGCAGCAGTTCTTCCCCGCGTCAAGCCGCCCCGAACTGATGGTCGACCTGTGGCTGCCCGAAGCGGCCAGCATCACCGCCACCGAGCAGGCCGTGTCGAAGATGGAAGCCAAGTTGAAGAAGGATCCGGACGTGAAGTCGGTCACCAGCTACATCGGCGTCGGCAGCCCGCGTTTCTACCTGCCGCTCGACGTGCAGCTGCCCAACACCAACTTTGGCCAGCTGATGGTCATGACCAAAGACACCGAAGCGCGCGAGCGCGTGCTCGAACGGCTCCACAAGAGTTTCGAGACAGGCTTTCCCAACGTGCGTGGCCGCGTGTCGCGACTGGAGAACGGCCCACCCGTCGGCTATCCGGTGCAACTGCGCGTCTCCGGTCCGGACCAGAAGAAGCTGATGGGCATCGTGGCCCAGGTCCAGGCAGTGCTGCGCAAGGATCCGGCGATCCGCGCCGTCAACACCAACGCGGGCGAGCGCCTGCAGTCCATGCGCGTGATCGTCGACCAGGACAAGGCGCGTGCGCTGGGACTCACTTCCAAGCAGATCTCCGACGCCACGCAGGAGTCGTTGTCGGGCCTGGCGATCACCCAATACCGCGAAGGCGACCAGTTGATCGACGTCGTCGCGCGAGTGGATCGCGCCGAACGTACGGACCTGGAAAACCTCAAGGACGCCAAGATCTACGTCCGTGATGGCCGGTTCGTCGCACTGTCGCAGGTCGCGCGCATCGAGGTCGGCAGCGAGAGCAGCATCGTGTGGCGTCGTGACAGGATTCCCACGGTGACCGTGCGTGCCGACGTCAGCGGCGCCGAGGGGCCCGACGTGACCGCACGCGTGTGGCCCAACGTCGAGAAGATCATCGCGACCCTGCCGCTGGGTTATCGCATCGAGGTCGGCGGCGCAACGGAATCCAGCATGCGGGCCCAGCGCTCGATCGGTGCCGTCGCGCCGCTCGCGATCGCGGCCATCCTGATCCTGCTGATGATCCAGTTGCAGAACATGAAGAAGATGGCGCTCGTCCTGTTGACCGCGCCGCTGGGCATGATCGGCGTGTCGCTGGTCCTGGCGATCTTCCGCGTACCGTTCGGCTTCGTGGCGCTGCTGGGCACGATCGCGCTGGCGGGCATGATCATGCGCAACTCGATCATCCTGATCGACCAGATCGACCAGGACCTTGCGCACGGCCTCGCGCCCTGGGAGGCGATCGTCGGCTCCACGCTGCGCCGCTTCCGTCCGATCGTGCTGACGGCGCTGGCCGCGATCCTGGCGATGATTCCGCTCACGCGTTCGACCTTCTGGGGCCCGATGGCCTGGGCGATCATGGGCGGGCTCTCAGTGGCCACACTGATGACGCTCATCGTCCTGCCCACGCTGTACGCACAGTGGTACCGCGTCCGTCCAGACACCCCCGCTCCCGCGCGTTCCTCCGCGGAAGACGACGATGTTCCCCCTGCGATGCTGCCGGAGTCTGCATGACGCGGACGACGCATCGCCCAGCCCCCGCTGCGCCGGTTCCGGCAATCGGCGCAGCCCCTTCCGATCCCAACCTTCGGTCCTCAAGCGCCCGGTCCTCCGCGCGCCAGCAGATCCACTACCCACGTCAAGACACTGGAGTTCCCATGACTTTCACCGCCCGCGCCGCGACGCTCGTCGCCGCCCTGATGCTTTCCTCGCCGCTGCTCGCCGCCGGCCTGTCCAATCCAACCCTCGAGGAACGGCAGGTCCTCGCCAAGGCCGAAGAGGCCCAAGCGCAGGAAAGTCCGCAAAAACGCGCCTTCATCGACCACGAACTGGCCCTCTCGCCTCAAGAGGCGTCGCGGTTCTGGCCCGTATACGAACAGCACCAGGCCGCTCTCAGCGAACTCAACCGCCGTAGCGTCGAGAACATTCTTTCCTACGCGCGCGCCTGGAATGCCGGCAGCGTGGACGACGAGACCGCCAACCGGGTGGCGCGCGAAGCGATCGCGATCGAAGAAGACGAGGCCGCGCTGTTGAAGACGTCGTATGCGCACGCCAGCAAGGCAATGTCGCCTGCGCAGGCGGCGCGTTACGTGCAGATCGAAGCGAAGGCGCGGGCGGTGCTCCGTGCTCGGGCAATGATGAGCGTACCGCTCGTCAAGTAACGGATCCGGCCGGCGGGGCATGGGATCGCGTCATGTCCCCTGCCCTGCCCGCGGCGCCGTGAATCACCGATTCCGATTCCCACGAACCGTCCTTCTCCCTGCTGCGTCGCTCAGCAATACGTCCTCCGGCATACACAACCACATGCGCCTCTCTCTCCTCTCACAATGTCTGCTCGCAGCCGCCATCGTCCCCTGTGCATGGCACAGCGCGCAGGCGCAGGAAGCGGACGTCTGCAGCAATGGCAACGTGCCGCGCCCTCCGGTCGTCAATCTGCGCATCGACAACGACATCTTCGGCGGCCAGGACCAGGGCTACAGCAACGGCCTGCAGCTGACACTCGTATCGCCCAACCTTCGCGACTATGCGACCGATCCTTGCATTCCTCGCCTGGCGCAGTGGATAAACAGCCATCTTTCCGCGCTGCAACCCAAGGGGTTCGAACAGCGGAACATGATCGGTACGTTCGCCCAGGGCATCTTCACGCCGAACGACTACGACCGCCGCGACCTGATCGAAGACGACCGCCCCTATGCGGCCGTGCTTCTCTTCGGCGTCGGCTACAACGCGCGCAACGAGAATCGCCTGCATACCACGCAGCTGCAGGTTGGCATCCTGGGCCCTGCGGCAATGGGTGAGCAGGCGCAGAACGGCGTCCACGGAATGCTTGGCATCGACAAGTTCCGCGGCTGGGACAACCAGCTGAAGAACGAGCCGGTATTCCGCATCGTGCACGAGCGCATGCGGCGATTCGCTCCCGAAGCGCATGACAGCGGCTGGGGCTGGGATGCCATCTCCCACTATGGTGGCAGCTTCGGCAATCTGACCACCTACGCGAATGCCGGCGGCGAGCTCCGCTTCGGCCGTAACCTGCCCGACGACTTCGGCAGCACGCCGCTGCGCCCGGCCGGCGAGAACACCGCGCCTATCCGCGAGTCGCGGAACAGCTATCCGCAGGGCGCGCACCTGTTCCTGCACTTCGACGCACGCTTGGTCGCCCGCGACATCTCCTTGGATGGCAACACCTTCCGCGATAGCCACAGCGTCGACAAGCGCGAGGCGGTCGCGAACTTTGGCTACGGCTTCGCATGGATGCTGAATCAGTGGAAGTTCGCCGTGGCGCGCTACCACAGCACGCGCGAGTTCGACGGCCAGAAAGAGGCGCCGGTCTTCGGCAGCTTCACCATCAGCAAGGCCCTCTGAGGCGTGCTGGAACCCCGGAGAGACGCAACCATGATGCGACTGCGCCCCACCCAAGCAGGATGGTTTCTCTTCCTGTTGCTGACGGTCCTCTCCAGCGGCTGCGCCTTCATGCCTGCCGTGGGCGTCAGGACCGTAACGCCCCGCCAGTACATCAATGCCAAGCGCGGCGACATCCTGACCACCCACCGACTCAGCGCGGCCACCGTCGAAACCATCCGCGCCGCAGGACTGAACGACGGCCCCTGCGCCAAGCCGTCTCCTACCTGCATCGACGCGCTGGGCGAAGCGAACGGCCTTTCGCACGAGCGCCAACTGCTGGCCCTCTCCGAGCTGTGGTTGCAGCGGGCGATGTCCTTGCAGACCCACTCGCAGGCGGATCCGGACGACGCCCGGCTTGAAGCCTGGCTGGAAGTCGCCCGGCACGCGTACGCCTATCTGTTCTTCAGCGAGCGCACAGCGGGAGAGCGGGCGTTCGAAGACCGCCAGACCCAGGCGCGCGATTACTACAACCTCGCCGTGCAGGAAGCCACGGTCGCAATCTTCGGCAAACAGGTTCGAGGGAAGGCGGACTTCGACCGCCTCGGTGTGATGCGTCTTTCCCGCTGGACCGTCCGCGCCGACCTTTCGGGCCTGCGCCGGTCGGACACGCCCGAGGTACCGCAGGAACTGTTGCCGGCAGCCTCGCTGTCGTTTGCCGGCGTGCGCAGCGTGTACCGGCGCGACGGCTTCGGCGCCGAACTGGTGACCGTGCTCGACGATCCCGCAAAGGAAGTAGTGCGCGAGGAGCGCCGCCAGCCAGACGAGCGCACGCCGCGACCCGTACCCGTGTGGAGCCAGATGCCGTCGCCCACGGTCACCGTGCTGATCCGTTTTCCCGGCGAGACGTTGGCGGAAGTCATGAATACGTCCGAGCTCGTCGTCGCAGCCTACGATCCCTACCAATCCGCCCGGGTGGACGTGCATGAGCAGGATGTCCCGTTGGCGGCGAACTTCACCGCAGGCTACGGCCTCTGGCTGGCGCGTTCGGGCTTCTCGCGGCAATCAATCCGCTCGCTGTTCGGCAGCAGACTCGGGATCGACCGTCCGCACCTCTACCTCATGCAGCCCTACGATCCGAACAAGCGGATCCTGCTGATGGTGCACGGTTTGGCGAGCAGCCCCGAAGCATGGGTGAACGTCGCCAACGAACTCATGGGTGACGAAGACGTGCGGCAGCACTTTCAGATCTGGCAGTTCTACTACCCCACCAACATGCCGATCGCGTTGAACCATGAAGCGATCCGGCAAACACTGGACGATGCCCTACGGCACTTCGACCCGAGCGGCGGGAATCAAGCCTCGCAGGGAATGGTGATCGTGGGGCACAGCATGGGCGGCATCATCGCCCGCCTGATGGTGTCCTCGTCGGGCGACGCCCTGTGGGACCGCCTGGTTGCCGAGAAGGTCCACGACAAGACTCGCCTGGAACATATCCGCGAGAAAGTCGCACCCTTGCTTCGGTTCGACCCTTTGCCGCAGGTGGAGCGCGTGGTGTTCATCGCTACCCCCCACCGTGGCACCGACAAGGCAGGCAGCAGCCTCGGACACTGGATTGGCCGCATGGTGCGGATGCCTATGGCAACACTGCAAAAGTTTGCCGACGTCCTCCCGGATCTCACTTCCAGCACCAAAGGCGCCAACCGGCGCGCGTCGATCCCGACGAGCATCAACAATCTCGACAAGTCGGATGAATTCGTACAGGCCGCGGCCGATCTGCCGATTTCGATGCGCGTGCATTACAACTCCATCATCGCCCGGCGTCGGCCGGCGGTGCCCCTTGATGCATCCGACGACGGATTGGTGCCCTACTGGAGCTCCCACCTCGAGGGCGCAGATTCGGAGCAGGTCGTCCATGCGGGCCACAGCGTCCAGGAAACCCCGCAAGCAGTGATGGAACTGAAGCGCATCCTGCATCTGGACATTCGCGAGCGGGCCAGCGATGGCACGGCAGCACTGTAGACAGCGGACGAGATCTAAAAATGCTTATGCAATCGTTGCAGCATTACTGGAGTGGCAGTTTTCTCGCCGCCAATGGTTTCATCGCCCTGAACATGCTCGGAGCATTGCTGCTGGGCATGCTCGTAGGCTACGAGCGCTCCTATCAGGGCCGGGCAGCGGGCATGCGTACCTATGGCCTGGTATGCATGGCATCGACCGCCCTCACCATCTTCTCGGGGTTTGCTCCGTTATGGTACGGAGGGCGCGGTCCGCAAGCCGCCGCCGATCCCACACATGTCATCCAGGGCATCGTCACCGGCATTGGTTTTTTAGGGGCCGGCATGATCATGAAAGATGGCCTGAGCATCCGTGGCTTGACCACGGCAGCTTCCATCTGGGCCGTTGCCGCCGTAGGCGTGCTGCTCGGGGTGGGCATGTACCCCGCCGCCCTGGTCCTTGCGCTGCTGTGCGCGCTTTCCATGTCGCTTCTACACAACCTCGAAACGCGCCTGCCAGGACGCGCTACGCTGGACATCAGGCTGACCTTCCGCCCCGGGTTCAAGCCGGACCTGGAAGAAGTGGCACATATTGCCCAGGCACGGGGGTATCGTGTCATGCGCGACAGCGTGACCATTACCTTCGCCGACAACCAGCCGGTATGGAGGTTTGGCGCAATGGCGGTAGAACGTTCCCGTGCACTCTCTCCGACGCTACTCGCCGATGAATTAGCCGCATTCGAAGGCGTCGGCAAGTTCACCATCACGCCGGTTCGAAACTGAACTCAGCTGCCGGGGCCCGTTAGCCACGCGCGCTCGGCCGAAGAGGCAAAATGCGTCCGACACATCTGCAAGAGGCGAAGGACATGGCTGGCGCGGCGGGCTCCGGGTCCCTGCATGTCCGGTTCGATGAGTTCGAGCTGGACGAAGCCAACGCGCGGCTGTTGCGGGCCGGTAGTCCGATAACGCTTGCTCCGACGCCGTTCGATCTACTGTGCGCACTCGCTCGTCAGCCCGGCACCCTCTTGACCAAGCACGCCCTGCTCGATGCCGTCTGGGGCCATAGCTTCGTCAGCGACTCGGTCCTGAAAGGCGCGATCAGCGACATCCGGATCGCGCTCGGCGACGATCCACGTCAACCGCGCTTCATCGAGACAGTGCCACGCCGGGGCTACCGCTTCGTCGCAGAGAGGACCGAGGCACAGGCTGCGGTGGCTCCCGACGTTCCTGTCGAGGATGCTCAGGGCGTCATCGATCACTCGTTCCCCAGGAGCGCGACACAGTCAGGCCAGTTCGTCGGGCGCGCGGCCGAACTGGCGACGTTGCAGCGAGCCTGGCAGCGCACGGGCGAAGGTCGTCGGATGGTGGTCTGGGTGGCTGGCGAGCCCGGCATCGGCAAGACCGCCCTGATCGAGCATTTCGTCGCCGGCCTGGGCGACATGGCCTGTGCGCGCGGCAATTGCGTGCAGAGCTTCGGCGCCGGCGAGCCGTACCACGCCGTGCTCGAGGCACTGGCCGAGCTTGGCCGGCACGACGACACCGTCGCACCGCTGTTGCGCGCCGTCGCGCCGACCTGGCTGCTGCAATTGCCCTGGCTCAGCACAGCGGAAGTCCGCGAAGCGTTGCTGCGTGAGCTGGTCGGAGTCCATCCCGAGCGCATGTTGCGCGAAATGGGCGAGTTCCTCGACCGCTACACGGCAGATCGCCCGCTGCTGCTCGTCACCGAGGACCTGCACTGGGGCGATCGCGCGACAGCGCAACTCATCGACTACATCGCACGTCGGCGAGGCCCGGCTCGACTCATGTGGCTATCGAGCTTCCGACTGACCGAGGTGGTCGCGCTCGATCACCCGCTCGGCGCGCTGCGGAACGAGCTCCGCTTGAACGGACTGTGCGAAGAGATCGTGCTCGATTCGTTCACCGAGCGCGAGATCGCGGCCTATCTCGCCGGGCGCGCGCCGGAGATGGCGCATGACGAGGGCTTCGTGCGCGCGCTGCACGACCGCACCGAGGGCGTGCCGTTGTTCGTCGCATCCGTGGCTGGCGACGTAAGGTCCCGTATCCGCACCAGCGGCACGGCGACGGAGGCGCTCACCAACATTCCCGTGTCGCAAGGGTTGTCGGCGCTGATCGATCACTATCTCGGGCGTCTCGATGCGGGCCGCCGCGCTCTGCTGGGCGCTGCTGCGGTCTGCGGCATGCAATTCCGCGTCGAAACGCTCGCATGTGTCCTGGGGCGCGACGTGCTCGAAGTGTCCGATGCCTGCGAAGCACTGGCGCGCGAGCAGTTCTGGCTGGTAACGGCGCAGGAATCGCGTCAGGCGGACGATATGCTCGAAGTGCACTACGGATTCCGGCACGCGCTGTACCGCCAGGCACTGATCGACCGCACCGCGCCGACGGCACGGGTCGAATTGCACCGTCGCGTCGGCGTCGCGCTCGAACTAGAGCGTGCGGCTGGCGCCGCGATCGCGGCATCCGAGCTCGCGTTCCATTTCGACCAGGGGCGTGCGCCGCTGTCCGCGCTGGGGTATTACGCCGAAGCCGCGCAGGTAGCGCTGCAGCAACTACGCCCGGCCGAGTGTCTTGCGCTCACCGAGCGCGCACTGGGACTGATCGACCAGACGGTCGCCGGCCCGGAGCGGGCAACGCATGAGCTCACCTTGGGCACGCTGCGTGGCGTGGCGGCATTCCATGTGCTCGGTGCGGGTAACGTTGCGCGCGACGCATTCGCACGCGCCGCGGCGCGTCTGGGCGAGACACCCGAGCATCCGATGCGTGGCCTGCTGCTCCACGGACTCGGCTTTCTGCTCAACCTGCGTGCCGAATATGACGAGGCGCTGCTGACGGCCGCTCGCGCCGAGGCCCTTGCCGAGGCGAAAGGCGACGCGCTGCTGGTGGTGGCCGCGGGGACGGTGCAGGGTCAAGCGCACATGATGCAGGGCCGGCACGAGGCGGCGCGGCGTGCGCTCGAGCGCACGCTGCCGGCACTCGCCTCGCTCGCCTACGCCTCAGAGACGCGGCTGTACGGCTTTATCGCCGACCCCCAGGTCACGGCGCGCGCTATGCTCAGTCTTCCACTGGTGCACCTGGGGCTCGTGCGCCAGGCCCGCGCGCATCTGGATGCGGCGTATGCCCGTGCGCGCAGTCTCGGTCAGCCGATGGCGCTGATGGTCGCCCTCTGGTTCGACGCGCTGCTCGAGACGCGGCTGGGCAATACAGGCCGCGTGGCTTCGCTCGCGGCAGAGATGCAGGCACTGGTCGACGAGTATTCGTTGGCGCAGGGTCGTACGGCATGTCGCTGGTTCCAGGGTTGGGCAGAGGCCCGTCTGGGACAGCCGCGTGAAGGCTTCCGCCGCATCCGGGACGCTTGCGACGAGAACATGTCACTGGGAATGCTCGCCGGCGCTACGGAAACGCTGACCTATGCCGCCGAGGCACTCATCGCAGCGGGGGACTTCGACGCGGCGCAGGGGCAGATCGACGAGGCGCTCAAGCTGGCCGAGCGGCATGACGAACGCATCTGCCTGCCGCAACTGCGACTGAGCGAGGCAACCATCGCCCGTCACCGAGGCAACCAGGGCCGCGCCCAGGTCGCTATTCGCAGCGCCATCGAAGAAGCACGCGCGCAGGGCGCGCCGTGGTCTGAGCTGCTCGCGCTGGTCGAGCTCGTCGAGCACGCCGAGCCGGCCGCGGACGATCTCGCAGCGCTGGCCGCGCTGATTGCACGGCTCGATGAGGTGCAAGACACGCCCGTGGCCATTCGAGCGCGGGCGCTGCTCGCGGGAAATCGGCCGACGTAGCCCTGACCGAAGTTCGACCGATCCGCGACCACGTGCAGATAGCGCGTGGCTAGGATGGCGCAAATCATCGTCCTACGGTCACGCCATGGTTCTGAAATCTGATTCCAAGTACCCCAACCGACGCGCCTACGTCGTCAAGGTCCGTAGCGATGCCACGCCCGGCACGCTGCGTGGCCGCGTAGAGAACCTTCTCACCTGCGAGCAACACGAGTTCGCATCGGCGCTTGAGCTCGTCGAACTGATCGAGACAGACCTGCAGGCGTCCGGCCCGACGCCTGGTGCGCGCTAGACCCCGAACCAATCGAGCAACGCGATTAAGTCGCCCGCGCTGAAGCGGCCCGCCGCCCAATCTGCAGTGCACGACCGAACCCAGTCCGACCGCCGACTTTCACGACGGCCGCGCGCTAAGCGTGTCTTCAGCGCTTCGGCGGATACCGCGGGCGGCGGCAGCCATCGGCCTGCATCCCCTGCTCATCGCACACGCGCGTAGCCACACGTTCGCTTAGCGCGAATGTCGACCAGCCCAAGCCAGCGCTCAAACGAGGTCAGCCCGTTCGAGGCGTTGGACTGTGGCCGGCATGCATTCGAGCGATCTCACCGCACTGCGACCTAATGCCGACGCTTCGCTGACCCTTCGTCGCGGCCTGTTCCCTACGCTGGATCCCACGACACGTTGAGCCGAATCGTCAGCGATCGTAAGACCACCAACTCTCTTAAGGAAACTCTTTAGATGACAACGAACTCATCCACGGTGCAATCCGCACCGGCCACCAGCGCCAGCGCGTGGGGCCTGCGTTACCCCGGCCTGATCATGGGTGCGGGCGGTAAGAACTATGTCAACGAATTCACCGGCATGTGGCGCCTCAAGCCCGACGCCGATCTGGATGCGCTGACGAAGGCGCTTACTCCAGGCGGTTGGATCAGCCCGCCTGGTGGGACGTTCTCGGTGCAGATGACGAAGCTCGGGCTGATTCGTACCGCACGCTGGTTCGTGGCGCGGACGCAGGACTTCGATGGCTACACCCTGTTCTTCAACTCGCAGTTCGACGGCACGCTGGAAAAGTACTTCGACGACTTCGTCCTCAACGGCGCGGAAAACCTGCAGGCAGTCTGGGGGCAGTGCGTCGGATGTCCGACCGGCCCCGGTGTGAGCGCACGCGACGTCGTCGAGTACATCGCCCGTGGCCAGATCAAGACGCTGGCCTGCTACGACGTCGCACCGAGCCTGAGCGTCGCCCAGATCTACAAGGCAGTCGACTGGTACCAAAAGACCCAGAAGTTCCAGCGCGCCTTGGCTACAGGCAGCGGAAACATCGCAGACGCGGTGAATACGTTCTTCACAGCGTTGGCCGAGCCCTACGAGGCGGTGCCCAGCGACGCGTCGATCGACACGGACGTGGCCAACCAGTGGCAGTACGACGATGTTGCCGAACGGGTCGAAGGGACCGGCGCGGCCACGGTGGCGGCGTAGTAACCCCAACAATTGTGCAGGCGGATTGGCCTCGGCGCGATTCGAGGCCGGTCTGTCTACACCGCGAGGAATTCAACGATGAGTCTCACCTCCGGGCGAAATCTGATGTCTGCGGAATTGAAGAGCAATCTGCACGACATCCAGGACAACGTCGTCACGCCCATCTTCATGCGATACGGCCGCCACATCTTCTTCAAGTTCAACGATGGCGCAAACGCCCGTGCGTGGCTGCAACGCCTTCTTGAGCGCGTAAACGCGCGGCCACAGCAGCACGGAATGCATTTCACCGTGAACATCGGCTTCACGTACGACGGACTGAAGACGCTCGGACTCTCGCAGCAATCTTTGGACAGCTTCCCCGAAGCGTTTCGGGTCGGCATGCGGGGCCGCGCCGCTCTCATTGGCGATATCGGGCCGAACGCGCCCGAACATTGGGAAGGCGGCCTCGGTGGTCCCGACATCCATGCCATGGGATGGATTCGCACAGATTCCGAGCAGGGACGCGAAGAAGCGACTCGAGTCATCCGTGCCGAAATGGATGCGGTTGGTGGCATCGAGATCCGG
>Ga0207981_1000021_pt1 | contig 20072 bp, 16 predicted proteins | sample SoimicmetaGmgLPC_FD_188327 | JGI IMG/M metagenome (GOLD analysis project Ga0207981, IMG submission 188327) | Soil and rhizosphere microbial communities from Laval, Canada - mgLPC (SPAdes) (version 2) | ecosystem: Environmental > Terrestrial > Deep subsurface > Rock core/Sediment | place: Laval... | reverse complement strand
CCTGCGAGGCGAAATCCGGCTTGGCATGCACACTCACCTTGGGCTTGTGCACCACCGCCGACATTCCCGTGACGCCGCTTGCTGCGAGTGTTGCGGCGAGCGTTGCGGCGATTGCGAAGCCGGCGCACAGCGACAGCGGCATGAACAGGCGCATCGCGTTCCTCCGTTCCAGGCTACCTGGAGGACAACGTATTCCGCGCCGAAAGCGGCCATTCCGTGCGTTCCGCCAGCAACCTGCCGAGCGTGCCACGCACCTTCGCGCGCACCTCGAAAAAGTCCTTGGAAAAATCCCTGTCCGGATCGCCTGTTTCACTGAACAGGATGGCCACATGCACGCTGCCGTCGTCGGGCAGGACGTCGTCGTGTGCGATCAGGTGCGCATGCAGGCCGTCGAGTTCGCGTTCCGCGGCGGCTGCCGCAGTTGCCCGGTCGGGCGCCGACCAGACGAGCACGGTCACGTCCTCCATCGCCTCCCATAGCCAGCTCTTGCGCTCGACCACGCCGTCCAGCATCACCGCGTCGAGACCGCCGTGCACGTAACGGCGCAGCCGGCGGCGATATTCGCGCAGGCGCCCCTCCAGTGCGCGGGGATTCACGTGGGGGTCGGGCACGAATCGCACGCGCGCGAAGGCCAGGACGCGATCGCGCGTGGGATCGAACTGCTTGCGGAAGTCGTTGTTGCCGATGGCGCGTCCGCGTTGCACGGCTGCGTACAGCCGGCACAGGCCGAAGTACAGGCTGACGAAGCCGATCGCGGCGAAGATGTCGAAGAACACGCGGAATGCGGTGAGTCCCACGAACGCCGCAACCAGCAGCACCAGGTTGGTGGCAACGAAGACGTCGTCGATCTCGTAGGCCGGTTCACCGCGGAAGAAGGCAAACGTGGTCAACAGCAGCAGCAGCGCCGCCAGCGCGTACTTGAGCCACGCCGGGGGCAGCCAGATCGCGCTTCCCGCCAGCAGCGCCTCGGTGGCTTCCGCATGCACCTCGACGCCCGGCATCAATCCCGCGGGCGTGGGCTTGGCATCGTTCAGTCCGGCCGCGGTGTAGCCCACCAGCACGGTGCGGCCAGACAGCGCGGGCAGGGGTTCGGATGGAGGGCGGCAGATGGGCCGGCCCGTGAGCAGGTCGGCGGCGCTCACGAAGGGCAGCTTGCTGCGCGTGCGCCAGTCGATGCGCACGCTGTCGGGAAACGCCGCCATCGCGTTCGCGTTGCCGCCGGTGGCCAAGCGCAGCGGCATCGATGCCAGCGCCCAATCACCCACCTGCTCGTGCAGCGGCACGTCGCGCAGCACGCCATCGCGTCCGCGCGCGACGTTCAGCAACGCGCTGTTTTTCGCCATTGCCTTGCCATACGGCAGCAACAGCGCAACCGGCGGATCGTTGCGCGGGTGCGCCACCAGCGGATAGGACGATGGTGCCTGCGAAGCGTGCAGGCGCGAAACCGGATCGTAGTCCGGGTGCAATCGGGTCGTACCGAACACGAAGCGGCCCGCCCCGCCTTCGGCGATGGCATCGAGGGTGGTATCGCCCAGCGGGTCCTGGGCCGATGCGTCGGCGAACTGCACGTCGAATCCGACCGCGCGCACGCCGGCGCGATCGAGGGCATCGATCAGGTCCGCATGCAGTTGCCGGCTCCACGGCCAACCACCTGCGCCCTGTTGGCGCATGTACTGGATCGAGCACTCGTCGATCTCGACCACGACCACCTTGCGCGATGGCTTGGGTTCCCACGGGCGGAAACCGATGATCTGGTCGAAGATCGCATCCTCGGCGGAAGCGAGCTGGCGTTCATGCTGCCAGTCCCAGGCCAGCCATCCCAGCGCACCCAGCGCCAGCAGCGGGAAGAAGGCGTAGCGCAGGCGCAACGCGACCAGCGCGTACACGCGTCGATAGCGCTGCTGCATCGCGCCCCAGAAATCGATGAACGAGTGCCCGAGCCGCGCCATTGCGGCTTCGAACAGCGACTCGATGCGCTGGAAGATCGATTTCCGCAACATGCCCCTCGGAAGCTGGTGCCCTCGGAAGCTGGTGCCCCCGGTAGCGCTGGCGCACGATGCGGCTGAGCATCGACGCTGCTTCAAGCGGGTGTCAAGCGATCAGCGGTCGCGTTGGATCACCTGGTGCGCGAGCGCTTCGAGCTTGCCGGCACGAGGCGCCAGCGGCGCCAATGCCTCGTGCATGATTTGGGCGAGTTCGTGCAGGCGCGCACGCGACGCCTCAACGCCGATCAGCGACGGAAACGTCGCCTTGGCCTGGGCCGCGTCCTTGCCCGCGGTCTTGCCGAGGGTGGCGCTGTCGCCCTCGAGGTCGAGCAGGTCGTCGCGGATCTGGAAGGCAAGGCCGAGGGCATCGCCAAACCGGTCCAGGCGCTGCAGGGTGTCCGCATCGACCGCGGCGGCGAGGGCGCCGAGCCGCACCGATGCACGCAGCAACGCGCCGGTCTTGAGCGCGTGCAAGCGTTGCAGGTCCTCGATCCCCATCGCATCCGCATTGCCGGTCGCCGCGATGTCGAGGGCCTGCCCGCCGCACATGCCCCGGGGGCCGCTGGCGATCGCCAGTTCGCGCAGCATGGCCACGCGCGCGGCCGCAGCCACGGGAGCATCGGCCAGCAGTTCGAAGGCAAGAGACTGCAGGGCATCGCCGGCGAGAATGGCGGTGGCTTCGTCGAATGCGATGTGCACCGTCGGCTTGCCGCGGCGCAGGCTGTCGTCGTCCATCGCCGGCAGATCGTCGTGGACCAGCGAGTAGGCATGGATCAGCTCGACCGCCGCCGCTGCGGCATCGAGTTCGGTTTCGCTCGCGCCAAACGCCGTGCCGGTGGCGTACACCAGCAATGGCCGCATCCGCTTGCCGCCATCGAGCGCCGCATGGCGCATGGCGGCATGCAGTCGCTGCGGTGGGTCGGTGGCGAGCGGGAGCGCGCGGTCGAGCACGGCTTCAATCCGCAGCCGCCACGCGGCGAAGGACGGATCAGGCATCGGGCGCGAACGGCTCGGCGCTGGCAGGGTCCTGCGGATCGCTGAGCAGGCGCACGCGCAGCTCCGCCTGCTCCAGCGCGGTCTGGCATTTGCGGTAGAGGCCGACGCCGCGCTCGTATGCGGCCAGCGATTCTTCCAGGCTCATGTCGCCACGTTCCATCTGCTCGACCAGTTGTTCGAGCGCATCCAGCGATTGCTCGAAGTCAGCGACGGGAGAAACGGCAACCGACGAAGCGGCAGTGGTGTCGGAAGGGGGTTTCTGGGCGGCCATGGCGAAAGTTTGAGGGGCGGGTGCAGGCGGGTCAATCGCGCTGCCATGCCAGCCGGGCGCCGCGCTCGCGCAGCCACGCGTCGAAGCCGGCGGAATACGCGAGATCCCCGGCCGCCAGCAGTTCCCCCGTGGAGCTGGACAGCAGCGGCAGGTGATCGCGCACCCACGGCGGCACGCCCAGATCCTGCAGGACGTGCTTGAGGGCATGCGAATGCTCGCGTCGCGGCAGGGTGATGCGTTCGCCGCCCTGGCGCGCGTGCACGATGCACGGCGCGTCCAGGCCGGGTGCACCGGACAGGGCGAGCCGCGAACCATCCGGCAGCAGCAGCGGCGCGGCGCCGTCCCAGGCCTGCTGCCAGTCGTCTGGCAGCGGTGGTTGGGCCGTGCCGGCGTACAGCAGGTCGCGCCATGCCCGGACTTCAGCGTATTGCCACTGGAAGCGCGGCTCGGCATCGATGCGGCCGGCCAGGAGTTCGGCTTCGATCCGCGCGATGCCTTCGGCCGGCAACGACGGCAGGCCGAGTGCCTCGATCCAGCGGCGCAGGACGCGCGCGCGGCGCGCTGCGGGCAGGGCGAGAAGCGCATCCTTCGACAACACCTGCGCATCGGCCGTGCGGGCCTGCGCCAGGCCGCGGTCGTCCTCATTCGCAAGCAGGTCGGCCGCTTCGGTACTCAACAGGGCGGAGCGCGCGAACGCCACGTCGACGTTCGGCCAGCGTTCGCGCAACAGCGGCAGTACGTGCCGGCGCAGGAAATTGCGGTCGAAACTCACATCGGCGTTGCTGGGATCCTCGATCCAGCGCAGGCCGTGTGCCCGGGCGTAGGCGAGCAGTTCCGTGCGCGAACAGGCGAGCAGGGGTTTCCACAGCCAGCCGCGGGAGTAGCGGCGCCACGGGCGCATCGCGCCCAGTCCATCGACGCCGGAGCCACGCAGGGCGCGCAGCAGGAAGGTTTCCGCCTGGTCATCGCGATGATGGGCGAGGACCAGCACTTCGTCGTCGCCCAGTTCGGCGGCGAAGGCGACGTGGCGGGCGTCGCGGGCCGCGGCTTCCCGACCCATGCCATCGTCGCGCCTGACCTCGACGCGCACGCTGCGCAGCGGCACCTGCAGCGCGGCACATTCCGCTTCGCAATGAAGCATCCAGGCATCGGCGTCGGCATGCAGGCCGTGGTGGACGTGCAGGGCGCGCAGGCCGCGTGCCCGCGCGTCCGGCAGGATCGCCAGTGCATGCAGCAGCACCATCGAATCCAGTCCGCCACTCAAGCCAACGACCAGTGCGGCGTCGCCGGCCTGGGGCAGTTGGGAAGCCGGAATGAGCGGCGTGGCTGTCATCGCCGCATCGTATCGCGCCGCAGGCAAGGGATCACCGTTGCCGCCAGGACGGAATGGGTTGCAGTGACCGATGACACGTCGGCCGGTGGCGCGGACGCGACAAAATGGCCGCACGAACTCCAGGAGGAAGCACATGCGGCTATACGGACTAGTCTTCATCGCTCTGATCGCAATTGCCGGCATGCCCGCACATGCCGCCGATGCGACGCCATCCGCTCCCAAGCCATTCAGCCGCGACGCCGCCCGCGCCATCGTGGCGCAGAGCCGCAGGATCGTCTCGCCGATGGGCGTCGAAGAGTTGAAGCAGATCGAGGTCAATGGCATCAAGCAATGGATCTCGGTCCGTGGCAACGATCGCCGCAATCCGATCCTGCTGTACGTGCACGGCGGCCCTGGCGCTGCGGAGATGGTGGAGTCCTATGGCTATCAGCGGCCATGGGAGGACTTCTTCACCGTCGTGCAATGGGACCAGCGGGGCGCCGGCAAGACCTATGCATCCAATGCGCCCGAGGCGATGGCGCCGGGCATGACCGTCGACGGCATGGTCAGCGATGCGGAGGCGGTGATCCGTTACCTGATGAGCACCTACGGCAAGAAGAAGATCTTCGTGCTCGGCCATTCCTGGGGCAGCGTGGTGGGCCTGGAAATCGCCCGCCGGCATCCGGAGTGGCTGCACGCCTACCTTGGTGCTGGCCAGATCGCCAACCAGCGCGAAAGCGAGGCGGTCGGCTATCGCTGGGCGCTCGCGCAGGCCCGCGCCGAACACAACGAGGAGGCGATCCGCGACCTGGAAGCGCTGGCGCCGTATCCGGGGCCCAGCGGGCAGCTGACGATCGAGCGCATCGGTGCGCAGCGGCAATGGGTGATGTACTACGGCGGCCTGGCCTGGGGACGCAAGGACTTCACCCCGTTCGACGACGCGCGGAAGCTGTCACCCGATTACAGCGATGAGGAAGTGGTCGCGATCGACAAGGGCAGCCTGTTCTCGCTGACTTACCTGCTACCGCCGCTGGAGTCGATCGACTACGGCAAGGTGACGCGACTCGATTGCCCGTTCTTCCTCTTCAACGGCCGCCACGACTATTCGACTTCGCACGAAGTCGCGGCAGGCTGGTTCGCGCATGTCTCGGCGCCAACCAAGCGCATGTTCTGGTTCGAGAATTCGGCGCACATGATGATGCAGGAGGAGCCGGGGCGGTTCCTGATGCACCTGGTCAACGACGTGCGTCCGCTGGCCGTGCGTGCGGGTGATGCGCCGCCGGACGAGCCGGCAGCAAAGTAAGGCGCATGAAAAAAGCCGCCGGTTGCGAAACGGCGGCCTTTCCTGGACCCGTCACCGACGATCAGGCGGCTTCGTAGGCGCCGTAGCTGCGCAGGCGCTTGTAGCGACGATCCAGCAGTTCGGCGACCGGCACCTGTTCCAGCGCGTCAAGCTCATTCATCAGCACGGCCTTCAGGCGCTTGGCCATCTGGGTCGGATTGCGATGCGCGCCACCGATGGGCTCGCGCACGATCTTGTCGATCAGACCGTGTTCCTTCAGGCGCTTGGCGGTCATGCCGAGCTGCTCGGCGGCGTCCTTCGCTTTCTCCGCGGTCTTCCACAGGATCGACGCGCAGCCTTCCGGTGTGATCACCGAGTAAGTGCTGTATTCGAGCATCAGCGTGCGGTCGCCGACGCCGATCGCGAGTGCGCCGCCGGAGCCGCCTTCGCCGATCACGGTGCAGATGATCGGCACCTTCAGTTCGGACATCTCCAGCAGGTTGCGGGCGATGGCTTCGGACTGGCCGCGTTCCTCGGCATCGATGCCCGGCCAGGCGCCGGCGGTGTCGATGAAGGTGAGGATCGGCAGCTTGAAGCGCTCGGCCAGCTTCATCAGGCGCAGCGCCTTGCGGTAGCCCTCGGGCTTGGGCATGCCGAAGTTGCGCCTGACCTTGGCCTTGGTGTCGCGGCCCTTCTCGTGGCCGATCACGACCACGCTGCGGCCGTCGATGCGGGCGAGGCCGCCGACGATGGCGTTGTCGTTGGCGAAGGCGCGGTCACCGGCGAGTTCCTGGAACTCGTCGCAGATCACGCGCAGGTAATCCAGCGTGTAGGGACGCGAGGGATGGCGCGAGAGCTGCGAGACCTGCCACGGGGTCAGGTCGCGGAAGATGTGGGCGGTGCGCAGGCGCAGCTTTTCGCGCAGCGCGTGCACTTCGGCATCGACATTGACCGCCGGGCCATGGCTGGCGTGCAGCACTTCCTGGATGCGGGCTTCCAGGTCGGCGATGGGTTGTTCGAAGTCGAGGTAGTTCGGGTTCATGCGTTGGCCGGGGCCGGTGAAGGCGGCAAGTTTAGCCGAGGTCGGCGAAAGGGGCCGTACGGGGGTGTCTGGGGGCGGCTTCCCGGCGCGAACTGTGACGCAGCACGGCGCTGCGGCGCCTGTTTGTGAGGCCTGTTACCAGGGGCGGGAGAACGCCAGCTTCACCGTGCGCACGCCCGGCTGCGAGCGCAGCGCGCCGGGGAGGTCGGCGTCGACGCGGATCGAATGCGTTCCGTTGAGGTCGAGCATGCCGGCGACGCCCTCGCGCAGCAGGTCCAGGCGCAGCGGCGTGGAGCCGGGGCGGTGCTTGGCCAGCAATGCATCCACGCGCGACCAGGTGCCCGGTACGCGCAGGTCCAGGCGCAGCGACAGGCGTTGCGCATGCTTCGCACAAAGCTGCGAATAGTCCCAGCAGCGCTGCGCCTTCAAGGCAAAGCCGCCGCTGAAGGCGTCTTCGCGCAGGCCGCCCTGCACGATCAGCAGGCGGTCGCGCGCGATCAGCTGCGCGAACTCGTTGTAGGTCTCGGCGAAGAAGGCGCACTCGAGGCGGCCGCGGCCGTCCTCGATCTGCACGAACATCTGGCTGTCGCCTTTCTTGCGCAGGCCCACGACCTGTCCTGCCACCACCGTTTCCAGTTCCGGGCGCCAGCCGCTGCGTGCGCTTTCCGGGCGCGATTCCCAGATGCGTTCGAGGTCGCCGAGGTCGTGGCCGACCAGCGCGCGCAGTTCGTCGCGATACGGATCGAAGGGGTGGCCGCTGAGGTAATGGCCGAGCGTGTCGCGTTCGCCGCCCAGCAGCTGCACCAGCGGCCATTCGTCGGTTTCGCGCAATTCGATGTGCAGCGCGGGGGCCGCGCTTTCCATGCCGCCGAAGAGTGAGTTCTGCCCGGCTTCGCGTTCGCGCGCAAGCTGCTCGGTCGCCTTCACCACCTCCGGCATCTGCAGCATCAGGCTGGCGCGGTTGCGGCCGAGCTTGTCGAGTGCGCCGGCCTGGATCAGTGCTTCGAGCGCGCGCTTGTTGAGCTTGCTGCTGTCGACGCGCTTGCAGAAATCGAGAAGGTCGGTGTAACGCCCGTTTGAAGCCGCACCGGCGCGGCGCGCCTCGACGATCGCCTCGCAGGCGCCACGCCCCACGCCCTTCACCGCGCCGATGCCGTAGCGGATGGTGTCGGGTGTGGTCGCCTCGAACATGTACGCCGACGCGTTCACGTCCGGCGGCAGCACGGTCAGGCCCATCACGCGGGTTTCGTCGAGGAAGCCCACGACTTTGTCGGTGTTGTCCATGTCCGACGACAGCACCGCGGCCATGAACTCGGCCGGGTAGTGCACCTTCAGCCATGCGGTCTGGTAGGCGACCAGCGCATAGGCCGCCGAGTGCGACTTGTTGAAGCCGTACTCGGCGAACTTCTCCATCAGGTCGAAGATCGGGCTCGCCTGCCGCGCCGGGATGCCGCGTGCCAGGCAGCCTTCCTCGAACTTGGCGCGTTCCTTCGCCATCTCCTCGGGCTTCTTCTTGCCCATCGCGCGACGCAGCATATCGGCGCCGCCGAGCGTATAGCCCGCCAGCACCTGCGCGATCTGCATCACCTGTTCCTGGTACACGATGACGCCGTAGGTCGGCGCCAGCACCGGCTCCAGCGAATCGTGCGGATAGGTGACCGCGGCGTTGCCATGCTTGCGGTCGACCCAGTCGCGGTCCATCCCCGAACCCAGCGGGCCGGGACGGAACAGCGCGGCGAGCGCGATGATGTCCTCGAAGGTGTCGGGCTTCGCGCGCTTGAGCAGCTCACGCATGCCGCGCGATTCGAACTGGAACACCGCCACCGAATCGCCGCGCGCGAACAGCTCATAGGTCGGCTTGTCGTCGAGCGGCAGCGTGGTGATATCGAGCGCTTCGAGGCCTTCGCGCGCGCGGCGCACGTTGATCGCCTTCACCGCCCAGTCGATGATCGTGAGCGTGCGCAGGCCGAGGAAGTCGAACTTCACCAGGCCGACGGCTTCGACGTCGTCCTTGTCGAACTGGGTGACCGGATTCCTGCCGCGGCCTTCGCCGTCGTGTTCGGCGAACAGCGGGCAGAAGTCGCTGAGCGGCGAGGGCGCGATCACCACGCCGCCGGCGTGCTTGCCGGCATTGCGGGTCAGGTCCTCGAGGCTGCGCGCCAGGTCGAGCAGGTCGCGGACGTCGTCTTCGGCGTGGTAGCGCTGGATCAGCTCGGCCGAGGCGAGGTTGCTGTCCTTCTTCGCGGCCTCCGACTCGCCCAGCGCATCGTCGAGGCAGATGCCCAGCGTGTTCGGGATCAGCTTGGCGATGCCGTCGACCATGCCGTAGGGATGCCCCAGCACGCGCCCGGAATCGCGCACCACCGCCTTCGCGGCCATGGTGCCGTAGGTGATGATCTGCGAGACGCGGTCGCGGCCGTACTTGCGCGCGACGTAGTCGATGACCTCGTCGCGGCGGTCCATGCAGAAGTCGATGTCGAAGTCGGGCATCGACACGCGTTCGGGGTTGAGGAAGCGCTCGAACAGCAGGTCGTACGGCAGGGGATCGAGGTCGGTGATCCCGAGTGCCCACGCCACCAGCGAACCGGCGCCCGAGCCGCGTCCCGGACCGACCGGGATGCCCTGCGCCTTACCCCAGTTGATGAAGTCCGCGACGATCAGGAAGTAGCCGGGGAACCCCATCTTGATGATGACGTCCAGCTCGGTTTCCAGGCGCGCGTCGTATACCTCGCGGCTCTTGCCGGGCGCGAGCGGATTCTTTTCGAGTCGTTCGGCCAGGCCTTCGCGCGCGGAACTGCGCAGCCACGATTCGATCGTATGGTCGCTCGGCACCGGGAATGCGGGCAGTGCGTACTCGCCCAGCTTCATCGTGACGTTGCAGCGCGTCGCCAGTGCGACCGCGTTGTCGATCGCGTCGGGAATGTCGGCGAACAACACCGCCATTTCCTCGGACGATTTGAGGTACTGCTCGGCGCTGTATTCCTTCGGCCGCTTGGGGTCGTCGAGCACGCGGCCGGAGGCAATGCACACGCGTGCCTCGTGGGCCTCGAAGCCCTCGGCATCCAGGAAACGCACGTCGTTGCTAGCGACCAGCGGGATCCCGCGGCGCGTCGAGGCATGCACGGCGAAGGCGTTGAATGCGTCCTCGCCTTCGCGGCCGCTGCGGGTCAGCTCCAGGTGCAGGCGGTCGCCGAATACTTCGCGCCAGTCCGCCAGCGCGGCCTCGGCCAGCTCGTGGCGATGCGTGCTGACCAACTGTCCCGCCAGGCTCTTGCGGCCGACCAGCGCGAACAGGCCGCCGTTGTCTTCGCGCAGCCACTCCGGGCGCAGCGCCACGCCGTCGATGCGATGGCCTTCCATCCATGCGCGGGAGAGCAGGCGCGACAGGGTCAGGTAGCCGCTGCGGTCGCGGCACAGCAGGGTCATCCGCGCCGGGCTCTCGTTGCCGTCGGCCAGGCCGACATCGGCGCCGATGATCGGCTTGAGGCCCGCGCCCTCGGCCGCCTTGTAGAACTTGACCGCCGCGAACAGGTTGTCGATGTCGGTGATCGCCACCGCCGGCTGGCCGAGCTTCGCGCAGCGTTTCACCAGCTCGCCGATGCGGATCGTCGAGTCGGCGAGCGAGTACTCGCTGTGCAGGTGGAGGTGGACGAAACGTGCGGACATGCGGGCCGGAACGAACTGGTCCCGCAGGTTAACAGCCGGGGCGCGAGCGGACGAGATTTGACTTTCGAGCCTGGCTCTCCCACGGCGCGCGGGGATGCGGCGCAATCACGTGCGCGACAGCCATTGCCGCTGGCCGGACCCCCGCGCCGCCTCTAGGGGAGAGGAGACCCGGTTACGCGCAACGGTCCTTCCGGGGTGCGCCCATTGGCGAAATGCTCGTCCTCCATGCGCGTGTTCTGTCGCAGCAGTTCGATTTCGGCCAGACGGTCGCGCAGCCAGGCATTGCGCTGCTGTTCCGGGGTGCCTGCGGGGTGCTCGGTTTGCCGGTACTGGCAGAAGTCGCGGTATTCGTCGGCTTCCCCGGCGAAGGTGGGCCACGCCAGTTCGATCAGCAGCACGTCGTCGAGGCGCCCGAGCAAGGGCAGACGGTCGGGGATCAGGTCGTCCTCGCGATCGATGTAGGCCAGCAGCTTGTTGATCCGCAGGCGGGTGGCGTCATCGCAGTCCCAAGCGGGGTCGTCGAGCAGCGCGCGCAGTTCGTCCATGCGGTTCAGGCGTGCATCGAGTTCCTCGCGCGCCTCTTCCTCCGGCAACGACAACAGCCATGCCGCGAGTTGCTGCAGGCGTGGTGGATCGACACGGGCGGCATCGGGGTAGAGGTCGTGGACGAGTTCATCGAATCGAGCGACCGCAGGCGCCGACAGCGCCATTTCAGGGAAGCCCGCCGGCGCACCCAGGGCGTCGACGAGACCGCCCCGGAAGTGTTCGAACGGCAGGGGATGGGCGGTGGGTGTGGGATGAGGCATGCGCATGGGGGCACCTCGCTTCCGGCCGTGTCCGACGGGAGTCTCCCTCGTAGAGCCGCGCTGCGGCCGGTGCTTGCACGGCCCCTGTCCGGGGATGCAGAAATGATGCGCCAGTGCGGCGGGCAGGGAAGCGACCTCCGACGGACGGTTCAGCAGGGCTATGCCTTGCTGACTACGCCGGATGCCCTCCCTGGAGAAAAAGCGAGGCCGCCGATGAAGGCGGCCTCATTGGCGCCGTCCCTGGCTGCCCACGTTCAGTGGACGATGAATCGGGTTGCCAGCTGGGGCAGGTAGCTGCTTTCGCGAATGCAGCGGCGCTGCTTTTCGAGGACATACTCGGCCTGGCGGGCATCCTCCCAGTCATCGCGGGAGAAATTGAAGCCGCCGATGTCCCGGCCGCGCAGGGAGGCTTCCATCGAGCGCACCCGGCAATAGTCGAGGAAGGACGCGACCTCGTACTGCAACGATGGCCAGGCGGCCTCCACGGCGATGGCGTCGTCCAGGTGTCCTACCGTCGGCAGCGTGTTGGGCAGTAACTGGTAGCGGCCGGTGGCGTAATGCACCATCAGGGACGCGACATTGCCGGCGTCGTCGACGGGTTGCCACTGGACGTCGTCGAGCATCCGGGCGGCCGCTTCGAGGCGCTTCATGCGTTGCAGGATGCAGGCTGGCTCGCCGGTTCCCGCTGCGCTGTCGCGCAGTTCACGCGCGGCCGTTGCGAGCCGGTCGCAGTCCAATGGAGCGGCCCGGCGGCCCAGACGGGCAAGCAGGGCGTTGAAGCGGTCGACCGACGCCGCGGTCAAATGGAAGTTGTCTATGCAGTGGCGACGGCCCGGTGCCATCGGCGACGGCTGGTCGAGGATGGCAGGCAGCGGAATCGTGGCGGTAAGCATGGCGTTCATGGCAAAGGCTCCGTGGGGATGTGGGCACGCCGCGTTTTCGGCGTGGGGCCAGCATCCGTCTGTGCTGCAACCCGGTCATGACGCTCGTAAGACCCGTGTCGCAAGCTTCGGCGAGGTTGCCGAGGCATTCATGAGGTTTTGCTGATGGATGCAGGAGGGCATGCGGCAGGCGCCAAAAACGGGGGCGACGGCTACCGTTTCGGCCCGTTCCTGGTGGATGCCGCGGCATACACGCTGACGCGCGACGGCGAGTTGCAGGCGCTGGAGCCCAAGGCCCTCGCGGTGCTGCTGCACCTTCTCCGCCACGCCGGTGAACTGGTCAGGCACGACGAGCTGCTGGATGCGGTGTGGGGACATCGCCATGTCACGCCCGGCGTGCTCACGCGGGCGATCGCGCAACTGCGGCATGTGCTCGACGACGACTCCCACCATCCCCAGTACATCCAGACCCAGCACGGCCTGGGATACCGCTTCATTGGTGAGCTCAGGTCCTGGCCCGAGGCGGATGGACCGCCCGCGCACGCCACGGTCGCACCCGCAGCAGAAACCGAACCGGCGCGAGTCCGTGAGGACGGGATGACGGGTGACACCCATCAGGCGGCGACGGTGGATATCTCCGCAGCGACGGCAACGGCGACGGCGGCCCTGCCCAGGCCTGTCCGCGTTCCGGCGCGCAGGCGCTGGCGCCGCGCATGGCTGCTTGCCGCACTGCTGCTGGCCGGTTCGGGCGGCTGGATTCTCTATCGCGTATCGCCGCGTGCGCCCACGCTCCCGAGCGAGGCGTCGATCGCCGTCCTGCCTTTCACCAGCCTCAGTCAGAACCAGGACGACAGCTACTTCGCCGAAGGCCTGGCAGTGGAACTGCACAGCGCGCTCGCGGGCGTACCGGGGCTCAAGGTGGCCGCATGCCGGGCGCGCAGCGCCTGCGGCATGCGCGGCGCCGATGCCCGCAAGCTCGGCAAGCTGTTGGGCGTGGCGACCGTGCTCGATGCGGACGTGCGCCGCGAGGGCCGGCAGGTACGAGTGAATGCGCGGCTTACGGACACCCGTACGGGCTACACGCTGTGGTCGGGCAGCTATGACAGGCAGCTCAACGGCGTTTTCGCCCTGCAGAGCCAACTGGCCGGTGATGTCGTGAAATCGTTGCTGGGAGTGCTGCCGCGGGAGCGCGACACGCAGGCGTTGGCGCAACGGCTCGCACCGACGCGCAATGTCGCCGCCTACGACGCCTACCTGCACGGCGTGCAGCAGTTGGAACACCGCGACGACAGCGACGGCAAGGGCGGTACCCGCGCGATCGGTTTCTTCAGTGAGGCGTTGGCGGCCGATCCCAGCTTCGCCCGCGCGCAGGCCGGCATCTGCCGCGCGGAAATCATCGAGTTCGAAGGCGCACATGACGCCGCCGCGTTCGAGCGCGCGCAGGCCGCCTGCCAGCGGGCGGCCACGATGGACCCCAGTCTGCGCGAGGTGAGCCTGGCATTGGGCGACCTGTACCGCGCGCGCGGCGACAACGCGCAGGCGGTGGAGCAATACGGCAAGGCCCTGGACGCGCTCGCCTTGCGGCCCGATGCCTACGTCGGGCTCGCGCGCGCGGAATCGGCGCAGGGCAACAACGACGTCGCCCTCGACTACTTCGAGCGCGCCCGCCAGTTGCGTCCGGGCGACCCGAATACCTATCGCGCGCTCGGCTTCGAACACTACGTGCAGGGCAACATGCCCAAGGCGATTTCAGGATTCGCGACGGCGGCCACGCTCGCTCCCGACGACGAGGACATCTGGGCCAGCCTGGGCGGTCTCTACATGGTCAGCGGAGACGCCGCCCGCGCCGCCGATGCCTACACCCGGTCGTTGAAGATCAAGCCGAACTACGTGGCGCTGGCCAACCTGGGTTCCCTGCGCTACGAACAGGGCCACTATGCTGAAGCCGCCGACTTCTACCGGCGCGCATCCCAGATGGACAACAGCGACTATCGGACCTGGGGCAATCTCGGTGACGCGCTGTCCGCGGTGCCGGCCACCGCCTCGCAGGCGCGCGAACCCTACGAACGTGCCGCGCGCATGGCGCAGGAGTACGTCGACATCAAGCCCAGCGATGCGCATGCCATCGCCGTGCTCGCCTGGTACCGCGCGAACCTCGGCCAGGAACCGGAGGCGCGCAGGCTGATCGAGCGGGCGAATGCCTTGAATGTGGAAGAGGGGGAGGTCGCGTTCTGGGCTGCGCAATCGCTGGCCCTGCTCGGCGATCCGGATGGTGCCCGCACGTGGGCGCAGCGCGCCTGCGACGGCGGGATCAATACGCAGCGGTTGGAAGCTTCGCCGCTGCTCAAACCCTTGTTGGCCGGCATAACGCCACGACAGCAGACGGTTGGGAAAGACCGCTGACCCCCCCTGGCCCAGCGGACGGGCATGACCGAGGAGAAGAAGATGAACCTGTTGCCGTTCGCAATAACCGGCATGGTGCCCACGCTGGGTTCCGGTAAGGGCGCCAAGGGCGGTGGTGGTGGTGGCGGTGATGGTCCGCGCGACGAGGAAGTGATCGTGATTGGCGTGGATGCGGCGACCAAACAGCCAAAAGCGGATCCGAACGAGGCGTGGGTAAGTCCCGGGGGCACCATCACCTGGAAGAGTGCCGAGCCGTTCGAGATCATCCTCAAGCTGCTGTGGACGAAGGACCGGGTCTCCAGGAAGTCGGACGGGACGGGTCACAAGCACGAACTGAAAGTCACCGCCGGCGCGATCAACGGCAGGTACTCCTACGGCATCAAGGTTGGCGACCAGGAAGTGGATCCGGACGTCATCATCGGGCCGAAATCAAACCAGTAGGCCGCTGCTTCTCCGGGCGTCCTGCGGCTCGACGCCTCAGGACGCTTCGAACAGGTCCGCCTGCGCGAGCCTGACCGGCATGAAGCTGCGCCGGTGGTGCGGGCACGGGCCGTGCGTCTTCAGCGCGGCCAGATGGGCGGGCGTGGAGTAGCCCTTGTGCTCGGCGAAACCGTACTGCGGCCATTGCTGGTGCAACTCGCGCATGTAGCGGTCGCGCGACACCTTGGCGAGGATCGAAGCCGCCATGATCGCGCGGTCGCGCGCGTCGCCACCGATCCAGGCCTCGCCCGGGCGGCACAGGCCGGGCGGCACGATGTTGCCGTCGATGCGGGCGGCATCCGCGGCATGCGCCACGCCTTCGAGGGCGCGGCGCATGCCCGTGAGCGTGGCCTGCAGGATGTTGATGCGGTCGATTTCCTCGACCTCGATGAATTCGATGCGGTAGGCCAGGGCGCGCTGCACGATGCGTTCGAACAACACTTCGCGGCGTTCGGGATCGAGCTGCTTGGAATCGTCCAGCCCGTTGACCGGCGTGCGCCCGGGCGCGAATACCACAGCGGCGACCACCACCGGCCCGGCCAATGGTCCGCGTCCGGCTTCATCGATGCCGGCGATGCGCGGGGTGCGCGGCTGGAGCGGTGAAGATTCGATCGGCGAGGCAGGCGGGTCGATCAGCATCGTGGCTTACCGGGGCGTCGCGCCGAGCGTGCGCGATAGGTGCACATTCACGCAAGCGTGGCCGGGCGCGCCGGCAGCAGTTCCGCAATCGCGTCGGCTGCGCGCGCGGAGGCGTCCTGGCGCAACTGCAGGTGCAGCTCGCGGAAGCGGGGTTGGATCCGCGCCATCGCTTCGGTATCGCGCAGCATCGCCAACGTCGCCTCCGCCAGTTTCTCCGGCGTGCAGTCGCGCTGCATGAGTTCGGGAACGATGCGCTCACCGGCCAGCACGTTGGGCAGCGAGTAGTTCCTGACCTTCAGCATCCCCAGGCCCTTCACCAGGGCATAGGTGACCGGCGCGACCTTGTAGGCGACCACCATGGGCCGCTTGGCCAGCATCGCCTCCAGCGTGGCGGTGCCCGAAGCCAGCAGCACCACGTCGCTGGCGATCATCAGGCGACGCGCGTTGCCGACGAGGATGCGCATGGATGACCGCAGCCTTTCATAGTCGCGATGCGCGCCGAGCAGTCGGCGGAAGGCGAGGTTCGTCGGCGAGTTCGCGATCGGCACCACCACCTGCAGGTCCGGCACCTCTTCCAGTACGCGGGCTGCCGCGGCGAGGAAGGTCGGCGCCAGTCGCTCGATTTCACCGACCCGCGACCCCGGCAGCAATGCGAGCACAGGGCGGTCGGGATCGATGCCCAGTTGCTCGCGCGTCGCGGCGCGGTCGGGATCGAGGGGCATTTCGTCCGCGAGCGGGTGGCCGACGAAGCGCGCATCGACGCGATGCTTCGCATAGATCGGCGGTTCCATCGGGAACAGGCACAGCACGCGCGAGGCCGACTGGCCGATCTTCGCCGCGCGGCCCTCGCGCCATGCCCAGACCGAGGGACTGACGTAATGCACGGTGCGGATGCCGCGCTTCTTCAGCCACTTCTCCACGCCGAGGTTGAAATCCGGGGCGTCGATGCCGATGAACACATCCGGTTTCCACGCCAGCACGCGTTCGCGGAGCGCGCGACGAACGCGCAGCAGGCGAGGCAGGTGCCTGAGCACTTCGGACAGCCCCATCACCGCGAGTTCGGAGGCGTCGAACCAGGTGTCCATGCGCGCAGCCCGCATGGCATCGCCACCGATGCCCGCGAATTGCGCATCGGGGTAGCGCTTGCGCAGTTCGGCGATCAGGCCGGCGCCGAGGAGGTCGCCGGAGGCTTCGCCAGCGACGAGGGCGATCCGCATCAGGAGTCCTCTTCTTAGCGCAGCAGCGGCCGCTCGCCGCTTTCGATGAAGTCCAGGAACGCGCGCACGTCGGCGCTGTCGCGGGCGATCTCCGCCAGCCTGGCGCGCGCTTCGTCGAGCGTGCTGCCCGACATGTACAACGCCCGGTAGGCGCGCTTGATCGCACCGATGCGGTCGCTGTCGAAGCCGCGGCGCTTGAGCCCTTCGCTGTTGATGCCCCGCGGCTTCCCATAGCCCTCCTGGGCGACCATCAGATAGGGCGGCACGTCGCCGTTGACGAACGCGCCCATGCCGATGAACGCATGCGCGCCGATGCGGCAGAACTGGTGGATGCCGGCGAAGCCGCTGAGGATGACGTGATCGCCCACGGTCACATGGCCGGCCAGCGTGGCGTTGTTGGAAAACACGCAGTGGTTGCCGACGTGGCAGTCGTGCGCGACGTGCGTATAGGCGAGGAACCAGTTGTCGTTGCCGATGCTGGTGGTGTTGCCACCCCCGCTGGTGCCGCGGTTGACGGTGCAGAACTCGCGGAAGACGTTGCGGTCGCCGATGGACAGTTCCACGCGTTCGCCCGCGTATTTCTTGTCCTGCGGTTCGCCGCCGATCGCGCAGTGGCCCATGAAGCGGTTGTCGCGGCCGATCCTGGTCGGACCCAGCACGCTGCAATGCGGGCCGAAGCTGGTGTTGTCGCCGACTTCGACGTCTTCGCCGATGTAGCAGAACGGACCGACGCGCACGCCCGCGCCAAGTTTCACGCCGGCTTCGACGACGGCGGTGGGATGGACCACGGGCGGAGTCGTCGCGGTCATGCCTCGTTCTTGACCTCGGCGCAAAGGATCTCGGCGCTGGCGGCTACCTCGCCATCGACCCGGGCGACGCCGACGTACAACGCCATGTTGCGGATGGTGCGCTTGAGCGTGACGTCGAGTTCGAGCCTGTCGCCGGGCACCACCATCCTGGCGAAACGGGCGTTGTCCACCTTGACCAGGTAGAACAGGTTGCCCTTGGTGTCATGGCCCGACAGCTGGGTGAGCAGGCCGCCGGCCTGCGCCAACGCCTCGATGACCAGCACGCCCGGCATCACCGGATGGCCGGGGAAATGGCCGTTGAAGAAGGGCTCGTTGCAGGTGACGTTCTTGTACGCCAGCACGCGCTTGTGCGGCTCCAGCTCCACCACGCGATCCACCAGCAGGAACGGATAGCGGTGCGGCAGCAGCTTCTGGATGGTGGTCACGTCGACCGGTAGTTGCACGGGCTGGGTCATCATCATTTCCTGGCGCACGGAAGGCGCGAAGCGAATCTGCAATTATCCCGCTTCGGCGTCACATGCGCGTCCGTATGGCGCGCAGATTAGCGCGATTGATCGTCCGGGTCTTCCGGGTCCTTCCCGACTTGTCCCCGCCCGATGCGGCGGGCAAGGGCATCCAGCTGCTTGAAGCGCGCGGCGTTCCTGCGCCAGCTGCGGTTGTCCATCAGCGGGGTGCCGGAGGAGTATTCACCGGGCTCGCGGATGGAGTGGGTCACCAGGCTCATCGCCGTGACCATGACCTTGTCGCAGACTTCGAGGTGGCCCAGCACGCCCGCGCCACCGCCGATGAGGCAGTAGCGCCCGATCCTGGCGCTTCCGGCCACGGCCGCGCAGCCCGCCATCGCGGTATGCGCGCCGATGAAGGCGTTGTGGCCGATCTGGATCTGGTTGTCGAGGCGCACGTCTTCCTCGAGCACGGTGTCCTCGATCGCGCCGCGGTCGATCGTGGTGTTGGCGCCGATCTCGCAATCGTCGCCGATGACCACGCCACCCAGTTGCGGCACGTTCAACCACTTGCCGCCTTCCATCGCCAGGCCGAAGCCTGCGGCGCCGAGCACCGCGCCAGCATGCACGGTCACGCGCTGGCCCAGGCGCACGCGCGTGACCAGGGTGACGCGCGCGACGAGTTCGCTGCCGGCGCCGACCACGCAGTCATCGCCGATCACGCAGCCAGGACCAATCACGGCGCCCGCTTCCACGCGGCTGCGCGGACCGATGCTGACGAACGCGCCCACATGGGCGCTGGGGTCGACATGCGCGTCGGCGGCGATGTCGGCGGATGCGTGGATACCCGCGGGACGCAGCGGCCTGGGTTCGAACAGCGCCGACATCCGGGCGAACGCAGCGTACGGATCGCGCGCGACCAGCACCGTGCCCGTGTGGCCGGTCGCATCTTCCGCACGCATCGTGATCACGCTCGCCTGCGATTCGGCCAGCTGGCTGCGGTACTTGCTGTTGGCCAGGAAGGCGAGCTGGCCGGCCTGCGCGCGGGCCAGCGTGCCGACGCCGTGCACGCGCACGGCGCCATCACCCTGCAGTTCGAGGCCGAAACGCTCGGCCAGTTCCGCCGCGCTGTAGGAGGGCTGGCCCACGTCGGCGCGCGTCAGATCAGAACGTGCCGCCGAACGTGAACTGCAGGCGCTCGATCTCGTCGTTGTCTTCCTTGCGCAGCGGGAAGGCGTAGCTGATCGAGATCGGTCCCATCGGCGAGCGCCACATCAGCGCCAGGCCCGTGGAAGCGCGCAGTTCGCCCGCATCCCAGCTGTCGACGTCCTTGAAGACGTTGCCGAAGTCGACGAACGCCGAGGCGCGGGCCGCGGGCGTGTCGAGCAGGGTCGGGAAATACATTTCCAGCGCGCCGGTGGTCTTCACCGCGCCGCCGACCGGCTGCAGGAAACTGCTGCCCGCGAACGGCGCCTCGCGCGGGCCCAGCGTGTTGTCGCGGAAGCCACGCACCGAGCGCACGCCACCGGCGTAGAAGTTCTCGAAGAAGGGCAGGCCGTCGGCGGTGACCGTCTTGTCGAAGTCGGGCGACGAGGTGATGCACGGGTCGCTCGGTGCTGGACGCGGCGGCTGGAAGTCCACTTTCCCGTCGCCATCCGTGTCCTGCGCCGGGGGCAGACTCTGGAAGCAGAGGTTGCGTGTGGTGGAGTCACCATAGCTGTCGCCGTAACCGAGTTCGGCACGGGTGTTGAGCACGAGGTGGCGCGACAGCGGCCAGAACTTCGAAATGTTGTACTGGAGCTTGTAGTACTCGACCGTCGAGCCCGGCAGCGTGGTTTCC
>Ga0207981_1000020_pt1 | contig 20183 bp, 21 predicted proteins | sample SoimicmetaGmgLPC_FD_188327 | JGI IMG/M metagenome (GOLD analysis project Ga0207981, IMG submission 188327) | Soil and rhizosphere microbial communities from Laval, Canada - mgLPC (SPAdes) (version 2) | ecosystem: Environmental > Terrestrial > Deep subsurface > Rock core/Sediment | place: Laval... | reverse complement strand
ACGCTGCCGCGCACCTTGCTGGCGATCCTTGGTGGACTCTGGGGCCTGCGCTTGGGACTGCACCTGCTGCGCCGCGTGCGCGGCGAGGCCGAAGACGGTCGCTACGCGCAGCTGCGCAAGCGATGGGGCAATGCACCGCTGAAGTGGTTTGCGATGTTCCAGTTGCAAGCCCTGTTGATCGCCCTGTTCGCACTGCCGTTCCTCTCCGTCGCCAGCAACCCGATGGACGATTGGAATCCGTGGTTCGTCGCCGGCATCGCAACATGGCTGGGAAGCGTCTCCGGCGAAGCCGTCGCCGATGTCCAGTTGGCGCGTTTCCGCGCGCAAGCGGCGAATCGGGGGAAGACCTGCCGCGATGGTGTGTGGCGCTACTCGCGGCATCCCAACTACTTCTTCGAGTGGTTGCACTGGTTCACCTACGTGCTGCTCGCGGTCGGTGCGCCGATGGCCTGGCTGGCATGGTCGGGTCCCCTGGTGATGTACGTCTTCCTGCGCTGGATCAGCGGCATTCCCTTCACCGAAGCGCAGGCACTGCGCACGCGCGGGGAAGACTACGCGCGCTACCAACGCACGACTCCGATGCTGTTTCCATGGTTCCCCAAGGAGGATCGATGAACGTCACCGCGCAAATGCCGGCACTGGGCGGCGACCGCCCGGCCGGCGGGTTGCTGGGCCTGGCCGAACGCGGACTGATTCCCGACGCGTTGCTTCGCCATGGGATCCGCCGCCTTTGCGTCCAACGCCTGCGCGACGAGCATGCCGACGACCCTGCCACGGCCGCGCGCCGCGGCGCCGCGCTGATCGAAGAACTGCGGCGCAGTCCGGTCGCGATCCACGTGGACGCGGCCAATCGCCAGCACTACGAACTGCCGACCGAGTTCTTCCTGCAATGCCTCGGGCCACGGCTGAAGTATTCGGGATGCTTCTACCCGACCGGCAGGGAGGACCTCGCGCAGGCGGAAGACGCAATGCTGGCGTTGTACGGGGTGCGCGCGCAATTGGCGGACGGACAGGACATCCTGGAGCTCGGTTGCGGCTGGGGTTCGCTCACGTTGTGGATGGCAGAGCGGTATCCGAACGCGCGCATTACCGCGGTTTCGAATTCCGCGCCGCAACGCCGCTTCATCGAAGCACGTTGCCGCGAGCTCGGCTTTCGCAACGTTCGTGTGCTGACACAAGACGTGAACGGCCTGGCGTTGCCGGCAGGGAGCTTCGATCGATGCGTGTCCGTCGAGATGTTCGAACACATGCGCAACTACGCCGCCTTGCTGGATCGCATCGGCGGATGCTTGCGCCCCGGCGGCAAGCTGTTCGTGCACATCTTCTGCCACCGCACGCTGCTGTATCCGTTCGAGACCGAAGGCGAAGACAACTGGATGGGCCGCCACTTCTTCACCGGCGGAGTGATGCCGGCGGCCGACACCCTGCTGTGGTTCCAGGACACCCTGCGAATCGAGGATCGCTGGCTGGTCGACGGAACCCACTACCAGCGCACGGCGAACCACTGGCTGGCCAACCAGGACGCGCGCCGCGACGAGGTCATGGCGATCCTGCAGCGCGCGTATTCCGACACCGCGCCGTTGTGGTTCCAGCGCTGGCGCATGTTCTGGATGGCCTGCGCGGAGTTGTTCGGATACGACCTCGGCCGTGAATGGATGGTCGCCCACTACCGCTTCGCGAAGGAGGCCGCATGAGCATCCGTCTCGCCGTCGCCGCCATCGTGGCGGCCACGCTCGCCGCCTGCGCCACGAGCCAGCCGACCATCGCGCCGGTGGCCGCGGTGGACCTGCCGCGCTTCATGGGCGACTGGTATGTCATTGCCCACATCCCGTCATGGCCCGAACGCGAGGCCTACGACGCCGTCGAGTCGTACCGCCTCGATCCGGACGGACGCATCCGCACGACGTTCAAGTTCCGCAAAGGCAGCTTCGATGCACCCTTGGACGTCATGGAGCCGGTCGGCACCGTCGTGGCCGGAACGAACAACGCCGTGTGGGGGATGCAGTTCGTCTGGCCGGTCAAGGCGGAGTACGTCATCGTCGATCTGGCGCCGGATTACTCGCGCACCATCATCGGCCGCAGCAAGCGCGACTACGTCTGGCTGATGGCGCGCACGCCGCGCCTGGCGCAGGCCGACCTGGACGCCGCCGTCGCCCGCATCAAAGCACTCGGCTACGACACCTCGAAGCTGCGCATGGTGCCGCAATCGGGCGCGCACTGAGCAACGGCGAGCGGGCGGCCTGTCATGCAGTTTCCGGATCAGTCGCTGATTCCCTGGGGCAGGGGCAGGCCGGATGCGCCCGCGACGACCTTGCGGATGCTCAGGACCGCAGCCGACGAAAGCGAACGCTTTACGAAAAAAACCGGCACGTCGCCACCGATGTCCGTCAGCGATATGTAAGTCAATCGTGTTTCGGCGCGCGTAGGCGTCATGATCCATTCGCCGCGCGAACGTAGCGCGATGCAGTCGGGCGACGGTTTCCTGCCGAGATAGCCAAGGGATGCGAATTTCACCCGGATCTCGCCATTGGCGAAGTCGTGTCGCTCGAAGCGCACGGAGTAACAGCGATCGTGGGTCATCGGCGTGCTGAGGACGTCCGACCAGATGGTCACGTCCCGACCGCGTTGTATGAAGGTGCGAGTGACGTTCTTGTTCTTGTCATCGAGGAATCTGCCGAACAGGTAGTCCGCGATCGCCTCCGGAGACACCTTCAGCGACGTGCTGATGCGAAGCTGCTCGTAACGCTCGCCAGGCATGCTCCGGCTTTCTACCCGGATGCCGCTCTTATCGCTGAGTGTGTGCCATTGGGCCTGTGCGCTCCCCGCCACCGACAACGCCAGCGGCAGCAGGACGCAAGCCAGATGCCTTCGCATCCCGCGTGTGACGATGGAGCGCCGGGGTGCGAATCGGCGACCGAGCGAATCCATTGCGTGTCTCCATGCAACGGGCATTGCGTGGATTCGATGCCGATGTCACGGCGAAATCAAGGCATGCATTCTCTCCCGCAAGCTCTGCAGGCGCCGGGATGGATGTCCGCGGGCAAGCGGGCGCGCCGTTGGATCTCTCTGGTGGCGCCGTCACGCCAAGCGTTTTGCCATGACCTCGTTCCTGCGACATCAAGCGCTTGCCTGGAAGTGGCTCGCAGCCGCGATCGTGTCGGTCGTGCTCGCAGGTTGCGCGTCCACGCCCCCGCAGGTCCACGATGCCGCGGATTACAGGCAGCGGGCGGTGACGCGCGCCGACGGCGGCGTGCGGGTGTCCACTGCTGCGTTGTCGGCCGAGGAGAGCGCGGTCGTCTATGGCGTGCCCTTGGCGACAAAGTCGATCCAGCCAGTCTGGATCGAGGTGGAGAACCACGACGACCGGGATTACTACTTGATGTCGCCGGGCGTGGATCCGAATTTCTTTCCGGTGTCTGAGGCGGCCGAAGCGTTCGCGTCGGGGAAATCGCGCGAGCAGGCCGTCGAGCTCGATCGGCATTTCGGCGAACTCGCATTCCACAACCCCATCCGCCCCGGGACGCGGATATCCGGGTTCGTGCTGACGCACCTCGACGAGGGCGGGAAGCTCGTCCAGATCGACCTCGTGGCGAGCCATCGAACGAAGGCCTTCTCGATCCTTGCGATCGTTCCGGGCTTCCGCGGGGATTACCACGTCAGCGGCGTGTTCAGGGGTGGGATCCCGACTGGTGGGGAGGTCGTGGATTTCACCGACGACACCGGGTTCCTGCAGGCGCTCGAGCGCTTGCCGTGCTGTGTCACAAACAAGGACGGCGACAGGAACGGAGATCCCCTCAACCTGGTCGTCGTGGGCGGATTCGACGATGTGCTGCCTGCGTTCGTGCGACGCGGTTGGCGTCCGACCGAGCAGAAGTGGACGGGCTCGATCGCGAAGATGGTCACGTCCGCCATTTCGGGCGATCCGTACGCCTATGCGCCGATCAGCGATCTCTACCTCTTCGGGCGCGCCCAGGATTTTGCGCTGCAGAAGGCGCGCGACACCATCCACCAGCGCAATCACCTGCGCCTGTGGATGAGCCCGATGCGCTACCAGGGCAAGCAGGTCTGGGTAGGGCAGATCAGCCGCGACATCGGCAGTCGACTCACCGTCCATTCGCCGACGCTTACCACGCACAAGATCGACCCGGACGTCGATGAGGCGCGTGGTGCGCTGGGCGAGGACATGGCGTACTCCCAAGGACTGACGAAGATCGGATACGCCAGGGGCGTCGGCGCGGCGCCGAGGAACGCGCCGCGCGAAAACCTCACGACCGATCCGTATTACACCGACGGGCGGCGCCTGGTGCTGGTCTTCGACCATGCGCCGACATCCCTGCTGGACATCGAATTCTTCGCCGACGACACCCTCGGTACCGCGCCCGCGAGCGGAACGCCGTGACGGCCTCGTCGCGGCTGCATCGTGTGCTCGCGCAGGCGGTGCTCTCGCTCGCGGTGGTCGGCTGCGCGACATGGCAAGCGCCACCAGGCGTCGACGATGCCGCACTGCGTGCCCACGCCACGACGGCGACGGCGACGGGAGTCGTGCGCGTCAGCGCGGTCGTCGTGGGCACGCAAACCAGTCGGCGGATGTTCGGCCCCGACATCGAAAAGGCGAACGTGCAGCCCATCTGGATCGAAGTCGCGAACCGGTCGCCGCAGCCCCTGTGGCTGCTGCGGTCGGGAACCGACCCGGATTACTTTTCGCCGCTGGAAGTAGCGTGGTCCATGCACCGGGCGCTCGCAGGCACAACGAATGCAAGGATCGACGAGACGCTGCAGGCCGCTGCATTCGTGAATCCCATCCCGCCGGGCGCGACGCACGCGGGTGTCATCTTCATCAATCCGCAACGCGGGACGACGCTGGTCAACATCGATCTGTTCGGTCGGAAGACGCTGGTTCCCTTCTCCCTGTTCCTGCATCCGGACGACCATGACGGGCCGGCCCCGCTCACGTTCCAACATCCGGACGCGCAGCTCGTCGACTACGAGGACCTCGATGCGCTGCGGTCGGCCCTGGAGCAGTTGCCGTGTTGCGCGACCGATGCCAGCGGATCTGCGCCGGGCGACCCGTTGAATGCCGTGCTGATCGGCGCGATGGCCGACATCGGCGCTGCAGGTGTCCGGCGCGACTATCGGCGCGATGTACGCGAGGCCGATCGCGCCCAACGCGTGTTCGGGCGGGAGCCGGATTTCGTGGGGCGCAAGCAGGCGCAGGGCGGCTCATCCGCGAGCTGGATCCGCATGTGGGCGACGCCGATGCTGTTCGACGGGAAGCCCGTATACGTCGCGCAGGTCGGGCGGCCGGTCGGCGGCCGATTCGCGTCGGGCGAAGCGCGCAGCGTCGTCCTGCACCACGCTGTCGACGAGGCCAGGAACTTCATGGTGCAGGACATGATGTATTCGGGTGGATTGGAGAAGCTCGGGTTCATCACCGGCGCCGGCGAAGGCGGCGCGTCGAAGGCGACGTTCGATGGCGCGCGTTACGAGACCGATGGCCTCCGCGCGGTCCTGTTCTTCGGCACGCGCCCGCTCAGCCTGGCCGAAATTGAGATCCTCGACTGGGTGCCGTTTCTGGAATGAGTCCCGAAAGGAGGCAGCGATGCACACGAATGACGCCTGCATCGGCCGCGCGATCATCGTTGCGGCATGCCTGGTGCTCGGCGCGTGCGCCACGACGGGCGTGCCGTATTCGACCGACATCGCACCCGCCGTGCACGCGGGCCTGCAGGACAAGCGTGCACGTTTTCGCGAAACCTACTGCGCCGTGCTGGAGGCCCACGGACGTGCGCTTCCGGACTACCGGCCCTGCGAAGACGCCCTGGCTCGCGTTGGCGACGAGCCCACAGGCACCGGACGCCCCGTCGATCTCGGTGTGTCAAAACGACACCTCGTCGCGGCGCTGGTTCCCGGCATCGGTTACGAGTGCTTCGAGCAATGGTTGCAGGCGCCCGGAACCACCGCAGGGCACCTGCGTCGTTACGGATACGACCTGGTGTTGCTCAAGGTCGATGCACTGTCAGGCATCGAGACAAACGCGCGGCAGATCCGCGACGCGATCATGGCCATGCCATTCGATCCGGCGGCAGAGCCACGCCTGGTGCTGATCGGCTACTCGAAGGGCGCCCCCGACATCCTGGAAGCGATCGTCACGTATCCGGAGATCCGCAGCCGGGTGGCGGCGGTGGTGAGCGCGGCCGGTTCGATCGGGGGTTCAGCGCTGGCCGACGACGCCGAGCAATACCAAGCCGATCTGTTGCAACACTTTCCGGGCGCCACCTGCGGCCCGGGCGACGGCGGCGGCGTGGCGAGCCTGCGGCCCGCGACGCGCCACGCCTGGCTCGCGCAGCATCCATTGCCGCGCGACGTCCACTACTTCTCGCTCGCCACGTTCCCGCAACCGGAGCGGATTTCGTCGATCCTCAAGTCGAGCTACAGGAAGCTGGGGCGCATCGACGCCCGCAACGACAGCCAGGTGATCTTCTACGACCAACTCGTGCCGGGCAGCACGCTCGTCGGCTACCTCAACGCCGACCACTGGGCGGTCGCGGTCCCGATTTCGCGCTCGCACCCCATGATCGGTTCCATGTTCGTGACCCAGAACGCGTATCCACGCGAGGCTCTGCTGGAGGCTCTCCTTCGATTCCTGGAAGAGGACCTTGCGACGCCCGGTGGTGGCCGATGAGCTTCGAACCCAAGAGCACATTTCGCGAAAGCAAGCAGCTATTTGACGCGCAACGAACAGCGGCCGGAGCAGGGTGCGCGGATGTCTTTGCGGACAGGCTCCGCGCCCTGGAGAGGAACAATGTGGCCCAAGTCGAAACTCCTGAAAGCGGCGATGGTGGGGGTCATCGGCGGCCTCATTGCATCGCCGTTGTTCGCCGTGGAGATCATCACGCGAGAGGACATCGTCAACAACGTCATCAAGAAGGACCAATTCGTCAGGCTTGCGGACAACGCCATCTTCCTGCTCGACACATCGTCTTCGTCTAACGAAGAAGTGCCGGGCACCGGCCAGAGCAAAGTCCAGGTCATGAAGAGCGAGCTGAAAAAGCGGAACGAATACTTCCCCGACATCGGCTACAACATGGGGATCTACACGTACACCGATTGGCAGGACAACTATCCGGTACAGCCCTACGATCGCGCCAAGGTCGCCGCGGCGCTGGACCAGGTTCGCGACAAGGGCGGCGGCCCGACGCCGTTGAGCCGCGGGCTTGCGAAGCTCGAAGACATCCTCAAGCCGCTGTCCGGCAGGACGGCCGTCTTCGTGTTCTGGGACGGCGGATACACCGGCAACAATCCCGCCGACATTGCCAGGAAGCTGGCGAAGAGCCACGACGTATGCTTCTACGTGATCAGCAGCGCGAAGCCGAAACGGGAAGCCGAGCTCGTCAAGGATGTCGCGAGCCTCAATGCCTGCTCGCGCGTGATTCCGATTACCGATTTCTTCAACCGGCCCGACTACACGAGCGGCGCGCTGTTCGATGTCAAGGTCACCGAGCACGTCGTCACGACCACCGAAACCAAGCTTGCAGGGCTCAAGGTGGACAACATCAACTTTGCCCACAACGAGACCGCGCTCGCCGACAAGGACAAGCAGGAGTTGGACAAGGTGGCCGAGTTCATGAAGGGGCACCCGGACGCCTATGCCGTCATCGCGGGATATACGGACGACGTCGGAACCCGCGACCACAACGAAGGACTCTCGCGACGGCGCGCGGAGATGGTCGGGAACTACCTGAAGGAAAAGCACGGCATCGACGACTCGCGGATGGTGCTGTTCTGGTACGGGCCCGAGAACCCGATCGTGGCGAACGACACGCCTGAGAACAAGGCGAAGAACCGTCGCGTCGAGGTCAATGTCGGGCTTGGAAAGGGCTGAGGCGCCGTGAAGGAGAGGGCCTGCATCCCGCAGGCCCTTTCGGAGCGCGCGGGGCCGCTCGGCAGGATGGCTCAGCCATGCATGGACGCTGGTGGCTGGGCGCATCCGGCAACTGATCAGCGGCATTGGTCCAACGGCCAATTCAGGCGCCGGCCTTCCGGTGGGACGATGGTGATTCGGCAGCCCGGAGACGTCCGATGCAAGTCGACCAATCCACGCTTCGCAAGATGATGACCCAGGACCTGACGGACACGTTGCTCCGCGTCGTGCTGATCATCCTGTTGGTGTACATGTGCGTGCGGGTGTTCTCGCCCTTCGCACGCCTGTTGATCCTGGCCATGATCCTGGCCATCGCGCTGTATCCGCTCTATCTGCACGTGCTCCGATGGTTCGGCGGAAGGCGTGCGTGGTCGGCCACGGCGCTCGTGTTGTCGACCTTGTTGCTGCTCGGCGCACCGATCGTGCTGCTGGGCGGAGCCATCACCACCGAGTTGAGCGAGGTCCACGACCGCGTGGAAGGCGACACGCTGGCCCTCAAGGCGCCCGATCCCAAGGTCGCCGAGTGGCCGATCATCGGGCCGCGTGTATTCGCGACATGGAATGCCGCGGCGACCAACTTGCCGAATTTCCTGAAACAGAATCGCGAAGTGGTCAAGGAATACGCGAAGAAGGTGCTGTCGATGGCTGCCGGCGGTGCGAAGACGGCGGGCATGTTCCTGATTGCGATCATCGTGGCCGGCGTCCTGATGGTTTACGCGGAGCCAGCAGGCAACGTGTTCCGCCGCATCCTCATACGGCTGACCGGTGTCGAGCAGGGGCCGCAGTTGCAGACGCTCTGCATCGCCACCATCCGTTCGGTCGCGACCGGCGTGGTCGGTGTCGCCTTCATCCAGGCCGTCCTGCTGGGCGTGGGCTTCGTGCTCGCCGGCGTTCCGGGGGCGGGCGTGCTCGCGCTGATCGCCATGTTCCTCGGCATCCTGCAGCTGCCCGCGGTGCTCGTTTCGCTTCCGGCCATCGCCTACCTGTGGATGGCGGAGGATGGAGGTTCGACGGTCTTCAAGGTCCTTTTCAGCGTGTGGTTCGTCGTGGCCGGCCTGGCCGACAACGTGCTCAAGCCCATGCTGCTCGGCCGCGGCGTGGATGCGCCGATGCTGGTCATCCTCATCGGTGCCATCGGCGGCATGGTGACCGGCGGCATGGCGGGCCTGTTCCTGGGTGCGGTGCTGTTGGCGGTGGGCTATCAGATCTTCATGCAGTGGGTGGATCGTGGCGTGCCCGACGCGGGCGCGGCGGCGGCGCCCGCGAGTGTCGCCCCCACCGACGACAATCCCGCGTAGTCGCGGCATGCGACGCATCGGCACCGCGTTGATCCTGGCGTCGGTGGTGCTGCTCGAAGGCTGCATCACGCTCGGCCCGGACTACCAGGAGCCGGATGTGGGCTGGCTGAAGACATGGCAGTCCGATCTCTACGGACAGATCGACAACGCCGACCGGCAGACGAACGTCGACCTGCATTTCTGGTGGGAAGCGTTCAACGATCCGGTGTTGAACGCGCTGATCGAAACCGCGCGCCGCGACAATCCTTCGCTGCGCATCGCAGGCCTGCGGATCCTCGAAAGCCGGGCCGCGCTCGGCATCGCCGGCAGCAACCAGTATCCGCAAGTGCAGCAACTCAGCGGATCGGCCATCGCCATCGAAGATCGCAAGAGCGGCGGAGCCGGCCCCGACCAAACCCAGCACGCCACCGCTTACAACGCGAGCTTCGACCTGGCGTGGGAGCTCGATTTCTGGGGCCGCTTCCGGCGCGGCATCGAATCGGCGAACGCGGGCTTCTTCGCCTCGATCACCAACCAGCAGGACGTGCAGGTGCTGCTGAGCGCGCAGGTGGCCAGCCTGTATTACGGCTATCGCACCACCTTGCTTCGCATCGAGATCGCCAAGAAGAACGCCGCGATCCAGAAACGGAGCCTGGACATCACCGAGCGGCTCTATTCGCATGGCCAGGAATCGGAACTCGACCTGCAGCAGGCGAAGGCGCAATACCTCGGCACCTTGGCGACCATCCCGGAACAGGAAGCCGACCTGGTCCAGTTGCGCAATGCGCTGTGCGCCGTGCTGGGGCGGCCGCCGGGCGATGTGCCGGAATTGGCATCGGTGGGCGGCCCGCTGCCGATCGTCGAATCGGCGGTGATCACGCAGCTCCCGGCGGACCTGCTGATGCGTCGCCGCGACGTGCGCACGGCGGCTTGGCAGGTGGCCGCGCAGTCGGCGCAGATCGGCATCGCGAAGGCCGATTACTTCCCGGCCATCACGCTGCTGGGGAGCATCGGATGGTCCTCGGACACGGTGGATGGCACGCCCGATGTCACGCGCATCACGGGCGGCCCCGCCTTGACCTGGAACATCTTCGATTACGGGCGCATCCGCAACAACGTGCGCCTGCAGGATGCGCGCCTGCAGGAATCGATCGCGCTGTTCCAGAACAGCGCGCTGCTCGCCGCGCAGGAAATGGACGATGCCGCGATCAGCGTGGTCAAGACCGGCGAACAGCGCGTGCCGCTGCACGATGCGGCCCGCGCGGCGGAGCGATCGCTCGAGTTGGCGAACACGCTCTACCGGGAAGGCTATGCGGGATTCGATCGCGTGCTCGATGCGCAGCGCGTGCTGTTCGCGCAGGCCGAGCGCGAACTGCTCAACGACAGCGCGCACATCGTCGCCGTCATCACGATGTACAAGGCGGCCGGCGGCGGCTGGGTGGACATGCCGATCGAAGATGTCGTGCCCGAACAAACGCGCACCACGATGGAAGCGAGGACGCATTGGGGCGACCTGTTGCGCGCGCCGCTGCCAGAGGATGCGGATGGCCAGGCGAGGGATTCGAAATGAGCGAGGAACAGGCCGCCCCGGGCGACGCCAAGGCGACCGTCAGGAAGGGCGGACGCGTGGTCGTCATCGTGATCGCGATCAGCCTCGTGCTGTACCTGTTCGCGGATCGGTACACGCCGTACACCTCGCAGGCCAGGATCGAAGGCTTCGTCGTCGGCGTCGCACCCAAGGTCGCCGGTGCGGTGACGAAGATCTCCGTCGCCAACAACCAGACGGTGAAGGCGGGGCAACCCTTGCTGGAAATCGACCCTGCGCAATACCGCATCGCGCTGGCCAAGGCGCAATCGGATCTCGCCAACGCACACAAGCAGGTCGGCGCCGGCAGTGCGACGGTGGAAGCCTCCCGCGCCAAGCTCCTCGCGGCGCGCGCCGCAGAGCTTGCAGCGCGACAGGATGCGATGCGCCTGCGCCGCTTGCGCGAAGAAGACGAAGGCACCGTCTCCGTGCGCCGCCAGGAGATCGCAGATGCGGGACTGCAACAGGCCACCGCGCAAGTGGCCGCGGCCGAAGCCGACATCCGCCGTGCCATCGAGCAGATGGGCGGCGACGATGTCGACGAGAACACCGTGCTCCAGACCGCACTCACCGCGGTCGACAAGGCGCAGCTGGACCTGGCGAACACGGTGGTCACCGCGCCCGCGGCCGGCGTCATCACCGATCTGCGCACCGACGTGGGCCTGTACGCCGGCACCGGCAGCCCGGTGCTGACGCTGGTCGCCATCCGCGATGTGTGGATCAACGCCGAGTTCACCGAAAACAACCTGGGCCACATGCAGGTGGGAACGCCGGTCGACATCGTGTTCGACGCGCTGCCCGGGCGCGTGTTCAAGGGCCGCGTGCGCAGCATCGGCTTGGGTGTCAGTGCCGGCAGCGCGCCGCCGCCGGGCACGCTGCCCTCGATCGACAACAGTCGCGACTGGCTGCGGCAATCGCAGCGCTTCCCCGTGATCGTGGGATTCGATGCGCGGCAGGATCCCGCACTGCACGATGCGCTGCGTGTCGGCGGGCAAGCCTCCGTGATCGCCTACGGAGAGGGAAGCGGTCTCCTGCGCCTGCTCGGCAAGCTCTACATCCGCGCCGCGAGCCTGCTTTCCTACGCGTATTGACGGCCGTGATGCCATTGGCCGCCAGGAGGACGTTCCGCTTCGCTGCCGTCGTCGCGCTGTCGTTGGCGCTCGCCTTCGGCTTCGCGATGCCGCTTCCGTTCCTGGCGCCGGTGTTCGCGATCCTCCTCACCGCAGCGCCTGCGCCGCCGATGGGACCGAAAAGCCTGACGGGATTGCTGATCGTCGTCGCGATCACGCTGGGCACCGGGCTGGTGCTCACGCCGGTGCTTCGCCACTACCCGTGGACCGGCGTGATGCTGGTCGCCACCGGGCTCTTCGTGAGCACCTACCTGGGCGTGGGGCTGGGAAAAGGCGCGGTGTCGACACTGCTGACGATCGGCCTGACGATGATTCCCGCCGCCGCGCTGGTCGAACACGCGTTGGCCAGGTCCGTGGTGCAAGCGTTGCTGATCGGCATTGCGATGGCGATCGCAAGCCAGTGGCTGGTCTATCCGTTCTTCCCCGAGGACAAGGTTGCGGCGCGTCCAAAGAAGCCCGCGTCGATCGACGCGGGCCACGCCGCGTGGATCGCACTGCGCACGACGATCATCGTGTTGCCGCCCGTGCTGTTGGCCTTCACCAACCCCTCGCTGTACATGGCGATCATCATGAAGGCGGTGTTGCTGGGCCAGCAGGGCTCCGCGATCGATGCGCGCGCGGCGGGCACCGAGCTGCTCGGTTCCACCTTCCTGGCCGGCGTGTTTGCGATCGCGCTCTGGGTCGGGTTGCAGGCATGGCCGAATCTTTGGATGTTCTTCCTCTGGATGCTGCTGTTCGGCCTGTACCTGGGCGCGAAGGTGTACGGCGTCTCCGCCACCCGTTTTCCCGCGTCGTTCTGGATCAACGTGGGCGTGACGATGCTGATCCTCGTCGGCCCCGCCGTGGAAGACAGTTCCGGTGGCGGCGTGCGCTGGGCCTTCGCACAGCGCCTGACGCTGTTCGTCGCGGTCACGGTGTATGCATGGTTCGCGATCGTGGTGCTCGAGCGGCTGCGCAAGCGTCGTTTCGCACCGCGCGTGCGCGCAGCCTGATGCCGGGCGGGCGAAAAAAAGCCCGCAACGCGTGCGGGCTTTTTTCATTCGAGTCAGGCGTGGTCGGTGCTCAGTCGTAGCCCCAGACCTTGACGTCGGCGGTCGGCGCGCCGCCCAGGATCTTGTACTGGATCGTGACCGACGTCAGCCGTCCCTTGCGTCCAGGCGCATTGTTCGGAGCGGTTTCTCCGCCGGACTTCAGCGTGCCGACGTTCTGCATCGTGTCGTCCTTGCGGTTGTCCCAGTGGAGGACGAGCGAGGTGATCTGGACGTCCGCGCCTTCGACGGACAGCTTGACCTGCTTGACGTCCTTGTCCCATCGGCCACCCTCGCTCTTGATTTCCACGCTGGGGTCGGCGGTCTTGATCGTCTTCTGGCCGAGCACGAACCATTGGTCGGCCGCCAGGGCGCCGCCCATGGTCGCGACGGACGCGATCACGAATGCTGCGAGTGAAGTGCGGATTTTCATGTTCATGCAGGCATCCTCTCTGGTTTCCGTGGGTCAACTCAGCCGTTCACAGCAATCCAACCTTCAAACCATATCCGCCCGAACGTAAGGGGCGGGTCAACGACATCCAGGCGGGGTCGACGACGCCCAATGACCTCACCGTGACCAAAGGTGTCGTAGATACCCAACTCGCCTGGACACATGCGATCCGGGAATCGAGGAGCACGGACATGGCGTCGACGGTCAACCGGATGCATTGGCGCACGTTCGGACGCCTCCAGGCCTTCCTGGTGGGCGCGACGGTCCCCTTGTTCCTCGGAGCATGGCTGGCCGATTACGCCTACTGGTCGAGCCATCAGATCGAGTGGAGCAACTTCGCGTCGTGGCTGATCGCCGGTGGCCTGGTGTTCGGTGCCGTCGCACTGGTGTGCGCCGCCTTCGACCTCGGACGCGCAGGCGCGCGCCCCGGGCGCTCACTGATGTATGTCGTCGTGTTGGTGGCGACATGGATCCTGGGCTTCATCAACGCGCTGGTCCATGCGCGCGACGCATGGGCCGTGATGCCGACCGGGCTCATGTTGTCCTGCATCGTGGCATTGCTTGCATGCGTGGCGACATGGATCGGCTTCTCGCGAATGATCGTGGGAGGCGCGCCATGAAGCGTGCGAACGAAAGGCTCGTTGTCGTTGCGGCCGTGGCGACGCTGCTCGTGGCTTGCAGCGGCGGCGATGCGCCGCAGGTCGCGCAATTCGGTGCGCATCCCGAGCTGCCCAGGCAGGAACGCGGCCTGCTACCCAACATGACGATCGCGAACCCCGCGCCGTGGGGAAGCCACCAGCCGGTCGTACCGCCCGGCTATGCGATCACCGCGATCGCCACCGGGCTCGGCATTCCGCGGCAGACGCTGGTGTTGCCGAACGGCGACATCCTCGTGGCCGAGGGCCGTGGCGGCGGCGAGCCGAAATTGAAACCGAAGGACTTCATCGCCGGCTACATCAAGGCCAAGGGCACCACGTCGGTCGCCGGCGGCAATCGCTTGACGCTGTTGCGCGACGCCGATGGCGACGGCAAGTACGAGTTGCGCACTGTCTTCGCCGACAAGCTCAACGCGCCCTATGGGTTGGCGTTGATCGGCAACACGCTGTACGTCGCCGACCAGGATGCGCTGCTGCGCTTCGCCTATCGCGACGGACAGACCCGCGCCGACGCAGCGCCCGCGACCGTCACCCCGTTGCCGTCGGCGATCAACCACCACTGGACCAAGTCCCTGGCCGCGAGTGCGGATGGTCGATTCCTGTACGTCGGCATCGGCTCCAACAGCAACATCACCGAGCGCGGCTTGAACGTCGAATTGGATCGCGCGCAGGTGTGGCAGGTGGACGCGGCGACCGGTGCGCACAGGGCCTATGCCACCGGCCTGCGCAATCCCACGGCCTTGGCGATCCAGCCAGGCACGGGCCGACTGTGGGCGGTGGTGAACGAGCGCGACGAACTCGGGCCCAACCTCGTGCCCGATTACCTGACCTCGGTGCGCGATGGCGGCTTCTACGGTTGGCCTTACAGCTACTGGGGCCAGAACGTCGATCCGCGCGTGATGCCGCAGGACGAAAAGAAAGTCGCGTCGGCGATCGTGCCCGATTACGGCCTCGGGTCGCACGTCGCGGCGCTTGGTGTTGCGTTCTCGACGTCCGCGATGGGCACGCGGTTCGCCGACGGCGTGTTCGTCGGCGAGCACGGCAGTTGGAACCGCAGCCCGCCGGTCGGCTACAAAGTGGTGTTCGTTCCGTTTCGCGACGGCCGCCCCGCCGGTGATCCGATCGACTTCGTCACCGGCTTTCGCGGGGACGACGGGATGACGCGCGGCCGCCCGGTCGGCGTCACCGTCGATCCGCGCGGAGCGCTCCTCGTCGCCGACGATCTGTCGAACACGCTCTGGCGCGTGACGTTGGCGGCACGTCCCTCCGGCCATTGAGGATCACGTGCAAAAGACGGCCCGCCGAAGCGGGCCGTCCCCAGGCGTCATTGCTTCAGGTGATCCTCGAAGTACTGCAGGGACTTGATGTCGGCATCCCGCATGGCGCAGCTGTCACCGGCCACGTATGGGTTGCAGGCGCTGGTGGGCCAGGTTTCCGAGACGCCGTCGAACGAGTGCTTCGCACCGTCGTAGGCCATGAACACCAGCTCGCGGCCACTGCCCCCGACCGCGCCGTAGACGTCGATCGCGCGCGCCTTGCGTGCGTCGCAGTTGGTCCAGCCGACGGTGGTATCCATCTTGCCGTGCTGCGAACGCGTATCCGTGTACGGCCGCCACCAACTCGGATTGGTGCTGCTGGTCGGATTGCCGAAGCCAAGCGAGGCGCCGCAGCCCGGATAGAACAGCACGGCCGTCTTGTAGACATACTCGCTCTGCGGCTTGAGCAGCTTGGAATCGCGCGGCGTCATGCCGAGCTCGATCATGCTCGCCTCCGCACCCGCCGACCAACCCATCAGGCCCACGTTGATCGCGTCGACGTCATCGCGCAGCGCCAGGAACTGGTATGCCGCGTGGATGTCGTTGGCGCGGGTCGTGTACTTGTCGACCATGTCATCGGCATGGATCGTCGTGTTGCTGCACTGGTTCTGCCAGGCCGAGGCCAGGTCGCCATCGAGGTAGACATCGAGCCTGGCCGCGTCGAAGCGGCTGGTGAAGCTGTCGACCACGAGGGCGTAGTACCCCGTATCCGCCAGTTTCATCGCCCACTTTTCGATCTGGTTCTGCAGGTTGGGCACGGCGGGCGGCGTCGTGGGCGGCGTGCTGCCGCTCCAGATGCCGCTGCAGCCGTGCGCCAGCACCACCGCCGGCAACGGCGACGACGGTGGTTGGTCGGGTCCGTACAGCCAGCCGGAGATGCTGGTGACGTGGTGCACGGGATCGTTCACCGGGATCTGCACCGGCACGACGGTGCGGGCGCCGGCCAGGAACGGCGTCGCCGCCAGCAGTCCGACGAGGACGGCCAGCGGCGTTCTTGCTCCAAGTTTCATGTTGACTCCAAAGGTTGGATTGGATTGACGGTCACGCGCATGAGGCGGAACCGGACATCCGGTCCGCTTCATGTGGGAGTGGCGTGAGGGGTCGGACCCGCTGCCAGTGCATCGACGCTAGGCAGGGGTGCGCACTTTTCGTCGACTTATTCGCGATGGCCCCGCATCGGGCCGCACGTCGGGTCAGTCGTGATCGTGCCGGTGGTGCAGGTCGGGGTAATGCGGATGCGTATGCACGAGCGGCGCGTGGTGGTGTGGATGGGTATGCGGTTCGCGGCCGTCCCATTCGAAATCGTGCGCATGCTGGTGGTGCGCATCGTGGACATGCAGGTGCTCGTGGTCCATCGCCTCGTGCGCGTGTGCGTGTTCGTGGTGCTCGGTGACGTGCAGCCACACACCGAGCGCCATGAGCGCCCCCGCGATCCAGAAGGCGATGCCGGGCGTGTCGCGCAACAACAGGAGCGACAGCGCCGCGCCCACGAACGGTGCCGTTGAAAAATAGGCGCCTGTCCTGGCGGAACCGAGATGGCGCAGCGCGAGCACGAAGGCGACTAGGCTGATGCCGTATCCGGCCAGGCCGATCGCGCCTGCAGACAACACATGCGTCGCGTCGTGGAAGCGATGGCCGAGGCCGAGTGCGATCGCGATGTTCACCGTGCCGGCAACGCCGCCCTTGATCGCTGCGATCTGCACGGGATCGCCGCCCGAGACGACGCGCGTCAGGTTGTTGTCGATGGCCCAGCACGCGCACGCGCCCGCGATGGCCAACGCGCCCCACGGCAAGCCCGCGGCGGGGGTTTGCGTCCACGACAGGAGCGCGCCGCCCGCGACGATCGCCATCATGCCGAGGAAGATGCGGACGTCGACGTTCTCCCGGAACACGATCCATGCGAGCAGCGCGGTGAGCACGCTTTCGAGGTTCAGCAGCAGCGATGCGGAAGAGGCCGGCGTGTTCACGAGTCCCACCATCAACAGGACGGGGCCGATCACGCCGCCGAACAGCACGGCGCCGCTGAGCCACGGAACATCGGCGCGCTGGAGGGGTGCCTCGGCGCCGGTCGTGGCGCCGCGATATCGCCTGAGCAACAACCATGTCCCGAGCCCTAAACCAGAACCTGCATACAGCAGCCCGGCAAGCAGGATCGGAGACGTATCGACCACCAGCAGCTTGGCGAGCGGCGTGCTTGCACCGAACAACAACGCAGCCAACAACGCCGGGCCAATGCCAGGTGTCCATCGAATGCGTGGCGTGCCCTTCACGCTAGCCGCGCGAGCAGCAGGGGCGTTCCTGCTGGATGGGCGGGCAGGGCACGTCGCCGTAGGAGCAGAACACGCAGCAATCGCCCGGCTTGGGTTGCAGCACGGCGCCGCATGCGGGGCAATCGAAGAAGAACACGCATGCATCCGTCGGCATCGCCTGCTTCGACGAAGCGCCGCACTCGGGGCACGTCAGCGTGCTTTGGGTTTCGATCATGCGACGAGTGTAGCGCCGCAACCGGGCGGCCTCACTCGGGCGTGGTCTCTCCGAGCAGCGCCTGCTTCAACCGCGCATGCGAGGCCTCCGCCTCTTCATGCGTGCTGAAGGCGAAGGTGTGGGTATGGTTGCCCAACAGGACGATCGAAAAGCCGAATCCACCCCGGCTCCCCAGCAGCGGGCTGAGCAACGAGATGTGGTCCAGGCGGAGATGGAATTCGCACAGTTCGCAGAAGCGGGGTGTCTCCGTCGGCGCGCTCATGATGGCTCCAATATTCCGGTCACGATGCGGCGGATTTCGCCTTGCCGGGAGAACGCGCGGGGCTGGCATGCGCCGCTTCCACCGCGGGGATGTGCTTCAGCGTGCTGGTGTTGCCGAGTCTTTCGATCAGGCCACCGGCAAGCTCGAAGGCCTGGAGGTCCGCCGCGATGCTCTCGCTGGTGGGTTCGCGGGAAGTCTTGGCGGGCGTCTTGCGCGCGAAGAGATGCCCCGTGCTGCCGAGCGCTTTGGTCACGATTCTGGTCTCCTTGGGGCGCCTCAGGCGCTTACGATCGGGTCGGCGCGCGTGGCCAACCAGCGGGTCAAACGGCGGCGCATCTGCCGGATCGGGCTGCGCGCCATGAGGCGCAGCGCCGTGGTGGCCGGAACGCGCGCGTAGCTCAGCGCGTCGAGCTCGCGGAAGACGAGCCTGCGCTCGGAATCGGTGAGGCGTTCGAGTTGGAAGCTGCCTTCGAGCCGAAGCGCACCGTAAGCGCCAAGCGCTTCACCGGTGGGTTGACCGGCGATGATCAACCACGGAGGGCAGACGGGAGAGTAGATCTGGAGGAGCATGCGCAGTTCCGGTCGGGGAGCTGCACGGAGGCTCGGAAGCACGACAGGGCCCGCCACGGCCCATCGAGTGCGCCCCCACTATACAGATCGCGCGTGAACGGTTCGGTTCGCCCGTCGCCTCACGGCGTGGCCACGAACGGGTCCTGGCCGTAATGCTCCTGCATGTAGCGCCGTGCGCGTTCCTCGCAGTCACTTCCGCCGAACATGTGGCGCCAGCGCTTCTGCACGCCCAACTTGTTCGTATGGATGGGGCCTTCCGCGTCGACGCGGATGCGCGACCACTTGCCGTCGATGATGCGGAGGTGACCATCCAGGCGCCAGCCCGGTTTTGCGCCCGGCAACGCAATGCGCTTGTGGTCCATGACCCGAACTCCACGTAGAGGTGGACCACTGTCTCACATCTCCGGTCGCGTGCCTGCGAGGGGGCATCGTGATGTGCCGGCGATGCATCCTCATTGTTGGCGCAGGGCCGGCATCGGAATCGGAATGCCGTAGGTGGTGGCGCCCGCGCCCACGCCGCGTTCGCAGGTGTTGGGCGGTTGCGTGGTGGTGCCGCGGGAAGGGCGTTCGGCGGCCCAGAACATGTAGCCCAGCAATCCGCGCGTGGTGCCGGCGCCGTTGGGCGCCACCGTCTGCACGAAGTTGCCCGTGGATTGCTGCAGCGACGCAGCGAAGTTGTTGCACTCCGGGCGCGCGCGGCTGGCGCCGGCGAGATACACGGCGGCCGTGAACTTCGACGGCGCGAGCGGCGGATAGGCGGGAACGTATTGCGGCTTGCCGTCGATGTGTTCCTTCCAGTTGGCGATCGCCTTGTCCGTCGCCGGTTGCCTCGCCGGGACCATCGCGTTGGCGTAGTCGAGCACCGGTGCATTCGTGCGCAGCCAGTCGCGCGTGGCGGTGCGGCCGATGTCGATCAACCAGCGGTCGCCGGCGGCGAGGTCGATGGTGAGCCGCGCACTCGGGTTGTTGCCGGTGGCGTCGAAGGGAATCGCCGAGCGATACGCGGCGATGAACGCCTGCAACCCCGCGAGGTCGGGCGCGGTGTTCTCTTCGTAATCGATCTCGATGCCGACGCCGAGTTGGGTGGCCAGCTCCGCCGCGCGCAACCCGAACAACGTGGCGTCCTGCGCGAGCGCCTGGTTCCATGCGTCGACATAGGTGATGCCGCCGATCGACAGCATCACGCGCACGTTCCGGCTGGTGAAATATTGGACGATCTGCGGCGTCATGCCGCGTGGCACGCCGTCGAGCGTGGTGGCGTCGGTCGTCCGGTCCAGGAGCTTCAGCGGATGCACGAAGCTCAGCACCACGAGGTTCACCGACGGGCGGCCATCGCCGCGATCGATCAGCCAATGGTTCATCGCGTCGAAGTCGGCGACGGTGCGCGCGGCGCCCCATGTGCACGCATCGTTGGAGCAATGCCACGCGCCGTAGACCTGCATCGGCCCGGCCGTTGCAGCCGCGGGCCAGAGCGCCGCGAACGCGAGGAACATCGCGGGCGTG
>Ga0207981_1000019_pt1 | contig 20193 bp, 14 predicted proteins | sample SoimicmetaGmgLPC_FD_188327 | JGI IMG/M metagenome (GOLD analysis project Ga0207981, IMG submission 188327) | Soil and rhizosphere microbial communities from Laval, Canada - mgLPC (SPAdes) (version 2) | ecosystem: Environmental > Terrestrial > Deep subsurface > Rock core/Sediment | place: Laval... | reverse complement strand
CGACGGTTTCCGTTTCGAGAACGGGCAGTTCGTGATGATCGGGCTGCCCGTCGAACAGCCCGACGGAACCACGCGGCCGTTGATGCGCGCGTATTCGATCGCGAGCGCCAACTGGGAAGAGGAACTGGAGTTCTTCAGCATCAAGGTGCAGGACGGGCCGCTGACCTCGCGGCTGCAACACATCCGGCCGGGCGATTCGATCCTGATCGGGCGCAAGCCGACGGGCACGCTGCTGATCCACGACCTGCATCCGGGGCGCAACCTTTACTTGCTGGGCACGGGCACCGGCTTCGCGCCGTGGCTGGCGGTGATCAAGGACCCGGCGACGTACGAGCGCTTCGAGCGCGTGATCCTCTGCCACGGCGTGCGCAACGCACGGGACCTGGCGTACCGCGACTACATCCTCAATGAATTGCCGCGCCACGAATTCCTTGGCGAGCAGATCGCGAAACAATTGCGTTACTACCCTGCCGTGTCGCGCGAGGCGTTCGTGGTCGACGGCCACGACCAGCACGGGCGCCTGACCGACCTGATGGACAGCGGGCGGATGATGGAACACCTGGGGCTGGAGGCCCTCGACCCGGCGCACGATCGCGCGATGGTGTGCGGCAGCCCGCCGATGCTGGCCGATTTCCGCGCGTTGCTGGATGCGCGAGGCTTCACCGCCGCACCGCGCATCGGCACCCCGGGCCAGTACGTGTTCGAACGCGCTTTCGTCGAGAAGTAATCAGGTCTCGGCGATCGCCGCCGGCCGCAACGCATCCCGATACTTGCGGCTGCACGGCACCACGCTCCCGTCGCGCAGCACCACCCGCGCATCGCCCGTATCGAGCGGCTCGATCTCCGCCACGCAATCCAGGTTGACCATGTGGCTGCGGTGCACGCGCACGAAGCGCGCCGGATCCAGCTGGTCCTCCATCGCCGCCATCGTGCTGCGCAGCGGATAGTCGCGGCCGCGCACGCGCAGGTTCACGTAGTTGCCGGAAGCCTGCAGCGCTTCCACGTCGTTGGCTGCAATCAGGAATTCCTTGCCGAGCTTGCGCACGAGGAAGCGTTCCGGCCGCTCGCTCGCGGCCGGCGCGGGGGCGTCGTCCGGCGGCGCAAGCACACTCGCCTCGCCCTGCCAGCGGCGAAGGAACCAGCGCCACGCCTCCATCGTCGCGACAAGCGCGGCGTAACTGCGCACGTCCTTGAGGTACTCGTAGCCCCATTCGTGCAGCCAGTTGCCGAAGTCGTAGTCGCCGCCTTTCATGGCGTACGCGCCTTCGCGGAGCGCGACCATGCCGGCGACGTGGAGCACCGACCACGCGATGCTGCCGAGCACATGCAGGGGCAAGGCCCGCTTCCAGGTGTCGAAGCGGACCGGGTTCCAGCGCGTGAACCACACCACCGCGGGCAGCAGCGCCAGGCACACCAAGGCACTCGTCCATTCCCACACCGCCGGCTCCCACGGTTCGAAGGCGAGGTGGGCGCGCTGGATGTCGAGCCAGGTCACCGCCGTGTTGGCGATGGCATTCAGCCCGTAGCTGACGATCCAGAAGCCAACCTCGAACGGCCGGCGCCACGGCCGGAAGCGATCCCACAGGTTGGGCGGAGGCGAAGCGGCAAGGGTCGACATGCCGCGCATTGTGGCCGAGAGGGGCGCGGGGACGGCAAGCGTTCGTCCCGCGGGTCCGCGATTCGTCCCTCGCGACGGCGATTTGGTCACTCCGCGCTGTCTTCCACGCGGCCGCGGGCCGAACGTCTCCGCCAACCCAACCCGCGGACACCTCCGATGACTGCCGCTCCGATCACCGCTCCCATCACCGCTCCGACCACTGCCCCGCCACCGGCCACGCGCCGCCACGACATCGATGCCTTGCGCGCCCTCGCCTTCGCCGCGCTCATCCTCTACCACTGGGGCATGCTCTACGTGGCCGGCGAGGACTGGGGCTGGCACCTGAAGTCCGCGTACCACGCCGAGTGGCTGCAGCTGCCGATGATCGCCATGAATCGTTGGCGCATGGACCTGATCTTCCTGATCTCGGGCCTGTCGGTGCATTTCCTGCTGCGCGACACCCGCATCGGCCGCTTCATCGCCCTGCGCTCCTGGCGCCTGCTGCTGCCGCTCATCTTCGGCATGTGGGTCGTCGTGCCGATCCAGCCGTATGCCGAGGGCGTGTCGAACGGCTTGGTACAGCCGGGGTTCCTCGCCTTCCTCGCGCGTTACTACACCGGTGCGACGTGGCCGCAAGGCGCGTTCGCCGGTTGGGAACACGGCTTCACCTGGAACCACCTGTGGTACCTGGCCTACCTGTGGACCTACACCTGCGTGTTCGCGCTGCTGTTGCCGCTGCTGCGCCGCCTGCCCAATCCGCTCGCGCGCTTGCGCAATTGGCACCTCGTGGTCTGGCCGGCCGTGCCGCTGATGATCGCCACGCTCGTGCTCCAACCGCACTTCAAGGACACGGGCGACCTCGTCCACGATTGGTATCGCCACGCGGTGTACTTCACCGTATTCCTGTACGGCTGGTGGCTGGGCACGAACGAAGGCGTCTGGAACGAGCTCGCACGCCTGCGGCGTCGTTCACTGGTCAGTGCGATCGGGTTGTTCGCCTTCTACATCGCGTGCGCGTTGGCGCTGCCGTCGGAGATCTCCGACGCGCTCGAGCCCTTCATCTGGATCCTGCGCAACCTCTACATCTGGTGGATGCTGTGCGCGATCCTCGGCTATGCCCGCACCTATCTCGATCGCCCGTTCCGCTGGCTGCCGTGGGCGACCGAAGCGGTGTATCCCTGGTACGTGCTGCACCAGAGCCTGATCGTCGGCATCGCCTTCGTGCTGCTGCCGATGCACCTGGGCCCGATCGTCGAACCGGCGCTCGTGCTCCTCGGCACCGTGGCCGGTTGCGCGCTGCTGCACGCGATCATTCGACGCAGCAACCTGCTGCGCCCGCTGTTCGGCATGAAGTGGAAGCGCCGTCAGGCGAGCGCGGCTTCGATGTCCTTGGCCAGGGATTCGGGCGTGTCAGTCGGCGCGTAACGCTTGAGCACCTTGCCGTCGCGACCCACCAGGAATTTCGTGAAGTTCCACTTGATCGCATCGATGCCGAGGAACCCGCCCTTCTCGTCCTTCAACCACTGGTAGAGGGGGTGGGCCTTGGCACCGTTGACGTCGATCTTCGAGAACAGCGGGAAGTCGACGTCGTAGTTGAGCGAGCAGAAGTTCTTGATCTCGGCTTCGTCGCCCGGTTCCTGGTGGCCGAACTGGTCGCAGGGGAAGCCCAGGACGACGAGGCCGCGGTCGCGGTAGGTCTTCCACAAGGCTTCGAGCCCGGTGTACTGCGGCGTGAAGCCGCACTTCGACGCGACGTTGACGATCAGCAGCGCCTTGCCCTTGTACTCGGAGAGCGAACGCGGTTGGCCATCGATGTCGTTGGCCGAGAAGTCGTAGACGGTGGACATGGCCGGGCTCCGGGTCCGTGGAGCCCGGAGTCTAGCCGGTCGGTCGCGGGTGCGTCGTCAGTGCTTCTGGCGCTGGGGCTCGGACACCTGCTTGACGACCTGCGCGGTCTGGTTGTCCTTGCCGGCCAGCGCGATGTCGGCCACCGAGACGATGCCGGTGAGTTTGCCGTTGGCATCGACCACGGGAACGCGACGAATCTTCGAAGATTCCATCAGCGCCGTCGCATCCTTGAGGGAGCTGTCTTCCCGCACGGTCTGCGCCGGCGACGACATCGCATCCGATGCCGTGGCGTTCATGGTGTCGCGGCCTTCGGCCACGATGCGCACGGTGATGTCGCGATCGGTCACCACGCCCACCGGCGCGCCCTTGTCGTCGACCACCGGGATCTCGCCGCAATCGTTCTCGATCATCAGCCGCGCCACGTCGCGCAGCGGGGTTTCGGCAGTGCAGCATGCCGGGTTGCCGGTCATCACCGAAGTCACGTTACCCATCAGGCGTCCTCCTTCTTGCAAGGACCGCAGGATGGCGCCGGCGCGGTCCCCGGAGCGTGAACCCGCAACCCGTCCCTCGCTCCACCCACGCAGGCCGTTCACCCACCCTGCCTTAAGTCATTCGTAGGATCACGCGGCCTCGGGTAAATTTTGCGGTTCCCATCCGACGAGACCCGCCCGATGAAGCACCCGCTCGCCTGCGCCGTCGCGCTCGCCCTCACCCTGGGCAGCGCCCTTGCCGCACCGCAGGCCCAGCCGCAAGGAGCCGCCATGCCCTCCGCGACCATGCCCTCAGCGACCATGTCCTCCCCCGCCACCGCCGCCAATCCGTTCTTTGCCGACAGCCCGCTGCCGCTGCATTACCCGGACTTCGCGAAGATCAAGGACACCGACTTCGCGCCAGCCTTCGACCAGGGCATGAAGGAAGACCTGGCGGAGATCGACGCGATCGCCAACAACCCGGCCGCGCCGACCTTCGACAACACCATCGTCGCGATGGAAAAGGGCGGCCGCACGCTCACGCGTTCGACCACCGTGTTCTACAACCTGCTGGGCGCCGACAAGAACGACGCGCGCGAGAAGATCGACGAGAAATACTCGCCGCTGTTCGCCGCGCACCAGGACGAGATCCGCCTGAACCCCAAGCTGTTCGCGCGCATCCAGAAGCTCTACGACACGCGCGCCTCGCTCGGCCTGAACCCCGAACAGGTGCACCTGGTCGAGCGCTATTACACCGACTTCGTCCGCGCCGGCGCCAAGCTGAGCGATGCGGACAAGGTGAAGCTCAAGGACATCAACGCACAGCTCGCCACGCTGGGCACGCAGTTCGACCAGAAGCTGATCGCCGAGCGCAACGCCTCGGCCGTCGTCGTCGACACGCGCGCCGAACTCGATGGCCTCACCGACGCGCAGATCGATGCCGCCGCCGACGTGGCCAAGCAGCGCAAGCTCGATGGCAAGTACGTGCTGACGATCCTCAACACCACCGGCCAGCCGCCGGCGGCGCAGCTGACCAACCGTGCGCTGCGCGAAAAGCTCTATCGCGCGTCGATGGCGCGCGGCAGCCGCGGCAACGAGTACGACACCACCGGCATCATTTCGCAGGTGGTGAAGCTGCGCGCGCAGAAGGCCAACCTGCTCGGCTACCCGACCTGGGCCGCGTTCGTGCTGGAAGACGAAACCGCGAAGACGCCGCAGGCCGTCAACAGCATGCTCGGCAAGCTCGCCCCGCCGGCCGTGGCGAACGCCAAGCGCGAAGCCGCCGACCTGCAGGCGATGATCGACCAGGAACAGAAGGCCAAGGGCCAGCCGACCTTCAAGCTGGAACCCTGGGATTGGTCGTTCTATTCGGAAAAGGTGCGCAAGGCGAAGTACGCCTTCGACGAAAACGAACTCAAGCCCTACCTCGAGCTCGACAACGTCCAGCAGAACGGCGTCTTCTACGCCGCGCACGAGCTGTACGGCCTGACGTTCAAGGAGCGCAAGGACCTGCCGGTGTACGAGCCGGACGTGCGCGTGTTCGACGTGTACGACAAGGACGGCAAGCAGCTGGCCATCTTCATCTCCGACATGTACGCGCGCGACTCCAAGCAGGGCGGCGCGTGGATGAACTCCTACGTCGACCAATCCGCGCTGACGGGCTTCCTGCCGGTCGTGGCCAACCACCTCAACATCCCGAAGCCGCCGGCGGGCCAGCCCACGCTGCTGACCTGGGATGAAGTGACCACGATGTTCCATGAGTTCGGCCATGCGCTGCATGGCATGTTCTCGAACGTGGGCTACCCGCGCTTCAGCGGCACCAGCGTGCCGCGCGACTTCGTCGAATATCCCTCGCAGGTCAACGAGATGTGGGCCGACTGGCCGTCGGTGCTGGCCAACTACGCGCACCACTACCAGACCGGCAAGCCGATGCCGAAGGAACTGCTGGACAAGGTGGTCGCGGCCTCCAAGTTCAACCAGGGCTTCACCACCACCGAATACCTCGGTGCGGCGATGCTCGACCAGGACTGGCACCAGCTTGCGGTCAGCGCCGTGCCGCCGGCCTCGGGCGTGATGGCGTTCGAAGCGGCTGCGCTGAAGAAGGACGGCGTGGACTTCGCGCCGGTGCCGCCGCGTTACAAGACGCCGTACTTCAGCCACATCATGGGCGGCTACTCGGCGGGCTACTACGCGTACATCTGGTCGGAAGTGCTCGATGCCGATTCCGTCGAATGGATGAAGCAGCACGGTGGCCTGAAGCGCGAGAACGGCGACCACTTCCGCGACACGCTGCTCTCGCGTGGCGGCACGAAGGACGCGCTGGATCTGTTCCGCGATTTCGCGGGCCGCGATCCGGACATCCAGCCGCTGCTGAAGCGTCGCGGCCTGGACGGCGCGGCGGACGATGCGAAGGCGCCGCCGAAGGACGCGAAGCAGTAAGCGACGCCGACCTGCAAATGAAAAGGGCCGCGCAAGCGGCCCTTTTCATCTCTTCGATGCGACGTCGCTCAGGCAACGTTCGACATCGTCACCGGCTGGTCGTCGCGACAACAGGCATCCTTGCTCAACTTGGCGACCTGCCAGGCGGCGTGCGCTTCCTCGCGCACGTCGTTCCACCCCAATGCGGAATTCCCGCGCACGCGGTTCCAGTCGCTGGCCATCTGCGGCTCGACCTTCTGCCAGGTGAGGCTCGGATAGAAACCGGTGGCGAGTTCACCGAGCGCACGAGCCCGGGCGGAGCTGACCTCGTCGAGGTCGACGTGGGTCGAATTCAGATGGATGACCATTCGGAACAGGCTCAGCAACGGGGGATGGCGCGCAGTGTTGGCGCGCGCATGTAACCGCTGAGTGAAAGCCAAGGCGTTGATTGGCATGGGATTCCCGTTCATTTTCATGAGGTCGTATGCTCGGTGGCATGAAACGGGGCAACAGCAAGCTTTCCTCTCCCGCCGGCGGCCGCGGCGCCTTGCGCGGCGCCGTGAAGGCCTGGGTCGAACAAGGCATCCCGATGAAGCTCGTCGGGTCCTTCCTCACCGCCAACAAGGTCCACGGGTTCGACTGCCCGGGCTGCGCTTTTCCCGACAAGACCGGGCGGCCGTTGGTCGACAGTTGCGAGCAGGGGCAGAAGGCGATCGCGTGGGAAATGACGCGCAAGGCGGTGGGCGCGGAATTCTTCGACGGGCGGACGCCGGAGGAATTGCGCGCGCTCGGCGATTTCGAACTCGAGTTCCAGGGGCGGCTCACCACGCCCGTGCTGCATGAAGGCGGCCGCTTCCGCGCGATCGGTTGGGGCGAGGCGTATGCGATCGCCGCGCGCGAGTTGCGCGCGCTGCCGCCCGCCTCCGTCGCGTTCTATGCCTCCGGGCGCAGCAGCAACGAAGCGGCCTTCCTGTGGCAACTCGCGGCGCGCACCTACGGCACCGCGCACCTGCCGGACTCCTCCAACTTCTGCCATGAGCCCTCGGGCTTCGCGCTGAAGCAGAGCATCGGCACCGGCAAGGGCACGTGCTCGCTGGAGGATTTCGAACACGCCGAACTGTTCCTCGTCATCGGGCAGAACCCGGCGAGCAACCACCCGCGCATGATGGCCGCGCTGCACGAGGCGAAGCAGCGCGGCGCGACGATCCTGGCGATCAATCCGTTGCGCGAACGGGGCTTCACCGATTTCGCGGATCCGAAGGACATCGGCGCGCTGCTGCGCGATCGCGGCAGCGCGGTGGCCGATGCGATCCACCAGGTGTCGATCGGCGGCGATTTCGCGGCCCTCAAGGGCGTGATGAAGGCGCTGCTGGAGATGGAACGCGCGGCGCCGGGGACGGTGTTCGACCATGCGTTCCTGCAGGCGCACACCGAAGGCGTGGACGCGCTGCTCGCGGACCTCGATGCCAGCGACTGGCCGACGCTGGTGGCGCGCTCGGGATTGCCCGAAGCGCAGATGCGCGACATCGCGCAACGCTACGCGCGTTCCAACGCCACGATGATCACCTGGTGCATGGGCCTGACCCATCATCCCGAAGCGGTGGCCACCATCCAGCAAGTGGTCAACCTGCTCCTCCTGCGCGGCAACATCGGCAAGCGCGGCGCGGGCGCGATGCCGGTGCGCGGGCATTCCAACGTGCAGGGCGATCGCACGATGGGAGCGACCTCGACGGTGACGCAGGCGTGGCTGGACAACCTCGAAGCGACCTTCCCCGGCGCACCGCTCTGCCGCGAGGCGGGGCGCGATGCGGCGGGCGTGCTGGAAGGCCTGTTCGACGGCGTGATTCGCGGGGTGCTGTCGCTCGGCGGCAACTTCGGCGTGGCCGCACCGGATTCGCCGCGCGTGCTCGAGGCGCTGTCGCGCTGCCGCTTCACGCTGCACATCGCCACCAAGCTCAACCGAACGCACTGCCATCCCGGCGAGATCGGCCTGCTGCTGCCGACGCTCGGGCGCACCGACCGCGACCTGCGCCCCGGCGGCGAGCAATGCATTTCCACCGAGGATTCGTCGAGCACGGTGCGCGCCTCGCGCGGCGTGCAGGCGCCGCTGAGCGAACTGCAGCGCAGCGAGCCGGCGATCGTCGCCGAGCTTGCGCAGGCGCTGGGGTGCGCGCCGTCGGTGCCGTGGGAGGAATTCGCGCATGACTACGCGGCCATCCGCGCGCGCATCGAGCAATGCCAGCGCGGCGTCACCGCCGGCTTCGAGGACTACAACGATCGGCTGCTGCGCGATGGCCGGTTCGTGTTGCCGAACAGCGCAGCGCATCGCCAATGGAATACCGCGACCGGCAAGGCGCGCTTCCTGGCCCGGGCGCTGCGCGACGACACGCCCGTGCAGCTTGCGCGCCGCCGCCATGGCGACGCGGTGCTGACGCTGATGACGATGCGCGCGCACGACCAGTTCAACACCACGGTGTACAGCGCCGACGATCGCTATCGCGGCGTCGCGGGCGATCGGCGCGTGGTGTTCCTCAACGCCGTGGATCTTGCGGCGCGCGGCCTGGCCGATGGCGACCGCATCGATGTCGAAACGCTGGTGGACGACGGCCACGTGCGGCGCGTCATCGGATTCACCGCGCGCGCATGGGACATCCCGCGCGGATGCTGTGCGGCGTATTTCCCGGAAGCCAGTGGCCTGATTGCCGCAAGCGTGTTCTCCGACGGCAGCCGCACGCCGCTGTACAAGGAGATGCCGGTGCGCGTGCAGGCGCACGCGGGCTGAGGGTCAGCGTGCGTCGAGGCCGGCAACGCCGGCTACGGCGCGTGGGGATCCAGTGACGAGGCTACGCCGCGGCTTTCGTACGGTGCCACGCCGTGCAGCTCCGGATGCTCCGGTTCACGCAGCAACGTGCGGCGCCACAGCCGTTGTTCGTCGAGCGACGCGTCCGCCTGCCAGTCGAGTTTGCCCGCGACCCACGTGGCGACCACCACGCCATCGCGATACAGCACGCGTGCGCCCAGCAGGCGCGGCACCTTGTCGCCGGTGAGCACGGTGCCGACGAGGTTGAGCGGATCCAGTGCGGAGACGGCGACGAGGGTGCCGTCGTGCGGGCGCTTGCGCACGGCGCGCATGGCGCCGATCGCTTCGGGCAGCGCGAACTGTTCGCCCGACAGGCCGGCGATGAAGCGGCCGCCGCGGATTTCGCCGCGCGCTTCGAGGCGGTGGTAGACGCGCAGGAGTTCGCGCCAGGGCGGCAGCCACGCGGCTTCGCGTTCGAGCAGGCGCCAACCGACCACGCCGTAGCGGCGCAACAGCGTGCGCGCGATGTGTTCGATGGATTCGGGTGACAACGGATCGGTGGCGTCGCTGGACCGGCGCGTCAAGGTCCAGCGCCCTGCGTCTTCGATGCCGAACAGCGAAGCGCGACGGCCGCGGCGCCCGCTGAAGGCCGACGGACGCTTGGATTGCGGCACCAGCAAGGCGCGCAGGCCCGCGAAGCTGTCGCAATGCACGCGGCCGCGCGCGACGAGTTCGGCCAGCGCGTCCTCGAGTTCGGTGCGCAGCAGGTGCGCGCCGCCGACGAGTTCGTCGAAGAACGACGCGCCGTGATCGCGCAGGTAGTCGGCGACTTTCTCCGCGCGCGAGGATAACGGCGGATCTTCGTCCTTGCGTTGCGCGGCGGCCTGCGTCCACGTGGCGAGCTGGCGACGCGGCAGCAACACGATGGGCGTGGCGCGCACCGGGGCGGTCCGGCCACCGTGCGCATCGGACGGCGCGTTGCGCAGGCGCGCCCAGGTCGTGCGGCCCGCGGTGCACAGATCGTCGAGCCAGGCGATCGAATAGTCCGCCACGCGCGCAGGCAGCAGGTCGGATTCCCAGGCGGCGGCCGGCGCTTCGAAGCCTTCGAGTTGCGCCACCACGCCGGCGAGCGCTTCGGGCCCGCTCACGCGCGCGGTGGGCGACACGCGCTGCCAATCGAACAGGAAGCGCATGTAGTCGCGCGGTTCGACCGGTTCGATTTCGCGGCGCAGCCGACCGATCGTGTAGCGGTGGATGCGGGCCAGCAGGTGGCGTTCGCACCATTCCTCGTCCTTCGGTGCATCGGGGCCCGGCGTGAAGCGGCCGCGCATGACGAAGCCTTCCGATTCCAGCGCGAGCAAGGCCATCTCGACGTCGGATCTCGGCAGGTCCAGTTGCATCGCCAATGCATCCGCCGTGACCGGGCCCAGGCCCGTCAATCGCGCGCGCACCACGGCAAGGGCCGCCTCTTCGCGAGACCAATCGCGCGCGTAGGTGGCGGGCACCGCGATCGCCGGCGCCATCGCGGCATCGGGATGCAGGGCCATCGATTGCGGCAGGCGTTCGGCGGCCCACCACAGGCCCGCGCCCGCCGCCACGCGCGTGGCACGCTGCGTGTTCGCCAGCGCCTGCAGCAACGACGTCCAACCCGACGCGCGCGCTTCGTCCGCCGTGATGCAGCCCAGGCCCATCAGCGCCTCGTGCATCTCGTCGGCATTGCGCGCATCCGGCCACGCCTGCGCACGCACTTCGGCGATGGCCTCCGGGTCGAGGCGGCCGAGGTCCTCCGCCGATTCGGCATCTGCATAGCGGCGCGACATCACCGCCTGGGTGCGGCGCTCTTCCAGCGGCGCATCGTCGAGGAAGGCATAAGGCCGCGCGTTGAGCGCTTCGGCGGCGAAGGGCGACGGCGCGGTGAGGTCGCGCGCCACGATGTCCACCTCGCCCGCTTCCATGCGCCGCAACAACGCCAGCCAGCCTTCGGTGTCCATCGCCTCGTGCAGGCAATCGTCCAGCGTCTGCGCGACCAGCGGATGGTCGGGCACTTCACGTTCGCCCACCAGGTTTTCCGCGCAGGCGACCTGGTCCGGGAACACGGTGGCCAGCAGGTCTTCGGATTTCATGCGCTGCAATTGCGGCGCGACCTTCTTGCCGCCGGTGAAGCGCGGCAGCGCGAGCGCGGTGGTCGCGTTCCAGCGCCAGCGCACGCCGAACAGCGGCGCATCGAGCAGCGCCTGCACCAGGATGTGTTCGGCCGAGTTCGAATGCAGGTAATGCGCGACGTCGATCAGCGGGAAGCTGTGGCTGGTCGAGAGCGACAGCACGATGGCGTCTTCCGTGGCCGCGGCCTGCAATTCGAAATTGAACTTGCGGCAGAACCGCTTGCGCAGCGCCAGGCCCCACGCGCGGTTGAGCCGGCTGCCGTAGGGCGAATGCACGATGAGCTGGGTGCCGCCGGACTCGTCGAAGAAACGCTCCAGCACGATGCGTTCCTGCGTCGGCATCGTGCCGAGCGCAGTGCACTGGCGTGCGATGTAATCGGCGAGCTGGCGCGCGGCGTGTTCCTCCAGGCCGACCTCGTCCATCAGCCAGCGCAACGGCGCGTCCGCGTCGTCCTGCGCGCCAATGCGTTCGGCCAGGGCGGCGCGCAGGCGCGAGACGCCCTGCGAGAGTTCATCGGTGCGCCCGGGTGCCTCGCCGAGCCAGAACGGAATGCTCGGCGGCGCGCCCTGCGCATCTTCCACGCGCACGCGGCCGGGCTCGACCTTGAGGATGCGGTAGCTCGCGTTGCCGAGCTGGAAGATGTCCCCGGCCATGCTTTCGATGGCGAAGTCTTCGTTGACGTTGCCGATGATCGTCGCCTGCGGTTCCAGCAGGACGTTGTAATCGGCCGTGTCCGGGATCGTGCCGCCGGACATGATGGCGGTCATGCGCCCACCCGCGCGGCCGCGCAGGCGCTTGTGCACGGCATCGCGATGCAGGTAGGCCGCACGCGTGCCGCGACGGGTGGTGAAGCCTTCGCCGAGCATCGCCAGCGTTTCGTCGTAGTCCTTGCGCGACAGCGATGCGTACGGCCACGCGTTGCGGAACATGTCGAACAGCGCGTCCTCGTCCCACTCCTGCGCGCTGACCTCGGCGACGATCTGCTGCGAGAGCACGTCCAGCGGCGCGCGCGGGATCTGCAGCGCATCGAGTTCGCCGCGACGCACGCAGTCGAGCAGCGCGGCGCATTCGGCCAGGTCGTCGCGCGATTGCGGGAACAGCCGACCCTTCGGCGTGCCGCCGACGTGGTGGCCCGAGCGACCGACGCGCTGCAGGAACGCCGCGATCGCGCGCGGCGAGCCCAACTGGCAAACGAGGTCCACGTCGCCGATGTCGATGCCGAGCTCGAGCGAGGCCGTCGCCACCAGCACCTTCAGTTGCCCGGCCTTGAGGCGTTGCTCCGCATCCAGCCGCAATTCCTTCGCCAGGCTGCCGTGGTGCGCGGCCACGTGTTCCTTGCCGAGCTTCTCGCCGAGGTGCCGGGCCGCGCGCTCGGCCATGCGCCGCGTATTGACGAACACCAGCGTGGTGCGTTGTTGTTCGACGAGTTGCGCGATGCGCGCGTACACCTCGTCCCATTGCTCGTTGGACATCACGGCGCCGAGCGGCGTCTGCGGCACTTCCAGCGCTAGGTCGCGCGCGCGGGTGTACCCGATGTCGACGATGTCGCATTCCGGCGTGCCGTCGGCGGCCACCTTCGATGCGCCGACCAGGAAGCGCGCGACTTCGTCGATCGGCTTCTGCGTGGCGGACAAGCCGATGCGCGTGAGCCGCCGGCCGCACAAGGCATCCAGGCGCTCGAGCGACAGCGCGAGGTGGCTGCCGCGCTTGGTCGCGGCCACCGCATGGATTTCGTCGACGATCACCGTGCGCGCGGTCGAGAGCATCGCGCGCCCGGATTCCGAACCGAGCAGCACGTACAGGGATTCGGGCGTGGTGACCAGGATGTGCGGCGGCGCCTTGCGCATGCGTGCGCGTTCGCCTTGGGGCGTATCGCCGGTGCGCACGGCGGTGCGGATGTCGACGTCCGGGAGTCCCAGGCGTTCGAGTTCCTCGCGGATGCCGGCGAGCGGTGCTTCGAGGTTGAGGTGGATGTCGTTCGACAACGCCTTCAGCGGCGAGACGTAGACGACCTGGGTTTCCTCCGGCAGTCCGCCACCCTGCCCTTCGCGCACGAGCGCATCGATGGCGGCCATGAAGGCGGTGAGCGTCTTGCCCGAACCCGTGGGCGCGGCGACGAGCGTGTTGCGCCCGGCTTCGATCGACGGCCAGGCCTGCACCTGCGCTTCGGTGGGCGCGGCGAAGGTGCGCGCGAACCAACCGGAGACGGCCGGATGGAACAGGCTCAAGACGCCGTGCCCTTCGAGGGCCGGCTTCAGAACGGGTTCGGACATGCCGCGCACCTTGCCACGCCGCAGTCGCAGCTTGTGAGACGACGCGGCCGCTGGTCAGCGCGGAGCCACGTAGCCACCGGGCACGCCCCTGGGCGAAAGGACGAGTTGCCAAAGCTGAATGGCCCGCGCGCGGAAGCTGGCCATCGACGCGGAGAGGTAGAAGCGCCACATCCGGCGGAAGCGCTCGTCGTAGCGTGAAGGCAGCGAGGACCAGGCGCGTTCGATATTCGCGCGCCAGGCCTGCAGCGTGCGGTCGTAGTCGGCGCCGAAGTTGTGCCAGTCCTCGATCACGAAGCGGCCTTCGAGCGCCTTGGCGATCTGCCGGGCCGAGGGCAGCATGGAGTTCGGGAAGATGTAGCGCGCGATCCACGGATCGGTGTGCGCGACCGACTGGTTGTTGCCGATCGAATGCAGCAGGAACAGGCCGCCGTCGGGCGCGTCGTCGGCGATGCAGCGGCGCGCGACGTCGAAGAAGGTCGCGTAGTTGCGCACGCCGACATGTTCGAACATGCCGATGGAGAAGATCCGATCGAAGCCACCGTCGATCTCGCCCGGATCGCCCGCGCCCAGTTCGCGATAGTCCTGCAGGCGGATCTCGATCGGCAGGCCCTGGCAGAGCGCGCGCGCGAGGTCCGCCTGTTCGCGCGAAACGGTCACGCCGACGCCGCGGACGCCGTAACGCTCCGCGGCGTACTTCAGCGCCTCGCCCCACCCGCACCCGATGTCGAGCACGCGCATGCCCGCGCGCAGGCCCAGCTTGCGGCAGACGAGATCGAGCTTGGCTTCCTGCGCGGCATCCAGGTCGTTCGCCTCGCGCCAGTACCCGCAGCTGTAGACCAGGCGCTTGCCGAGCATCGCGCGGTACAGGTCGTTGCCGAGATCGTAGTGGCGCTCGCCGATCGCGAAGCTGCGCGATTCGGTCTGCAGGTTCAGCAGGCGCGCGCGCAATGCGTCCCAGGCTGCGCCGAGCCCGCGGACTTTTTCGTCCGCCCCCGAGGCGATGAGGCGATACAACATGCCGTCGAGGTCCTCGACGTCCCATTGCCCGTCCATGTACGCCTCGCCGAGGCCGAGCGAGCCTTGCGTCAACACGCGACCGTAGAAGCGATCGTCGTGGACGCGCGGATCCCACGCGCGCGGCGCGGCCGCGCGGTCCGGCCACACGTCGGCCTCGTGCATCAGTTGCAGGATCCGTTGGCGGAACGGATGCGGGGACATTTCAACCGCCGCGGAACAACCCGCGGTAGGCCGGCGCGACGTGCGGCAACAGCACGTCGGCGGGCACGTCGACCGTCTGCGTGCCATCGGCATACGGACCCACCTGGTAGGGTGGGAACACGAAGCGCAGCGCCTCGATCTTGCCATCGGCGCCCAGGCGCGGTTCGAATTCGGAGAACGCATCGGCCGTGGGGCCGGTGCCCTCGTCGATCATCTGGCCCGCTTCCTTGAGCATGCCGGCGCGCTCGTCGGCCGGCACGTCGTCGGCGTCGATGCGCTGCGACAACGCCGTATGCAATTGCTCGCGCACGAAATCGGAAATCGCCTGCCAACCCGTCGCCTCGGGCACGAGCGCTTGCGCCGTCAGCTGCACGTTGTGCTGCGGCAACCAGACGAAGCGCGAGATCAGCGGCGAGCCGTGCGCACCGCCGGTGTAGAGATAGCCGTCGGCGGCGATGGCGATGATCGTCGGCGTGTTCGCCAGCGTGGTGAACGACAGGCTCAGTTCGTAGGGCGCGGTCGGTGTGTCGTTGCCGAGGCCTTCGACCGCGTTGAGCAGGTCCTTGCGCGAAGCATCGGCGTACTGCTTGAGCGCAGCGGCGAGGCCGGGATGCGCGGCGGCTTCCTTCGGATAGCTGATGCCGATGACGTAGCGCGGCGTGGTTTCCACGACGTCGTGCAACCCACCGGCGACGGTCGCGGCCGCGGCGGGCGCGACGGCGGTGGCGGCCGTCCCGGGCGCGTGCGGCGTGGCGACGGGTGCGGGCGCCTGGCGCTGGCAGGCGGCCAGCAGCATCGCCGACAGGATCGGTACCGAGAGGATCGGCATCGACAGTGACAAGGCAAAACGACGCGTCATGAGGCAATCCGTTGGCTCGGGGTCGCAGGCAAATTATCCGCTGGCGCGTGACGCCGCGATACACCCTTTCGCCCTCCGCGGCAGGGCGCGGCTGACCGAACGCCGGCGCTCCCCCCGTTCTGACCACCGTCGATCGGGAGCCACGGGTGTCCTTCTTCGAAGAGCTCAAGCAGCGCCGCGTCATCCGCGTCGCGACGGTCTATCTCGTCGTGGCCTGGGTCGCCATCCAGGCGGCATCCATCGCGCTGCCCGCCTTCGATGCGCCCGGGTGGACCCTGCGGGTCATCATCCTGCTGTTCGCATTGGGGTTTCCGCTGGCGCTGCTGCTCTCGTGGGCGCTGGACGTCACGCCCGAAGGCCTGCGCTTCACGGCCGGCAAGGTGGGCAACAAGCGCATGGCGACGATCAGCGCCGCGCTCGCCGCACTCGCGGTGGCCTGGTACTTCCTCGGGCAACCGGCCTTCCGCCCGGGCGCGGCGGCGCCGGAGCGTTCGATCGCGGTGCTGCCCTTCGTCAACATGAGCGGCAACGCGGCCAACGATTACTTTTCCGATGGCCTGGCCGAGACCACCCTCGACATGCTCGCGCAGGTGCCGGACCTGAAGGTCATCGCGCGCACGTCGTCGTTCGCGTTCAAGGGCAAGGCCACCGACATGCGCGAGATCGGCCGGCAACTCGGCGCGGCGCACGTGCTGGAGGGCAGCGTGCAACAGGCCGGCGACACCGTGCGCATCACGGTGCAGCTGATCCGCGCGAAGGATGGCTCGCACCTGTGGTCGAAGCAGTTCGATCGGCGCATGACGGATGTCTTCCACATCCAGGACGAGATCGCCACCTCCGTCGTCGATGCGCTCGCGTTGCAACTGCCGGAGTCGACGCAGCGGCGCATGGTGCGCAAGCGCACCGACAACGTGGCCGCGTACGACGCCTACCTGCAGGGCATGGCGTTGATGCCCAAGCGCGACGTCGGCGACATGCGTCGGGCGCTTGCGCACTTCGAGCGCGCGATCAGGATCGATCCGGGTTACGCGCGCGCCTACGTCGGCGCGCACGACGCACTGCACCTGATCGATAACTACGGCAGCATCAGCGACGCCGAACGCAGGAAGGAGCAGGCCTACCTGCAACGCGCACTGCAACTCGCGCCCGACATGGGCGAGGTGCAGGTGGCGCGCGGCGTCGCGTTGGAAATGGCCAACCAGCCCGAGGCGGCGGAAGCTGCGTATCGCCGCGGCGTTGCGCTCGCCCCGGGGTATGCGACGGGCTGGCAATGGCTGGGGGAAGTCGTCTCCGCCTCGCTCGGCCGCTACGAAGAGGCGATTCCGCTCCTGCGCAAAGCGCTCGCGCTCGACCCCCTGTCGCCCGTCATCCGCGGCACGTATGCGTTCTCGCTGGGCCAGGCCGGGCACCTCGACGAAGCGTTGGCCCAAAGCAACAAGCTCATCGCCGACGATCCCACCGTCGCGCGCGCCTACGACGATCGCAGCGTGGTGTACGCGATGCGCGGCGATCTCGTGTCGGCGCTGCGCGACCTGCAACAACAGGATGCACTGGCGCCGGATGCCTTCAGCTTCCGCACGCATCGGTGCTTCACGATGATGGATTTCGGCGCCGTGGAAGCCGCCGACGCCTGCATGCGTCCGCTCATCGCGCGCGCGCCGGATGCGGCGGCGGTGCTCGGCGCCCAAGCGCGCCTGGCCTACCTGCGCGGCGACCTGCCCTCGGCGCGCGCGTTCCTGCAACGCATTCCGGAGGAAGGCGGCGCCGTCATGGATGGCTCGCTGGCGCAGCGGCTGGGCGACGTCGCACCGATGCTGGCGCTGTCGCGCAAGCGCAGGCCGCATTGGTTCGACACGCCGCCAGGCACGGTGTCCTCGACGCAGGCTTTCTCGGCGATGGAAACCGGATTGGCCTTGCTGCGCTCCGGCGATCGCGCCCGTGGCGAGTCGCTGGTTCGCGCGGCGATGGCGGCGGTGGCCAATCGCCCGTACGCCGCGGTCAATGGCGGCCGCAACTGGATCGAAGTGGTCGGGCACGAATACCTGGGCGAGCGCGATGCGGCGCTGCAGGCGTTGAAACAAGGCGTGGACGCCGGCTACTTCCAGTTGCTCGCCGACCTCGAGGAGGATCCCTTCCTCGACGACCTGCGCAAGGATCCTCGCTACGAGCGCGTCCTCGCCCCCGCGCGCGCAAAGGCGGCCGCGCAGGTCGAAGCGGCGCGGAAGGCCGGACTTCTCTGACGGGCCTTCCGTCGAAGCATGAAAAACAAAAAACCCGGCCGAAGCCGGGTTTTTCGATCGGGTGCGCCCGGCACGTTGCCGCGCCGGTCGCTCCGCGAATCAGGGGGTGGATTAGACCGCCTGGACTTCGTCGGCCTGCAGGCCCTTCTGGCCCTGCACAACCTTGAACGTCACGCGCTGGCCTTCCTGCAGCGACTTGAAGCCGGTGCCCTGGATGGAGCGGAAGTGCACGAAGAGGTCCGGGCCGGATTCCGGGGTGATGAAGCCGAAGCCCTTGGCGTCGTTGAACCACTTGACGGTGCCGGTCTGACGATCGGACATGGAGATACTCCTTGAAAAACAGATTGGAAATGAAGCACGACCGCCTGGGGCGACCGCGACTGTCTAGCAAGGGGTAAGACGCGAACGATGTAGCGACCGTGGACACGAAGTCCTTGATCTACCGCATCGGGCCACGATGTACCGTGATCCCGCTTGGAACAGTGGGCGCACCTTACCCTACTTTGCCCCGGAAGTGTGAATAGGCAGGCAAACGTTCACGTAGTTGCCGGGGCCATCACCATTCCGTGCGGCCCGGCAGCAGGCCCCGGAGCTCCTGGTCGGTGAGGTTGCGCCACTGCCCGACCTTGAGGTGGGCGAGCTTCACGTTGCCGATCCTCACGCGGACCAGCTGCTTCACCCGGCACCCGAAATGCGCCGCCATCAGGCGGATCTGCCGGTTGAGCCCCTGCACCAGCACGATGCGGAAGCCGAAGCGGCCGAGCTTGCCGGTCTTGCACGGCAGGGTCATCTGGCCGTGGATCGGCACGCCGCGCGCCATGCCACGCAGGAACTCGTCGGTGACCGGGTGGTTGATCGCCACCAGGTATTCCTTCTCCAGCTTGTTTTCGGCGCGCAGGATCTCGTTGACGATGTCGCCGTTGCTGGTCAGCAGGATCAGCCCTTCGGAATCCTTGTCCAGGCGGCCGATCGGGAAGATGCGCTGCTCGTGGCCGATGAACTCCACGATGTTGTCCTTCACGCTCGCCTCGGTGGTGCAGGTGATGCCCACCGGTTTGTTGAGCGCGATGTAGACGTGCCTGCGCTTGCCCGGGCCGGCCGCGGTGCGGGCCTTGAGCGTTTCGCCGTCGACGAGCACCGTGTCGCCCTCGCCCACCTCCGCGCCCACGCGCGCGCGGATGCCGTTGACCTGCACGCGGCCCTCGGCGATGAGGCGGTCGGCTTCGCGGCGCGAGCAGGCGCCGGTATCGCTGATGAACTTGTTGAGGCGCATGCGGGTGTGGGGGGAACGGGACCGGGGAGGCCGCGATTCTACCGGCGCGGCCTGCCGGGGCTCAGGCCAGGCTCCCTCAGGCGAGCAGGTCCTGGTATTCCGGGTGCTTCCGGATCCATGCCGAGGAATAGCCGCACTGGGCTTCGACTTTCCAGCCGGCGGCCCGCGCGTGGTCCAGCGCCGCGCGCACCAGGTCGCCGGCGATGCCGCGCCCGCCGATGGCCTCCGGTACGCCGGTGTGGGTGATGACCATCGTGTCGCCGGACATGTGGTAGTCGATCTCGGCGACGTGGCCGTCGACGACGACGGAGAAACGATGCTCGGCCGCGTCGTGCCGGATCAGCGAGGGATCAACCACGGGAATCCCGCTTGCCCTGGTTGTGGCGGTCGGTCGTGCCGATGCTGCCTTGGATGGCGGACTGGTGCGTTTCGCCCTGGTGCAGCTCGTTGGCCTTCAGGCGCGCTTCCTCGGATTGGAAGCCGGCCTCGGGCACGTGGCTGCCGCCCTCGCCGATGTTCTGCCATGGCGGCGTTTCGCGATCGTGCGCCTGCTTGGCTTCCAGCAGCGCGTGCGTATTGGCGAGCGCCTGCTCGGGGGTGATGTGCGCCGGCTCGGCAGTGCGCTCGGGCTCGGGCGTGATGTGCTTGGGTTCGGGGATCACGACGTTGCGCGGCGCGCGTTGGGTGGGCGCCTTGCGGGGCGTCGCTTTCTTCGTCGTTGCGCGCCGGGTGGCTGCCGGGTTGCCGGCGGCGGACTTGCGGACGACCTTCTTCGCGGCGGCACGTTTGGCGGCCTTCGCCGGCGCCTTGCGGGCAACCGTTTTCTTCGTCGCCTTGTTCGCGGACTTGCGCGCGGCGGTCTTCTTCACCGCCTTGCGGGCGGACGTCTTCGCGGCCTTCTTCGCGGTGCGCTTGACGGCGGCCTTCTTCGCCACCTTCTTCGCTGCCTTCTTCGCTGCCTTCTTCGCCGTGCGCTTGGCCGGGGCCTTGCGCACGGCCTTCTTCGCGGTCTTCTTCGTCGCCTTCTTCGCCGC
>Ga0207981_1000018_pt1 | contig 20257 bp, 29 predicted proteins | sample SoimicmetaGmgLPC_FD_188327 | JGI IMG/M metagenome (GOLD analysis project Ga0207981, IMG submission 188327) | Soil and rhizosphere microbial communities from Laval, Canada - mgLPC (SPAdes) (version 2) | ecosystem: Environmental > Terrestrial > Deep subsurface > Rock core/Sediment | place: Laval... | reverse complement strand
GACGCTGAGGGTAATCCCATCGGTCGACCACCCGCACCAACCCAGCAGGACGAATCCGACCCTAGTCCACCTCAGCAGCGAGCAGGAGCCTCGGGCGAGAGGACCACGGGCGATCCAGTAGCCGATGCTTGGCTGGAACCGTACAAGACTCGTAGAGTGATGGTGGGATGACCATTTGGCCCGCCACCGTCGCACCCGCGAGAGTCGGCTCGTCTTCCTCAGTGAGAACGTGCCGCGCTGCTCAGGTGCACGAACAGGAGAGATAATGGCCACAACCACACCGAAAGCGGAACCCAAGGCCGAGACACAGGCCGAAGAGCCCGAGGCCGAGGCGAACCCCGAGTGGTGGACGGTCGAGGTACCGGAATCGCCGCACCCGACCCGCGTGGGGAGGGGAGTAGTCGATGCCGCTGAAGAAGGGAAGAAGCCGAGCAACGATTAGCGCCAACATCGCACGCGAGATCCGCAACGGTCGACCGAGGCGACAGGCCATCGCCATCGCTTACTCGGTCGCGCGTAGGAGTGGGCGACGTCGTGGCCGGAAGCACTAGTATCGAATTCGTGAACTACCCGGCCTGGCGTGCCGCGATCAACGACGCGTTGGATCAGTGGGTTCACCAATCCGAGGACAACGCACACGATCTCGGTAAGCTGGCTGTGACCGAGGGTCGGACTCGCGCCCCGGTTCGAACGGGCCGCCTGCGCCGAGGCATCGACTATGAGGTGCACGAGGGGGAGAACGGCTGGGAACTGCGGTTCTTCAACGAGGTTCCGTACGCCGTGTTCCAGGAGTTCGGCACACGCCATGTGCCTGCCCATCCACACATGCGACCCGGCATGGCGGCTGCAGTCAACCAGTACACCCGATTGATGTTGCGGGGAATGAAGTGACCACGTCCAACGCGACCCTAGCTGGTGCAATCAAGACCGTGCTTGAGCAGGCGAGCCTCGGACTCCAGGTATTCCGCACCCTGGCTCCCCCCAAGGCCAGGATGCCGTTCTGTGTCGTCACCGAAGACGTGTCGTGGGTGGCCTTGCCAGACGGAGACACCGACGCGTCCGACGAAATGACGGTACAAGAGCAGGTGCAAGTCGACATCTACCAGCAGCTGCGCACCGCTGAAGGGACGCGCACCGAGGTCATTGGGCTCGAAGACATCGTCTGTTTCCTACTCCGCAACACCCGTCTGCCGACCTGGGTCAATCACGTCTATGGCGTGCAGATACTCGCGAGGAGCGCTGGCCCAGCATCTGTGGGGGAAGTGAACGTGCGCCGCACGATCGTCACCCTGCAGATTGACCGGCTGTTCGCAAACCGAACATAGGAGCAGTAATGGCAGAAGTGGAGCCTATGGTGGCTACCCCCATCGCGTCGCAAGGTATCACCAAGGTCTACGCGATCCAGCATGCTCAGATCGCAGGGCTGCTGACCGATGCTGCGGGTGCGGCACCGACCTACGGCGAATGGTTCGACGTCCCCGGCATCAAGTCTCTCAAGATCAGCGGCTCGATGGAGACCAAGTCGCTCCGAGGTGACAACCGGCTGATCGATTCGCAGTCCGTGCTGACGGGTCTGACGGCGAGCTTCGAGCACGCCAAGCTCAGCCTGATCATCCTCCAGACGATGCTGGGTGGCGCAGCTCCGGCCGCCGACACCCTGCCCTACGCGGGCATGGGATGGCAGCTTCCCACCTCGGCGTTCCCCAAGGCCTTCGGCCTCCGAGCAATCAGTGCCGCGTCGGATGCTCCAGGTGGAGCGGTGGCTTTCAACATGTCCCGCTGCAGCCTGTCCAAGTTCCCCGAGATCGGGGCGGCCGAGGAGGACTACCAGACCGTCAGTGCCGAGCTGAACATCAACCCGCCGGTCGGGACGGGAGACTGGCTCGGGATCACGATCGTCGACACCTACGCAGCTCCCGCACCCTGGGCACCTGACTCGTCGACCTGATCCCCTTTTTCGAAGTACCGCGCGCCACCACCTGGCCCGCGTGTGCATTTAACGGAGGGAAGACCCCTTGCCAGGTACCGCCAACTCGTCTGGCCAATGGATTACCGTAGGCGACGAGAAACACCAGCTCATCTACTCGATGCTCAGCCTGGAGAAGATCGAAATCCAGTTCGGCTCGCTGGGCGAGATGCAAGACATGATCACTGACGACAACGGCGTAGTGCGCCTTGATCGTCCGGTGGTTAGACTACTGATCGATGTATTGCACGCTGGCCTGCTGCACGACTACGACGACACCCCCGCTGACCGTAGGCGAATCGCCTCAGGTATCCCGCCAGCCGCGCTCGAAGAGGCGGTCGAGGCGTTCACTGCCGCGTTCACGGACGCGTTCGGGGATCTGGGGGAGCGTGCGTTGAGGGGGGAAGTACAGGGCCCGAACCGGGCCACCCGCCGACACGGATCCCCTGGAGCCAATGGTACTACGGCGCGACCGTCACACTCGGTCGTACCCAAGAAGAGTGGCAAGAAATGACTCCTCGGCAGCTACTAATGCTGGCCGAGGAGCATCGCTATGCAACCGATCCGCACGCCACTCGACCTGTGGCACCGCGCGAGGAACCAGACGACATCGGCTGGGCAGTGGCGCTCCAGGCGCAGCTCGCGAGACAAGGAGGGCGGCCGGGGTGATCTATGGCACTGTTACCTGACCTAGTTGGTCGGATCAGACTAGACCTGTCGGACCTGACTCGTGCGCAGGGTGAAGCTACCTCGCGCGGAGCGGCAATAGGTTCAGCTCTGGGTACGGCTGTCGGTTCGCTGGCAGGAGGCTTACTGGCCGCCGCAGGTCAGCGGCTGCTGGAGTTCGTGAGCGGATCGGTCGACGCGTTCGCCAAACTGGAGGACTCGACTGCCGCAGCAGGCACGGTCTTCGGAACGGCGTTCAGCCAGGTTGATCAGTTCGCTGCCGGAGCGGCCCAGTCACTCGGCCTAAGCAAAACCGCCGCGCTCGAAGGCGCGATTACGTTCGGTACCTTCGGCAAGCAGGCTGGGTTCGCAGGCAACGACTTAGCCGGGTTCTCCACCGGTCTGGTGTCCATGGCTGGGAACATGGCGTCCTTCCGGGGTACCACGCCTGAGCAGGCGATCGAGGCCATCGGAGCAGCGTTCCGAGGCGAGACCGACCCCATTGAGCAATATGGGGTCATGATCAACCAGGCGCAGGTCAAGCAAGAGGCCATGCGCATGGGGCTAATTCCGCTGGGCGGTGAACTCGACAATCACGCCCGAATCTTGGCCACTCAGTCACTGATCTTGAAGCAGACAGCCGACGCGCAGGGTGACTTTGCCCGGACCAGCGACTCAACGGCCAATACTCAGAAGCGACTCGCGGCCGAGACCGCAAACGCCCAGGCTGCACTCGGTGAGAAGCTAGCGCCTGCCATGACGGCGCTGAGGGAGCTCCTGCTTGGAGTACTAACCGGACTGAATGGATTTATTGACGGCGTCGCTGCTGTGGCTCGGGTGGTCTGGGAGTGGAAGGACGCTATTGGCGCGGTGCTGATAGTGATCGCCATCCTGAATGCGCAGACCATTGCGGCAAATGTGGCGATGGCAGCATACCTCGCGGTGAATAGCGCGGTTCGCATCGCGACTACGGCATGGACCGCTGTGCAGTGGCTGCTCAACGCGGCACTGACGGCGAACCCGATCGGCCTGGTGATCGCGGCCATCGCTGCACTGGTTGCCGGAATCGTGATCGCGTACAACCACAGCGAGACCTTCCGCAACATCGTCAATCAGCTGTGGGAAGCGCTCAAGTCGTTTATTGCTTGGATAGGTCCAGCCTGGGAGTCATTCAAGAACGCAGTCGTTAACGCGTTCGTCTCGGCCGGACAGAAGATCGTCGAGTTTCACGACTGGGTAACCGCCATGCCGGGCCGAATCGGTTCAGCCCTAGCCTCGGTGCCCGGTTTGGTGTGGGGTCTGATTGTCGAGGCCTGGAACCGGGTCACCACCGGAGTTAATCAGGCCAACAACGTCCTATTCGGGTACATCGGCTCGATACCAGGCCGGGTGGCTGGGTTCCTTAGCGGAGTTGCGGGTGACGTCTGGCGGTTCATCGTCGATGGCTGGAATCGCATGGTTAGTGGCATCAACCAGGCGAACCAGGTCCTGTTTGGGTTCATCGGCAGCATTCCCGGTCGAATTACAGGGTTCCTCGGTAGGGTGGCTGGTGACGTCTGGAACATGATTGTTGGTGGATTCCAGCGTACGATAGGTGGAGTCCAGGCTGCAGCCAATAACGTTTTGAACTTCGTCCGAGGGATCCCCGGCAGCATCGTCAACGCGCTGGGCAACATCGGTGGTCTGCTGTTTGGTATCGGTCAGGACATCATCGGTGGCATGTTGCGCGGACTGCAGTCAATGGGTGGACAGATCGTAGCCTACTTGACCAACCTGATCCCCGGTCCGGTGCGTCAGGCGTTGGGCATCGCTTCTCCCTCAAAAGTCATGATCGCGATCGGTGAGGACACGATGCGCGGTCTCGATGAGGGCTTGCGCCGAATGCAGCCAATGATCAACGCCCGAATGAACGGTATCACGGCCAGCATCCAGGCCACCCTGCCGGGAGGTCGCCAGGTCTCGGGATCGGTCGGCGTAACTAGTCAACAGACGGCGCGCGGTCGAGTCTACAATATCGATGCCCGGAGCTTCGGTACTCAGATTAGCCCAGATGACGTGGCCACCGCGATCATGTGGGCTTCCAAAGTCGGAGGGTTGGTTCCCGCATGAGCGTACTCCACATCGTACTGTTGATCCTGGCGCTGCTGTTGGCCGCCATCGCAGCTTTCGTTGCGTCGCGTCCGGACCCGATCCTCCGTTATGGTCTGCCGCTGCTGGCAGCTAGCCTCGCGGTATATTTCCTGGACGCACTACTGGTCGCCCTGAAGGTGTACACATGAGATCAACCCAAACGGGCCAGTGGCGCGAGTTCACGTTCGGACCGGGTACCGACTATCCGGTAACCGCCGTTGAGGGGATAGATGATCTACCCGATGTGCGGACCACCGATACCCCGCGTCCTCAGACCGATGGTGACTGGAGCGGCACCGATCAGGTGGCGGCTCGTACCATCACGCTGAGTTTGGGGATTCGAGGGGATGACGCGGCTGATCTGGAGAGTAAGAGACGCGAGGCTCAATTCGTACTAGGTCCCTCGCGGCGACTCACTGAGCGCCTGGTCCTGACCGATGGTCGGGTAGTGTACGGTAAGCTGCGCAAGTCCGCCATGCCGGTTGATATGACCCAAGACTGGCGCCTCGGTGAGATCCACCTGCAATTCTACTGCCCGGATCCGAGGGTCTACACTGGCGACACCCAAGCGGTGACCCTGGTGGCGGGTGCCGCTCGACTGACTGGACGCACCTACCCGCGCGGATACACTCTGGCTTCGGGTGCACCGAACTACATCGCGCCGAAGGGCTGGCAGTACCCCGCGCAGAGCCAGGTGGTCTCCGAGGCTCGCCTCACCAACACCGGCAACGTGGACGCGCCGTGTGACTGTCGCCTGATCGGTCCGCTGCAGAACCCCCGGATCGAGGTGGTTGGGGTCTCAATGTTCCCGATCTCGGTATCAATCGGGGCGACCGACACTCTGTTGGTGACTCGCGATTACCACGTGATCTTGAATGGCGTGGAGCGTCGCGACTTGATCGGTATCGGTGCCGAATGGCCTACCATCCCTCCGGGTACCTGGACGATCCGGTTGTTCGCACAGTCCGGTAACGGCACCTGCTACGTCGTCACCCAATCGGCGACCCTATGACCGGTTTTGGAGCTGGAACCACAACCACCCTGATTGTGCGTCATATTCAGACGCGGCAGGTGTTGGCGCTGGCCCCCTGGTCCAAGCTGACGTATGAGACTCGGATCAACGCGGCCGGTCCCCTCAATGCCACCATCCCGTCTTTCGATGGCGGGATCACCGACATTCTGCTGCCCGGTCGAGTGATGATCGGCGTATTGCGCGGATCAATACCGGTTTGGTCGGGTATCCTGTGGAAACGCACCATGGATCCCGACGGATTTATGGAGGTTCAGGCCCAGGAGATTCTGTCGTACTGGGACCGCAGGCGCATTAGAAGTACCTTGATATTCACCCAGATCGAGCAGGCCTCGATTCTTAACACACTGATTGATTTACCTCAGCGCGACAACTTCGGCGCACTCGGTGTGTCCGTATACGGTAACATGAATACGGGGGTGAGGCGGGACCGCACCTACTTGGCGGCGGATCGCAAGAGCTACGGTGAATCGATCCGCAACCTGTGTGGGGTCATTGGGGCACCAGACATCAAGTCCGATCCCATTTATTCGAATGGCGCATGGTTCGACCGGTTCGCTGTTGGCTACCCTCGGATCGGTCGCGTACAGAGCGCCAGTCACTTGACGTTCATCGTAGGAGTCAACTGCACGATTGTTGATTGGGTCGAGGATGCGGCCAGCTCCACCACACTGATCGATTGTCTGGGATCTAACCCAGCTGACAACACCAATCCGCTGGTGTCCAGCTACGAGTCGCAGTTCATGTATGGTGCTGGCTGGATGCGGCTGGAGGACGCGCTTAGCTTCACCGATGTTAGCGTCCAGGCCACACTCAATGAGAAGTCGCGTGCCGAGCAAGCCGCTCGGTCAGGCGTGATCCTCACCGTAAAGCTGCTGCTATCTGATGCGGATGAGGACCCGATCTTGGGTACCTACGGCGTCGGTGATGACGCGCGACTGATCGTCCCACCTGGACCAGCATTTGTTGACGGGTACGACGTCACCGTACGGATAGCAGCTATCGAAGTGAATGCGGGACAGACCGACGTGGTTAGCATAACGATGGTGCCCGCGCTGCTTGACGGCAGCACCATCATTCCGATTTAGGGGCAGCATGACACGCGTGGCTCGACCAGTGGACATGTCCGAATGGCTGACCCGCACCGAGGAACGGGTAGCCACCTTGGAGCGCCGAGCCCAGGCAGCTCCACGTCCAGCCACTGGCGCCACCTCAGTCGTGTTTGGCCCGAATCTGCTGCCCAACCCCGGGTATGAGGGTGGTTCGATTGCTGGGTGGACGAACCCCCAACAGGGTGGTCTCGTCAGCGGCTCGGATGCACTGGCTGGGAACTACTCGTACCGAATGCTGCACACCGCCGTCACACCATCGATCTCCCGGGTAAAGAAATCGTTCAGTTCAGGTCCGTGGGCCTGGCGCAGCTATACCGGTAGCGGAGCATTCAAGCCACTGACCAGCCCACAGCACTGCTGGCAAGGCCAGTTCGATGGAACTGACGGCAACCATCGCAGCTTCTTGTGGTTCGATGCCACGCAATGGCAGGACGCGATCGGCACCGTGCCGGGCGACTGGGAATGGCTCGACCTACTGATATTTTGGGAACACTGGTTCTGGTCCGAGGGCGGGACCGCGATCGTCGGCGCCCATACCATCGACAACCCTCCCGCCGAAGGCGCGTCCATGCCGGGCAGCGGGGGATTCCCCGATCTGACCCGAACCACTTGGCCAGGTCGCTACTTGAGTCAGTCGGTCAGCCTGATCGCCATCGGTGGAGTGGCTGACCGCATCCGCAACGGCACCCTGCGTGGACTCATGCTCGGGCCGGGACCTACTACTAACAATACCTATTACGGCTATGCTCGACCTTACGACGCAGTCATTCGTGGGACGTATTGGAAGACCACCAGTACCTCAATTGGGGGTCTGTCCTCCGAAGTACGATCAGATGGAGTCGGGGTTACCGGAAGCAATGTGAAGTGGAACGCCTCAGTTTCTGTCAACACTACCGTTCCGACTGCGGCCAAGCTAGGAGTTTGGTGGAAGAACGCGTCCGGCACCATCACTGATGTAGATGTAGCAACCCCCAACTTGGGTGCTGGGGCCACCACTCCAATCAGTGGAACCACGGGTGCGGCGTTCTCCGATGCAGCCGTCGATTTAGGCGTCTATCTAAAGATGACTGGGTCCCCGCCGTCAGATGGATCGGGCTCAACCATTCCGTGGAACTACACCGTGGACGATTGGGTCCTACGTCAGCAGATTGCCGGATGAGGATAAACCATGACCCTAAAGGCATTGTACCTGCAGACCGGAGCATACAACGCTCTGGATGATCGCATGTTGGCGGGCATGTTGCTGGACCTGTCGGCTGATCCGCTCAGCGGTAACGGCAGGGTCATCTCCGGCATGACGGTATCCGCGCAAGCCACACCGAACATGACCGTGTTGGTCTCGCCCGGCCGAGCCGTGTGCCCGACTCCGGCTTCGGACGGTGGCGGTTACGCGATCATGAACGACGCTAACGCCACGATCACGGTGTCTCCGGTGTCCACTCTGCCGCGCGTCGATATCGTGCTGTTGGCGTGCGATGACGCTGACTACTCGGGCGCTACCTATGCCCCGAAGATCTACATCGTTGCGGGGACTCCAGCGGCGAGCCCCACTGCACCCGCCCAGCCAGCGGGCACCACCCTACTGGCCACGCTGAACCACTTGGCCAACGCCACCTCAGTGCCGCAATCCGCGATCGTTCGCTACAACGCGGGCAACCTGCATGAAGTTGAATACTACGCCACTGCTATTCAGTCCATCGTTCAGAACGGCGACCGACCGGTACAGTATGCGGTGGCCAAAGTTCCCGGCCCCGACGTCACCATCGGCACCGCCACAACAGGTGCTGTCACCAACGCCCGATTCCAGCTCAACCGATCCGGGTTGTGGACCATCGACGCCAGCTGTCGACTGGTCGGCGCTGACGCTATGCAGGCGGGCGTCTGGATAGGACCCGACACCGGCGGTACCCGCTGGGGATCATCGCTCAATGCCCAAGGTGGTACGTCCAACCCAGAGATGAGCGCGTCGGTCACACGTCGGTTCACCGCTGGGGACTTTGTAGTCGTATACGCCTATCAGAACAGTGCTGCCGCCAAGAACACCGATCCGTTCAATGAATCGGTCCACTTCCGAGCTTCCTGGATCCGACCCTAATGAGAATCGGCCAGATCACATTCACGGTGTCGCTGACGCTGATCGTGATCACTACGATGATCATCGTAGGCGTACCCACGCTGGCCACCTCCAACGAAGATCGGCAAGCAGTGTTGGCGCTCGGCTCCAGCGCGCTCGGCGTACTGGTGACGCTGGGCAGCCAAGCATTCTTTCTCAAGAAGCAAGAGCGGAACGACAAAGAGGAGTGACCGCATGCCGTGGCTAACTGATCTCGCGGATGCCTGCCGGTCAAGCGGTATTCAGGTGACTGAGTACGCGAACTGGAAGAACCGAGGGCACGGCTCAATGTCGGGCGTGAAGACGATCACTTGCCATCACACGGCTGGGCCGAAGACCGGTGATGCGCCGAGCCTGGGTACCGTGGTCAACGGGCGACCCGGTCTGCCTGGTCCGCTGGCGCAACTGTTCCTCTCCCGATCCGGTGTGTGCACTGTTGTCGCGGCTGGGCTGTCCTACCATGCGGGTCAGTCCAAAGATAGCTCGATGAACAACGATTGGGCTATTGGGATTGAGGCCGAAGCGACCGGCGTGGATCCCTGGCCACAGGCTCAATACGACGCTTACGCCAAGCTGTGTGCCGGTCTGCGAACCTGGTACCGGCTCGACGTCGCCCGAGTGATGGGCCACAAGGAGACCTGCAGCCCGTCTGGTCGCAAGATCGATCCCAACTTCGACATGAACTCCTTCCGCGTAGCAGTAGGCGCAGGTGGAGGACTGACCCCGGACCTGAGCACCAACGATTTGATTGATGAGGACCAGGACATGCTGATCTTCTTTGACACGATCACTGTCGACGCGGGTAGGCCAGCTACCCCGGGTGACCCCGACGCCGATCCGCCAGTACTGCCCGACCCAGGCAAGCCCGCCAAGTATCAATACAACTTCCATGGTCAGCGCACCTGCGAGGCAGGAGGAGGGTCCAACATCGCCAAGTCAGCGTGGGCCTGCTTCTCAACCGCATGGGGCGGCTGCTCGGTGTTCCTCGCGGCGAACGACGGCAAGGGTCGTACGTGGAATCTGCTCGGTGCACCCGGCAAGCCAGCCGGTGTGAAGAACAACAGCCAGATCCCATTCCCTCTCCCCGAGGGCGCGCGAATCGTCACAATCGAGGGAGTCCGCGACTCACCAGGTACGGTTGTTGCCTGCGACGTGTACAACCTCCGTTGAGGCGCAACTACACCAACGACTGCCTTCTCTACAGCAACCGCAATCTCAGCATGAACTGCCAGCCTCCGCGCACGACCGTACATACCATGTCGACCGATGACCTGGAACTGCTCATCTTTGCGGTCGGTGGATGCGCGATCCTCGCGCTGTTATGCTACGCTATAGTCTGGCAGAGCACCAAACGGAACCGTAGGTAGCTCGTGCAGATCTGGAAGCTGGTATACATCGTCTGTTTGACGGTGCTGGCCCTTGGGTTCATCGCGGCCCTGTCCAATCCAGTCCTCTATGGTGATCCCTTCATCAAGGGTCTGCTCATTGCGGGAGCTTCGGCGTCGGTGGTAGCTCTGCTCGGAGGCCACCTGTTCATCAGCATCGATCGCGGGAACACGAAAAAGAAGCTCCCACATGAGGACGATGACCGCAACCAGATAAATCCCTACCAGTATGAGGCCGAATATCCCCCCAGCGAGTCCGGCAAGCGCGAATATGGTCCCGATGATCAGAGCGAAGAACATCGCAACCAGCGCGATTAACATGGTCATGAACCCCTTGAATCGCTTGATTCGAGGGGCTCGGTGTCTACCCGGCACGGAACGCTCGACATTCACAGATGGAGCAGTCGTCGCCGTCGCGTAGGTGCTCGTGCCAGTCGACCGGGTGGCCGCAGCGGCACCAGTCGTTTGAACGGGACTTGAGGACTCGGCCAGTGTATGATCCAACAAGGGGGAGCAGGACCAGGATCAGCAGCGCGATTCCAAAGATGTAGAAGACAGACATGCCGGCCTCCATTCGGGGATGAGCCCTTATGGCAGACCGGCAGACCTGTCTTGCGGTTGTTACTTGGCGGTGGGCTTCTGTAGCTCCCACTCGCCCGCACCCAGGAACTGGACCGTCTGGCCGTTCTTGAGCGTGACGTAGCCCGGACCCTTCACAAAGATGGTATCGACATCCGACCCGGTCTTTGTGTTGGTGATCTTGGCGTACCCGGGCTGGCTACCGTTGCCGTTGGTGTGGTAGCGACCAGGCGCGATGTCCGTACCGACATCGTAGGTGCCGTCACCGACCTGGGTCTTCGGACCCGGAGGCTGCTCGACCGGGGGAGCGATCGGTGCGAGGGTCGGCGGCAGCGCGATCACGGACGGGGGTCCGGCAGGCACGGCACTCGGGTTGCCGGCAGTGGTACCACCTGCGAACGACGCGATTGCGATCACTGCCAGGATCGAGCCCGTTCCGATGAGAACGACCTTGTTGATCGTCCGACGCCGACTCGGCTTCGGTGGCTGGGCATCCAGGTCCGGTTGCGTGCTGTGTGTCATTTGGGCTTCCCTTCCCATTGTGGGCGCTCTCTGCGCCCGATAGATTCCATCCTACCATAGCAAAGAATCCCTGTCAAGTCGGGGCGGGCCAGGTGTGGCGCGCGATACACCAGAAAACGGTGTGGTTAGTGCCACATGCGGGGACATTGTGCTGGGGTGTCCGATAGGGTAAAATTGTTTTTAGAGGGGGAGAGGCCCCCAACCGGGAAGGGAAACCCAATGAGCACCGAGACCGCCGCCGCCAAGACCGTCCTCCACTCCTGCGCCTGCATTCGGCTGGGCTCGTACTGCGGTCGGATGACCTACAAGACCTGGGCCCCCGGGCACGACGCGAAAGCGAAGAGCCTGCTCCAGACCGCGCACCGCAACGGTGAGGATGTCGTCCTCGACGGCGAGATCATGTCGGCTCGCTCGGCCACGGACCTGCTGGTCCCGGCCCTGACGCCGTTCCTCTACTACAAGCGCGGCACGATGCCGGCTCGGTTCGCCGACGACGCAGCCGCCATGGCGCACTCGGCGATCACCGCCCAGATCCAGGTCGGGCGCTGGACGTACAACGCCCTGATTGCCGGCAGCCGGGTGACCTACGTCACGCGCGGTGGCGACACCAAGGTCATGGACGTGGCGGACGCCAAGTTCGTGGCCTGATCGGGGACGCTAAGCCCCCCACCCTGGTTTGGGTGGGGGGCCGCGCCATGCTGGGGAGCGCCCGTCAAGCGTCGGCTTCGGCCGACCCACTGCCCACGTTCACGTTGACGGTGCTGCTTCCGACCTGCACGTTGAACTGCGTGTTCCCCTCGACCGTCTGTTCGTTGACCGAGGATCCCTCCATGCTGACGAGCGCGTCGCGCACCGCCAGCACGACGTCGTCGATAACTGCCATGTTCTCACCTCCTCCCCGCCAGGCCCCACTACTCCACCCGGGTGTACGCTCCTGGGACTCCCCTCAAGCGCTCTTAAATCGCCCGGTGCCTACGCCCCAGTACTGCCGAATCCCCGCTCGCCTCGGTCGGACATTCCGGGAACTATGTCGTCTGCCCAGATCGGCTGCGGACACAGGGCGGGCAGCAGGATCATCTGGCCTAGCCGGTCACCCGCCCGCACCTGGTGGGTCGCCCCACCCACGTTCCACACGCCAACGAACAGCTCGCCTCGGAACGACGGATCGATGACCCCGGGTGTCACCCACAGCCGGTATTTGCGCATCGTTGACGAACGCGTGGTGATGTAGCCCCACGATCCGGTCGGGATGTTGGCGATCACGCCCGAGGGGACGTCGCGGAATTGCATCACCGGGATGGTCATGTCGACTGAGGCGTACAGGTCGAGCCCCACGTCATCGACGTAACCACGTACCGGGAGGACAGCCTTCTGGTGAACTCGGACGAAGCTGATCTCGTCCGACCTAGGTTGGTCCCGCATTGCGATTTCCAACCATTCGACCACGTCCATCGGATCCGACCCCACGATCGCGCCTCGCGCGGCGAACCCGCGTAGCGCGACTGACTCGTCGACGTCGGATACGATGCCGACTGGCAGGTCGTGCAGCAGCGCCCATTCGATCTCGGCTGGCACGCCGATCGAGGGCACGCCCCGAGGGAGGAACGCCAACACCCCATCCACAGTGGCCAGGACCGAGCGGTTGACCGCGTCCAGGTTGGGGTCGAATGGGCGACTGAACGCCCGGCTTGGCCGATAAAGCGTCCACTCGTCCGGACACGTCCACTGGTGAGCCAGCCCATTGGTCGCCTGGTCGATGGGCTCCGCGACGTACACTACGTAGCTCATCCGCGCAGCTCCTTGTAGATCTCGGCCCAGGCGTCCGGGTTGGCCTTCTGCTCGGCTAGCCACCGGTCCCACGTTCCCGCGTGCTCGATGTGTTCTGCCATCCGGTCAGGCGACACCACCAGGTGGGCAACGATGTCGATGGCCTCCCGTAGAGCGAACCCAGTAAGTCCCGTGAGAATCGGAAGGCAGATGCGCTCAACTGAAGAATGCGAAATATCATGCTCGCCAAACCAAGAAGTAGATTCAGCAAGCGCAACGAGCTGAGCGCGTACCACGCGGGCCAAGCCGCAGATTCGCTCGGATCGTACGGGGTTCCGCTTGTGTGGCATCGAGGTGGATCCCCACTGCTCTGGCGCGAACCATTCCGCGACTTCACCGTAGGTCGCTCCCAATCTGATCTGGATGGCCAGGTGTTCGAGTGCGCTCATCAACCCGGACACGCCCTGTGCCCAGCTGACCAGGGCTGACCGGTCGTTGGCCTGGGCCTTGCGCCATCGCCCCGCTTGCAGACCGAGCAGCGCACCCAACCGTACCGGATCGTGGACCGTGGCGTCCCCGATCGGCCCACCCAGCACGATCTCGCAGGCTGCGGGCTGCAGAGCCTCCAGGGTGCAGGACGCTTTGGCGATTCGGTCGGACCACACCCCGATCTGGCGGCCGAAACGGTCAGGCTCGGCGAACACGCCGTGCGTCCGGGCCGCGCGAGGTGTCTCGGCGTACTGAATGCCCAGCAGCTCCAGCGCCTGCACTAACAGCGCTGCCTCGCGAGATAGGCATCCCGACACGTCCTGCACGGCCAAAGCCAGACCGGCATCGACCAGATCGGATGACGACAGACCCCAGTGAGCGCGGGGAGCTCCTCGCGACTCGCGCATCCATCGGACAAAGGCGCCGACGTCGTGCCGTGTGATGGTCTCGTACTTGAGGATCTGTGCGATGTCGTGCTGGTCGAGTTCCTCGCCCAGCGCAGCTGCGGTGTCAGCATCTCCAGCGGAAGTGGCGGCTGCCCACTCCACCCGCAACCAGTTGGCGTACTTGCCTGAGTGTGACCAGGTGTGGTCGATGACTGGGTGCTCATATCGATTCACGGCCACTGTCCCGACTCGCGTACGCGACGGACCATCATCGAGTAGACGGTCATGTCGTGCCACGTGTCGTCGCTTGGCCTGCGCCCCGACGAGATGGCGCTGATCGCACGGGCGATCTTGCCCAGCTGGTAGAACACGATCCCGATCTCCTCGTCCGAGACGATATCGGGCGAGATCCCGATCATCCCTCGGAGCGTGGAGCCGATAATCACCAGGTCGAGCGACCCGTACTCCTTGGCTTTGATGCTGGCAGGACCGACGTCGTCAGCGCTGACACCGGCCCACCATCCTTCTAAATCACTCACGGCAGACTCCTGATTTGCGTGTACGGACTGGTCCCGATCATGTCAATCGGAACCCCTAGCTCCTTCGTTCTCTGGTCCAGCCAGTCTTGAGCCCTATCACTGAGCTGGCCCATCTCGGTTGCGCCCTGCACTTCAGGGAACATCTGGTCGACCATCGTCATCGCCACTCGCAGGCTGGTCGATGGATAGCCGTTGGCGTACAGCGCCTCGACTGCCAGTTCGGGATCCCACTCCCCGACCCGACGGACGCGCTTGGTCACGGTGGTGTACTCGTCTGGCAGGCCCAGCTCACCCCACGTGGTCTCGGCCCGAAGTGGACCGGAGTTCCCCGCCACCCGGATCGGGCGGGTGCGGTAGACGATCCAGATCTCCACCTCGGCCGGTTGCCAGCGCCAGGGGGAGACCCCAGCTTGCGCCATCATGTCGATCGCGCGGCAGTCGCCCGATGTGCAGTAGGGGTACTGACCTGCGTGCAGGCCCAGCCCCCATCCCTGGGTTCCCTCGATGATGACGTCCTTGCCCATGGCGTGGGCGTCCTCGATCAGCTCGACCACGCTGGTCGGGTTGTGCGTGTCGCGAGCCAGCTCAGCCGTTCGCCAGATTCGGTCGGCACGCGCGGCACCGACCCCTTTGGCCGTGGAGCCGAGCCGAGCGTTCAGAGTGGATCCAGTCTCCTGCTCGATGTGGCATCGCTCCAGCAGGGTCGCCTGCGGGTCGACGTACATCCGATTGGAGATAACGTAGCCCGCTTCCTCCAGGGCGTCAATCTCCTCACACAGGACGTCCGGGTTCACTTCCGATCCGGCTGCGAGAGCCAGCATGGCGCGCGGGTTGATGAACCCAACGGGCACGTGCCGCAGCTTCCATTCACGGCCTGCCGGATCAAACACCGTGTGACCGGCATTCGGACCTCCGACCCGTACAACCAAGGGAGCATCGGCCTCCAGGGCCAGCCTCGCGGTGATAGCACCCTTGGCCTCCGATCCGAACTGCCCTCCCACGACCACCTGCAGCTTGCTCATGCGTAACCCGCTCTCTGGAGTTCCATCTGCGACACGATCCGAAGACCGTGTGCCTCAGCGTCTCGCGCGTGCTTGCCATGAATGCAGTTGCCGACATGCATGTGCAGACGAGCATTCAGTTCGGGGTTGCCGTACACATCTCTGAGCTTGCTGGCCTGTGGCTTCTCTAATGGGATGCCGTGCCTGCGCGCGATGTGACTGAGCGCCCCGATCATCTGCGGTGTCCACAGCTCGGAGTGGGACTGCTGGGCCGCCATCCAGGGATAGAGTGTGTAGCGCTCAACCACGAGCAGCTTAATCACCCCGAATCCGGCTAGGTCCCACACCGTGTCGACACATTCGTCTGGCGTCATCTCAACCGCAGCGGTACACTCCTCCCGATCCCAACTCGCGTAACCGACCCATTTGTCTCCAGGGTCGATGGAGAGCCAGAACTCAGGCAGGGCAGACCGCCTTGGCACTATCTCACCTCCAGGTGTGAGCCACGTCGACGACAACTCGGTTGTGACCCGGCAGCAGGCCAGGCAGAGAGAAGGTTCGGAAGGGGAGCCGAGCCCGGACCCCGATTCCAACGGTAGTCAATCCTTCGAAGTCCCCAGCGAACACCAGGCCCTTGAAGGTCCGGAATCCGGTAGGTTGGGGGAGCGACCGGCTGAGGGTGGTCACGCCGGTGTTGATGTTGTGGGCGTTGGTGTTGACGACGACCAGGAGAAACGCGCTGCCTGGAACGGGGAGCACTCGGCCCGACGCGTCCTCGGTGATTCGGCTGACGTAGCGGGCGCTCCATCCGGGAGTGGCGCCTACGACGTCGAACACGATTCGGTCCGCGCAGGGACCCTGGCCGATCCGTACGCGGTCGATGAATCCGGGCGACATACCCGGAGCAGAACGGGGGAGCGAACCCCAAGCCTGGACAGGACAGCCGGTCGTCTCGGGTACGGCAACGGGTCCACCGCCCGCGTCCGCCAGGGCTGGAGTCACACAGAACAGGAGCAGCAGCAGCGTGAGTAACAGAATCCTACGCAGCATCGGCCCACCTCTTCTTGTCTATCTTGAACGGGACGTCCATCCCGCCGATAGCAATCAATCGCTCACGGAAGATCCGGATTCCGAGGTCGGCGATCTTGCCAATCTCGTCCTCCATTCCTAGCGGAACCTCCAATACCAGGTCATCATGCGTCTGGAGCAGCATCCAACCCGCCCATACCGGGTCCTCGTTGACTGCGACCATCCAGAGTTTCATCAGCTCCGCGACAGTCCCCTGAATGACGGCGTTCCACGCCTTGTGGGTGCGCTCGCCGTAACCGAAGTCGCGACGTCGACCGGTTACCTTGAAGGTGAGGTACCCGGGACCACCCAGCCCTCGATCGGCTCGACACTGCGCCTGGTAGCTCGCACGCGCGAACTCGGGGAACTCGTCATCGTACCGAGCCTTCAGTTCGCGGGTCTCGTTCCGACCGTAGTTGATGCCGGTGAACTGGAGAATCTGCGCGCGGAGGGTGTCGATACCAGCTCCGTACAGCACGCCGAAGGTGAGGCGCTTGGCGACGGCGCGCAGCTCATCCCACTTCGGCTCGCCCGGCAGGACATCAAAGACCTTGGTCGCGGTCTGGCCGTGGACGTCGGTCCCCGCGAGGAGCACCTGGCGCATGCCCTCGCACTTGGCAATCGAGGTGGCGACCCGCACTTCGGCTTGGCTGATGTCGAGGGACCAGAGGTCGTGGTCGGCCTTGGGACGAAAGAACTTGCGGATCGGAGTGATGCCAGGCGGAATCTGGTGCAGGTGGGGGATCGCCTGGAGCTGCACGCGCTCAACAGACAGTCGGCCTGAGATGGCTCCACCCGTGCGTCCGCCTGGACGATCGGACTCGATCCGCATCTGGCGGTAGTTAGTGCGCAATCGCCCGTCTGTGCCTGTGGCTGCCGGCCAGGCTCGATACCATTTGCCGATAGCCGACTTGAGTCCCTGAAAGGCAATCCAGAGCCGCGCTCCCTCGGCGATGCGCGGATCGGGCGAATGTGAAAGATCCCGCGCGATGTCGCCCGCGATAGAAGCGACGCCAAAGTAGGACCTCGCCCCGGGAGGAGTAGGCTTGAAGGGGAGCAAAGCGGCTGCCTCGTCGACCAGCTTGGATAGCTTGTCGTACTCGTCCCAGCAGGCGTCTTTGTCGAAGCCGATGCCTCGGCGCTCCATATCGAACAACGTGCGGAACATCGCCAGTTCCAGCCGACGCACGTCTTCGAAGTGCTTGGGGACGGCTCCCTCGTCGCGGATGTCGCGCTGATACTCGTACAGGCGGAGGGTTTGGTTGGAATCTCGTGCCGCGTAGGGGCGCAAGCATGCCCAGGTCAACAGGTCGTACCGCCAGGTCAGCCCCTTCCCCTGGCGTTTCAGCTCCGCCTGAATCGCGAGCTGCGCGTCTCCTTCTTCCTCGCCCCACAGCCGCTTCGCCGTAGGCTTCAAGGAGCTTGAGCTGAGTGGCCAGATGAGGCCGCTTCCGTGTTGGGTATCCCATATCACCGAGCGGCTGAGATCAAATCCCGTTGAAGCGTCCAGACGATGTCCCGCTGCCAGGATATGGCAGTCGAACTTGGCATGGTGCATCACCAACGGGTGGTGACTCAACCAGTGTAGTAGGTCAGGCAAGTCGTTGATGGGGAGATTCCACTCGCCCGTATCAAAATAGGTGTCGCCACGCCAGCTCGGCATCGGGCCCAGTGGCCAGAATCCGGGGCGGCCAGTACGGGGCGACCAGCCGCACCGCCCCGGTTTACCCTCGAGCCAACCCTGGTCGAAGGGCCAGACCTGGTCTACAATCTGACCGGTGTGCGGGTCGCGCCACGATGCTGATACGACAGAGACCCGGGCCCTCGGAGCCTTTCCAGGATCGCCGTCAATAAACAGCCCGGACGTTTCTGTGTCCACTGCTATGACTGTGGTCTCAGGCACATGCGGCAGCAGCACTGTTCAGCCCTTCTTGGTGGGGACAGATTCCGAGCGCGTGCTTGGCGTAGTTGCAGTTATGGCACAGAGTTTGGAATCCGGATGGCCAGTTGTTGCGCTTCAGCCACCAGTAGATGCCGTGTGTCCCGATCTCACGTCGATGGGCGTCTCCCCCACCGTCGACGTGATCGATGCAGAGGAACACCTCGGTGTTCTCGCCGCAGCAGGCACAGAAACGCCCGTATACGTCCAATGTTTCCGAACGTACACGGGCGTTCTTGGTCTTAGCGCGGAAGCTGTTGACTTCCCGGCAACAGGTTGCGCAGTGTTCATACGGGGTGCTCGAACAGAAATGCCAGTCGTCGTGACCAGGTAGGCAGCGCCCCATACGCCCATCCTACCACCCCGCTGACTACGTGTCAACCCCGCTGGGGCAAAGCCGAACGTGCTCGTCACAGACCTTACAGATTACGGCCTGGACGATATAGTGGTCAAAGAACACCATCACCAGCGTGCCCTCCGAGATTGAGAAGCCGCAGAAGTCGCACTCCTCGAAGCACCCACACAGGTGGGCCATTCCCCAGTGCGTCTCGCATAGCAGGATCTTGTGGCGCGGTATCCAGAACAGCGGTCTCGGGTTGCGGGTCAGTTCGCAGCAGTGTTCAACGCTGCCCAGCTTTAGCTCGGCGACGAGCCGAGCCTTAAGCGCATCGTGACCGCGCGTATCGGGTACATCGTCGCGGTGTCTCCCGAGGCTGGGTGACCGAGCGACCATTGCCCTCACCTCGGCGCACGCCGCATGTAGCTGATCCTCGCGTGCGATGTCCATCACCTCTCCCATGGAACTCCCCTTCCCTGGGTCGTACCGACTGGCCCGCGGCATCCCCCGATGACAACACTGGCCAGCCGGTACTCGGCCATACTACCAGACGGGTGCACCGGCAGTCAAGGCCGGTTGGTACTGGGTGAAGCCCAGATCCTTTAGCATCAGGCGGGTCCGCGATGGCTCGGTGCTACGCCCGATCAGGCACGGGCTGGTGAACCCGCAACGCCACTTGCATCGGTCGGGGTCGGGATGGCGCGGCGTCACCAAGGTCTCGGATGCGTCCAGGTTGTTATACGCGGCCACGATGTCGAGCGCGGTCGAGCGGATCTCCTCAGCCATGGTGTCCAGCTCGACGTCGGAGCGGACCATCTTGATTCGGGAGAACCGCTCGTCGAGGAACCGGGTCGGGTGCTCGGTCGTGATCTTGGTCGCCTGAGTGCGCGCGGCGTTGTGGATTACTCCGAACACGTTATGACCCAGTTGGCGCAGGATCCAGGCGTACAGCGCGAACTGGTCGTCCAGATCGGTCTCGCGCTTCGAGGGGAGATTCCGGCCGCTCTTGTGGTCGACCAACCAGTTGTAGCCAAACAAGTCCTTGTACAGCAGATCGAGCCGACACTTGATGTTGACGATGCCGGGGATCAGCGGCAGGTCGAGCTTCTCCTCGATCATAGTGATCTCGGACCACTCGCGATCGTCCGCCTGCCACATCTGGACGTAGCCGTTGTACATCCAGCGGATTAGTTCCATCATGGTCTGCTGTTCCATCGACCGTTGCGGA
>Ga0207981_1000017_pt1 | contig 20284 bp, 18 predicted proteins | sample SoimicmetaGmgLPC_FD_188327 | JGI IMG/M metagenome (GOLD analysis project Ga0207981, IMG submission 188327) | Soil and rhizosphere microbial communities from Laval, Canada - mgLPC (SPAdes) (version 2) | ecosystem: Environmental > Terrestrial > Deep subsurface > Rock core/Sediment | place: Laval... | reverse complement strand
AGCGCGGCCGCGTTCGCCGTCCACCGGTTCCGGTTCTTCGGACGAAACGGCGTGTCCTTCCTGCTGGTCCTGCCGATCGCACTGCCGGGGATCGTGACCGCGATCGCGCTCAACACCACGATCAACAACTTCCGGATCCCGTTCGGGGTGCTCACGATCGTGATCGGCCACGCGACCTTCTGCATCGTGGTCGTCTACAACAACGTGGTCGCCCGGCTTCGGCGGACCCCCGCCTCGCTGATCGAGGCGTCGATGGACCTTGGGGCCGACGGATGGCAGACCTTCCGGTACGTCACGTTCCCCTCGATCCGGACGGCGATCGTCGCCGGGGCGCTCCTCGCCTTCGCGCTGTCGTTCGACGAGATCGTCGTCACGAACTTCACCGCGGGGGCCACCGACACGATCCCGAGGTTCATCTACCGGAACCTGCGGCTCCCGCACAACCGGCCGATCGTGAACGTCGTCGCCCTCGGCGTGATCCTCGTGATGTTCATCCCGGTCTATCTCGCCCAGCGGATGGCCGGGGGCGGGGACGTGACCGCGACCGCCGCGAAGGCGGAGGCGGCGGAGATCTGACGCTTCGCTAGAGGTACGGGCCCCTGGACTGGTCTGCGCCGGTGGCCTGCGGGTCGCTGGTCCCCGGGAGCCCACGGCGACGCAGCTCCTCGAACTGCGCGCGGGCGGCCATCTGCTGCGAGAACAGCGCGGCCTGGATCCCGTGGAACAGGCCCTCGAGCCATCCGACGAGCTGGGCCTGGGCGACGCGGATCTCGGCGTCGGTGGGCACGCCCTGCATCGGCGGGGCGAGCGAGGAAAGCTCCTCCTTCAGATCGGGGGAGAGCACGTCCTCGAGCTCGCCGATCGCTCGTTCGTAGATCTGACGGAGCCGGATCCGCCCGGGCTCGTCGAGCGACGCCTGTCTTGTGTCCTCGAGCAGCTCTCGGACCATCGTCGCGATCCGCAGGAGCTTCGCGGGTTGCGTGATGGCCTCGTGCTCGGCTTCCGGCGCGGCCGCCGGGGCTCCTTCCGGGGCCGGCGCGGCCGGCACCTGGGGCAGGTCGGGGGTCGAGGCCGGATTCATCGCGTTCGAGACTAACAACGAGGGGCGGAAGTGGCTCCGAGCGCGCTCAGGCCCGCGTGAGCTCGCCGAACAGCAGGGCCTCGGCCAAGCAGGCGCGTTCGAGCTCGCCGAGGTCCACGCTCTCGTCGATCGAGTGGTACTGGCTGCGCTCGTCCGAGGCGCCGTACAGCAGGATCTCGGCCTCGGGCAGGGCGCGCGAGAGCACCGGGACGAGCGGGACCGACCCGCCGCTCCCCGTCTGCACGAGGGGCCTGCCGTAGGCCGCCTCCATCGCCCGGGTCATCGCGGCGAACCCGGGGCCGTCGGTGCGCACGCGCAGCCCGCGTCCGGAGCTCCCGGGCTTCACGTCGACCTCGATCCCCCACGGCGCGCGGGTCGTGAGGTGTCCGATCAGCGCGTCCATCGCGTGGTCGGGATCGTCGTCGGGCGCGAGCCGCAGGCTCACCTTCGCCGAGGCCCACGGCACGAGCTGGTTGGAGGCCTCGAGGACCCGCGGCGCGTCGATCCCGAGCACCGAGACCGCCGGCTTGGCCCATAGGCGGTCGGAGATCGTGCCGGAACCGATGAGCCGGACGCCGGGCCGGAGCGGCGTGTCCTCTCGGAACTCCTCCTCGCTCACCTGCAGGCCGTCCCACGTCTCCCGCGTGAGCCCCTCGATCGCCACCTCGCCCTCGTCGTCGTGCACCGTAGCCAGGATCCTCGCCAGCGCCGACAACGCGTCGGGCGCCGGCCCGCCGTGGACGCCGCTGTGCACGGCGAGGTCGAGCACACGCACGGTCACCGTGCAGTCCACGACCCCGCGGATGCTCGTCTCGAGCGTGGGGAGTCCGGCTCGCCAGTTCCCGCCGTCCGCGACGGCCACGATGTCGGCATCCAGCAGCTCCCGGTGACCGTCGATCAGGAACGGGAGGTGGTCGGCGCTCGATTCCTCCTCACCCTCGACCAGCACCTTCAGCGACACGGGCGGTTTCCCGCCCCATGCTCTCAGCGAGGCGGCATGCAGGATGATGCCGCACTTGTCGTCGGACGTCCCTCGGCCGTACAGACGCCCGTCGCGCACCTCCGGTTCGAACGGCGGGCTCGTCCACTCCTCGAGCGGTCCCTCGGGTTGGATGTCGTGGTGCGCGTAGAGCAGGATCGTCGGCGCCCCGACGGGACCCGCGACCTCCGCGAACACGGCGGGGTGATCGACATCGGGAAGCTCGATCAGCCGAACGGCGCCGTACCCCGCCGCCTCGAGGGTCTCGGCGGTCGCCTCGGCGGACTCGCGCACCGGCTTCTGGTCGTAGCCGGGGAACGCGATCGACGGGATGCGGACGAGGTTCGACAGCTCCTCGACGGCACGAGGGTGCCACTCGGCGATCGCGACGCGGAGCTCGTCGGCGTGCATGGGGCCGAACGATACCGCGTGCGCGAGCGACCGACCGTCGCCCGTACGCCGGAGCCCTCGAGCCGTTACGGCCAAAGCCGTTCGACGCGCCAGGTGCCGCCCTCGCGCGTGAACCGGAACCGGTCGTGCAGGCGGTGCTCGCGCCCCTGCCAGAACTCGATCGTCTCGGGCTCGAGCCGGTACCCGCCCCAGTGTGGCGGGAGCGGGACGTCCTCACCCGGGAACCGCTCCGAGACCTCGGTGAACGCCGCGTCGAGCTCCTGCCGCGAGCCGACCGGCCGGCTCTGCAGGGAGGCCCAGGCGCCGAGCCGTGCCTCGCGCGGCCGCGTCCGGAAGTACGCGAGGGACTCCGCGTCGCCCACGCGCGGCGCCGGACCGGTGACGGACACCTGCCGGTCGAGCTCGCGCCAGTAGAGGGCCAGGGCGGCGTTCGGGTTCTCGGCGAGGTGGCGTCCCTTGCGGCTCTCGCGGTTGGTGAAGAACGTGAGACCTCGTGCGTCGACGGCCTTGACCAGGACGTGGCGGACCGCAGGCCGCCCGTCCGCGTCGGCGGTCGCGAGCGCCGCCGCCTCGGGGAACCGGACCCCGGCAGCCCTCGCGCCGTCGAGCCAGGCGACGATGCGGGCGATCGGGTCGGGGCCGAGATCGGTCTCGGTCAGGCCGGTCCGATCGTTCGACGGGACGTCGCTCACGCGAGATCCTTCGGCGTCACGAACGCCTCGAGCCGGCCGTCGCCCGGCGCGAGCTCCCGCCACGGCCCGTCGAACGCGAGCACGGCCAGCGCGCCGGTCGGGAACTTCGCCTGCATCCTTTCCAGGTCCGCCCCGCTCCCGGCCAGGGCGATCGCGAGGTCGTGGACGCCGGGGTTGTGCCCGATCATGGCGACGGTCTCGAACCGGTCGGCCACGTCCCGCAGCCGTTCGAGGAGCAGGTCCTCGGTCGCGCCGTACATGTCGTCGTCCACCACGACCACGGCGTCGCCGAACGCCTTCGACATCCGGTCGAGGGTCTCCCGCGTTCGGAGCGCGGAGGAGCACAGCACGAGGTCTGGATGCGGGACGCTCGAACGGAGGTGCTCCGCCATCGACTCGGCGGCGCGGTGGCCTCCGGGCGCCAGCGGCCGTTCGTGGTCCGCGAGCGACGGATCGTCCCAGCTTGACTTCGCGTGCCGGAGCAGCAGGAGACGGTTCATGGACCGTGGTCGCTCTCTCCCGGCGTCCTCGTCTGCATCGGCAACCCCCCACGCACCGACCGGTCGTCGGCGTTGCGAGCGTAGCCGTCGTGGCGGATCGTTGTGGCGGCGCGGGATCGGTGCCCTCGGCAGGACTCGAACCTGCGCTTCCGGCTCCGGAGGCCGGCGCTCTATCCGCTGAGCTACGAGGGCTCGGCAGCCCGAGTCTAGCAACGCGCCTGCTCGCCCAAGCCGGCCAGGGAGGTGCGCGCGGGTCCGTCGACTACGCTTCGAACGCCGATGATCGAGGAACGTCTGATCGCGCTCGTCACCGAGGCTCGGGCCGAGGTCGCGCGCGAGCTCGGCCTGGCGGGTGACCTGCCGGAGGTCGAGCTCTCCAAGCCTCGGCAGAAGGAGCACGGCGACTTCGCCACCAACGTGGCGCTCGTCCTCGCGCCGCGGGTCGGTCGTTCGCCCCGCGACGTCGCGGAGCTCATCGGGCGGCACCTGCCCGAGGCGCCCTTCGTGCGGTCCGCCGAGGTGGCCGGGCCGGGGTTCATCAACTTCCGGCTCACGGCCGACTGGCTCACGGGCGCGCTCCGGGACGTCGCGGCGCAGGGCGAGGCGTACGGCCGCGCCGACCCGAACGGCCTCCGGGCGCAGGTCGAGTTCGTGAGCGCCAACCCGACGGGACCACTCCACATCGGACACGCCCGCAACGCCGCGCTCGGAGACGCGCTCGCCCGGGTGCTCGAGGCGGCGGGGTGGTCGGTCGAGCGTGAGTACTACTTCAACGACACGGGCGGGCAGATGGATCGGTTCGGTGCGTCGGTCGAGGCGAGGTACCTGGAGCTCCTGGGTCGTGACGCCGAGGTGCCCGAGGACGGCTACCACGGCGACTACGTGCTCGAGCTCGCCCGCCAGATCCTCGAGACCGACGGTCCGGGCCTCGCCGACCTTCCGCCCCCCGAGCGGGTCGCAAGGCTCCAGCGGGAGGGGGCCCGCTTGGCCCTGGAGCAGATCGGCCGGACGCTCGGGCGGTTCGGGGTCCGCTTCGACAGCTTCATGCACGAGCGCGTGCTCGAGGAGAAGGGCCTAATCGCGGCCGCCGTCCAGCGTCTGCGGGACGCCGGGTACGCCTACGACGCGGAGGGGGCGGTCTGGTTCCGCTCGACCGCGTTCGGCGACGACAAGGACCGGCCGCTCGTGCGTTCGAACGGCACGCACACCTACTTCGGCGCCGACGCCGCGTACCTCGTCGACAAGTTCGAGCGCGGGTTCGACCACCTCGTGTACGTCTTGGGCGCCGACCACCACGGCGACGTCGCGCGGATCCGGGGCGCCGCGCAGGCGCTCGGCTACGACGCCGAGCGCGTCGAGATCGTGATCTACCAGTGGGTCTCGTTCCTTCGCGACGGGGTGCCGGTCCCGATGAGCAAGCGCGCGGGGACCTTCGTCAGCCTCGACGAGCTGATCGACGAGGTCGGCACGGACGCGGCTCGGTTCCACCTGCTGATGTTCAGTAACGACGTGACGATGAGGTTCGACATCGAGGCCGTGAAGCGCCAGTCGCTCGAGAACCCCGTCTACTACGTGCAGTACGGGCACGCCCGGATCGCGTCGATCCTGCGCAAGGCGGCCGAACACGGCATCCAGACCCGGCCGATCGAGGAGACCGACTTGGACCGGCTCGAGCACGAGGCCGAGCTGGATCTCCTGCGCGCCGTCGCGGACGTGCCGTCCCAGATCGCGACCGCCGCCGAGATCCGGGCGCCGCACCGGCTCACCCACGTCGCCCAGGATCTCGCGGCCCGCTTCCATCGCTTCTACGCCGAGTGCCCGGTCCTGTCCGACGACGCCGAGCTGACGCAGGCCCGCCTGTGGCTCTGCCGCGGCACCAAGCGGACGATCGCGAACCTGCTGGGCCTGCTCGGCGTGTCGGCGCCCGAGGCGATGGAGCGAAGCGATGCGACGTGAGGTTCGCGCCCAGCCGGGGCGACATACTGAGGCGGGCCGAGATCGAGGGGGCGAAGGGGGTGGGATGAGCGAGCGGGTCCTGCGGGTCGGGATGCTGGGCTGCGGCACCGTCGGCGCCGCGGTCATCCGGCTGCTCGAACGCCATCGCGACGACATCGAGCGCCGCGCCGGATGCAGGCTGCAGGTATACAAGGTGGCCGTCCGCGACCCCGCGAAGCCGCGGGACGTCGGGCTCCCGCACACGGCGTTCGTCGACGACCCGATGGCCGTGGTCGACGATCCCGAGGTCGACATCGTCTGCGAGCTGATCGGCGGGCTCGAACCCGCGGGGTCGCTGGTCCTCGCGGCGTTCGAACGCGACAAGCCCGTCGTCACCGCCAACAAGGAGCTGCTCGCGACGCGCGGGCGCGAGCTCTTCGACGCCTCCGACGCCAAGGGCCTGGACCTGTACTTCGAGGCGGCCGTGGGGGGCGGGATCCCGCTGATCCGCCCGCTGAAGGAGTCGCTCACCGGCGAGCGGCTGCGCCGCGTCATGGGGATCGTGAACGGCACGACCAACTTCATCCTGACGAAGATGTCGGAGGAGGGACGTGGGTTCGCCGACGTCCTCGCCGACGCGAAGCGGCTCGGCTACGCCGAGTCCGACCCGAGCGCGGACGTCGACGGGCACGATGCGGCCGCCAAGTGCGCGATCCTCGCGTCGATCGCGTTCAACGCCCGGGTCGTCGCGAGCGACGTGTACCGCGAGGGCATCGCGAACGTGAACACGGAGGACATCGAGTACGCGCGCCGGCTCGGCTACGTGGTGAAGCTGCTCGCGATCGCCGAGATGGGTGAGGACGAACGGATCGCCGCCCGTGTGCACGCCGCGATGATCCCCGCGTCGCACCCACTCGCGTCGATCCGGGACGCCTACAACGCGGTCTTCGTCGAGGGCCCGAACGTCGGCGAGCTGATGTTCTACGGCCGCGGCGCCGGCGGGGAGGCCACGGCGACCGCCGTGGTGGGCGATCTCGTGAGCGTCGCGCGGAACCTGCTCGCGGGTGCCCGGGGTCTCGGCTGCACGTGCTTCTACGAGCGGACGATCCGCCCGATGGACGAGATGACGGGCCAGTACTACATCCTGCTGCGGGCCGAGGATCGCCCCGGCGTCCTGGCCGAGATCGCGAGCGTGTTCGGCCGCAGCGAGGTCTCGATCAAGAGCGTGTGGCAGGAGGGGTTCGGCGACGACGCGCAGCTCGTGTTCATCACCCACCGCGCCCGCGAGGGCGCGTTCCAGGAGGCGATCGGCGTGCTCCGCGGACTCCCGGGGGTCGAGGAGGTCCGCAGCGTCCTCCGGGTCGAGGCCGAGGAGTGACGGTGGCCCGGACCTGGCGCGGCGTGATCGAGGAGTACCGCGATCGGCTGCCGGTCGGCTCGGCGACGCCGGTCGTGACGCTCGGCGAGGGCGGGACGCCGCTCGTCCGCTCGGAGGCGTTGTCGGTCGAGACCGGGTGCGAGGTCTTCCTGAAGTACGAGGGCGCGAACCCGACCGGCTCGTTCAAGGACCGTGGGATGACCGTCGCGATCAGCAAGGCGGTCGAGGAGGGCGCCAAGGCAGTCGTATGCGCCTCCACAGGGAACACGAGCGCGAGCGCCGCCGCCTACGCGGGCAAGGCGGGGCTGGCCTGCGCCGTCCTCGTCCCCAAGGGCAAGATCGCTCCCGGGAAGATGGCCGCGACCCTCGTGCACGGCGCGCGCGTGCTCGAGGTGGAGGGGAACTTCGACGCGTCGTTCGAGCTCGCCCGCGGCCTCGCCGAGCGCTACCCGGTGACCCTCGTGAACTCGGTCAACCCCTACCGCCTGCAGGGGCAGAAGACGTGCGCGTTCGAGATCGTGGACGCGCTCGGTCGCGCGCCCGACGTCCACTGCGTCCCGGTCGGGAACGCCGGCAACATCTCGAGCCACTGGCTGGGCTACTCCGAGTACCTCGCCGATGGGACGATCCACGAGCCGCCGCGGCTGTTCGGGTTCCAGGCGAGCGGCGCCGCGCCCCTCGTCCTCGGTCGCCCCGTCGAGGAGCCGCACACGATCGCCACCGCCATCCGGATCGGGAACCCCGCGTCGTGGGACCTGGCGATCGCGGCCGCGACGGAGTCGGAGGGCGCGATCCTGGCGGTGACCGACCGCGACATCTTGGACGCGTACCGGCGGGTCGCGCGCGAGGGGCTGTTCGCCGAGCCGGCCTCGGCGGCGAGCGTCGCGGGGCTGCTCCGGCTCGCGAACGAGGACCGGCTCCCGCGCGGCGGGACCGTCGTCTGCGTGCTCACGGGTCACGGGCTGAAGGACCCGGAGTGGGCGACCAGCGGCGGAGCCGCGCCGACCACGGTCCCGGCCGATGCCGACGCCGTCGCGGCCGAGCTCGGGCTGTAGCGGTGCGCCTCACCGCGATCGTCCCGGCGACGTCGGCGAACCTTGGACCGGGGTTCGACTGCTTCGGGCTCGCCCTCGACCTGTGCAACGAGGTCACGCTGGACACGGACGCCGAGCCCGGCGTGACGTGGGAGGGCGAGGGCGCAGCCGAGCTGCCGATCGACGGAACCGACCTCGTGTCGCGCGCGCTGGCCGAGACCGCCGCGCGCTTCGGGCGCATCGCTCCCGCCGCCTCGATCCACGGTCGCAATCGGATCCCGCTCGGACGCGGCCTCGGGTCCTCGGCCGCCGCCGCGGTCGCCGGCGTCAGGCTGGCCGATGCCGCGCTCGGTCTCGGTCTGGATCGGACCACGATCCTGGACGTCGCCGCCGGGCTCGAAGGCCACCCCGATAACGCGGCCGCCGCCGTGTTCGGCGGGTTCACGATCGTGGTGGACGAGGGCGTCGTGGCCCGCTTCGACCCTGACCCCGAGCTCCGGCCGGCGCTGTTCGTCCCGGCGGACATCGCGATCTCGACCGAGGCGGCCAGGCGCGCGCTCCCGGACGCGGTCCCGCGCGAGGACGCCGTGTCGAACGCGGGGCACGCCGCGCTCGTGGCGGTCGCCCTCCTGCACGAGCCCGACCTCCTCCACGTGGCGATGCGCGACCGCCTCCACGAAGACGTCCGGCTGGGGCTCGTCCCCGAGATGCGCCAGGTCTTCGACCGCCTGCGCGCCGCCGGGCTGGCCGCGTGCGTCTCGGGTTCAGGGCCGACGCTGCTCGCGTTCGAGCGCCACGACGTCGTCACGCCGGAACCGGCCGAGGGGTGGCGGATCGTGCGTGTCTCCGTGCGAGCCGCCGGCGTCGACATCCGCGAGGACTGAAGGCGCGTATCACCTGCGACGATGGTTAAACGATGACCGAGCCCGATCCCCGGCCCGACCCGGCGCCCGCCGCCGACCCGGCGGCGAACCTTCCGCTCAGCGTCGTCGCGCCCACCCCGCTCCCCCAGCCCGAACAGGGCGCGGCCCCGGTTCTGGTCACGGATCTCGCGAGCAAGACCCTCGCGGTCAAGGAGGGCCAGACCTTCCTGTACTCCGACCTCGAGGGGAACCTCGACCACGGGGCTCAGGACGGTCTCGGCCTCTACTCGCACGACACGCGGTTCCTGTCGCATTTCCGCCTGACCATGAACGGGCGCGACCTCGTGCTGCTGTCCTCGTCGGCCGAACGCGGCTACCAGTCGCACGTCGACCTGACGAACCCCGACCTGTTCGAGGACGACGTGCTGTGTGCGCCGCAACAGACGATCAACGTTCGGCGCGTCCGCGCGATCTCCGGGGATCTGTTCGAGCGCATCCGGATCAAGAACTACAACCCCTTCGACGTCACCCTGGAGGTCCGGCTGACGTTCGGCGCGGACTTCGCCGACATCTTCGACGTGCGCGGCATGACCCATCGCCACTCGGGCGGTTCGTACCCGCCGACGGTGAACGGCTCCGCGATCGAGTTCATGCAGGAGGGGCGCGACCACGTTCGGCGGATCACGAGGGTCCGCTTCGGCATCGACCCCGACCGCGTCGACGTCGAGGGGGCGCTCGCGACGGCGGTCTTCCGGCTTCACCTCGATCCGTACCAGACCCGGCTCGTGGCCGTCTCGGTCGAGCCGAGCCTGGGGAGCGAGCCGACCGACGCGGCCCCGGACTTCGACCACGCGGTGCACGAGCTCCGTCGCTCCTACGAAGAGTGGGAGCGCGAGTCGACGCGGATCGTCACCGACAACGAGCTGTTCAACCAGCTTCTGGACCGGAGCCTCCGCGATCTCCGCGCGCTGTACACGCGGGTGGGGGACGGCGCGATCCTCGCCGCCGGGATCCCGTGGTACGTGACGATCTTCGGCCGCGACTCCCTGATCGCGTCGCACCAGCTGCTGACGGTGAACACGCGACCCGCGCGCGACGCGCTCGAGCTCCTGGCGGCGCGTCAGGGCACGGAGGAGAACGACTGGCGGGACGAGCAGCCCGGCAAGATCCTGCACGAGGTCCGCGACGGCGAGCTCGCGCGCGCGGGGATCATGCCGCACTCGCCGTACTACGGGTCCGTCGACTCGACGCCATGGTTCCTGATCGTGTTCGCGCAGCACCTGCGTTGGACGGGCGACGTCGAGTTCGCGCGGAAGCTCCTCCCGTCGGCGGAGGCGGCGCTCGCGTGGATCGACCGGTACGGCGACCTGGACGGCGACGGGTTCGTCGAGTATCAGTGCCGCTCGCCCCGGGGGATCCGCAACCAGGGGTGGAAGGACTCGCACGACTCGATGGTCCACGCCGACGGCCGGCTCGCCGAACCACCGATCGCGCTCTCGGAGGTGCAGGGGTACGTCTACCTCGCGAAGACGCGGATGGCCGACGTGTACCGCGCGCTCGGTCGGCCGGAGGACGCGCGCCGCCTGGAGGTCGAGGCCGAACGCCTGAAGGTCCGCTTCAACGAGGCGTTCTGGATGGAGGACGAGCGGTACTTCGCGGCCGCGCTCGACGCCCGCAAGCAACAGCTCCGAACGCTGATGTCCAACCCGGGCCACTGCCTGTACACCGGGATCGTGGATGAGGACAAGGCCCTGCCGCTCGCCAAGCGGCTGCTCGCTCCGGACATGTTCTCGGGTTGGGGCGTCCGAACGATGAGCCGGTCGGCGGCCTCGTACAACCCGATGAGCTACCACAACGGATCGGTGTGGCCGCACGACAACGCGTTGATCGCGGCGGGCCTGAAGCGGTACCGGTTCGCCCGGGCGACCAACCGCGTCGCGACCGCGCTGTTCGACGCGGCGGTCTCCGCCGACTACCTCCGCCTGCCCGAGCTGTTCTGCGGGTTCACGCGCCGGTCCCCGAACCGCCCCGTGAGCTACCCGATCGCCTGCTCGCCCCAGGCGTGGGCGGCCGGCGCGCCGTACCTGATGCTGCAGGCGATGCTCGGCCTGTCGGCCCGGGCCCACGAGAACCTGCTCACGATCAACCTGCCGCACCTGCCGACGTGGCTGAACACCGTCGAGGTGCGCAACCTGTCGGTCGGCGAGAGCACGGTGAGCATGGTGTTCCGCCGCGAGGGGGAGATCACGTCGTTCTCACTCCTGTCGCGTGACGGCGACGTGCGCGTCGTGATGGAGGAGTAGGCGAACCGCGGGCCCGGGCTCGCCGTTCGTCCGAGGGTCAGCCGATGCAGGGCCCCGTGTCGACCGATGTGGTGCGCCTCATCGCGGTCCGCAGGGGGTCGTCGACCTCACTTGCCGCGATCGCGTAGCCGACGTCGTCGTCGCCGGACGACGCGGCGAACACGACCCCGGCGACCCGACCGTCGGGCAGGACGAACGGCCCTCCCGAGTTGCCCGGCCGGACCAGCGTCTGCAACTCGAGCACCAGACGCTCGACCTCGCCGCGCCCGTAGATGTCCCTCCCGACCGCGTCGATCGTCCGCCGCACGGCTGCGCGGCGGACGTCGAGCGGGCCGCCCTGCGGGTACCCGAGGACGGCCCCCGGCGCGCCGCGGTCCAGCGGCTCGGTGGCGAGCGGAAGCGGGGGCCCGGGTGCCTCCGGCACCGACAGGATCGCCAGATCCAGATCGGGGTCGAACAGCACCGTGGTCGCATCCGACGAGCCACCTACCGCCGAACGCACCTCGGGATCATCCATGCCGGCCACGACGTGCGCGTTCGTCACGACGTAGCCGTCGGCGGCCACGAAGCCCGAACCCTCCTGGATGACGTCGCACGCCGATCCGATCACCTGGAGGGTGCTCGACGCGGCCGCCTCCGACGCGGCCCGAGCCTCCTCCTGGCTGGGTGGCCGCACGGGCTCGGCCGGCAGTGGCGGGATGCCGGAGAACACGTCGGGGAACCCGAACCTGTTGAACAGGCGACGGACCTGGGCGAGCAGCGACGGCGGTTGCGGCAGGGCGGCGTCGAGCGTCCGCACGACCGCCGAACCCCGGATCTCGGTCGCGATGGCCGGGAACGGGCCGTTCGCGAGGTTCAGCGCGAGGAACCAGATCGCCAGCAGGGACGCCGCGACCGCGACGGCCGAACCCCCGACCGAGTCCGCCTTCCCGAACCTCGACGCGGCGCGGTCGCGTGCGTGGACGCCGAGGAACCACCCGGCCGCGTTGCCGAGCGCGGCGACCGCGAGCAGGACCAGGACGGCGAGGCCCGCTCGGGCGTTCGGTCCCTCGACGATGTGGGCCACGAACGGCGCGAGCAACGCGCCCACCACCAGACCGATGAGCAACCCGCCGAACCCGAAGGCCTGCAGCGTGAAACCCCGCCGGTAGCCGGCGACCCCGGAGAGCGCCAGGAGCACGATCAGGAGCAGGTCGAGAGCGTTCACGCGGCCGTATCGTCCCACGGGCGCGGTCCCCCGTCGGGCCAGAGAAGAGGCGAGAGACGCCGCCAGAGAAGAGGCGAGAGACGCCGCCAGAGACGAGGCCAGAGACGAAGCCAGAGACGAAGCAAAAGACGAAGCCAAAGACGAAGATAGACTGAGCACGTGGTCACGATCGCGCACATCTCCGATCCGCACGTCGGCTCGCCCTACTTCGTTCCGAACCTGATGAACCGGGTGATGGTCGAGCTGAACGAGCTCGAGCCCGACGTCGTGATCTGCAGCGGCGATCTCACCAACGAGGGGTACCGGCAGGAGTACAAGAACTGGGCCGCCTACGCCGAACGGATCCACGCGCCGATGTACACCGTCCCCGGCAACCACGACGCCCGCAACGTCGGGTACCTGCACTTCGAGGAGCTCGTGGGACCGCGACACTGGAGCGCCGACGTGAAGGGCGTCCGGCTCGTCGGCGTGGATTCCAGCGAGCCCGACATCAACGAGGGTCAGGTGGGGCGCGAGCGATACACCTGGATCCACGAGCGGTTCGACGTCCCCGCCGACCTGAAGGTCTTCGTCCTGCACCACCACCTGCTGCCGATCCCGGGCACCGGGCGTGAGCGGAGCACCGTGATGGACGCCGGCGACCTCCTGGAGGAGCTGATCCAGTCGGGGGTGAACATCGTGCTCTCGGGCCACAAGCACGTCCCCTACGTGTGGCGCCTGGAGGACCTCTACGTGGCGAACGCCGGCACGGTCGCGTCGCTCCGGCTCCGCGGGTACACCAAGCCCTGCTACAACGTCCTGGAGTTCGAGAGCGACGAGGTGAAGATCACGCGGAAGTACCCGTTCGGCGGGGGCAGCGTGATCGCCCACTTCCAGCTGTCGACCGGGGAGCAGTACCATCGCGAGCTCGAGCCGCCGGTGCAGCAGCGCCGCCTCCCCGCGGCTCACCAGGGGGAGTCCTAGCTCCGAACCGCACCGCCCCGAAGGAGCCCATCGGATGAAGGTCGTCGTCCTCGTCGACGGTGAGCACTACCCGCCCGTCACGCGCTGGGCGATCGACGAGCTGCGCGGGCGCGGGCTCGATCCGATCGCGGCGTTGTTCGTGGGCGGCGGCGAGAAGCTCGATCCGTCGGCCGCGCTCGACCTCGGGATCCCGCTGCGGGGTTCGGTCCCGGACCGTTCGGTGGCGGCGGCGCTCGCCGGCGCGATCGACGAGCTTGGTCCCGAGGGGATCTTCGACCTGTCGGATGAACCCGTGCTCGGGTACCGCGAGCGGATGGAGGTCGCGGCCGTCGCGCTGGCCAGGGGCGTCCCCTACCTCGGTCCCGACTTCCGGCTCGACCCGCCGATCGACCTGGGACCGCTCCCCGTCGCGACGATCGCGGTCATCGGGATCGGGAAGCGGACGGGCAAGACCGCCGTTTCGGGCGAGACCGCGCGGGTGGCCGCGGCGCACGGGTTCGATCCGGTCGTCGTCGCGATGGGCAGGGGCGGGCCTCCCGAACCCGAGGTCGCCGAGGCCGGCACGGTCACGCTCGACGCGCTGCTCGAGCTCGTCCGCCGGGGCTACCACGCCGCCTCGGACTACCTGGAGATCGCGGCCACGAGCGGCGTCACGACGGTGGGTGCTCGGCGCGCGGGCGGTGGCCTGGCGGGGCGCTCCTCGTCGACGAACGTCCGCTCGGCCGCCGAGGTCGCGCTGGGGCTCGGCGCCGGGACCGTGATCGTCGACGGGAGCGGGGCCTCGGTGCCCCCGTTCCCGTGGGACGCGGGGATCCTGGTCGTCCCGGCGACGGCGCCCCCCGAGTACCTCGGCGGGTACCTCGGGCCCCTTCGGCTGTTGCTATCGGATCTTGTCGTTGTTACCATGGCGCGTAGCCCAGCCGGGCTGCAGAACATCCCTACCCTCAGGTCTCATGCCGAACGGCTGAACGCTGATGCCCGGCTCATCGTGACGGACTTCGAACCACAGCCACTCGGCGATGTGCGGGGGAGGGACGTGTTCTTCACCACGACGGCGCCCGGGGCTGTGGCCGCGAGACAAGCGGAAGCCCTCGAGCGGACCCACGGATGCCGAGTGGTCGGGTGGAGTGCCAGGCTCGCCGATCGGGCCGGTCTGGCGCAGGACCTGGACGGGGCGGAGGCCTACGAGGTGCTCCTGTCGGAGCTGAAAGCCGCGGCGGTCGACGTCGCGTGCGACCGGGCGATGGCCCGGGGCGCCGAGGTGGTCTTCGTGGACAACCGCGCCGTCGCGTTGGAGGGCGACACGGACCTTCCGACCGCATTGAGGGAGACGATCGGCCTCGCCGAAGAGCGAAGCGCCCAGAGAAACGAACAGAGATGACGAACGACCCCAAGAACCTTCAGATCTTGATCTCGGATCGCGACTCGGGCCTGCCGTACTCGAAGGGCCTGATGGCGTCGCAGGTCATGGTGACCGGGCTGTCGCCCGTTCGCGCGTACCAGGTCGCCGAGGCGATCGAGGAGCGCCTGCGCGAGCTCGGCGTACCGTCGATCTCGAACGAGCGGCTCGGCGAGCTCGCGCTCGGGGTCCTCGAGGACCTGGCCGGCGAGCGATACGCGCGGAACTTCCAGCGCTGGCGCGAGATCGAGGCGCTCCAGGTCCCGCTGGTGGTGCTGATCGGTGGGGCGACGGGGGTGGGCAAGTCCACTCTCGCGACCCAGCTCGCGACGCGGCTCGGGATCGTCCGGGTGGTCGCGACCGACGCGATCCGAGAGGTGATGCGCGCGCTGTTCTCCCACGAGCTCATGCCGACGCTGCACGCGTCGTCGTTCGAGGCGGGCTCCGTCCTGCGCGAGCCGCCGTCCAAGGACGAGGTGGTCGTCGGGTTCCGGGAGCAGACCGCGGCGGTCGCGGTCGGCGTGCAGGCGCTCGTCGAGCGCGCCGCGATGGAGGGGACGCACCTGATCATCGAGGGCGCCCACGTTGTGCCGGGGTTCCTGGACCTCGACCCCTGGGGCGACCGCATCCTCGCCGTCCCGGTCGTGGTGACGATCGAGGAGGACGAGGTGCACCGCAGCCACTTCGCGGCTCGAGCGTCCGAGCACACCGGTCGACCGGCCGAGCGCTACCTCGACCGGTTCGACGACATCCGGCGCGTGCAGCGGTACATCAAGAGCCAGGCGCTGTCGCACAGCGTCCCGGTGATCGCCAACTACAGCTTCGACCGCGCCCTGGCCGCGATCATCGACCTCGTGATGGAACGAGCGACCGAACGCACGGCGCCGGCCCGCGTCACGGCGGGCGGCGAGCGCGCGGGTCGTGCGCCCGCTCCCGTGGCGGCGGCGAACGAAGGAGGCAGAACGTGAAGCTGTTCCTGGACACGGCCAACATCGAGGAGATCCGCGAGATCAACCGCTGGGGCGTGCTGGGCGGCGTGACCACCAACCCCTCGTTGGTGGCGAAGGAGAACGACGACCCCGAGCGGGTCTGGAAGGAGATCCTGGCGGAGGTCGAGGGACCGATCTCGCTCGAGACGACCGAGCTCGAGCCCGAGGCGATGTACCGGCAGGGGCTGGACCTGGCGCAGATGGCGCCGAACGCCGTCGTGAAGGTCCCGATGACCCCCGAGGGCCTGAACGCGGGCAAGCGCCTCATCGACGACGGGATCAAGATCAACGTCACGCTCGTGTTCTCCCCTGCGCAGGCGATCCTCGCCGCCGAGATCGGGGCGTACATCGTGTCGCCGTTCCTCGGACGCCTGGACGACGTCGCGTCCGACGGGATGGACGCGCTCCGCAAGATCTGCGACATCTACGAGATCCAGGGGTACGACACGCTGGTGCTCGCCGCGTCGCTACGTCATCCGATGCACATCGTCGAGTCGGCGCTCGCGGGCGCCGATATCGCGACGATGCCGTTCGCGGTGTTCAAGCAGTTGGTGAAGCACCCGCTCACCGACGCAGGATTGGAGAAGTTCCTCGGGGACTGGAAGGCCCTCAAGCAGGAACTCGAGAAAGGAGCATGAGTGGCCACCACCGATAAGCGTGCCCTGGAGGAAAAGGTCGCCGCGGAGCTGCATCAGATCGCGGCGGATCTCGGTATCGAGGGGCACAAGGGATTGAAGAAGGCCGATCTGGTCGACAAGATTATCGCGCATACCAACGGCGAGCGTTCCGATGCGTCGTCCGTCGCCGCCGCGGCGCCCGGCCCCTCGATGGCGTCGATCGACACGACGACGAGCCCGACGAGCGGCCAGGCGTACGTCGACATGCGGGAGACATCCGGCAACGGCGACACGAGACAGCGCCCGCAGCCGGATCAGCGCGACCAACGTCAACACGATGACAGCCGGGAAGCGGCCCGGCCACCGGGTGGCCGTCCCGATGCCGGACAACAGCAGCGCGATCGCGAGGGTGGTCCGCGCCGACGTCCGTCACGCGAAGAACGCCGTCGCCAGCGCGAGGAGCGCCGTCAACGAGAGATCGAGATGCGGGAGGAGGAGCTCCAGAACGCGCCGACGGCGACCGGGCTGCTCGACATCCTGCCCGAGGGCTACGGGTTCCTGCGGACCTCCGGCTACCTGCCGGGGCAGCAGGACATCTACGTGTCCCTCTCGCAGGTCCGGCGGTTCGTGCTGCGCAAGGGGGACACCGTCACCGGCAAGGTGCGGCAGCCCAAGGACAGCGAGAAGTATTTTGCGCTGCTGCAGATCGACTCGGTGAACGGCATGGACCCGGAGGAAGCGAAGCAGCGGCCGAACTTCGACAAGCTGACGCCGCTGTTCCCCAACGAGCGCTTCCACCTGGAGACCGGTCCGACGGACGTGACCGGGCGGATCATGGACATGGTGTCGCCGATCGGGAAGGGGCAGCGCGGCATGGTGGTCTCACCGCCGAAGGCGGGCAAGACCACCGTGTTGAAGAACATCGCGAGCGGCATCATCCAGTCGAGTCCGGACACGCACGTGATGGTGCTCCTCGTCGACGAGCGGCCCGAGGAGGTCACGGATTGGCAGCGCACGGTGCAGGCGGCCGAGGTCGTCTACTCGACGTTCGACAAGCCACCGGACCAGCACATCCAGGTGACGGAGCTCGTCCTGGAGCGGGCCAAGCGCCTGGCCGAGATGGGGCAGGACGTCGCGATCATCCTCGACTCGATCACCCGGCTCGCGCGCGCGTACAACCTCGCCGCGCCGGCCTCCGGCAAGATCCTGTCGGGCGGGATCGACTCGACCGCCCTGTACCCGCCCCGGCGGTTCTTCGGGGCCGCCCGGAACATCGAGGAGGGTGGGAGCGTTACCATCATCGCGAGCGCCCTCGTCGAGACCGGGTCCCGGATGGACGAGGGGATCTTCGAGGAGTTCAAGGGCACCGGCAACATGGAGCTCCGACTCGATCGACAGCTCGCCGAGAAGCGGCTGTTCCCCGCGATCAACGTCGAGGCGAGCAGCACGCGCAAGGAGGAGCTGCTGATGCCGACCGAGGAGCTCGCGCTGGTCTGGCGACTGCGCCGGGTGCTCCACGCGCTCGAGCCGGGTGCCGCGCTCGAGCTGCTCACCGACAAGATCCGAGCCACCAAGTCCAACGAGCAGTTCCTGCGGGAGATCGCGAAGGCCCCGGCCTCGTAGGCTGGGTGCCATCGGACGGGTCCCGTCGGACGCCGTCCAACCACGCTGACGACAAGGAGAGGCACCGAACATGAAGCCGGACATCCATCCCGAGTACGTGGTCGCGACCGTGCGCTGTTCCTGCGGGAACACGTTCACGACCCGGAGCACCCGGTCCGAGCTGCGCGTGGAGATCTGCTCGAACTGCCACCCGTTCTACACGGGCAAGCAGAAGCTGGTCGACACGGGCGGGCGGGTCGAGCGGTTCCAGCGCCGCTACGCGAAGCAGCAGGCCGAGCAGGCCGCGGCGGTGAAGGAGCGAGAGGCTTCGCGCAGACCCACCGTCTCGGTCCCCCAGCATCCTGGCGCCCCCCCGACCGCCGAGACCGAGCAGGGCTGACCCGGCCCGGATGGCCGAAGAAGCCACCACCCCACCGGCCCACTTCTACGGCGGTCAGGCCGTCGTCGAAGGGGTGATGATGCGTGGCCGCGACGTCTGGGCCGTCGCCATCCGCAGGCCGGCCGGGGATCTGCACATCGAGTCGCACGACATCGACTCGGTGGCCAAGCGTCATCCGGCGCTGGCGAAGCCGTTCATCCGCGGTGTGATCGCGCTCGGGCAGGCCCTGGCGATCGGGTTCCGGGCGCTGTCGGTCTCGGCGCGGGAGTCCGTGCCCGAGGACGAGCGCCTCTCGTCGCGCCAGATGGGTCTATCGATGGCGATCGCCGCGGTGATCTTCATCGGGCTGTTCGTCGTCCTGCCGGCCGTCGCGTTCCGATGGGTCGGGCGGAGCGTCGACTCGAGCATCATGGTGAACGCGCTCGAGGGCGTGTTCCGCGTGGCGCTGTTTCTCGGCTATCTGTTGCTGATCGGCCGTACCAAGGACATCCGCCGCGTCTTCCAGTACCACGGAGCCGAGCACAAGACCATCGCGGCGTACGAGCACGAGGAGCCGCTGGTCCCCGAGCGCGTCGACGGCTACTCGACGCTGCACGTGCGATGCGGGACGAACTTCCTCCTGCTCGTGATGGTGATCACGATCTTCGTGTTCGCGTTGTTCGGCAACCCCGGCGTCTGGTGGCGCATCGGGTCGCGGATCGTCGCGATCCCGATCATCGCGGGGATCGCGTTCGAGCTGTTGCGGCTCGGGGCACGGTTCCCGCGTTCGAGGGTGATCCACGCGCTGATGGTGCCGGGGTTGTGGCTGCAGAAGATCACCACCAAGCCCCCCGATCGTGCCCAGATCGAGGTCGCGATCGCCTCGTTCAACGAGGTCCTGCGCCGCGAGTCGGAGCTGACGCCCGGCACCTGAGGGGCTCCGAAAGGGGCGCGCCGCGATCGGCTGAGATGCTTGCATCGCGTGATCACGGGTGTAGCCTCCGGAACCCAGCGAGCGTTCGAGGAGGCTTCCCCATGTCCGCGACGAACCTCGACCTCCCCGTCCTGATCTCCGCCGAGCAGATCCGGCGACGGGAGTTCGTGACCATCAGGCGCGGGTACGACCCCGACCAGGTCCGGGCGTACCTCGGGCAGCTCGCCGATCAGATCGAGCTCATGCGCGTGCTGCTCCGCGACGCGCAGGCCGAGGCCCAGACCGCGCGCCGAACGACCGCACAGCCGCGCCAGGATCCCTACCAGCAGCTCGGGGAGCGGGTGGCGAGCGTGATCCGCGAGGCCGACCACGTCGCCGAGACGATCACGAGCGTGGCCCACCGCGACGCGGAACAGGTGACCCGCGAGGCCCGCGCTGACGCGGACCGGATCCGGACCGACGCCCAGGCCAAGGCCGAGGAGGCCCGATCGCGTGCGGAGACCGCCGTGCGGACCGCGCGCGAGGAGGCCGACCGGACGATCGCGGGGCTGTCGACTCGCCGCGATGCGCTCGTGGATCAGATCGCCTCGATGCAGGAGAGGCTGATCGGCGTCGCCCGTGATCTCGAGAGCGCGATGGACCTTCAGTTCACGATCCCGGACATCCCGGCGATCAAGGACCTGCTCGACGAGCCCGCCGAGGGAACAGCGGCGGACGAGAACGCCACCTCGAACGGGATCGCGCCGTCGGCCGGGGCCCCGGATGACGCCGCCGACCCGACCGGGGTGGAGGCATCCGCCGCTCGCGAACCGACGATCGTGGTGGCCGAGGCCGGCGACGACGACCCGAACATCACCGACCCGTCCTACGAAGAGCTGTGGGAGGGGACCGGCGCGGTGAAGCTCGACATCCCCGTACTCGATCTGGACTGGGGCGACATCGAGGACGAGGGCGACGACCACCCTCCGTACGCCTGAGGACCCCGGTCGCGCCGTCGTAGCCCGCATCGCATGCCTGG
>Ga0207981_1000016_pt1 | contig 20386 bp, 13 predicted proteins | sample SoimicmetaGmgLPC_FD_188327 | JGI IMG/M metagenome (GOLD analysis project Ga0207981, IMG submission 188327) | Soil and rhizosphere microbial communities from Laval, Canada - mgLPC (SPAdes) (version 2) | ecosystem: Environmental > Terrestrial > Deep subsurface > Rock core/Sediment | place: Laval... | reverse complement strand
TGGTTGAGGTCGCCTTCGGTCAGGCCGAGGTCGCGCTCCAGGTCCGCCGGCGTGATCACGCGCGAGTGCCGCACGGATGCCTTCAGCGCCGGGAAGTGCGGGGCCAGCGTGTCGAACGCGAGCTGCTCGAGCGTGCCGCGGGCATGCGCCCAGTCCGCGTGGCGCAGCTTGTACGGCGCGGACTGGAAATGGATCGACACGACATCGCCGGCCGTGGTGACTTCGAGATACGGCTGCGCGGAGATCTCGCCGTACTTGGCGGCATCGAACGCGCGCTCCAGGTATTTCAGCGTGGGCGCGATCGCGAGCGTGCCGGCGGGCACGCCGTGCGAGCCGTCGGTCTGCAGGTGCACCTTGGCGACGGCGCCACGCATCTTGATCGACTGCGTCTCCCACACGAACTCCGGGGGCAGTTCCGGCGCCCCGACCAGGCCTAGCAGGGTGAGGCGCGGGTCCACCGCGGACATGACCGTGGATGCCGCGATCTCCTCGCCGCTGTCCAGTCGCACCCCGCCCACGCGTTGCCGGTCGACGAGGATGCGTTGCACGCCGGCCGACGTGCGCAGTTCACCGCCGTTGGCGATGAAGGCGGCAACCAGTGCTTCGGCGACGTGCACGCTGCCGCCGGCGACCGGCCGATGGGCGAGGCCGCCACGATTGAGCCAGTTGTGCATCAGCGTGTAGCCGGTGCCCGCCGACATGGAGCCGAGCGTGTGTCCGTGGATGGCCACCGCGGCGATGGCGGCCTTGAGCTCCTCGGACTCGAACCATTCTTCGGTGAACTCCAGCGCGGACATCGACATCGACCGGATCACCCGGAACATGTCGCGACCGCCGAGCCGGCGCAGCGTCCACGCCAGCTTCGCCAGGGGCCAGCCCTCGGCGAGGCCGACATGCGGCAGGCGTGGCATCGGCGTGCGGTAGGCGGCGTCGAGAAACCCGGCCGCCTTGTCCATGAACGCCACGAACTCGGGCCAGCGCGAAGCGTCGGCCGCGGAAAACTGCCGGATCGACTCCAGTGTCCGGGCATCGCCGGGCACCGTCGACAGCTGCAGGCGACGGCCATCCGCCAGCAGCGAGACATAGGCCGGCGCGGGACCGGCGGCGGCAAGGCCGTGCCGGGCCAGGCCCAGCTCGCGGACGATATCCGGACGCAGCTGGCCGCCGGCATGCAGCGGGTCGAAGCGGGAACCGTCATCGAAGGCACGCGAAGCCAGCTGGCCACCGGCGTGCTCGCGCCGTTCCAGCACCAGCACCTTCTTGCCGGCCTTGGCCAGGTATGTCGCGGCCACCAGGCCGTTGTGGCCGGCGCCGACGACGATGACGTCGTAATTGGATTTGCTCATGGATTTGTGGGCTTCTGCATTTGATCGTCGTCCCCTGGCCGCATCCTGGTACTCACTTCCAATCCTTCAGGACTTCCTGCGCGGCCATCTTGCCGGCCGCCCCCATCACGCCACCGCCCGGATGTGCGCCGGACGCGCCGAAGTAGTAACCCGGCAACGGCGTGCGGAAATCGGCCCATTGCGGCGCGGGGCGCAGGAAGAACAATTGGTGCAGCAACAGTTCGCCGTGGAAGATGTTGCCGCCGGTGATGCCGGCGATGTTCTCGATGTCCTTCGGCGTGATGACCTGCTTGCCGACGATGGCGCGGCGGATGTTCGGCGCGTAACGCTCGATCGTGGAGATCACGGTTTCGCCAAACGCATCGCGCTTGGCGTCGTCCCAGCCGCCCTCGATGTCGTAGGGCGCGTACTGCACGAAGCACGACATCACGTGCTGGCCCGGCGGCGCCATGTCGCGGTCGATCATCGAGGGGATGATCATGTCGATATAGGGATTCTTCGCGAACTGCCCGTACTTGGCCTCGTCGTAGGCGCGTTCGATATATTCCATACTCGGACTGACCGAGATCGCACCCCGGTGCAGCGGGCCTTCGCCCGGCAGGCAGGTGAAGTCGGGCAGTTCGCTCAGCGCGAGGTTGACCTTGCCCGACGAACCGCGCACGCGGAAGTTCTTGATCTGCTGGACGAACTCGTCGGGAAGATGCTGTTTCTCGACGAACTGCAGGAAGCTGCGCTTGGGGTCGGCGGCGGAGATCACCACCTTGGCCTGCAGCTCGTCGCCATTGGCGAGCGCGACGCCGGCGGCGCGGCCGCCCTTGACGATCACCTGCTGCACCGACGCATTGGTGCGGATGTCCACGCCCAGCGCGCGCGCCGAGCTGGCGATCGCCTGGGTCACGCCGCCGTTGCCGTTCTTGCAGAAACCCCATGCACGGAACGCGCCGTCGATCTCGCCCATGTAGTGGTGCAGCAGCACGTAGGCGGTGCCGGGCGAATTCGGGCCGAGGAAGGTGCCGATGATGCCGCTGGCCGACTTGGTGCCTTTGAGCGGATCGAACTCGAACCAGTCGTTGAGCAGGTCGGCCGCCGACTGCGTCAGCAGCTTGGCGATCTGGTAGAGCTCCTTCTCGCTGAGGCTCTTGCCGTACTGGCCGAGCTTGAGCAGGCCCTTCATGTCGCGCAGGCTCAGCGACGAAGGATCCGGCGGTACCAGGCCGATGATCGGCTTGATCGCCTTGGCGGCGCGCGCCATCACGCGGCCGTACTCGTCGGAGGCCTCGGCGTCGCGCGGCGAATGCCGGTACAGCTCCTGGCGGGTCAGGTCGTGGTCGTCCCACGCGGCGAGGTAATCGCCGTTGTCCATCGGCGTGACCGTGCTCGGCAATGGCAGGATCTTCAGGCCGTGCCGGGGCAGCTCGAGGTCGCGGATGATCTCCGGCCGCAGCAGGCTGACCACGTAGGAGAACTGGCTGAAGCGGTAGCCGGGGAACGGCTCGGCGGTCACGGCCGCGCCGCCGACCACCTCGCGGCGTTCGAGCACGGCCACCTTCTTGCCCGCGCGCGCCAGGTAGGCGCCGGCGATCAGGCCGTTGTGGCCGGCGCCGATGACGATGGCGTCGTATTGGTTGTTGGTCATGGTTGTCTTGATTTCGCTTTTGTCGTCATCCCGGCGAATGCCGGGAACTTGCTTTTTTTCAACAAGGGTGAAGTCAAAGGCTGGATCCCGGCGTTCGCCGGGACGACGAAGCCGTTGCCTTCAGCTCGCGCAGCGGCCTACTTCTTCTTCCATTCCGGCTCGTAGAACGGCAGCTTCACGACCTTGCCCTGCGCGTGCAGGCGCTTGTGCTCGACCGTCACTTCCATGCTCAGCGCAGTGCCCGGTTCGTAGTACGGACGCTGCAGGTGCACCAGCGCGATGTATTTCTTCAGCACCGGCGACCACGTGCTGGTGGAGGCATAGCCGACCTGCTTGCCGCCCTGCCACATCGGCAGGCTGCCACGCACCGCCATGCCGGGAATCTGCGGCGGCAGGCCGACGGCGGCGAACAGTTTCTCCATCGCTTCCCAGTCGACCTCGAAGCCCATCAGCTTCCACGCCGAGCCTTCCTGCTTCTCGCGCTCCAGCGCGCGGCGGCCGACGAAGTAGCCGGGCTTGTCCAGCTGCACCGCCCAGTCCAGGCCCATCTCCAGCGGCGTGGATTTCTGTCCCTCGATCCAGGCGTGGTTGGCCGCGGTGTAATCGACGTCGATCATGAAAAGACCGGCTTCGACGCGCGCCATGTCCATCGCCAGGATGCCGCACGGGACGATGCCGTAATCGTGGCCCGCCGCCATCAGCGCGTCCCACACGTGCAGCGCATCGGCGACGTCGATCCAGATCTCGTAGCCGAGGTCGCCGGTGTAGCCGGTGCGCGAGATCGTCACCGGCTTGCCCGCGAGCGTGTTGGGCATGACGCGGAAGTACTTGAGCTTGTCGAGCGACTTGCCGCAGACCTTGTTGAGGACGGTGCGCGACTTCGGCCCCTGCAGGCTCAGCGCGGCGACCTGCTCGGTGACCTCGGTAATCGTCACGTCCATGCCGACCGCGTTCATCGACAGCCAGCGCAGCGACGGTTCGGCGGAAGTCAGGCGGAACAGGTTCTCGCCCAGGCGCGACACCGTGCCGTCGTCGAGCATCTTGCCGTCCTCGTCGCACCAGCCGGTGTAGCCGACCTGGCCGACGGCCATCTTGTGCACGTCGCGCGGCGTCAGCTTGTGCAGCAGGCGCGCCGCGTCGGGGCCCTCGATCATGTACTTCATCAGCGGCGAGACATCGATCATCGCGACGGCATCGCGGATCGCCCAGTACTCGCGGTCCAGGTGCAGGTCGTAGGAACCGGCGACGATGTGGCCGGCCCAGCGCCGCCAGTTCTGCGGCAGGCACAGGCGCGATGTGCGCTCGTGGAAAGGCGTGCGTTTGAGTTGCAGCATGGCGATCGGAATAACTCGAAGAGGGTCAGGCGGATTGCAGGCGGCGGATCAGGGCCCGGACGGTGACGCCAGCGGCGTGCCGCGCACGGCGCGGCGCATCAGCACGTACACCGGCAGGCCGGCCGCGGCCAGCGCGAGCGCGTACACGAAGGGCTCGCGGCCCATGCCGATGAAGGCGAAGATCGCATACGCGGCGCCGGGGATGGCGAGGACCAGCAGGTCGCTGTTGGCGGGTTTCTGGCGGCGACGCCACATCACCATCAGGGCGAGCGCGCAGAACAGGTACAGCGGCAGGTTGGCGGCCGTCACCACGGTGGTCAGCAGGGTGAAGCCTTCCACCAGCGTCCGGCTGTAGCTCATCAGCACCATCACGCTGGCCAGCATCCCGGTAACCAGCAGCGGCACCGCCGGCGCCCCGTGGCGGTTGTTGCGGGTGAGGATCGCGGGCAGCACGCCATTGACGGCCATGGTGCGGGTCAGCTCGCCGACCAGCAGGGTCCAGCCGTTCAACGCACCCAAGCCGCTGATCACCACGAACAGGGCGAGCCAGCGGCCATTGCCCTGGCCCAGGTACTGGTCGAGCAGCGCCGCGAAGGGCGCATTCGAGCGGCCCAGCTCGGCCTGCGGGATCAGCAGCAGCGGCACGGTGGACACGATGATGTAGATGACCGCCGTCAGCAGCGCACCGACGATGGTGGCGCGCGGAATGGTGCGGCCGGGGTTCTCCACGCGGCCCGCCGGCACGGTGGCCGACTCCAGCCCGAGCATGGCGAACAAGGCGATCGTCGATGCGGCCATCAACTGGTTCAGGCTCACCGGCGTCGTCGGCAGGTGCCGGGTATAGGCCGCCGGCTCGCTGATCAGCAGCCACGCGCCCAGGCCGGCGACCATCAGCATCGGCAGCAGCTTGAGCGCCGTGGTGACGATCTGGACCCGCCCGCCCGTGCGCACGCCGAACAGGTTGATGATCACGAACAGCCACACCAGTGCGAGCGCGAGCAACGCGGGCCGGATGCCGGCGAGCGCGGGAAACACCGCATCGACATAGCCGACCACGCCGGTGGCGATCGCCGCATTGGTGATCCACAACGAGACCCAGTAGCACCAGATCGCGATGAAAGCCGGGATGTCGCCGAGCGTGCTGCGAATGTAGCCGTAGGGGCCATCGGCATTGGGCATGTCGCGCGCCAGCCGCGCGAACACACGCGCCATCGCCATGCAGCCCACCACGGTGATGACCCAGCCGATCAGGGCGTTGAATCCGAACGGCGCCAGCGAGGCCGGCAACAGAAAGATGCCGATGCCGATGGTGTTGCCCACCACCAGCGCGGTGCACATCCAGAACCCGAGCTTGCGCTCCTGCTTGTCGCTAACCGATTGCATCAACTGCTCTCCCGTGGCCCCAACCCCGTGAATGGCGCGCGCCACGGTCAGAGGCCGCCATCATGGCAGCTCACCGGGCCGGCGGCGCATACCAGCGTCCCGCTCTTGATGACCGCCTGGACCCGGCGCAGCACCTCGATGTCGGCCAGCGGATCGCCCTCCACCGCGATCAGGTCGGCGGCCTTGCCGGCGGCGATGCTCCCGAGTTCAGCTTCGTGGCCCAGCGAGCGCGCGGCGTTGATCGTCGCCGCCTGGATCGCCTGCATCGGCGTCAGGCCGTAGCGCACCATGTAGGCGAACTGACGCGCATTGTCGCCGTGCGGGTACACGCCGCTGTCGGTGCCAAATCCGATGTTGACGCCCGCCTTGGCCGCCTTGCGGAAGCCCTGGCGCTGGACGTCGGTGGTCTCCAGGTTCTTGCGCAGCTTTTCCGCCGACCAGCCTTCCTGCCGGCCGACGGTGTCGATGTAGTCGCCGTTGTAGATGTCGGCCACCAGCCAGGTGCCGTGCTGCTTCATCAGCTTGATGCCTTCGTCGTCGAGATAGGACCCGTGCTCGATCGAGCGCACGCCCGCGCGCACCGCGCGCTTGATGCCTTCGGCGCCGTGCGCGTGGGCGGCGACGAAACTGCCGCGCTTGGCCGCTTCCTCCACCGCGGCGCGGATCTGCGCTTCGGTGTATTCGGATTCGCCCGGCTCCGTGCCGTCGGTCAGCACGGCGCCTGTGGCGATCACCTTGATGAAGTCGGCGCCGTGGTCGAACAGATAGTTGACCTTCTGCCGTACTTCCTGCTCCGAATCGGCGACACCGAGGCGGAACTCGTTCGGCACCACCGTGCCCTTGGGCAGGCCGGTGATCTCGCCCCCGCCGCCGGTGATGGTGATGTACGCACCCGCCACGAACATGCGCGGCCCCGGGATGGACCCGGCGTTGATCGCATCGCGCAGGGCTACGTCGGCAAGCCCCCGGTAGACGCCGACGTCGCGCACCGTGGTGAAGCCGGCACGCAAGGTAGCGCGCGCGTTCTTCGCGCCGATGAACGCGTCGCGCACCGGCGTGCTTTTCAGTGGCGCACCCGGATCGGCTTCCTGGCCCTCGTCGGCGATGTGCGTGTGCAGGTCCATCAGCCCGGGCAGCACGGTGTAGCGCGACCAGTCGAGCACCTTCGCATCGCCGACGCTGGCGTTGGCGTACGGCTCGACGCGGGTGATGCGCTCGCCTTCGATGCGGATCGCCTGGTCGGCGAGCACCTTGCCGTGGTCGACGTCGACCAGCTTGCCGGCACGGATGACGACGACGTCCGGCTTCGTGGCGGCCGAAGCCATCGAGGATCCGGCGGCCAGTGCCATGGCCAGTGCGGAAGTGAGCAGCGCGGGAATCCGGATCATGTCGTGTCGTGGTTCCATATGGAGGGTGGTGCGTGTGCGGGTCATCGCCGCGGCTGGTAGCGGCCGTAACGCTTGAGCAGGCGTATCAGCTCGCCGTGCGGCAAGGCCTTGGCGTAGTGCCCGCCTTCGCCGGTCATGTCGCGCGCGGCGACCATGGCGTTGACGATGGCTTCCTCGGTGGCCTGCACGGTCGCCTCGAACAGCGCGTCGAGGTGGTCGTTGCCGACGAACTGCGCCTGGTTGATCGGCGCACCCGCGGCGGCTTCGGTATTCGCGGTGGAGAACGCCACGAAGAGGTCACCCGAACCGTTGCCGGCGTAGCTGCCCATCCGCGCCAGGCCCATGCCGGCGCGCTTGGCGATGCGCTTGAGCTGGTGCGGCAACAGCGGCGCATCGGTGGCGATCACCACGATGATCGAACCGGTGTCCGCATTGGGCACTGCGCCGCCCGCGCTGGCGAGCGCCGGGTCGGTATAGACGCGGTCGTTGCGCAGGTGTTGCCCCACCGGCACGCCGGCGATGCGCAGCGGATCGCGCACGCCGTAGTTGGCCTGCACCAGTGCGCCGACGGTGTAATCGTGGCCATCGCCGGTAACACGGCGCGACGCCGTGCCGATGCCGCATTTGAATTCGTGGCAGATCATGCCGGTGCCGCCGCCGACGTTGCCCTCGGCCACCGGCCCGCCCCTGGCGTCGCGGAGCGCCTGCGCGGCGTGTTCGGGCTTCACGTGGAAGCCGTTGATGTCGTTGAGATGCCCGTCCCAGGTTTCCGCGACGACCGGCAGCGACCACCAGTAGCCGCTGGCATCGGCGCCACCGGCCTTGATGCGTGCGGCGATCACCGCGTCGCGGACCACGCCGACGCTGTGCGTGTTGGTGAGCATCACCGGGCCTTCGAGCTGGCCGGATTCCTCCAGCCACGCGGTGCCGGTCATCTCGCCGTTGCCGTTGAGCGCGAACCAGCCGCCGAACACCGGGGTGTCGAAGCTGGCCTGGCCGCGCGGCAGGATCGCGGTGACGCCGGTGCGCACCTTGTGGCCGTCGCTGCGGTCTTCGATCAGCGTGACCTGGCCGACCGTGATGCCGGCGACATCGGTGATCGCGTCGAGTGCGCCGGGCGTGCCCTCGAACGGCACGCCGAGGTCGCGCGCGCGCGGCTCGCCGGCCTGCACGGAACCGGCCTGCACGGAGCCGGCGGCGCATGCGGCCGCGAGCAGCAGCCCGCGCGCGGCAATGGCAACGGGCATCTTCATCACGGTGCCTCCTGCAGGAAACGCTGGTACCAGGCGAGGTTGCGCGCCATGCGATCGCGCAGGTAGCTCGGCACGGTCAGGCCATGGCTCTCGCCGGGATAGACCACCAGGCGCGTGGGCACGTTGCGCGAGCGCAGCGCCTGGTACATCTGCTCGGCGCCCAGGCAGGGGACGTTCACGTCCTCCCCGGCGCACTGGAACATCGTCGGCGTGGTGATGCGATCGGCGTGCAGGAACGGGAAGCTGGCGCGGTCGTACACGTCGCGGTTAGCCCAGGGCGTGCCGAGTTCGAGTTCGTATTCGCGGATGTACTGGTCGTGGCCGTACATGCCGTACATGTTGGATGCGCCGGCACCGCTGATCGCCGCCTTGAAGCGCTTGTCGCTCGCGATCACCGCGTTGGTCAGGATCGCGCCGTAACTCCAGCCGCCCACGCCGAGCCGCTGCGGATCGGCGATGCCCAGCGCGACGGCATGCTCGACGCCATCCAGCACGTCGCGCACGTCGGCACTGCCCCAGTCGGCGTAGATCGCCTTGGCGAAATCGAAGCCGCGCCCGGAACTGCCGCGCGGATTGATCGCGAGCACGGCGAATCCCTGCGCCGCATACACCTGCCAGTCGGGCATGAATTCGTGGCTGAACTGGTACACCGGCCCGCCGTGCAGGCGCACGATGGTCGGATAGCGCCGGCCCGGCGTGTAACCGTGCGGCTTGACCAGCAGGCCTTCGATCTCGTCGCCGTCGCGATTGCGGAAGCGGATCGTCTCGACCGCGGCCAGCGCGCGCGCGGCGAGGAATTCGTTGTGGTCGGCGAGCGCGCGCAGCCCATCGGCTTCGACCGCGGAGATCCGGTAGGGATGCAGGTCGCCATCGCCGAGCACGACCACGCGGTCGTTGCGCGACACCGCGAGGTCGTAATCGAAGCGGTCGCCATGGGTGAGTTCGGTGACCCGGCCGTTGTCGAGTTCGACGCGCGACAGGTGGGTCACGCCGCTTTGTTCGACCAGCACGAAGACGCTGCGGCCATCGGCCGACCAATGCGGCTTGGTGAAGCAGCGGTCGATCGGCGCCGGCACGGTTTCATGCCCGCTGGCGACATCGACAACGGCCAGCTGCCACGGCGCGTAGTAGATCCATTTGTCTTCGCCACTGCGCAGGTAGGCGATGCGGGTGCTGTCGGGGCTCCACGCGGGCCGGGTTTCCCAGTACGGATCGAGATCGGATCCGGGGAACGTGGTGAGCTGCCGCTCGCTCGCGCCGGCCTTCGGCTCCGCCACGTAGATGTCGTAATTGAGGTGGCGGTCCGGATCGACGCCGCGCTTGGTGACGTAGGCGATCAGCTTCCCGTCCGGCGACCACGCCGGCAGGATTTCGTCGTGCTGGCCGGTGGTGATCTGCTCGGCCTTGCCGCTGGCGATGTCGACCACGTAGAGATGGGTACGCCTTTCCCCGAGGTAACCGGTGCCGTCCTCCTTGAACTGGTAGCGCTCGCTGACGATCGGCGGCGGGTGCTTGGGCTTCGCCGCGCCGGCCGGACGTTCCGGATCGCGCACGATCACCGCGATGCGCTTGCCGTCGGGCGACCACACGTAGTCGTCGACGCCACTGGGGAAGCGGGTGATCGGCCGCGCGGAGCCGCCCGCGGCGGGCATCAGCCAGACCTGGCTGACTTCCTCTTCTTCGCCGCCGCCGCTCTTGCCGGGCTTGGCCTTGGCGGGTGGCGGTGCGTCCGACAGGAAGGCGATCGTCCTGCCATCCGGCGACCACAGCGGCCGCGACTCGCTGTGCGTGGGCGTGCGGGTGAGTTGCACGCGCCCCGTGCCGTCGTATCCCACGCGCCACAGGTCGGTCTGGGCGAGGTCTTCCTTCGCATTGACGGTGCTGACGCTGTACACCAGCGCCTTGCCATCGGCGGACAGGTCCGGCGCGGCGACATCGGCCAGCCGCGCCAGGTCATCGACGCCAAAGGGCACGGGCGGCGCGGGTGGCGCGGACGGCACAACCGCTGCGGACGCGGTCGCCAGCAATGCGCAGACGCTGCCGGCCGCAGCCATGAGTCGCAATCGCAAGGTCATTTCCCCTCGGCCTGTTGGTGCTCGGCCCGCCGCTGGTAGATCGCGCGTGCGCCTTGCAGGTAGTCGAGCGTCGCGCGCTTCTCGGCGGCGTCGTTGTAGTCGTCGCGCGCGTCCGCGGCTTCGATCACGCGATCCAGCCAGGCGACGAAGTAGGCGGCGTCACCGCGAGCGTCCGGCGCACCGTCGGAACTCTCGATCCAGACCGGGTTGGTGGTCGCGTACGGATACAGGTCGAGGATCTGCGGATCCGCGCCGTCGTTCCAGGCGCGCAGCAGCATCCAGCCGCCCTGCGTCACCACGAGGTCACCTTCGGCATCGAGGCGGTGGCGATTGTTCGCCGGATCGGCCGTCAGATCGAAGCGCTTCACCACCTGGCCGTTGTGCACCAGCTCCAGGTGATCGACCGCCACCGGCGATCGCAGCGCGACGCGGTAGTGCAGCTTGCCCGTGGCATCCACCCGCAGCGTGTCGCCTGGCTTGTGGCCGTCGAGCAGCAAGCCGAGCAGCGGCCCGTTGCTGACGAAGCCACGGCCGGCCTTGAGCGCGTCGAGCATGACCGCCTCATCGAGACGCCCGCCGGTGTCGAGGAACACCCGGTTCATGCCGACCGGACCGCGCAGCGAGGCGTAGTTCGCCATCGCATCGGTGCCAGCGCCGGCGGGCAGATGGAAGCCGAGGTTGAGCAGGCGATACCAGACCGTGGCCGTGGCCTGGTGGTCGGCGAAACCGACGACTTCGATGTAGTCGACCTTGCCCTGCGCGACATCGGCGGGCAGTTGGTGGCTGAGCAGCGGATCCGTGGCGGGGTCGGGCACGGTGTCGAACGGATGCACGTAGCCGACCACGCCCTGCTGCGCATGCGCGAGGTCGGCGATCACGCCGTTGTGCGGATACGGGCTGGCCATCGCGGTGTGGCGATACGCCGAGAAGTCCGGGGTCAGGTAGTGGTCGCGCAGGTGGAGCAGGCCGAGGTGGCCCCAGAAGCTGGTGTGGTACTCCTGCGCGTGGGCGATGCGCGGCCGGTCGGGATCGTCGCTGGTGCGCGTGCCGAAGTAGGCGATGTCGGGAATGCGCTCTTCCTTGTTGACGATCAGGTTCTCGACGACGTCGAGGTCCTCGGCCTGCGCCTGGCGCGCGAGCTGCGCGGGGGCATTGCGGTAGTGCCCGCCGTAGTTCATGTGCACGTGCAGGTCGGCGCCGATCCAATCGCCGAATTCGCGCGGCAGCGGCTGTGCTTCAAGCCTTACCCGCACCGGCGTGCTGCCGTGCGCGGCCAGTTGCAGGCGTTGCTGCCAGAGCGCGCGGGCGAAGCCATGCTGGACGGTGACATCGGTCGCGCCCGCGGGTACGTCCAGCGTGCAGGGCGAGGCGCAATGGAAGTAGTGCGTCTCCGTCGCCTGTCTGGCCCGGTCGAAGCCGTCGTCGGCATGCATCCACGCATCGGCGGGCGCGTATGCGCGGGCGTCGCTGGCCAGCACCGAAACGCGGGCCGGCACGCGCTGGCCCGACCCGTCGAAGATGTCGAGCGTGAGTTGCGTCGTCGGCTGCAGGGTGCGGCGGGTCTTTGCCTGCACCGGTTGGCTCGCGCCACCGACGGTCTCCATCACCACCAGGGACGTGTTGCCATCGGCGCCGGCATTGCCGATGTACGCGATGCGCTTGCCGTCGGGCGACCAGCGGGCGTTGCGGCGCTCGCTGTCGCCGAAGGTCAGCGGCAACGGCGCGGCGCCTTGCAGCGTGGTCAGCCACAGCTGCTGGGTCTGGCGTCCGTGGTAGCTGCCGAACAGAACGCGCTTGCCGTCCGGCGCGAGTTCCGGCCGTGCGCTCCAGCTGGTTTCCTCGGCGAGGACCCTGCGGCGCTGCGCGGGATCGTCCACCCGCACCGTCCACAGGTCGCCACTGCCCCATGCGACTTCGGGGTTGCCGACGTACAGCAGCGCCTGGCCATCGGGCGACCACGACGGATTGATGGCGTGGTCGAAAGGCGAGTAGTAGTAGCGGTCGATCGTGCTCCTGCGTTCGCCCGGCAACGGCCGCGCATTGCGCAGGCCGTCGGCGTCGAGCTCGGCGACGAACAGGTTGAAATGGCCGGTGCCCTGCGTCGACACCCAGGCGATGCGCTTGCCGTCCGGCGACAGCCGCGGCTCGACGTTGACGGCGCCACCATGGGTCAGCGCGCGGGCACGGCCGCTGCCGAGGTCGAGCTGCCACAGTTCCATGCCGGTGCCGTCGTAGCGCGTGAACACCACGCTGCGACCATCGCGGCGAACGTCGGGCTGGTAGTCGTACGCGCCCTTCGCGTGGGTCAGTTCGATCGCCTCGTCGCTGCCGATGCGTTGCCGCCACAGCGAACCGCCCATGCTGTAGACCAGCGTCTCTCCGTCGGGCATGAAGCTGAGCGACGACGGTCCGGTGGTCAGCTGCGGCAGGTACAACTCGCGCCAGTAGTAGCTGTGCGGCAGGTCGACCTTCTTCAGCACCGGTTCGCGGCCGGCGGCGGCCACGCCGATCACGCCGGTCGCGCCGGTCAGCGCCAGCAGCAGGGTGGCGGCGAGGACCGCGTGGCGATGGCGCCCCTGGCGACAGCGCATCCGGCTCAGGACCCGCGTCCGGCGAGCGCTTCGTCGAGGCTGACGCGCAGCAGGGCGATCGCCTCGTCGACTTCATCGCGCGACACGTTGAGCGGGGGCATGAAGCGCACCGTGCTCGCGCCGCACGACAGCAACAGCAGGCCGTTGTGGAAGGCGCGGGTGACCACCGCATCGCACAGGGCGCGCGCCGGAGTGCGTTCGCCATCGGCTTCGACCAGTTCCATGCCGATCATCAGGCCCTTGCCGCGAACCTCGCCGATGCACGGGTAGTTGTTGGCGAGATCGACCAGCCGGTTCACGAAGTGCGCGCCGACGGTCGCGGCGTTGCCGAGCATCCCGGCTTCGACCAGGTCGATGGTCGCGTTGGCCGCCGCGCAGGTGATCGGATTGCCGCCATAGGTGTTGCCGTGCGCACCGCGCTTCCACTGCGACATCAATCGCTTCTTCGCGACCATCGCCCCGATCGGCAGGCCCGAGCCCATGCCCTTGGCGAGCGTCATGATGTCCGGCGCCACGCCCCAGTGCTGGCTCGCGAACATGCGCCCGGTGCGGCCGATGCCCGACTGCACTTCGTCGAAGATCAGCAGGATGCCGTGTTCGTCGCACAGCGCGCGCAGGCCGGCGAGGAAGCCGTCGGGCGGTACTACATACCCGCCCTCGCCCTGGATCGGTTCGACCAGGATGGCCGCGACTTCCGACGCCGGCACGCTGCGCTCGAACAGCATGCGGATGTAGTCGAGCACCGCCACGCCCTGGTTGTCGCCGGCGAACAGCGGGCGATACGGATCCGGATACGGCACGTGCACCACGCCGGGCATCGTCGCGAAGAAGCCCTTCTGCTGCGTGTACTTGCTGGACGTGAAAGCCAGCGAGCCCATCGTGCGCCCGTGAAAGCCGCCGAGGAAGCCGATGAAGCGCGAACGCCCGGTGACGTAGCGCGCGAGCTTGATCGCCGCTTCCACCGCCTCGGTGCCCGACTGGCACAGGAAGCTCATCGCCGGCTCGCCCATTGGCGCGATGCGCGCCAGGCGTTCGCCCAGGCCGGTCATCTGCTCGTGCCAGTAATCGCTGGAGATGTGCAGGAACTTCTCCGCGGCGCCCTGCACCGCCGCGACCACCTGCGGGTGCGCGTGGCCGGTGCTGCACACCGCGATGCCGGCGGCGAAGTCGAGGAAACGGTTGCCGTCGACGTCCCACACTTCCGTGCCGCGGCCGTGCGACATCACGAACGGATAGTCGCGCGGGTACGACGGCGAGATCACTTCGGCATCGCGTGCGATCAGCGCGCGCGCGTTCGGGCCGGGAAGCTCGGTGCGGATATGCGGTTCGGACATGGGTTGCGTCCTGGTCATCGTTCGAAGGAAGGCAGGACCACGGGTTGCGCATGGGCCTGCCGGGTGCGCGCGTGGAGGGCGCGCAGGATGTCGAGTTCGTGCGCGGTCGGCGGTTCGACGTGCGTCACCACGTCGGCCACCGCCAGCGGCCAGCCGATCGCGGCGCGCGCTTCGTCGACCGTGACATCGGCGAACAACGCGCTCAGTTGCAGTTCGTCGGTGCGCGGATGCGGCGTGAGGATGCCGAAGTCGGTGATCACCGCGCGCGGACCGCCGCCACTCGCGGTGCCGCGGGTGCGGGCGCCCGCGCCTTCGCCGAAGCCGGCCGTGGTGCGGAAATCGAGGCGCTCGACGAAACTGCGCTTGCTCGCCTTCGCCATCACGAAGGTTTCGCGTGCATGCGCGGCGATCTCCGGCGCGCCGCCCGCGCCGGGCAGGCGCGTGGCCGGCGCGTCGTAGGGCCCGATCACGGTGCTGTTCAAGTTGCCGAAGCGGTCGATCTGCGCGGCGCCGAGGAAGCCGACATCGACGCGCCCGCCCTGCAGGTAATGCGCGAACACCTCCGGCAAGGGCACCACGAACGCCGCGGTCTCCGCGAGTTCGCCGTCGCCGATCGACAGCGGCAGCACGTCGGGCCGCGTGCCGATCGTGCCGGATTCGTAGATCAGCACGATGTCCGGCGCGTGGGTGAGCCGCGCGAGATTGCAGGCTGCGCTCGGCAGGCCGATGCCGACGAAACACACGCAGCGATCGCGCAGCATGCGCGCCGCGGCAACCGTCATCCATTCATCGCGCGTCGTCGGCGTCATGCGGCTTTCCTGCCGAGGCTGGCGAGGAAGCCGGCATGGTCGGCGGTGTCCAGGACGTGTTCCTGCATCCAGGCGAGGAACCCCTCGCGCTCGCGCGCGATCGCGTCCCAGCGCTGGTAGAAGGCGTTGTCGCGCGTGTAGTGGCCATGCGCGTAGGACGGGTACGCCCCGCCCGGGCAATGCGCGATCGCCGCGACCACCCAGTGCGGCAGGACCACACCGTTCATCGCCGGCGGCAGCGCATCGACGATCTCCTCGACCGTCACGACCAGCGTCTTCGCCGCCATCGCCGCCTCGCGCTGCGCGCCGACGATGCCGTGCAGTGCCACATTGCCGGCGCGATCGGCGCGTTGCGCGTGCAGGATGGTCACGTCGGGATTGATCGCCGGCACGGCCGCGAGGGTTTCGCCGGTGAACGGACAATCGACGCGGCGGATGCGCGGATTCGCCTTGTCCAGGTCGTTGTCCAGGTAGCCGCGCAGCAGGCCGAACGGCAAATGCGCCGCGCCGGCGCAGTAGGCCGCCGCCATGCCGGCGTGGCTGTGCTCGTCGAGCTCCAGCGGTCGCGGCCAGCGCTGCTCCACCGCATCGCGCAGCCGGTGCAGCGAGCCCACGCCGGGATTGCCGCCCCACGAGAACGTGAGCCGGCGCGCGCAGCCCATGCCGATCATCTGGTCGTACACCAGGTCGGGCGTCATCCGGATCAGATGCAGGTCGCGCCGGTGCTGGCGAATGATCTCGTGGCCGGCCGCGAACGGGATCAGATGCGTGAAGCCCTCCAGCGCCACACTGGCGCCGTCGGCCACGAACTCACCGATCAGCTCGCGCACGGTCATCGCCTGCATCGCTGGCTCCTACTCCACGACGGTGCGCGACTGTTCGCGCAGGTACTGCTGCAGGTAGTAGAACGAGGCGATCGCCTTGCCGGTCGAGCCCGAACCCTTCCAGCCACCGAACGGCTGGTAACCGGGCCACGCGCCGGTGGTCGCGCCCTGCGGGCGGTTGGCGTAGGTGACGCCGGCTTCGATGTGCTCCTGGAACCACGCCACTTCATCGGCGCTGCCGTAGAAGCCGGCGGTCAGGCCCATGTCGGTGTCGTTGGCCAGGCGCATCGCCTCGGTGCGGTCGCGGTAGCGGTGCAGCATCACGATCGGCAGGAACATTTCCTGCTTCCACAACGGATGCGAGAGCGGCGCTTCGGCCAACACCGGCTCGACGTAGTAGCCGCGGGCCAGGTCGCCTTCGCGCAGCTGGCTGCCGCCGCTCACCAGCTTCGCGCCGCCTGCCTTGAGCAGCGCGATGTACTGGGCGTAGTGGTCGTAGGCGCCGGTATTGACCACCGGTCCCAGCCAATTCTCGCGTTCGCGGGCGTCGCCGATGCGGATGGCCGCGATCTTTTCCTGCACGCGCTCGATCAATTGGTTGGCGACGCTTTCGTGCACATATAGCCTGGACAGGGCCGAGCACTTCTGCCCGCCCATGCCGAAGGCCGAACGCACGATGCCGGCGGCGGCGCGCTCCAGATCGGCGCGCTCAGTGACGATGCACGGATTCTTGCCGCCCATCTCGGCGATGCATGGGCGCGGCCACGGCCCGGTGGCCATCTGCTGCAGCAGTTGCATGCCCACGCCGACCGATCCGGTGAAGGTGATGCCGGCGGTGAGCGGATGGCGCACGAGCGCATCGCCGACATCGCGACCGGAACCGGAGACGTAGTTGAAGACACCGGCGGGCAGGCCGGCGTCGCGGATGCAGTCGGCAAGCAGGCGGCCCGACCACGGCGTGTCGCTGGCGGCCTTGCAGACCACCGTGTTGCCGGTCACCAGCGCCGCCGCGACCGGACCGCCGGCCAGTGCCAGCGGGAAATTGAACGGCGCGATCACCACCCAGACGCCATGCGGGCGCATCACGCTGCGATTGCGCGAGACCATCCCCTCGAGCGGATCGTTCGGCAACGCATGCTCGTAACCCGCGTGCTGCTCGTAGTCGTCGGCGTAGTGGTGGAAGAAGTCCACCGTTTCCTGTGCCTCGCCCAGCGCCTCCATGCGGTTCTTGCCGACCTCCAGGGTCAGCGCCGCGGCGATGTCGTAGACGCGCTCCTCCATCAGGTCGCCGACCTTGCGCACCAGGCGCGCGCGTTCGGCCACCGGCAACGCCCGCCATGCCGGAAACGCGGCATGGGCGGCGGCCATTGCGGTGTCGACATCCTCGGCGGTGGCCAGGGCGAAGTCGCCGAGCACCAGCTCGCTGTCGATCGGGCTGCTCCGGCGCGCGTAGTCCGCGGCTTCGCAGTCCTCGCCATCGATGAAGAGCTCGTGGCACTGGCCCAGTCCGGCGCTGACGCGGGCCATGGCCTCGTCGAAGCGCTGATGCATCGCTTCGGGCGGATTGAACATGGTGGCGTAGGTCAGGCGAAAGCTCATGGCGGTGGGCTCGGGCAGTCGAATGGGTGGGAAGAAATCAGGCAGGAAAGAAGCGCGACAGCAGGCGGTCGATCACGGCGAGCGCATCGGCCAGCTCGTCCTCGGCGATCACCAGCGGCGGCGCCAGCAGGATCAGGTTGCCGCGGATGGCCAGGCTCACGCCCTCGGCCATCGCGGCGTCGACCAGTGCGCGCAACGCCGGCGGGCTCTGCGGCCAGGGCGCGGGCATCGCGCGGGTCGCGCGGTCGGCGACCAGCTCGATCACCGCAAACAGGCCGTGGCCGCCGCGTACGTCGCCGATCACCGCGTGCCGTGCCTGCAGGCGTTGCAGCTGCGCCAGCAGCTCGACGCCCAGCCGGCGCGAGCGCGCGATCAGGTCGTCCTCGGCGTAGGCCGCCAGTGCCGCGAGTCCGGCCGCGCACGCCAGCGGATGACCGCAGTAGGTCAGGCCGGTGTAGAGCATTTCGTGTTCGATGCGCGCGGCCACCTGCGCGCTCAGTACCACCGCGCCGAGCGGCAATGCGGCGCCGGTGAGGCCCTTGGCCAGGGTCATCAGGTCGGGGCGCCCGGCTTCGCCGTGGCGCTGCCAGGCGAACCATTCGCCGCAACGGCCGAACGCGCTCATCACCTCGTCGGCGATCAGCAACACTTCGCGCTGCGCGGTATGCCGGCGCAGCGCGGGCCAATAGTTGTCCGGGGCGACGATGCCGTTGGTGCCGGCGTTGGGCTCCATGATCACGGCGGCGACGTGCTCGGGCCCGAGGCCATCGATGCCGTCGGCGACCGCCTGCGCGGCGCGCTCGCCGCACGTGTCCGCATCCGTGCTCCCGAAGGGGCAACGGTAGGCGTACGGCGGTGGCACGTGGTGGATGTTGAACGCCGCCGGATCCACCTGGTCGCGGGTGCGGCTGTCGCCTGACAGCGCCATCGCCATATGGCTGGCACCGTGGTACGAGCGGTCGCGCGCGATCACCGCGCCGCGCGGCCGGCGCGACGCCTGGCGCGCGATCTTCACCGCGTTCTCGTTGGCATCCGCGCCGCCGAGGGTGAAGTACACCCGCCCGCCCGCGAACCCCGACCGCTCCAGCAACGCCTGCGCCAGTTGCGCGCGCGGCTCCGCTCCCCACGCATTGGTGACGAAGCACAGACGTTCGGCTTGCGCGCGGATCGCCTCGACCAGGCGCGGATGCTGGTGCCCCAGGTTGCTGCACTCGGCGAGGCTGCTGAGGTCGAGGATCTCGCGGCCGTCGGCCAGATGCAGGCGCGCACCGCGTCCACCGACGACCGTCGGCGCGTCCCAGTCGGACTGGACCGACCAGCTGTGCAGCACGCAGTCGCGCTCGGCGATCGCCATCCGCTGTCCACCCTCCCCGGGCCACAGATTTGTGCGCTGTGCGCACGTATGTGCGTATTGCGCACCACTGTACGGAAGCTCTAATCTCGCCGTCAATCGGCCGCCACTGCCGGCAGGTCCGGTCGACAGGCTCGAATCGACAGTTCATCGCAGGGAGCAGGGGAGCTACCCGGAATGGCACGGAAAACAGACGACTCGGACCAGTTCGAGCACAGCGGCGACTACGTGCAGTCGCTGGCCCGTGGGCTGTCCGTGCTCGGGGCGTTCGACCGCGACCACGCCCGCCTCAGCCTGGCCGACATCGCCAGCCGCACCGGCCTGTCCCGCGCCGCCGCGCGCCGGCTGGTACTGACCCTGGTCCACCTGGGCTACGTGCGCCCGGCCGGCAAGGAGTTCGTGCTGGGCCCGCGCGTGCTGGAACTCGGCTTCGGCTACCTCGGCTCGCTCAACCTCACCGACCTCGCCCAGCCGCTGATGGAGGACCTGGCGCACCGTGTGCGGCAGAGTTGTTCCATGGCGGTGCTGGACGGGCAGTCGATCGTCTATGTCCAGCGCGTCCCCGGGCAGCGGGTGATGAGCGTGAACCTGGGCATCGGTGCGCGCCTGCCGGCGTTCTGTGCGTCGATGGGCCGGGTGCTGTTGTCCGGCCTGGACGAGGCCGAACTGGACACCTGGCTGGCGCAGTGCCGGCCGGTCCGGCTGACTCCGCATACCGAAACCGACGTGCACCGGCTGCGCCGCATCGTCGCCGACGTGCGCCGGCAGGGTTATGCCTACGTCGAGCAGGAGCTCGAGATCGGGCTGTGTTCGATCGCGGTGCCCTTGCGCAACGCCGAGGGCCGCATCGCCACGGCGATCAACGTGAGCATGGCCTACCACCCCGATGCCGCGCGCCAGGCCATTGATTCCATCCTGCCGCAACTGCTGCTGACGGCAGCGGCGATCGAGGGCTGCATCCCCGCCAACCGCCTGCCGGCGGTGTCGGCGTGAGCACGGGCGCACGCCCGGCCTATCTCTGCGATGGCGTGCGCACGCCCTTCGGCCGTTATCGCGGTGGCCTGGCCGGCGTCCGCACCGACGACCTGGCGGCGCTGCCGATCCGGCACCTGCTCGGCAACCATCCGCGCCTCGACCCGATCGCGGTGGACGAAGTCATCCTCGGCTGCGCCAACCAGGCCGGTGAGGACAACCGCAACGTCGCCCGCATGGCCGCGTTGCTGGCCGGGCTGCCGGTGCAGGTCCCCGGCGTCACCGTCAACCGTCTGTGCGCCTCGGGCCTGGAGGCGGTTGGCCAGGCGGCACGCGCAATCGCGCTGGGCGACGCCGACCTGGTGGTCGCCGGCGGCGTCGAGAACATGTCGCGCGCACCGTACGTGCTCGGCAAGGCCGAGGCGCCGTTCGATCGCGCGCAGACCCTCGAGGACACCACGCTGGGCTGGCGCTTCGTCAATCCGGCGATG
>Ga0207981_1000015_pt1 | contig 20700 bp, 24 predicted proteins | sample SoimicmetaGmgLPC_FD_188327 | JGI IMG/M metagenome (GOLD analysis project Ga0207981, IMG submission 188327) | Soil and rhizosphere microbial communities from Laval, Canada - mgLPC (SPAdes) (version 2) | ecosystem: Environmental > Terrestrial > Deep subsurface > Rock core/Sediment | place: Laval... | reverse complement strand
GCGGGCGCCGTGGTCGTCCTGCTCGTGATCGATCCGGCGCTCGTGTGGTCGGTCGGGTTCCAGCTGTCGGTGGCGGCCACGGCGAGCATGGTCGCGCTCGCCACGCCGATCTCGCGGCGGCTCCGGTTCCTCCCGTCGTCGCTATCGCTCGCCGCCGGTGCGACGCTCGCCGCGCAATTCGGCGTGACGCCGTTGCTCCTGTTCTACTTCCACGAGGTTCCCGTTTCCACCGTGGCCGCCAACGTGCTCGCGTTCCCCGCGGTCGCGCCCGCGCTGCTGCTCGGCCTGGCGGCGGCCACCATCGGGATCGTCGTCCCCGCGGCCGGGCGCCTCGTCTCGATCCTCGCCCTGGTCCCGATGCGCTACCTCGAGATCGTCGCCGACCGCCTCGCCCGAGCGCCGATCCCGTGGATCACCGGCGGGGGCGCGCTCACGTTGATCGTCGGTCTGGGTGCCGCCGCGCTCCTCGCCTGGTGGTGGCGCGCCGGACGGCGGCTGCCGAGTCGAGCGCTGGTGGGCATCCTCGCCGCGCTCCCGCTCCTGGTGTGGACGAACGCGATCTCGGCCGGCCCGCCGAGCGCGCTCACGGTCAGGTTCTTCGACGTGGGACAGGGTGATTCGGCGCTGCTCACCTCGCCGAGAGGCGTCGCGATCCTGGTCGACGGCGGCCCGGACCCCGCCCAGATGGCGACCGAGCTCGCGGCGCTCGGGGTCAAGCGGCTGGACCTGGTGATCGCGAGCCATCCGCACGCCGATCACGTCGTGGGGCTCCCGGCGGTGCTGGCGCGTTTCCCGGTCGGTCTGATGCTCGAGCCCGGCTGCCGCGACGACTCACCGGACGGGGCCGCGCTCGAGGAGGCCGCGTCCTCGGAACACATCGTGGTCCGGTACCCGCGGGCGGGCGACGTGCTCCAGGTGGGCGACGTCCGCCTCGAGATCCTGTCGCCGGACCGCTGCTGGTCCGGGACCGAGTCCGACGCGAACAACGACGCGATCGTCGTCCGCGCGAGCCTCGGGGAGGACTCGGTCCTGTTCGCGACCGAACCCGAGGAGCCGGCGCAACAGGTGCTGCTCGACGAGGACGTGGATCTGCGCGCCGACGTCCTCAAGGTGCCGCACCACGGGGCCGCGACGTCGATCGCACCGTTCTTCGAGGCCGTCGGCGCGGAGGTGGCCGTCGTCAGCGTCGGCCCGAACACCTACGGCCACCCCGTCCCCGAGGTGCTCGAGTGGATCCGCGCGACCGGAGCTCGGGTGCTGCGAACCGATCAGGCGGGGACCGTGACCGTCACCTTCGAGGACGGGGGGCTGGTTGTAGAGTCCGCCGGGTGAGTCCGAAGGCCGCGCCGGTGACCCTGCTGTGGGGCGAGGACGAGTTCCTCCTGCGGGAGGCCGCGCTCGAGCTCCTCCGCGACCTCCGGCCGGTCGAGGTGGACGGCGGGCTGTGGCAGGGTGGCGAGACCGGGGACCTTGCGACGCCGTCGCTGTTCGGCGAGCGGCGAGCGCTCCTGGTCTCCGACGCGAAGGCGCTCCCCGACGAGGGCGTGCGGGAGCTGGCTCGATACCTGGAGGCAGCGGACCCCGACGCGCCGCTCGTGCTCGTCGCGGTGGTCGGCGACCGGGCGAAGGCGCCGGCGGCGCTCGTGAAGCTCGTCAAGGGCGTAGGAACGGTGACCGAGGTCAAGATCGCGCGCAAGGAGCTGCCGGCCTGGATCCTCAAGCGGGCCAAGGCGAAGGAGCTCGACCTCGCGCCGGACGGCGCGGCAGCGCTCGTCGACACGCTGGGGGAGGACCCCGGGGCGCTCGACAGCGCGCTGGACCAGCTCGCCACGGCGTTCGCGGGCGAGCGGATCACGCACGAGATCGTGTCTCGGCAGTTCCGCGGGCTGGGCGAGCAGCACGTGTGGGACCTGTGCGACAGGGCGTTCTCGCGGGATCTCCCCGGCGCGATGCGTTCGCTCCGGACGCTGTTGGAGGCCGGCGAGGCGGGCCTCATGCTCCTCGGCGCCGTCACGTCGCGGCTCCGCGACTTGATCCGCGTGAAGTCGCTGCCCGAGCGGCTGGCGCCCGCCGATGCCGCCAGGCAGGCGGGGCTCCGGTTCGACTGGCAGGTGCGGCGCTACCGCGAACAGGCCAAGCGCTTCTCGCCGGAAGACCTCGCCGGCCTCCACGAACGCATCGCGTGGGCGGATCGGGCCCTGAAGTCGGGCGCGACCGACGACGTCGTCCTCCCGATGCTGGTCGCCGCGATCGCGGGGGAGCCGGCGGCCCTGCCGGTCTAGACGGCACGACGGCGACGACCAGCGACGACCGGACCGCTTATCCGGCCGTGCCCCCGACGAGCGCCAACCGGTTCCCCGCGGGGTCGTTGAGCCAAGCGACCCGGTACCGACCGTCGCCCGTGGCGAGCCCTTCCACCAGGTAGGTCTCGCTGATCGCGGAGACGCCGAGCTCGCGCGCGCGTGCGAGCGTCCCGTCGAGATCGTCGACCTCCACCATCAGCACGACCCGCGCTCCTCCTCGGTCGAGATGCTGCCCCCCAGGCCTGCCGTCCGGAGTGTCCGAAAGGCGCCGGTCACCCCCGCGTCCGAGGTCAGCCGGCCTACATCGACCTCCCATGCCAGCACATGCTCGTAGAAGCCCGCCAACGCGTCGAGATCTCGGGCCGACAACGTGAACCACATGATCGAACCCTTCATGCTGCCGCCCTTCCATAGCTCTTCGGGTGCGCTCACCCTCACCGTGACGCGTCGAGGGGGCTTGAGCGGTCAAGGGGGTTCGGCGTGCGATGATGAAGATGCGAAAAAAGGCCCGGGCAACGGCCCGGGCTTTCGTCGTTTCCGCTCAGATCCGGAAGCGTACGACACCACGGCGACGCTGAGGGATACGCGACCGAGACGGACTACTCGGTCGAGGCGGCGCGGTTGGCGGCCTTGGCCAGACGCGACTTGTGCCGGGCCGCGGCACGCTTGTGGAGCATGCCCTTGGAGGCGGCCTTGTCGTAGGCGCGCGACGCATCTCGGACGGCGGCGGTGGTGGACTCGGCGTCGCCGCTCGCGGCGGCCGTGGTCGCCCTCTTCGTCGCCGTCTTCAGCGAGGAGCGGACGCCCTGGTTGCGCTTGTGCCGCTTCTCGTTCTGACGATTCCGCTTGATCTGGGACTTGATGTTGGCCATGGACGGTTGAGTGTACCAGCGGCCCCAGGCACGCCCGAGGGTGTCGCCGCGGTCGGCGACCGTACGATAGGCGCGCCGTGACCGAGCCCACCTACATCCGGAACTTCTGCATCATCGCGCACATCGACCACGGCAAGTCGACGCTGGCCGATCGCCTCCTCGAGCTCACACACACCGTCGCCGACCGCGACATGCGCGAGCAGTACCTCGACAAGATGGATCTGGAGCGCGAACGCGGGATCACGATCAAGGCGCAGGCCGTTCGCCTCGTGTACCGGTTCGAGGGCGTCGACCACGAACTGAACCTGATCGACACCCCCGGCCACGTCGACTTCACGTACGAGGTCTCGCGCTCACTTGCCGCGTGCGAGGGGGCCGTGCTCCTCGTTGACGCCGCGCAGGGGATCGAGGCCCAGACGCTCGCGAACTTCCACCTCGCTCGGGACGCCGGGCTGGTCATCGTCCCCGTGCTGAACAAGATCGACCTGCCGCAGGCCGATGTCGACGAGACCCGGCGCGAGCTCGCCGAGGTCGTGGGGTGCCCGCTCGAGGACGTCCTGTCCGTCAGCGCCAAGACGGGCGAGGGCGTGACCGAGCTGGTCGACGCGATCGTCCGCCGAGTCCCGCCCCCGACCGGCGAACGCGACCTTGCGCTCCGCGCGCTGATCTTCGACTCCTCGTTCGACCCGTACCGCGGCGTGATCGCCTACCTGCGCGTGAAGGAGGGCGAGCTGCCCTCGCGGTCGAAGGTCCGGTTCATGGCCAGCGCGGTCGATTCGGAGGCAGAGGAGGCGGGAGTCTTCGCGCCGGAAGCGACCCCCGTGCTGAGGCTCGAGGCGGGCGAGGTCGGCTACGTCGTGACGGGTCTGAAGGACGTGCACCAGGTCAAGGTCGGCGACACCGTCACGCTGGCCGGCAAGCAGGGCGCGCGCGAGGCGCTGCCCGGCTACCGGGAACCCAGGCCGATGGTGTGGAGCGGCCTGTTCCCCGCCGAGGGCGGCGACTACTCGGAGCTGCGGGAGGCGCTCGACCGGCTGAAGCTGAACGACGCGGCACTGGTCTACGAGCCCGAGACCTCGCGGGCGCTCGGGTTCGGGTTCCGGTGCGGGTTCCTCGGCCTGCTCCACATGGACATCGTCAAAGAACGGCTCGAGCGGGAGTTCGGGCTCGAGCTGATCGCGACAGCCCCCAACGTCGAGTTCCACGTGATCCGCGGCGACGAGACGATCGTGGTGCACAACCCGAGCGAGATGCCGCAACCGGGGACCTACGACCACGTCGAGGAACCGTTGGTGCGCGGGACGATCATCACGCCCAGCGAGTACCTCGGGCCCGTCCTCGAGCTCTGCCAGGCCCGGCGAGGCGAGCTGCTCGACATGCAGTACCTCTCGCCCGAGCGTGCCGAGGTCCACTACAAGCTCCCGCTCGCGGAGATCATCTTCGACTTCTTCGATCAGCTGAAGTCCAAGACCCGCGGGTACGCCTCGCTCGACTACGAGCCGATCGGGTACGAGCTCGCCGAGCTGGTCCGGGTCGACATCCTGCTGCACGGCGAACCCGTCGACGCGTTCTCGAGCGTCGTGCACCGCGAGAAGGCGGCGCAGTACGGACGGCAGATGGTCGAGCGCCTGCGCGAGCTGATCCCGCGGCAGCTGTTCGACGTCGCGATCCAAGCCTCGATCGGATCGCGCATCGTCGCGCGCGAGACGGTGAAGGCCAAGCGCAAGGACGTGCTCGCCAAGTGCTACGGCGGGGACATCACCCGCAAGCGCAAGCTGCTCGAGCAGCAGAAGAAGGGCAAGGAACGGATGCGTCGCGTCGGCCGGGTCGACGTGCCGCAGGATGCGTTCATCGCCGCGCTGCGCGTCGACCAGAAGGCGGAGGCGAGGAAGTGACCGCGGGCATCTACGTCCACGTGCCGTTCTGCCTCACGCGCTGTGGCTACTGCGACTTCAACGCGTACGCGGGGCTCGACCACCTCGCGTCGAGGTACGTGAGCGCGCTGCTCCGCGAGGCCGAGCTCGCGGCGCCGGGTTGGTCCTCGGACATGATCGCGAGCGTGTTCCTCGGCGGCGGGACGCCGACGACGCTCGAGGTCGCCGACCTGAAGGCGCTCCTGGCGCGCCTGCGCCACGACTTCGGCGTCGCGCCCGACGCCGAGGTCACGATCGAGGCCAACCCGGACACGGTCGACCTCCCGAAGCTCGAAGGGCTGCTGGAGGCCGGGTTCGCGCGCCTGTCGATGGGGGCGCAGTCGTTCGACCCGCGGGTGCTGGCCTCGCTCGAGCGGCTCCACGACCCGGCGTCGGTCCGTCGCGCGGTGCGGGAGGCGCGAGCCTCGGGCTACGCGAACGTGAACCTTGACCTGATCTACGGCGCCGACGGCGAGCGGATCGAGTCGTGGGAGCGCACCTTGCGCCAGACCGTCGATCTGGCGCCCGAACACGTGAGCGCGTACGCGCTCACGATCGAGCCCTCGACGCCGCTCGGTCGCAAGGTGCAGCACGGCGCCGTCCCGCCGCCCGACCCCGACCTGCAGGCGGACATGTTCGAGCTCGCGTGCGAGGTCCTCGGCGACGCCGGGTACCAGCACTACGAGGTCTCGAACTGGGCGAAGCCGGGGTTCGCGTGCGTGCACAACCTCGGCTACTGGGAGCGGCGCCCGTACCTCGGGCTCGGCGCCGGCGCGCACTCGTACCGAGACGAGCGGCGCTGGTGGAACGTCCGCCCGCCCGAGGAGTACCTGTCGCTCGTCGAGGCGGGAACGCTTCCGCTCGGGGGCGATGAACGTCTCGAGCCGAGCGACGCCTACCTCGAGGAGGTGTTCCTCCGTCTCCGGATCCTCGAAGGCGTCCCGTCGTCGTGGGTCGAACCCGAGAAGGTCGCCCCGTTCCTCGAGAGCGGTCTGCTCCTGCACCGGGACGGCGCACTGATCCCCACCGAACGCGGCATGCTCGTCCTGAACGAGCTCGTGCTCGCTCTCACGGCGTGACCGCTTAGCCGCCGAACGGCGCCGGCAACCGGGCGCCGCAGAGCCGGTTCGGCCGCGCGAACGACGGAGGCCCCGACCCGACGGGTTCCTCGAAGTTGTCGTGGTCGACGATCGTGACGGTCCCGTTCGGCTGCAGGTCGAACCACGTCGCGGTGGCGTGCCAGATGGAGTCGGGGAGTCGGCCGGCACCTGGGTCGCGGAGGTCTGGATCAGGACCCGGCGGGGCCCGTGGGGGCCGGCTGATCCTCGAAGCACCGGAGCGAGTCGGAATCAAGGCGTCGCCGCCCATCCAGAACTGCGGCTCGGCCCCGGCGCGAGTCCTTCGCCCGGGTATCCCGGCGACGCGACCGTCACGGGCGACACCTCAGGGTGCGGATCCGACCGAACGTCGTAGAGCCGGAGACCCGCGATCGTGAACTGGATGTTCTGGATCAGCAGCTCGCCGGTCTCGTCGCCGTCGACGTCGGGCGCCGCGAACGCCGAGCACCACGGGTCGCACTCGAGCGGTCCGAACGACGTGTCGGCAACGCCGTCACCGGACACGTCGACGGCGAGGACCTGCATGCCGTCGCCGAGCGAGGGGCACCCGACGTCGCCGGTCTTCGTCGCTACCCAGGCCGTGCCCTCGACGCCCGGCGCGAACACGCCGGCGACGCTCGTGACGTTGCAGACGGGGAACCCGAGCCCGATGTCCTCGCCGGTCGGTGGTACGTCGGCGGGCGTGGGGTCCGATTGGACCGAGGGCGCGACGCCGCCGTCGGCCGGGACGTGGCTCGGTCGGCGCGAAGACTCTGGAAAGGATCACGACGCCGACGATGCAGGCGGCGATCACGGCGACGGAGACGACCCCCAAGGTCAGTCGCCGTGCCATCCGACGGCGTTCGCGCCGTCTGATCAGGTCCTCGTAGACGCCGCTCGGTCGGCCGGCTCACCGGCGCCCTCGAAGGCTCGACGGAGTCGCTCATCCAGGGCCACGGTCGTTCGCCTCCTCGTTCTCGTCGATGCCGAGCGTCTGCGTCACCGTGGTCACCCATGCCTGCAGCGAGTCGATCTCCTCGCCCTTCTCGGACCGCTCCCACGCTCGGAGGAGCGCCTCCTGCACGGCGTCCTCGGCCGCCGGGCGGCTGCCGCTCGTGAGCGCGACCGCCGCGACCAGGCGCGGTTAAGACGTGTGCAGGAACTTCCTGATCGTGACCTCGTCGACCCTCATCCACTCTCGAACTCTAGGACGCGCCTCGATCGACATCGGTTGTCACGATCCCTCGAGGTCCCTAGCACTCTCAGGGGTAGACTGCTAAGCCATGGTCGAACGCGAGCTGGGAACCAGGAAGACCGAGGTGCTGCGCGCCGTCGTCGAGGAGTTCGTTCGCACGGGCGAGCCCGTCGGGAGCGAGACGGTCGCCGAGCGCACCGGCCTCGGCGTCTCCAGCGCGACGATCCGCAACGAGCTGGCGGCGCTGGAGGAGCTCGGGTACCTTTCGCACCCGCACACCTCGGCGGGTCGGATCCCGACCGACGCCGGCTACCGCAGGTACGTCGACGCGCTTCCCCCGGGCGGGCGGATGCGCGACACGCAGCGGCGTGCGATCGCGGGCTTCTTCGCCGAGACGATGCTCGACCTCGAGGATGTCCTGAAGGGAACGACCCAGCTCCTGTCTCGGGTCACGCAGTACGCCAGCGTCGCCGTTCCTCCCTCGGGTTCGAGCGAGCTGGTAGCACGGACCGAACTCATCGAGCTCGGAAGCGGGCTCCTGCTGCTGGTCGTGGGCCAGCGCGGTCAGGTGGACAAGGTGATGATCGACCGCCCGGACGAGCTCGACGCGGAGGCGCTCGCCACGCTGGAGCGCTCGCTCGCCGACCGGGTGAAGGACAAGACGATCTCTGAAGCACGGGCCGAGACCCTCAAGGCGGCCGCGGGCGCGAGCGAGGCCGAACGGAGGATCTTCGCGGCGGCCGCGGACGTGTTCGGGGACATGCAGGTCGGCGCCGGGTCGCACCACGTGTTGATCGGCGGCGTCGCGAACCTGGCCGACGAGGCCGCGCACTGGCGCCGCGACACCGTCCGCCGGCTGTTCGAGGCGCTCGAGCACGAGTCCGAGATGCTCGAGCTGCTCCGCGATGTCACCACCGAGGACCTCACGGTCACGATCGGTGCCGAACACCCGCACACGGGCGACTGGGAGGCGTCGATCGTCTCGGCACCGTTCCGGGCGGGATCCACCGAGGTGGGGGCGGTGGGCGTGGTGGGGCCGACGGCGATGGACTACGTGGGCGTGATGGCCTCGGTCCGCGCCGTCGCGCGACGCCTGTCCGAGCTCGCCACCGAGCTCGACGCCTGACCGAAGATGGCCACCGTCCGCGACCTCTACGAGATCCTCGGCGTCGGGCGAGACGCCTCGACCGAGGACATCCGGACCGCGTATCGGCGCCTCGCCCGCGAGTTCCACCCCGATGTGAACGACGACCCCGAGGCCGAGCAGCGCTTCAAGGAGGTCGCCGGCGCGTACGAGATCCTCTCGGACGCCGACAAGCGGGCGCGCTACGACGCGTACGGCCACGGCGGGCCGATGGAGGCGCCGTTCGGCGACATCACCGACCTGTTCGAGGCCTTCTTCGGGACCGGAACGTTCGGCCGCCGCCGCGGCGGTCGGCGGAGCCGTTCGCAGCCCGGCGAGGACCTGTTCGCCGATCTCGCGCTCGCGTTCAAGGAGGCGGCGTTCGGCGCGCGGCGCGAGGTCGCGATCGGGCGGATGGAGACGTGCGACGTCTGTCATGGGAGCGGCACCCGGCCGGGGACCACCCCACAGCGGTGTCACACCTGCGGGGGCTCCGGTCAGGTGCAGGACGTACGCCGGAGCATCTTCGGGACCGTGATGACCGCGCACCCGTGCGGCACCTGTCAGGGCACGGGGGAGGAGATCCTCTCGCCGTGCGAGGCGTGCCAGGGTCGGGGCCGCGTCGCGGCGCACGCCACCGTGCCGATCGACGTGCCAGCGGGCGTCACCGACGGGATGGAGCTCAGGATCGGTGGCGCGGGGCACGCCGGTCGTGTGGGCGGCCCGCCCGGGGACCTGTACCTGTCGATCCACGTCGACGAGGACCCGGTGTTCGAACGGCACGGCCCCGATGTGTTCGCGGTGCTTGAGGTGCCGATGGTGCAGGCCGCGCTCGGCGGAGAGGTCCAGGTCGCGACGCTGGACGGCACCGAACGCGTCGGGATCGATCCCGGGACCGAGTCCGGGACTACCGTCCGATTGAAGGGCAAGGGGATCCCGAACCTGGGTCGCGGGGGCCGGGGCGACCTGTTCCTCACGATCGCGGTGCAGACCCCCCGCGACCTGTCCAAGGATCAACGCAGGTTGGTCGAGGAGCTCGCGCGGCTGCGCGGGGAGGTGGCGGGGAAGCGGAGGAGCACCGAGGGGACGCTCCGACGTCCTGGGACGCAGGCTCGATGAGCTCGAGCTGCCCGTTCTGCAGAGTGGTCGCGGGTGAGGCCCCGGCGGAGATCCTGCACTCGACCGAGACCGTGCTTGCGTTCCGCGACCTGCGGCCGCAGGCACCGACGCACCTGTTGCTGATCCCGAAGGAGCACATCACGGACGCCCGAGACCTCGAGGAACGCCACGCCGGGATGCTCCACGACCTGTTCCAAGCCGCCGCGCACCTCGCCAAGACCGAGGGGGTGGATGCTTCCGGGTGGCGGCTGGTCGCCAACGTGGGCCGCGACGCCGGGCAGAGCGTGTTCCACATGCACATCCATCTCCTCGGAGGCCGGCCGATGCGCTGGCCCCCCGGCTGATGTCGAGGGCACGAGCGCGTGACGGCGCACACCCGGGGGTAGAATCCGGACCCAACACGGATCGTGCGACAACGACCGGGTCCGAGGGTTCCGATCGAGGAGGAGCGGGGCACCACCCCAGAGCGAGCCGTTTGGCGAGAGCCACCACGCAGGTCAAGATCTTGGTCCCGGGGGACCAGAGCATGGTTGCCCTCCTCGGTCAGCGCGACGAGCTGCTGAAGCTGGTCGAGGCCGCCTTCGATTCGGAGATCGTGGTCCGCGGCAACGAGATCACGATCGCCGGTCCGGAGGTCGAGGTCGAGCGCGTCGCGCTGCTGTTCGAGGAGCTGATCACGCTGCTCGAACGCGGCCACGAGCTGAACGCCTCCTCGGTCGGCCGGTCGATCGAGCTGATCAAGGGCGAGGAGGCGACGCCGACGCAGGTGCTCGGCGACGTGTTCCTCACCGGGCGCGGGCGCGGAATCGCGCCGAAGACCCTCGGACAGAAGCGATACGTCGACGCGATGCGCAGCGGGACGGTCACGTTCGCGATCGGTCCCGCCGGGACGGGCAAGACGTACCTCGCTGTGGCGACCGCCGTTCGCGCGCTCGAACAGAAGCAGGTTTCGCGACTGATCCTCTCGCGGCCGGCGGTCGAGGCCGGGGAGCGCCTCGGGTTCCTGCCCGGGACGCTGTACGAGAAGATCGACCCCTATATGAAGCCGCTGTACGACGCGCTGTTCGAGATGATGGGCGCCGACGCGCTCCCGCGCCTCATGGAACGAGGCACCATCGAGGTTGCCCCCCTCGCGTTCCTCCGCGGGCGCACGCTGAACGACGCGTTCATCATCCTGGACGAGGCGCAAAACACGACGCCCGAGCAGATGAAGATGTTCCTCACGCGTTTGGGATTCGGCTCGAAGGCCGTCGTCGATGGCGACGTCACGCAGATCGACCTGCCGACCGGCCAGACCTCGGGTCTCGTGATCGTGCAGGAGATCCTCCGGAACATCGAGGGGATCGAGGTGGCCCACCTCGGGGCTCGCGACGTCGTCCGGCACAAGATCGTGCAGGACATCGTGGAGGCCTACCGCGTCTTCGGAGAGCAGCGTGCCCGCGTCGATGGCTAACGACGACCAACCTCCGCTCATCGCGCTCGACGACCGGCAAGACGCCGACGTCGATCTCGAGGGCCTCATGACGCTCGCGCGCGCGACCCTGCTTGGCGAGGGGATCGCGGACGCCGAACTCTCGATCTCGCTGGTCACCGAGGAGGAGATCGCCGAGCTCCACCGGCGCTATCTCCGGGAGGAAGGGCCGACCGATGTGCTGTCGTTCCCATTGGACGAGGAGGCCGGTGAGGACGGGGTCCGGATACTCGGCGATGTGGTGATCGCGCCGGCCGTCGCCGCCCGGAACAACCCGGACGACCCAGGGTCCGAGCTCAGGCTGCTGCTCGTGCACGGGATCTTGCACCTGTTGGGCCACGACCACACGGAGCAGGCGGACCGGGCGAGCATGTGGGCGCGTCAAGAGCGGTATTCGGGGGTGCGGGTCAAGTGACGTGGCTCTGGGTGCTCGTCGCCGTGCTCGTGATCCTGGGATCGGTGCTCGCCATCGCCGAGGCGTCGCTCACGCGAATGACCCGCGTTCGGGCGCTGGCGCTGGTCGAGGAGGGACGTCGGAACGCGGTCGTCCTCGAGCGGCTCGAGGCCGATCCACCGCGGTTCCTGAACGCCGTCTACCTGACCGTCATGCTCTGCCAGAACGGGTCGGCGATCATCGTTGCAATCTTGGCCGAGCGGCAGTTCGGTGGTCTCGGGATCACGCTGGTCTCCGTCGGGTTCACGTTGCTGTACTTCGTGATCGTGGAGGCGATGAGCAAGACCTTCGGCGTCCTGCACTCGGACCGCGCCGCGCTCGCGGTCGCGCCGCTCGTGTGGTTCCTCGGCCGACTGCTGGCGGCGCCGACCACCGGCCTGATCAGCCTCGCGAACGTGCTCCTGCCCGGCAAGGGCCTGAAGCAGGGTCCGTTCGTGTCCGAGGCCGACCTCCGCTCGATGGCCGAGGTGGGTCATGAAGAGGGTTCGATCGAGCGCGAGGAGATGGAGCTGGTCCACTCGATCTTCGAGTTCGGCGACACGATCGTGCGCGAGGTGATGGTTCCCCGCCCCGACATCACCGCGATCGAGTCGGACCAGACGCTCCGCGACGTGCAGGCGCTCGTGCTCCAGCACGGCTACTCGCGGATCCCGGTCTTCACCGAGGACCTGGACGACGTGGTCGGCATCGTCTACGCCAAGGACGTGCTGAAGGCGCTGCATCAGGGCAAGCACGACGCGCCGCTGGCCGACATCGTGCGGATGCCCCACTACGTGCCTGAGTCCAAGAAGGTCGCCGATCTGCTGCGCGAGATGCAGAAGGAGAAGTTCCACATCGCCCTCGTGACCGACGAATACGGTAGCGTCGTCGGCCTGATCACGCTCGAGGACCTGCTCGAAGAGCTGGTAGGCGAGATCACCGACGAGTACGACACCGAAGAGCCCGAGCTCGAGCAGGTGGCCGAGCACGTATACCGCGTGGACGGGAAGCTCTCGATCGACGAGCTGAACGAGATCCTCGACGTGCAGCTGCCCGACGAGGAGTGGGACACGGTCGGTGGTCTCATGCTCGGGCTCATGGGCGAGATCCCCGACGAGGGCGAGGGGGTCACGTTCCAGAGCCTGCGGTTCACGGCGGAACGGATCAACGGCCGTCGCATCTCCAAGATCCTCATCACCCGGGAGGAGCAGTCCGAGCCCACGACCGAGGAGCAGGAGGCGCGCGCCGAATGAGCGCACCCGACGAACGCGTCGACGAGATGGTCTCGGTCGCCCGCGAGGCCATGGATCGGGGCTCCTACGCGCCGTACTCGAACTTCAACGTCGGCGCCGCGGTCCTTGCCGAGGGCGAGGTGTTCGCGGGCGCGAACGTCGAGAACGCCTCGTACCCGATGTCCGTGTGCGCCGAGCGCAACGCGGTCGCCGCCGCGGTGAACGCCGGCAAGCGGTCGATCGACGCCGTCGCGGTCGTCACGCGCGCCGACGAGCCCACACCCCCGTGCGGCGGATGCCGGCAAGTGCTGAACGAGTTCGGCCCCGACATGACGGTCACGGTGGAGTCGGGGACCGGCGAACGAGCTGTTTGGCGGCTGAGCGAGATCCTTCCGCACGCGTTCGGGCCGTCCAACCTCGGGAAGTGACGCAACCGAAGGAGGGCTTCCGCAGCGGGTTCGTGGCCGTGATCGGGCGGCCGAACACCGGCAAGTCCACCCTCGTGAACGCCCTCGTCGGGCGCAAGGTCGCGATCGTCTCCGACAAGCCGCAGACGACGCGCCGGGGCATGCGAGCCGTCCTGTCGAACGACGACTACCAGGTCGTGTTGACCGACACCCCGGGGTTCCACAAGCCGCGGACGCTGCTCGGATCGCGGCTCAACGATCTCGTCGGCGAGGCGACGCAGGGCGTCGACGCGGTCGTGCAGGTGGTCGACGCCGAGGCCGGTGTAGGCCGGGGCGACGCGTCCGTGTTCGAACGTCAGCTGCGCGACTTCGGCGGCCCGAAGATCTGTGCGGTGAACAAGCTCGATCTGTTGCGCAACCGCGAGGAGGTCCCGCAGCTCGAGGCGGCGGCGGCCCTGGGAACCTGGGACGAGATCGTCCCGGTCTCGGCCAAGACCGGGCGCGGCGTCGGCGTGCTCCTCGACCTGCTGATCGACCGCCTGCCCGAGGGCCCCGCGTACTACCCCACCGACACGGTCACGGATCAGCCGCTCGAGGTGCGCCTGGCGGAGATCGTCCGCGAGAAGGCGCTCGCGGTCGCCCGGCAGGAGGTCCCGCACTCGATCGCCGTGGTGGTGGAGGAGCTCGAGGAGTCGGACTCCCTGACGAAGATCCACGCATCCCTCATCGTCGAGCGCGATTCGCAGAAGGGCATCGTGATCGGCAGGGGCGGCGAGACCCTCAAGACGATCGGCTCGCGCGCGCGAGAGGAGATCGAACGCGTCCTCGGGCACCGGGTTTTCCTCGACCTGCACGTCAAAGTGCTGAAGGAGTGGCAGCGCGACCCGAAGGCCCTCCGGCGGCTCGGCTTCTGACGCGCCTACGCGACGATCGTGACCTGCCCCGTCATCGTGGGATGGAGCGTGCACAGGAAGTCGTAGGTCCCCGGGCTCACGGCTCCCGAGATCGGCTCGCCGTTGAAGGTCTGGCCGGCGGCGATCGGGACGTCGATATCGGTCCCGGTGATCGTGAAGGTGTGGTCGGCGGCGTCCCGGTTCTCGATCGAGATGCCCTGGGACGCGCTGGCGGTGAAGCAGTTCGGATCGAACGCGAAGTCCGAGATCGTGATGGTGAAGGTCGCGCCCTCGCCGGTCAGGTCCATGCAGTCGGCGTTCGCGGTCGTCCCGGTGGTTCCGGTCTGGGCCCCGGTGGTTCCGCCACCGTCGTCCGACGAGCACGCCGTGAGCCCGAGGACGCAGCCCGCGACCAGCACGAACGCGAGCTTCCTCATCCTGCCTCCCGAGATCGGTCCGGCAGAGGATAGCTCCGGCCGCGTTCGGCGCCCGGTGCGCAGATAGCCGCGAACCGAGCGCCCGCCGTACCATGGCGGGCGATGTCCCAGGCAGCCGAGATCGAACGCTCGCGCCCCGGTCTGGCGCTCTCCGCGCCCAAGGACGCCTCCCGGCTCCTCGCTCGGGTGCCCGCGGTCGACGCGGTCGGGCTCGAGGAGCGCGCCGCCTCCCTCGCGAAGCGTTCGATCAAGCGGGAGTCGAAGCTGTGGGCGCTCGACCTCGCGATCCGCTGCATGGACCTCACGACGTTGGAGGGGACGGACACCGTCGGCAAGGTCATCGCGATGTGCGCGAAGGCCGTCCGTCCGAACCCGGTCGACCCCTCGATCCCCTCGGTGGCGGCCGTCTGCCTCTACCCGCATCTCGTGCCGGTCGCGCTCGGGCAGCTGCAGGGGACGAGCGTGCAGGTCGCGAGCGTCGCCGGCGCGTTCCCGGCGGGCCTCGGGCCCCTCGGCGCCCGCCTCGCCGAGATCCGGGAGGTCGTCGACCTCGGCGCACAGGAGATCGACATCGTCCTCAACCGTTCCTACTTCCTGGGCGGCCAATACGCGCAGTGCTTCGAGGAGATCGTCGCGGCTCGCGAGGCCGCGGGGAACTCGCACCTCAAGGTGATCCTCGAGACCGGCGAGCTCGGGTCGTACGACCGGATCCGCCAGGCGTCGGTGCTCGCGATGGCCGCCGGCGCCGACTTCATCAAGACCTCGACCGGCAAGATCGGCGTGAACGCGACGCTCCCCGCTGCGCTCTGCATGATGGAGGCGGCTCGCGACTTCTTCCACGAGACGGGTCGCGCCGTGGGCGTCAAGGTCGCTGGCGGCGTCCGGGCCTCGAAGCAGGCGATCCAGTATCTCGTACTCGTCTACGAGACGCTCGGGCCGGAGTGGATGACGCCCGAGCGGTTCCGGATCGGCGCGTCGACCTTGCTGAACGACGTGCTGATGCAGATCGACAAGGAGCGGACCGGCCGCTATCAGGGTTCCGACTACTACACGATTGACTGACTCTCGGTAGCGGACGCGAGGTCTACACCAGGCGAGCGCCGCGGTCTAGGTGCTTCCAGTGAAGTTCTTGCAACGCAGCGTCTCGGAGCAGCGCCCCCTCCTCGCATGCGCGGAAGCCCTGACGCCTGCTGGTGCGCACAGTGAGCGTTCTGGCACACCTTCTGAACCCCCACCGGGACGCCCCTGGTCGCGTCACCGCATTCAGGCTGGCCTTTGTTGGTGCCGATAACTACCTCAGAGCGTGGTGGCCTAGCCATGGACGCCGTGCTCATACATCTTGTTCTTGTGGGTGTGGGGGTGGGTTAGCGAGCGAAGGGGAAAGAGGACACGATGAAGAAGGCACTAGCAGCGATGGTCGTTGCGGTACTGCTCGCGATTTCAGCATCGTCAGCACTCGCGGGCGGCGGCGGATGGGCCGTTCGTGTCAAGGGCGGCGGCCGTGCACTGGTCACCTGGGGGACCTGGGCCGGCACGAGCACAGTCCACGTAGGCCTTCCGTGGCGGCACAGCGTTCGTGTTGGCGGCTTCGACGTGGTGACCATCGCCGGTCAGCGCGAGAGGGGCGGACCCGGCAAGATTGTGTGCGAAGTGCTACGTGGCGGGGTCGTCGTGGCGCGTACCGTCGGGCGTGGACCCTACGCGGTCTGCCAGACCTCTGCGGGGACGAACTAGAAGACGTGGCACGGGTCGGCCGGTGGGCAGGTCAAGGACGTTGCCGCTTGTCTCCCGGTGGTACCAGAGCAGGGCCGAGCGGGTCCCGTGTGCCGACTCGTGGGTGAGGCTGGCCAACCAGGCCGCGGGCTCGGGGCGGCCCGCAAGCTTCCACCGTGTGACGTAGCGCAGGTACTGGTCTAGCGTCTCCTGTGTGATGTACCCGGAGATGTACCCGGAGATGTACCCAGAGCCCACTCTTTCCTTCTTCATCGACAAGGAGCGGACCGGCCGCTACCAGGGCCCCGACTACTACACGATCGCCTGATGACCGACATCGCGAAGAAGGCCACGTCGGCGCTCGAGGAGCGGGAGCCGGTCTGGGAATACGCCGACGCGCCCGAGTCGACCGACATCGTCAAGCTCGAGCCGCGCTACGGCCTGTTCATCGGAGGGGAGTTCGTCGATCCCAAAAGCGGGACGTGGTTCGAGACGATCAGCCCCGCGACCGAGGAGACGCTCGCCGAGGTCGCCGACGCCGGCCCCGAGGACGTCGACCTGGCGGTTCGGGCCGCGCGCAAGGCCTCCAAGGATCGGTGGCGCAAGCTCCCCGGGAGCGAACGCGCCAAGTACCTGTACCGGATCGCGCGCCAGCTCCAGGAGCGCGCCCGGGAGTTCGCGGTGCTCGAGACGATGAACGGCGGCAAGCCGATCAAGGAGTCGCGCGACGTCGATCTGCCGCTCGCCGCGGCGCACTTCTTCTACTACGCCGGCTGGGCGGACAAGCTCGACTACGCGTTCCCGAACCGCGCGCCGAAGCCGATCGGCGTGGCGGGTCAGATCATCCCGTGGAACTTCCCTTTGCTGATGGCCGCGTGGAAGATCGCACCCGCGCTCGCGACGGGGAACACGGTCGTGCTGAAGCCGGCGGAGACTACGCCGCTCACGGCGCTCCTGCTCGCGCAGGTGATCCAGGAGGCGGATCTGCCCCCCGGGGTCGTGAACATCATCACGGGGGCCGGAGAGACGGGCGCGTACCTCGTCGAGCACGAGGACGTCGACAAGATCGCGTTCACAGGTTCGACCGAGGTGGGCAAGATCATCCGGCGGACGGTCGCGGGGACCGGGAAGCGGCTCACGCTCGAGCTCGGGGGCAAGGCCGCCAACATCGCGTTCGAGGACGCGCCGCTCGACCAGGCCGTCGAGGGCGTGATCAACGGCATCTTCTTCAACCAGGGCCACGTGTGCTGCGCTGGCTCGCGGTTGCTCGTGCAGGAGCCGGTGTTCGAGCCGCTGCTCGAGAAGCTCAAGGACCGCCTCCAGACGCTCCGCGTCGGGAACCCGCTCGACAAGAACACCGACATCGGCGCGATCAACTCGAAGGCCCAGCTCTCCAAGATCGAAGAGCTCGTGGCGGCCGGCGTCGACGAGGGCGCCGAGATGTACCAGCCCGAGTGCGTCCTGCCCGAACGAGGCTTCTGGTTCCGTCCGACGCTGTTCACCAACGTCTCGCAGTCGCATCGGATCGCTCGCGAGGAGATCTTCGGGCCGGTGCTGTCGATCCTCACGTTCCGGACGCCGTCCGAGGCGGTTGAGAAGGCGAATAACACGCCCTATGGCCTATCGGCCGGCATTTGGACCGAGAAGGGCTCTCGGATCCTGTGGATGGCCGAGCGCCTGAAGGCCGGCGTCGTGTGGGCGAACACGTTCAACCGATTCGACCCGGCGTCGCCGTTCGGCGGCTATAAGGAGAGCGGGTTCGGGCGCGAGGGCGGGCTGCACGGCCTCGAGCCCTATCTGGAGCTCGACGGATGACCACCAAGGCTCGGGTCCCGGTCCGTCGAACGGCGAAGCTGTACATCGCCGGCGAGTTCCCTCGAAGCGAGTCGGGACGCTCGTACGAGGTGTTCTCGCACGACGGCCGGCTGCTATCGCGCGCCGCGCGCGCATCGCGGAAGGACCTGCGCGACGCGGTCCGCGCGGCTCGGGCCGCGCAGCCCGAGTGGGCTGGCAAGACCGCGTACCTCCGCGGGCAGATCCTGTATCGCGTGGCCGAGCTGATGGAGGGGCGCCGCGCGCAGTTCGAGGCCGAGCTCGCCGACGCCGGCGCGAAGGACCCACGCAGGGGCGTCGATGCCTCGATCGATCGTTGGGTCTGGTACGCGGGGTGGGCCGACAAGATCGGCCAGCTTCTCGGCTCGACCAACCCGGTCGCGGGCCCCTACTTCAACTTCACGATCCCCGAGCCGACGGGCGTCGTTGGGATCGTCGCCCCGCAGGACCAGGCGCTCCTCGGCCTGGTCTCGCGGCTCGCGCCCGCCATCGTGTCCGGGAACACGACGGTGGTGCTCGCGAGCGAGCCGTCACCGCTGCCCGCGGTCACGCTCGGCGAGGTCCTTGCGACCTCGGACGTCCCGGGCGGCGTGGTGAACATCCTCTCCGGCCTGACCGAGGAGCTCGTGCCCTGGCTGGCGGGGCACATGGACGTGAACGCGATCGACGTGACGGGCGTCCGCCCGCCCGGCCTGGCCGAGGCCGAACGCCTCTCGGCCGAGAACGTGAAGCGGGTCGTCCGGGCCCGCGAGGCCGATCCGTTTTCCGACGAGGCCCAGAGCCCGTACGCGATCACGGCGCTGACGGAGTTCAAGACGGTCTGGCACCCGATGGGCGCATAGGGACCGGCTCCGGGGCGCCCCCCGGCTATCTCCACGACTTCGCAACGTTCGCTCACGGGAACCGCACGAGCCCGGCGCTACGATGCCGCTGTGCCCCTCTACAAGGAACAGGGCGTCGTGCTGCGCTCGATCAAGCTGGGCGAGGCCGACAAGATCGTGACCGTCATGACCCAGGGCTCGGGGAAGGTCCGGGCCGTGGCGAAGGGCATCCGTAAGACGACCTCCCGCTTCGGCGCGCGGCTCGAACCGTTCACGCACGTTTCCCTGATGGTCTACCGGGGCAGGGGCTCGCTCGACACCGTCAGCCAGGCCGAGATCGTCTCGCCCTTCCGAGCGCTCCGCGGCGACCTCGCACTGTTCGCCGCGGGGGAGACCATGCTGGAAGCCGTCGACAAGGTCGCGGAAGAGCACGAGCGGAACGTGCGCCTGTTCATGCTGCTCCTGACCGGGATGCGAGCGCTCGACGCCCGGCCGGCCGACCCCGCCGCGGTCGCCGAATCGTTCCTGCTCAAGCTCCTGTCGCTGTCGGGGTTCCACCCGGCGCTCACGACCTGCGCGGTCTGCGGCGCCCCCGCCCCCGAACGCTTCGCGAGCGGCCTCGGGGGCGCGGTCTGCGCCGCGGACGCCGACCTGGACGCCGGCCCGGCGTCGCTCGAGGCGCTCGACTTCCTCGCGACGCTCGGCGGGACCGGGCTGCTTGAGGCGGGCGACATCCAGGCCGATACCAGGGTGAGGCGCGAGTCCCGTTCGCTGCTGTTCGGCTTCACCGAGTACCACCTCGAGCGCCGCATGAAGAGCCTGCCGATCCTCGCCAGGAGCCTGACGACGTGAGCACCTACCTCCACGACCTGGACCGCGAGCGCCTGCCGAACCACGTGGGCATCGTGATGGACGGCAACGGTCGGTGGGCCAGGCTCCGCGGGCTGCCCCGGACCGACGGCCACACGGCCGGCGAGGAGGCGATGTGGGACACGGTCGTCGGGGCGAACGAGCTCGGCCTGGGGTGGCTCACGATGTTCGCGTTCTCGAGCGAGAACTGGAAGCGACCAAAGGCGGAGGTCGCGTTCCTGATGGGCTTCAACCGCGGGTTGCTCCGCCGGCGGCGGGACGAGCTCCACCGGATGAACGTCCGCGTCCGCTTCCTGGGCCGGCGCGACTGGAAGGTGCCGCGCTCGGTGCTCAAGGAGATGGAGATCTCCGAGTCGCTCACGCGTCACAACACGGGCATGACGCTCACGATCGCGTTCAACTACGGGGGGCGGGTCGAGGTCGTCGACGCGGTGAAGCGGTTGATCGCCGATCACGACGCGGGACGCCTGAAGGGGGAGAAGCTCACGCCCGAGTCGATCTCGCGGCGGCTGTACCACGCCGACATGCCGGATCCCGACCTGATCATCCGGACCAGCGGCGAGGAGCGGATCAGCAACTTCCTCCTCTGGCAGGCCGCGTACAGCGAGCTGTACTTCACGCCGGTGTACTGGCCTGACTTCGATCGCGAGCAGCTGTACGAGGCGATCCGCGACTACCAGAAGCGGTCGCGACGGTTCGGGGCCATCGCCGAGAACGACTCCGGCTAGTCGGTGCGGATCCCGGACGAGGCGCGTGGGGTCGTCGAGAGCGACGCGCTCGCCCACATCACGACGATCGATCCCGACGGTCGACCGCAGACGACGCTCGCCTGGGTGGGGCTCGAGGGCGATGAGGTCGTCCTGGCGACGCTCCCCGATCAGCGGAAGCTCCGGAACCTGCGGCGTGACCACGGATCACGATCTCGATCCAGACCGACCGGGTCAACGCGTACGGGTTGCACGAGTACC
>Ga0207981_1000014_pt1 | contig 21070 bp, 25 predicted proteins | sample SoimicmetaGmgLPC_FD_188327 | JGI IMG/M metagenome (GOLD analysis project Ga0207981, IMG submission 188327) | Soil and rhizosphere microbial communities from Laval, Canada - mgLPC (SPAdes) (version 2) | ecosystem: Environmental > Terrestrial > Deep subsurface > Rock core/Sediment | place: Laval... | reverse complement strand
CCGCGGCGACGCTCGAGGTGACCTCGCCGCTCCGAACGATGTCCGCGACGATCAGTCGACCGGGTTCGCCGTCCACCCGCGTCGGATCGTCGACCGCAACGTCGACGATCGGGTTGGCGGTCAGGAAGTAGAGCGCCATCTGATCGAGGTCGTCGAAGCCGTCGGCCGTCACGGCGAAGGCCTGGTAGATCGTCTGGTCGGGTTCGCCCTGCGCGGCCACGTCGATGCCGCCCCCGAACGCCCCGGAGGCCGGGGAGGGGCTCGGCGCGGGCGGGCTCGAGACCACGCCGGTGAGCAGACCGGGCCCGCTCTCGGCCGGCTGCGGCGGGGTGACGGTGATGTCGTTGGCCGCGGGCAGGTTCAGGGCGAACATGCCCTGCTCGTCGTAGTAGCGGGCGAACTCGCGTCCGGAGTCATGCGCACAGGCGACAAATGGAAGGAGGGCGATCAGGGAAACGAGTAGCGTCGGCACCCTTTTCATGGGCAAGATGGTTGCACGCCAACGCGGCATTGACCAGCGGCCCGTCGGGTGCGTACGGTGCCGGAGCGGATCCTGGGGGTGGCGACGTGAACAAGAGCGGACTGATCGCTGAGGTGGCCAAGCGCACGGGCGCGAGCAAGGCGGACGTCGGTCGCATGATCGATTCGTCCATGGACGTGATCCGGGAGTCGGTGTCGCGTGGTGAGCGGGTCTCGCTGGTCGGGTTCGGGACCTTCGAGCGCAAGCGCAGGAACAAGAGGATCGCGCGGAACCCACGCAAGCCGATGACGCCCATCGTGGTGCCGGCGCGCGATCTGCCGTGGTTCACCGCCGGCAAGGAGTTCCGCGAGATGGTCGCGTCCAAACGGCGACGCGTTCCCGCCAAGCGCTAGGCGTTCGAAGAGCCGTCGCTCGTCGTCGCACCGTGCTACAGCGTCACGATCTGCAGGTTCCTCGCGACCTTGCGTCCGGCCTCGTCCACCAGGTCGAACCGGACGCGTTGCCCGATCCGCAGCGAACGCAGGCCCGAGCCCTCGACCGAGACGGCGTCGATCGCCACCTCGGTGCGGTCGTCCATCAGCAGGCTGCCGATCCGCCCCTCGCCCTCGAAGTCCTTGATCGTCCCCTGTGGCATCGAGGCCTCCCGAGCTACGCCCGCAGGCGCGCGCCGAGATCCATCTGGAGGCAGACCTCTCGGGTCCGCCCTCGCCGGCCGTCGGCGAGCAGCGTGAGGATATCGTCAGGGCGATCGACGTCGAACGAGAGCTCGCGGCGCTCGACGATGGAGACGGGGAGGCCCCGCGCCCCGGCGAGCTCCACGTGCCGCCGGAACGAGTCGGGCCCGAATCTGGCGGGGATCGCCCGCGGCGGCCGTCGCAGGAGCAGGCTGGTTCCCGATCCGTCCGCCGAGCGCGCGAGGACGACCGCTCCGAGCGTCCGAAGGGCTTCGTGGAGCGTGTCGACGGTGACGAGCGGAACGTCGGCCGGCAGCACCGCGAGCGCGCTCGCGCCGTCCTCCTTCGCCTTCGTCTCGACCTGCCGGATCGCATTCGCGAGCGGGGGCCTGGCCTCGGGGATCGGGCGGGCGCCCCGGCCGGACGCGATCTCGAGCGCCACCTCGTCGGGCGAGACCACCCAGGTCTCCCAGCCGGGCACGGAGAGCGCCGCGTCCAAGACGTCCTCGAGCATCGCGAGTGTGAGCGCGCCGCGCTCGAGCCCCGTCAGGGCGGGGGACAGCCGCGTCTTCGCGCGCGAGAGCGACTTCACGGGCACGGCCACGACGCGCATGACCAGAGGCTAGTACCCCGGCGGCGTGTCGAGCGCCGGACCGTGCGATCGGCCCGTGGAGCTACGCGGTAGCATCGCCGCCCCGAAGGAGGCGCGTCGTGGAACCGTGGTACCGAGCGGCCGAGCTCGCCTTGGTCCCGCCCTTCCAGCTCTGGTTCAACTGGCGGTTGGAAGGACTGGAGAAGGTTCCCCCGGAGGGGCCGGCCATCATCGCGGGGAACCACCTCTCCTACCTGGACCCGTTCGCGCACGGCGTCTTCGTGGTCAAGGCCGGGCGCCGGCCCCGGTTCCTCGCCAAGCAGGAGCTGTTCGACGCCCCGCTCGTCGGGACCGTGCTGCGCGGGGCGCACCAGATCTCGGTCCAGCGAGGGAGGGGCGACCGGTCGCCGATCGACGACGCGGCTCGCGCGGTCGAGCAGGGCGAGGTGGTCGTGATCTACCCGGAGGGGACGACCACCACGACGAACGAGGACTTCTCGCCGGGCCGTGGCAAGACCGGCGCCGTCCGGCTGTCGATCGCCACGGGGATCCCGATCCTCCCCGTCGCCACGTGGGGGGGTCAGTTCGTCTGGCGCAAGTCGGGGCGACAGAGCCTCGAGTTCGGACGGCCGATCTGGGTGGCCGCGGGTGAGCCGTTCGGCCCGACCGAGCGGCTGGAGGGCGAGCCCGACGGCCGGGCGCTGCGCGCATGTACGGACGACCTGATGGCTGAGCTCGGCACGCTCGTGGACGACCTCCGCGACCGATATCCTGCGCGCTGGACCCGGGGGTAGGCTGGGGCCGTGCCGCGCGACCACGATCCGGAGGAACGCGATCGAGGGTTCGCCACGCGTGCGATCCACGGCCAGGCGCTGCCGCCCGTGGAGCAGGACACACCCAGCGTCCCGATCTTCCAGACCTCCACGTTCCGGTTCGACACCTCCGACGGATTCGCCGAGACGATCAACTTCCGCCGGCCCGGCTACACGTACACGCGCGGCTACGGGAACCCAACGCTCCTCGCGTTCGAACGCGTGATGGCCGAGCTCGAGGGGACCGAGTCGGCGCTGTCGTTCGCGTCGGGGATGGCGGCGATCCACACGGTCGCCACGACCCTAGCCGCGAACGGCGACACGATCGTGGCGAGCAACGAGCTGTACGGCGGCACCTACTCGCTGTTCGCGCACGTGCTGCCGCGTTACGGGATCGACGTGCGGTTCGTGGACCCGCACGATCCGGACGCGGTCCGGGCGGCGCTGCCCGGCGCGGCGATGCTCTACATCGAGACGATCGCGAACCCGAACGTGACGGTGTCCGACCTCGAGGCGCTCGGACCGCTCGCAACGGCCGCCGGCGTCGCCAGCGTGGTCGACAACACGTTCGCCTCGCCGTACCTGTGCACCCCGGCGTCGTTCGGGTTCGACTACGTCCTGCACTCGGCGACCAAGTACATCGGCGGCCACAACGATCTGATCGGCGGCATCGTCTGCACGTCCGAGGAGCGGATGGCGGCGCTGCGCTCCACGGTGATCGAGACCGGTGGGACGCTCGCACCGCTCGAGGCGTGGCTGTCGATGCGGGGCCTGTCGACGCTGCAGGTGCGGATGGACCGCCACGGCCGGACTGCGCTCGAGCTCGCCGGGTGGCTCGAGCGCCACCCGAAGATCGAGGCCGTGCACTACCCGGGGCTCCCGTCCCACCCGCAGCACGACGTGGCGCGGCGGATGCTCCCTCGCGGGTTCGGCGGGATGGCGGCGTTCGAGGTCGTGGGCGGGGTCGAGGCCGGGCAGCGCTTCTGCGACGCGCTCGAGCTGATCTGGGTGGCCGCGAGCCTCGGCGGGATCCACACGCTCGTGTGTCACGCCGCCTCGACGACCCATCGGCAGCTCGACGCCGACGCTCGCCGGTCGGCCGGCATCGCCGACGGCCTGATCCGGCTGAGCGTGGGTCTGGAGGACGTCGAGGACCTGATCGAGGACGTCGAGCTCGCGCTGGAGAAGGTGTGAAGCGGCGCGTCGCCGTCGTCTTCGGGGGTCGCTCGGCCGAACACGAGATCAGCGTGCTCTCGGCCCGATCCGTGATCGACGCGCTCGACCCGGACCGGTACGAGGTCCTCGCGATCGGGGTGACGAAGCAGGGTCGGTGGGAGCTCCTGCCGGCGGGTCCGCCGGCACCGCCTGCGGGGGCGTCGCCGGAGGCGCTCGCCGATGTCGCGCCGGGTTCGGGCACCGAGATCGCGCTCGACCAGGAGCCGGGAGCGCAGGCGCTGGTGTCCGGGGACGGTTCGCGAACGCCGATCGACGTGGTCTTTCCGGTGCTGCACGGCCCGTACGGGGAGGACGGGTCGATCCAGGGCTTCCTGGAGATGGCCGGCGTGCCCTACGTCGGTGCGGGCGTGCTGGCCTCGGCGGTGGGGATGGACAAGGCGGTGCAGAAGGTGCTGTTCGCCGCCGCGGGGATCCCCGGCCTGCCGTACGAGGTCGTGCACGAGCGCGACTGGGAGGAGGATCCCGAGGCCGTCGAGGCCCGCGCGTCGCACCTCGGGTACCCGTTGTTCGCCAAGCCGGCGGCGCTCGGTTCCTCGATCGGGATCGAGCGGGTCGAGGACCCGTCGCGGCTGCGCGGCGCCCTGGAGACGTCCCTCCGGTTCGGCCGCAAGGCGGTGCTCGAACGCGCGGCCACCGGCGCGCGCGAGCTCGAGGTCTCGGTGCTGGGTAACGACGATCCGGTGGCTTCGGTCGCGGGCGAGATCGTCCCTCGGGGGCACGCGTTCTACGACTTCGAGGCCAAGTACCTCGACGAGCACGGCGCCGAGCTCGTGATCCCGGCCGACATCTCACCGGGGACGCTCGAGGAGCTCCAGCGGCTGGCGGTCGCCGCGTTCCGGGCGATCGACGGGGCGGGGATGGCGCGGGTCGACTTCTTCCTCATGCAGGACGGACGCGTGTTGGTCAACGAGGTGAACACGATCCCGGGGTTCACCGGGATCTCGATGTACCCCCGGCTGTGGGAGGCCTCGGGCCTGCCCTACCCCGAGCTCGTCGACCGGCTGATCGAGCTCGCGATCGAGCGCCACGAGGCCGAACGCAAACGAGGAACGGGGGTCTGACGCCGCGCCGACCGGAGCCGGCTCTCGTCTACAGGTGGACGACCGGGCAGGTGAGCGTCCGGGTGATCCCCTCGACGCCCTGGATCTTCGCGACGACCAGCTTGCCCAGCTCGTCGACGTTCTTCGCCTCGGCGCGCACGATCACGTCGTAGGGCCCCGTCACGTCCTCGGCCTCGGCGACGCCGGCGATGTCGCGGACCTCCTTGGCGACCTGGGCGGCCTTGCCGACCTCGGTCTGGATCAGGATGTAGGCCTGGACCACGCTGGACCTCCCTCGTTCGCGAGACGCTCATGCTATGGCGGCACCCCGAAGCCCGACAAACGCTCGTCCCGTGCCGCACACGCGCGTCGACCCCGTCACCCTCCAACTGGAGGTATTCCTGGTTGGCGGGACGACGACGCTGTTCGCGGTCGATCCGGCCGAGGGGGACGTGTGGGCAGGCGTCCTCGTGAGCGGAGTCCCATAATCGAAGGGTGGTCTCCAAGAAGAAGCGCACCAAGCGCGAGGCCGATCCGCTCGCCGCGTACCGGCGCATCCGCAAGGCGATGCCGCCGCCCGAACGGATCGTGCCCGACAAGCGGCGCGAGCTCGAGGACGAGGAGGCGCGGCGCGAGATCGAGGAGGAGCGGTGATCTTCGCCGACCGAACGGACGCGGGCGAGCGGCTCGCGGATGCGCTCCGGCACCTCGGACCCAAGGCAGTGGTGCTCGCGATCCCGAGAGGCGGCGTGATCGTCGGCGATGTGGTCGCGCGCGAGCTCGGCGCGCCGCTGGATGTCGTCGTCCCGCGCAAGGTGGGGGCGCCGGGCAACCCCGAGCTCGCGATCGGTGCGGTCGCACCCGGGATCCGGGTGCTGGATCCGAGGATGGTGCGCGCGCTCGGCGTGAGCGAGCACTACCTCGAACGCGAGATCGCGACGCAGGAGGCCGAGATCGAACGCCGGCAGCACGCCTACCGTGGCGGCCGCCCGCCGCAGGCGATCGAGGGTCGGGTCGCCGTCGTGGTCGACGACGGCGTGGCGACCGGCAGTACGGCCGTGGCCGCGCTCCGATGGGCGCGGGCGCAGGGCGCCGAACGGGTCGTGCTCGCGGTGCCGGTGGCGCCGCCGCAGACGCTCGAGCGCCTTCGCGCCGAGGCCGACGAGGTGGTCGTGCTCGAGACGCCGCAGCCGTTCCTCGCGGTCGGCGAGTGGTACCGGGACTTCGACCAGACCACCGACGAGCAGGTTGTCTCGGCGCTCGCCCGCGCGGCCGGCACGCGCGCGTGAGGATCTTCGAACTCGTGGTCGCGGGGCTGTTCGTGCTCGGTGGCTTGCGTGCGATCTGGTACTGGAGCCGCCGGCCGTTCGAGGGCACCGACGTCGTCGACCACCTGCTCTACGCGCTGTACCTCACTGGCCGCATCGGCCTGTGGTTCGCGTTCGCGGGCTTCTTCCTGATCTACGCCTCGATCCAGGTCCAGGGCCGTGCGGCGCTGGACGATCTCGAGGCGTTCCGTTGGTATCTGATGGTGCCGCTCGTCCTCGCTGCCATGCAGCTGCTGGGCGGGTGGTTCCTGGGCCGGCGCTCGCCGGCCGACGAGACCTGAGGTCTACCCGACCGCCTTGACGATCTCGGGCGTGAGCTCGGGGAACCCTTCGAGATGCGCGACGCGTTCGGCCTTGAGGCGATCGACGATCTCGCGATACTCCAGCAGGCGCCCCTGCGGGTCGTAGAGCCGACGCGGTTGCAAGAGCTCGGCGTCGTCGAGGTCGGGGACCGCCTCGGCCACCCGGTAGCCGAAGTCCTCGTCCTCGGTCCACGAGATCGAGCTCTCGGCGATGCCCTTCACGCACGCCGAGGTGTGCGGGATCTTCACCTTCTTCGAGCGTTCGTCGTCGTCGCCGCCCCCGACGCGCCCCGTGTTCAGCAGGTAGGTCTCGATCGGGTGCGTCGCGAGCAGCTCCAGGATCCGGTTGCCCTGCAGCCCGTGCGGCAACGGGAAGAAGGGGTTCGTGCCGGGGACCCGCAGGAACTTGCCGGCCTCGGACGCGCCGCCCGCGGAGGTGCCGGTCGTCTCGCCGAGCATGAAGTAGGCGGCGGCCTGCTCCTGATCGAGCTGAGCGACCGCGGGGATGATGTTCTCGTTCCGGTTGAGAATCAGCAGGTAGTCCACGGTCCCGACGTCCATCGCGCCGCGGAACCGGGCGAGGTCGTCCATGCGGAACACCGCGCGCCCGTTCTGCGTGTAGCGCTCCTCGAAGAAGTTCACGTTGCCGTCTTCGTCCTGGTACACGTTCTCGAGGTAGGTCGTCTGCTTGACGACCGCGTTGTAGATGTTTGGCTCGAAGTCGGGATCGAGACTGAACGTCTTCGCGAAACACCCGTTCTCGCTCCCGTAGGGCTTGCCGCCGGGCATGAGCGCGACGAAATCATCCTGCACGGGCAACGAATCGTTCTGCGTCGTGAAGGTCGTGGTGGTCTTCCCGGTGCCCGAGAGCCCGATGATCATGAACACCTTCTCGCCGGCGGCCGTCGGGACGACCTTCAGCCCGGCGTGGAGGGCCAGGCCTCCGAGGTCGTAGACCTTCGCGTTCCACATCCGCAGACCGCCCTTTTTCGACTCGCCGAAGTAGTCGGAGTTCAGGACGCGGGTCACGCCGTGCTCGAGATCGACGGCGATCACGCGGTCGTCCGGGTAGCCGGGCGCCTCGAGGTTCGGCGTGTAGATCACGTGCGCCTCCGGCTCCCCGCCCGCCCCGTCGCGATCGTCGCGCGGGAAGTAGAGCTTCTGCTGCATCCCGGCGATGTTCGCGTTCGCCTGCTCGATCGTGAGGCGCGCCCGCGTCCGGAAGGTCGGATCGTTGCCGATGAAGCCGTCGATCACGATGACGTCCTTGTCGCGGAGGTAGTCGTCCTGGAGCCGGGCGATCTCCTCGAACGCCTCACGGGTCATCGTCTTTCCGCTCGACCGTTCCGCGACCACGTAGGTGCTGCCGGAGCTCCGCGACGTGACCCGGGTCTGGACGTTCAGGTTGTCAAACGCCGTGACCCGGCACTGCGGCATCGTCTCGGTGAAGCGGCGGAGCTCGTCCGCGGTGGGGTTCTCGTGGACGGTGCGTGCCTCGACCTTCAACGGTGTGCTCCTTCGTCAGGGAAGCTCCCGAGCTCGGCCACGCTCGGAGCGGCCCTTATCCTACCCAAGGCGAGGCGCCCGACCGCCGGAGTGACGGCCGGAGCCGGCGGCGCCGGGCACGGGCCGACGACGGGCAGAAGAAGCGGGGAAGGGACCCATGGAACTGTCCGAAGACGAGCTGATCAAGGCCGTGGCGCGCCTGCTCTCCGGGAACGAGCCGGGCGTCGTGGTCGGGGTGGGCGACGACGCCGCGGTCGTCGAACCTGGCGCCGGCCAGCTCGTGCTCACGACGGACCTCCTCGCGGAGGGCGTGCACTTCGAGCGCGGATCGATCTCGGCGCGGGACCTCGGCGCCAAGGCGATCACCGCGAATGTCTCGGACATCGCGGCGATGGCGGCGAGCCCCCGTTACGCGCTTGGTGCGATCGCGGCTCCGGGCGACGTCGACGCGGCCTGGGTGGTGGAACTGATCGGCGGGATGCGTGACGCGTGCGCGGAGTACGCGCTCGCGCTCGTCGGCGGCGACACGAACCGGGCGGACCTCGTCGTCGTCTCGGTTGCCGTGGTGGGGGAGGTCGCGCCGGGCCGCGCGGTGCTGCGCTCCGGCGCCCGCGTCGGGGACCGGATCGTGGTGACCGGCTCTCTCGGCGCGGCGGCGGGCGGCCTCGCGCTCTCGCGGGCGGCGTCCGGTCGAGCGGCCGACGCCCTGTCGCAGCCGTGGGGCCGCGCGCTGATCGAGGCGCTCGAGCGACCCGTCGCGCGAGTCGGCGAGGCACAGGTGCTCGCGCGGATCGGCGCGACCGCGATGATGGATCTGTCCGACGGCCTGTCGACCGACCTGTCGCGACTGTGCGAGGCGAGCGGCGTCGGCGCGAACGTCGTCCTCAGCGCCATCCCCGTCGCCGAAACGCTGTCGAGGGGCGCGGAGATGCTCGAGGTCGACGCCTCGGCGCTCGCGCTCTCCGGAGGCGAGGACTACGAGCTGCTCGCGACGCTCGCGGCGGATGCCGTCGACGAAGCTCGCGAGGACCTGCGAGCGGGGTTCGGCGTTGACCTATCCGAGATCGGCGAGATCGTGGAGGGATCTGCCGTCGTGGCCGTGGACGCCGACGGCCGCACGGCGCCACTCGAACCCTCGGGATGGGATCACTTCTCCCAGGGGTAGCCTGGGTCTCGTGGACGATCACGTTCGACCGCCCCGACCCAGGGTGCTCTCGATCGCCGGCTCGGACTCGGGCGGCGGCGCCGGGATCCAGGCCGACCTGAAGACGTTCAGCGCGCTCGGCGTGTTCGGGATGACCGCGATCACCGCCGTCACGATCCAGAACACCCGAGGCGTGAGCGGGTACGAAACGCTCCCGCCTCAGGTCGTCGCCGACCAGATCCGCGCGGTCGTCACCGACATCGGGGTCGATGCAGCCAAGACCGGGATGCTGGCCTCCGCCCAGATCGTCGAGGCGGTCGCCGATGCCGTCGCCCAGACCGCGATCCCGAACCTCGTCGTGGATCCTGTCTCGGTCTCCAAGCACGGCCATCGCCTCCTGGACGAGGACGCGGTCGGCGCGCTCCGCGAACGCATCCTGCCGCTCGCGACGCTCGTCACGCCGAACCTGCCCGAGGCCGCCGTCCTAGCCGGGTTCGACGTGACCGACCGCGACCTGATGCAGGACGCCGCCGAAACGATCCAGGCGATGGGGCCGAACGCGGTCCTGGTCAAGGGCGGCCATCTCCCGGGCGCGACCGGCGCCGACGACCTGTTCTTCGACGGGGACCGGATGGCGTGGATCGCGGGGGAGCGGATCGAGACGCCGAACACGCATGGGACCGGGTGCACCCTGTCCTCGGCGATCGCCGCCCACCTCGCTCGGGGCGCCGAGCTCCTGGACGCGGTTCGGAAGGGGAAGGCGTTCGTCACCGAGGCGATCCGGGCCGCGCTCCCGTTGGGCGGTGGGATCGGGCCCGTCGACCAGCTGTGGGGGATCGAGACGTAGGGGGCCTTGGCCGGCTCGCCGGCTTATCCCCAGACGAAGCATCGGACCGATCAACCTGTCTCGGTTCCTCGACGACCAGGGTCGCCCGCTTCCTGGGTCATCGGGTAACGGGCTCGGAAGTTGAGCGCGCGCGGTGAGCCGGAGCGCGACACGCGGTTCGCAGCGAGATCGCGTGCCTGAGACGTCTAGACGGCGCGCTGGACCTTGCCGGCCTTCAGGCAGCTCGTGCAGACGTGCAGGCGCTTGGGCGTGCCATTCACGAGTGCGCGGACGCGCTGGACGTTGGGGTTCCACCGCTTGGGGGAGCGGCGGTGCGAGTGGGAGACCTGCATGCCGAAGAACGGCTTCTTCCCGCAGATGTCGCAGACGGCGGCCATGGCTCACCGAGGGTAGCAGACGCCCCCGAGACGCAGTTCACCCTCGCGAGATCCGGTCGCGGACCGGCTACCGTGACACCTCTCGAGGGCGGCGCACCTTGGGGCCGTCGCCTCACACCGGCGCGTCGAGCGAAGCAAGCCGGCCGCGAGCGTACTCCGCACCCACGAGGTTGCCCTTCGCCGCGTACAACTCGACCGCCCGGCCGAATGCGTTGGCGGCGCCCTTCTCGTCGCCTGCGACGCGGAGCACCTCACCGAGGTCGACGAACGTGTCGGCGCGCATGTTGAGGTCGTCGGTCTCCTCGGCGAGCGCCACTCCCTCCTGCGCCAGCGACTCGGCCTCGGGAGCTCGCTCACGTGCCGCGAGGATCCGCGCCTGCGCGCTCCGCCACATGACCTGGGTGGCAAGGTCGTCGGCGGCACCGGCCTCCTCGCTCACCTTCGTGAAGATCTCCGCCTCGTCGAGTTTGCCTTGAGCGACGAGGGCGTGGGCGAGCTCGGCCGCTACGGTCGATTGGAATCCGCGATCCCCCAGCTCGATCGCCTTGGCGTACCCCACCCGCAACTCGTGCTCGGCGCCCGCGTGATCCCCGGCGAGCGTCTCGATGAAGCCGAGCGTCTCGGAGATGAAGGCCGCTCGGAGGCGCACGCCGAGCTCCTCGAGCATCGAACGTGCGCGGATGGCGAGCTCGCGTGCCTCGTCGAATCGTCCCTCCATCGCACGAACGGTCGCGAGCGCGCGGAGCACTCGGGCCTCGACCGTCCCCATACCCTTCAGCTCCGCGGCCGCCTCCTCGCACCTCCGCGCCACCTCGTGGGCGGGAGTGGGACCGAAGACGCTCGACCCCAGGGTTCCTCCGAGGGCCTCCATCTCCTCCGAGACGGAGTGCGCGCGACGAGCATGCTCGAGCGCGAGCTGGAACGACTCGTCGGCGGCCGCGAATCGGGAGTGCGTCCAGTGGATGTCGCCGAGCGCCCGGTGGGTGCGGGCAAGCCCAAGATCATCGCCGAGGTCCGCGAACACGCGCATGAGCTTCTGGACTTCGGCCATCGCTCCAACGCGGTCCTGCGGGTACTCCCAGAACAGGACACCCAAGATGATCGCGTGGGCCCGAAGACCACGATCACCCGCGGCTTCCGCGAGCTCGACGGCCTCGGCGAGCACCGGCTCAGCGCCGGCGAGGTCGCCCGCCTCCCCCATCGCCTGGCCGAGGAGCGGAAGCATCGCCCGTCGCTCGGGGTGCTCCCGTGGAAGGAGTGAGGCGGCTCGTGAGAGCAGATCGGTGGCGGCCGACATGTCCCCCCGCGCGAACGCTCGGCGTCCGGCGGCCACCAATCGTCGGGCGGCACGAACCGCGAGTTCGTCCTCTCCGCTAACGCCGAGCTCCGCTCGATAGCGATGAGCCGACTCGAGGTGGTAGCCGACCACCTCTTCATACTCCGTGACGCGCTGGCCGGCCTTACGCTCCAGCCAGTCGGCGAACCGCTCGTGCAGGTCGGCGCGGATCTCCTTCGGGATGCCGCGGTAGGCCGCCTCCTGGATCAGGATGTGATGGAAGCGGAAGGCATCCTCTCCCGAGAAGCTCGAAGGCTCAGGCCGGATCAGGTCCTTGCGGACGAGCGTCTGCAGGTGACCTCCCACCTGCGGCCGCATGCTCTCGGGCGCCAGCTCGGCGACCGCTCCCCACCAGAAGACCTTCCCCACCACCGCCGCGCAACGGATGACATCACGTTCGGCTGGCGTGAGCCGATCGAGACGCGCGCCCAGGAGCGCGTGGATCGAGGCCGGCACGGCGAGGTCGGAGAGGTCCCGGGTGCCGATCCATCCCGCGTCGGCACCCCGCAGCAGGCCGTCGTCCTCGAGCATCCGGAGCATCTCCTCAAGGAAGAGCGGGTTGCCGCCCGCCGACTCGGTGATCCGCTCGGTCGCCCGCTCGTCCAGGAGCACGCCGCCGAGGAGACCCGCGATCAGCTCCGCGCTCTCGTCGTCACGCAGGGGCTCGAGCGGCAGCGACATGGCGTTGGCCGCCCCCCTCCCCAAGGTGGGACGAGCATCCATCAGGTCGGGTCGCGCCAGGACGAGCATCAGGAGCGCGACGTCGTGGCACCAGCCGACGAGGTACTCCACGAGGTCCAGAAACGTCGGTTCGGCCCACTGGAGGTCGTCGATCACCAGCACGACGGGACGATCGCGGCCCAGCCATTCCAGGAAGCGGCGGATCGCCCAGAAGGTCTCCTGGAGCCCGGGCGTCGCGGGTGAGAACCCGATCACACCCGCGACCCGCTCGGCGATCAGCTCCGCGTCGTCGGCGCCGACGAGCGTCGTGTCGATCTTGGCGGCGGCGGCCTCGGGTGCATCGTCGTTCGTGATCGAGCACGCCTGCTTCACGAGGTTGGCGATCGGCCAGAAGGTGATGGCATCACCATAGGGAAGGCACCGGGCCCGAAGAACCAACGCCCGGTCTCCAACGGCGGTCTCGAATTCGCGGGAGATCCGCGACTTGCCCACGCCGGCGGATCCGAGGATCGTGAGGAGGACACACCCCCGCAGCTGTTCGCTCCGTCGGAACGCCGATCCGATCGCCGAGAGTTCTGTCTTGCGGTCGACGAGCGGAGGATCCCGTCGCGTCCCGACATCTGAGGGACCCGCCTCCACCTCGATCAGCCGGTGCGCGATGACGGGTACCTGTTTGCCCTTCAGCTCGAGCGGGTCCGTCGCCTCCGCTCGGATGCGATCTCGAAGGAGCGAAAACGTCTGCGGGCCGAGGAGGACCTCACCCGGGGAGGCGACCTGCTCCAGCCGGGCCGCGAGGATCACGGCGTCGCCGACGACGAGAGCCTGGCCAGCAGCGGGGTCACCGACCACGACCTCGCCGGTGTTGACTCCGATGCGTATCCGGAGCTCCACGCCCAAGCGCGCATGCAGCGCGGCGTTGAGCTCGACGAGGGCTGTGCGCATGCCGGCTGCCGCCCGGACGGCACGGAGCGCATCGTCCTCGTGGAGCAGCGGAACACCGAAGACCGCCATCACCGCATCGCCGATGAACTTCTCGACCGTGCCGCCGTGAGCCTCGAGTACCGTCCGCATCTCTTCGAAGAAGCGGGACATCACCTCTCGCATCGACTCCGGATCGAGCCGCTCGGCCAGCGGCGTCGAACCCGCGACGTCGCAGAAGACCACGGTCACGGTCTTGCGGGCGCCGTGCGGTGACGGACCCGTCCCCGGGAGTGGACTCGCGCACGACATGCAGAACCGGGCGCCGGCAGGGTTGCTCTGGCCGCAGACCGAACACACCAGCATGCCGTCGAGTGTAGGTCACGCGTCGAGCGGGCTTGCGCGCCAGGGCAACCCGAGCATACGATGAGGGGTCCGGACGCGGTCGACGGGAGGGGGCCCACGATGACGGACACGAGTCATTTCCCTGTGCTCAGCGAAGTCAGCGGCGGCGAGTCGCGGAGTCTCGAGGGAACCGAGTTGGGCACGACCGTCCTTCGAGACGAGATCGCGGAGCGCCAATCCGAACCGGGCACATCGATCGGATTCGTGCACATCGTGCTGACTCGATCGAGGGCGAAGTCGGCAGACGTGGTCGCCCGCGTCGTCTTCAACTTCGACAGCGGTGACACGCTTGCCGCCATGGGCGCGCTTCCGTTCCACGAACAAGAGGACTTCGACGACGGGAAGTTGGCTATCACCGGTGGCACGGGCGAGTACGAGAGGTGGAGGGGCGTCCTTACCGTCCATCGAGAGGGGCCCCACCGCTGGTCGGTCGACGGTGGTCCGTAAGGAGACGGCCGGTCAGTCGGCGGACGCGCGAGGGGAAGGAGATCGACCATGCAGGAATCGACGTACGGGTTCCCGGCGGTGAGCGATGACGCCATCGAGGCTCCAATGGCATTCGCCGAGGTGGGGCCGGGCACCAGCATCCTGCGCGACGAGACCGTCTACGACGCCATCGACGATGACTTCGGCAAGGGCCCGGAGAGCGGGCGGGTCCACATCGTGGCGCTGAAGCCGACGGCACTCGGCGAGGGTACCGTCGTGACCCACGTCGTCTTCCGCTTCCTCGACAAGCCAGCATCGACGCTGACGGCGTCGGGGGTGCTGCCCCAGCACGCCGACGACACGGTGGGCTCCGGACGGCTCGGCATCACTGGGGGAACCGGCAAGTTCAAGGCGACGCGGGGAGAGCTCGTCGTCCGCTCGAGGAACCCGCACCGTTGGTCCCTCGACGGGACCCCGTGAACCTGCTCGGTCCCGCCGGTCAGCGTTCGAGGATGGCGTCGAGGCCAGAGCCGAGCGCTTCCTGCGAGAGCGGTCCGCTCCATGTGTGTACGAGCTCACCCGCCGGGTCGTAGAACAGCGTCACGGGCTGGCCGAGCAGCCCAAGGCCGTCGCGGATCGCGCCGCTCGGGTCGTACACGCTCGGATAGGTCCACCCGTACTCGCGGATGAAGTCCCGTGCCGATCCGCGCTCGTCCAGGATGTCCACGCCGATGAACCGGACGCGGTCGCCGTACCTCCGGTGCGCCGCCGCGAGGAGCGGCGCCTCCTCCCGGCAGGGACCGCACCACGACGCCCACACGTTGACCACCACCGGCGTGCCTTGCAGCTCGCCGAGCGCGTGCCGGTAGTCCGCGAGCGTGAACTCGGGCAGAGCGGTCGGGTCGGTGGGGAGTCGTGCGGGCGTCGACGGAGGGTTCGAGCCGCACGCCGCCGCGAGCAATGCCCAGCAGGCGAGCGCGAGACCGAGACGGCGGAGCGTCATGGACCGCATGGTAGAACCGACGGCGTGGACGACGTTCGGACCAGGGAGCCCCGCGCCCGAGGCCTGTCGCTCGCGAGCCCGGTGGGCGCGATCGACCGCCAGCTCGCCGCGCGCCGGGTCGGCCTGAGGACGAAGGGCCCGCCGGCTTCCGAGGTCCTGGCCGACCAGGGGATCGGGACCGTCCGCGACCTCCTGCACCACTACCCGCGCCGCTACATCGACCGCTCCCAGGTGTCGCGGATCGGGGAGCTCAAGATCGGCACCTTCGCGACCGTGATCGCGCGTGTGAAGCGGGTCACCAAGCGGCAGACCCGGCGCCGGCAGTCGATGGTCACGATCACGCTGTACGACGGCTCGGGCTACCTCGACCTGACGTTCTTCAACCAGCCCTGGACGGGTTCGATGTACAAGGAGGGCTACGAGGTCGCGGTCTCTGGCATCGCGCAGCTGTACCGAGGGCGGCTCCAGCTCGCGAACCAGGAGATCGAGCTGCTCACGGGCGACGATCGGGACCTGGTGCACACGGGGCGGATCACGCCGATCCACCGAGCATCCGAGGGCATCACGACGCGGACGATCCGCGAGCTCGTGTGGCGCGCGCTCGGACGACTCGGTCCGATCCCCGACCCGATGCCCGAGGACCTGATCCGCGCGGAGGCGCTGCCGCCGTTCGACCGCGCGATCCGGGACATCCACTTCCCGGGCTCGCAACCCGAGCTCGCCGCCGCGATCGAACGGCTGAAGTTCGACGAGTTGTTCGTGCTCGAGCTGGGGCTCGCGTTCCGAAAGCATCGGGTCGAGCGCGCCGAGATCGGCGTGGCGCACGAGCTGGGAAGTCCGCTGATCGAGCGGCTCGACCGGACGCTGCCGTTCGAGCCGACCCCCGCGCAGCGCCGGGCCACCGAGGAGATCGACGGGGCGATGGCGCGCCCGCGACCGATGAACGTCCTGCTGCAGGGCGACGTCGGCTCGGGCAAGACGCTCGTCGCGCTGCACGCGGCGCTCGTCGCGATCGGATCGGGCCACCAGGCGGCGATCATGGCTCCCACGGAGGTGCTCGCGGGACAGCACTTCCGTCAGGTCGAGGCGCTCCTCAGTGGATCGGGGGCGGTCCCGTACCTGGAGCTCGCGTCCTCCGCGAGCGCGGACGGGGCCCAGGCCTCGTTGTTGGACCCGGGTCCCGACGAGGACGTCGCACCGCGCGTGACGTACGCGTTGCTCACCGCCGCGGTGACCGGTAGGGACCGAGCCAAGGTCCTCGAGGGGATCGCCGCAGGAGACGTCGAACTCGTCGTCGGGACGCATGCCCTCGTGCAGGAGGGAGTGGCGTTCGCGGACCTCTCGCTGGCCGTCATCGACGAACAGCATCGGTTCGGCGTCCACCAGCGGATGGCGCTCAAGGGCAAGGGGGGGTCGCCGGACGTCCTGATCATGACGGCGACCCCGATCCCGCGGACGCTCGCGCTCACCTACTACGGCGATCTGGACGTCGTGGTCCTCGACGAGATGCCGAAGGGGCGCCAACCGATCCGAACCCTGATCGCGCGAACGCAGCCGCAACGGCAGGCCGCCTACGAGCTCGTCCGGGCCGAGGTCGAGGAGGGGCGGCAGGCGTTCGTGGTCTGCGCGGCGATCGACGAGACGAACCGGAACCAGGTCCGCGCGGCGGAGGGGGAGGCGCAGCGCCTGGCGACCGACGTCTTCCCCGATCTGTCCGTCCAGGTGCTGCACGGCAAGCTGCGCCCGGCCGAGAAGGAGCGCGTGATGGACGGGTTCCGCTCGGGACGCACGCATCTGCTGATCTCGACGACGGTGATCGAGGTCGGCGTGGACGTTCCGAACGCGACCGTGATGCTCGTCGAGAACGCCGAGCGCTTCGGCCTCGCGCAGCTGCACCAGCTCCGGGGCCGGATCGGACGGGGGACGCACCCGTCGACCTGCGTGCTGTTCGACGAGTCCGAGGAGGGCAACCTCGAGGCGCGCGCGCGGCTGGAGGCCATGGTCCGTACCACGGACGGGTTCGAGCTGGCCGACGAGGACCTGCGCCTGCGCGGGGAGGGGACGCTGTTCGACGTCAAGCAGTCGGGGCTGCCGGATCTCAAGCTCGCGCGTCTGGCCGACGACCTCGACCTCGTCAAGCGGGCCCGCGCCCGCGCCTTCGCGGCGATCGATCGCGATCCCGACCTCGCGGAGGAGCCGGGTCTGTTGGCGGAACTCCGGTCGAGGTTCGAGGGGTCGATCGACTGGCTGTTCCACTCGTGAGGGTGATCGCCGGCACGGCCAAGGGCGTTCGGCTGGGCCCGGTCCCGCGCGGCGTTCGCCCCGTCTCGGACAGGGCGCGCGAGGGCGTGTTCTCCAGCCTCGGGGCGGGGGTGCCGGGGGCGCGCGTCCTGGACCTGTACGCCGGGACTGGCGCGATGGCGATCGAGGCGCTCTCGCGGGGCGCCGAGCACGCGACGCTGGTCGAGCGGGACCGGGCCGCGCTCGGTGCGATCCGCGCCAACCTCGCCCGGGCGCGGCTCCGGGAGGCCGCGGAGATCGTCCCGTCGGACGTGCTCACATTTGTCAGCGGAGATGCCAATCCTCTTGAGAGGTTCGACCTGGTGTTCGCCGACCCCCCGTACGCGATGGACCAGGACGAGCTCGACGGGCTGGTGGCGGCGATCGGCTCCGCCGGGCTCTCCGGACCCGCCTGGCGCGTGGTCCTGACGCGCGCGAAACGGTCTTCCACGCCTGTCATTCCGCTACACTGGCTTGCCGCGAGGCGACTGTCCTACGGCGACACCCTCGTCTTCATATTCCGGGAGGTTTAGATGGGCCTGACCGCCCTGTGTCCGGGGACGTTCGACCCCGTCACGAACGGTCACATCGACATCATCGAACGGGCTGCGAGGCGCTTCGACGCGCTCATCGTCGGCGTGCTCGACAACCCGTCAAAGGAGCCACTGTTCGGAGCCGAGGAGCGGGTGGGGATGATCAAGGAGACGGTGCACTCGCTCGGCAATGTCGAGGTAGAGGCGTTCACCGGATTGCTCGTCGAATACGCAACCCGCAGGGGCGCCGACGTCGTGGTGAAGGGGCTGCGGGCGGTGACCGATTTCGAGTACGAGATCCAGATGGCGCAGATGAACCACCAGCTCGCGGGGGTCGAGACCCTGTTCATGACCACGAGCCCGCAGTGGTCGTTCCTGTCCTCCTCCCTGGTCAAGGAGGTCGCGCGCTTCGGCGGGGACGTGTCGAGCCTCGTCCCGGCCCACGTCGCGGCGCGGCTCGCCGACAAGCTCGGGAGTTTGGCGTAGATGGATCTCACCTCCCGCCTGTCCGAGCTCGAGGAGATGGTGCGCGACGCGAAGTCGATGCCCCTGTCGTCGTCCGCGCTGCTGAACCGCGACGAGGTCCTGAACCTGATCGAGGACCTGAAGAGCTCGCTCCCCGACGAGATCAAGCAGGCGCGCTGGGTGGTCAAGGATCGCGAGGAGCTGCTCGCCAAGGCCCGGCGCGACGCCGAGGCGATGGTGGAGCAGGCACGTGCCGAGCAGCTGCGCCTCGCGTCCCACGAGGCGGTCATGCAGCGGGCCAAGGACGAGGCCGAACGCATCGTGCAGGAGGCCGAGGAAGACGCCCGCCGGCTGCGGCTCGAGGCCGAGGACTACGTGGATGCGAAGCTCGCGCAGTTGGAAGGCACGCTGCAGAAGATCCTCGAGGACATGATGGCGTCCAACGACGGGCTCTCCCGGACGATCGACCAGGTCGTCGCGGGACGCGCGAAGCTGCGCGGCGCAACGCCGAGCGATGAGCTCGGACCCGAGGTGACGTTGTCGGAGGACCGGGAGGATGAGGAGGCGTGATGCGAGCGATCGACGTCCGAGATCTCCTCGAGAGCCCCGGATCCTCGCGGACCGTGCACGTGGAGGAGCCGGTTCCCGGTCTGCGGACCGAGCTCGCCGACGTGCCCGAGGACACCCCGATCGCCGCCGACCTCACGCTCGAGAGCGTGGTCGAGGGCATCTTCGTCCGGGGTTCGCTCGAGGGGCGCTTCGCGATGCGGTGCGCCCGATGCCTGAAGACGTTCGAACGCGACTTCGACGTGGAGATGACCGAGCTCGTCGCGCGCGAGCCCGGTCCGGACGACGACTACGCGCTCGAGCCGGACCTGACGCTGGACCCCGAGCCGATCGTGCGCGACGCCGTCGTCCTCGAGATGCCGTTCTCGCCGCTGTGCCGTCCCGACTGCCTGGGGCTGTGCGAGATCTGCGGCGGCGACCGCAACCTGGGCGAGTGCCCCGGCCACGAGGTGACCGACCCTCGGTGGGACGCCCTCGACGTGCTGCTGCAGCACCTGGAGGCGCAGCCGGACGAGGGACCGTCCGACGACGACGACCGTACGACGACCAGATAGAGAGGATCGACATGCCGGTACCGAAGCGACGCCAGAGCCACACGCGCGGGGCCAAGCGCAAGGCCGGTTGGAAGGCGCAGCCCCCCACCTACTCCGAGTGCCCCCAGTGCCACCAGCCAAAGCTGCCCCATCGGGTCTGCGGGAACTGCGGGTATTACGCGGGTCGCCAAGCGATCGAGGTCGAGTAGCGCGTGGCCCGAGAGCGCGCCCCGGGGGGGCCGAAAGCGCTCGACCAGATCCTCGGCGTCCGGTTCCGTGATGCGTCGCTGCGGCAGCTCGCGCTCACCCACCGCTCGTACGCATTCGAGAACGAGCTGCCCGCCAACAACGAGCGCCTCGAGTTCCTCGGCGACGCGGTCCTGGGGGTCGTCGTCACCGACATGGCCTTCGGCGAGTTCCCCGAGATGCCCGAGGGCGAGCTCGCGAAGCTGCGTGCCGCGATCGTCAACATGAGCGCCCTCGCCGACGCCGCAAGGGACCTCGGGCTCGGGCGGTTCGTGCTGCTCGGCCGCGGCGAGGAGATGAGCGGAGGTCGCGACAAGAGCAGCATCCTGGCCGACGCGCTCGAGGCCGTGCTGGGGGCGGTGTACCTCGATCGCGGTCTCCCGGCGGCGCGCAAGCTGATCGAGCGGGTGTTCCGGCCCCGGATGATCGCCTACGTCCGAGGTGAGGGCGAACGCGACTACAAGACGATCCTGCAGGAGCTCGCCTCCGCCGAGGTGCACTCGGTGCCGGAGTACCGGATCCGCGACCGCGGGCCCGATCACCAGAAGGAGTTCACGGCCACCGTGCTCCTCGCCGGCAAGGAGTGGGGCACCGGCATCGGCCGCTCGAAGAAGGAGGCGGAGCAACAGGCCGCGCATCAGGCCTACGTCCGCCTATCGGAGCGTGCCGAGCCGGCAGGCGCGTGGGGGGCCCGGGGGGCTCCGGAAGCGAGCGCGGACGCGCGAGCGGCGGCCCCCCGAAAGAAGGGGGCCTAGTGGAACTTCCCGAAGTCGAGGTGATGCGCCGGGACCTCGAGAAAGACGTCGTGGGGCGCAAGGTCGTCGAGGCGGAGGTCCGGCCGTCGAAGAACGCGATGCGGGTGATCCGCCGGCACGCCAAGCGCAAGGAGTTCGGCGATCTCGTCGTGGGGCGCAAGTTCACCAAGGCCGAGCGACGCGGCAAGTACGTCCTGCTGAACATGGACAACGGTGACGTGCTGGTGACGCACTTCGGCATGAGCGGACAGTTCGTGCGCGCCAACAAACGGGTGGCGCTCCAGCCGCATACCCATGTGGTGCTCACGTTCCAGCAGGGCGGCGACCTGCGGTTCGTCGACCCGCGGACGTTCGGAGAGATGTTCGTCGCCACCGCGGACGAGCTCGGCAAGGTCAAGGAGCTCCAACACCTAGCGATCGATCCCCTCGACCACGTGTTCACGTGGCAGGCCTTCGGATCCGCGCTCGCGCAGCGGGCGACCAAGATGAAGCAGCTGCTGATGGACCAGAAGTTCGTGAGCGGCCTGGGGAACATCTACTCCGACGAGGTCCTGTTCGCCGCCGGTCTGCGCTACGACCGTCC